>Ga0156716_106_pt1 | contig 119113 bp, 114 predicted proteins | sample RifOxyD1_FD_112045 | JGI IMG/M metagenome (GOLD analysis project Ga0156716, IMG submission 112045) | Candidatus Brennerbacteria bacterium RIFOXYD1_FULL_41_16
AAAGCCATTTCTTTGAAAGATGTAGAAACGGCAAAGAAAAAACTGACTGAATTTTTCAAAGCCCTGGATAAGGCCACGAAAACAAAAGTGATTCACAAGAATAAAGCGGCACGATTGAAAAGCAGGATATCAAAAAAAATCTCAAAATCAAAATAGAGTAGGTATCAAAAACAGGCCTTGCGGCCTGTTTTTGATACAGCGATCTTTTCTATAAAAACTATTCTTTCTTCTTCAGTGCCCAATAATCATTAGAGTCAACCCATTCATAGCCATTCGGGGCTGGGAACGGGAAGTCCGAAATCTCTCCCGTTTCTTTATCTGATGGAGCAATTCTCCACCAGTTAGTTTCGAAAAGTCCTTCTGCTTGCGCTCCTCTCAAAATATCAGCCCAGGGCCTAGCTCCACCCATATCCCTTTCTGTTTGCATGACCGAAAAAACTTCAGCCTCTCTTATCATATCTTCAATATCCATCCCGGCTTCTGCTTTTGCTCTAAATTCTTTTTCCATTTCCTGAACACTTTTTATAGTCTCTGCCATAGTTTTATACAATTAATTTCCCCTCAATTATAAGAGAGAGAGAGAGAAGGTTGTCAACGGTTCGGCTCCCGCTCACAATTAACCCCGGACCCGTCGAATAAGTCAGCCCCACTTCGTCCGCCAGTTGACGAACTGCAGGGGGGCAAGGTCGAGAACATCACCTCAAACTCGTTAATTATTTAACCAATCACGAATAATTTAATTGCCCCTATCGCTCCCAACTTTCCTGTTTTCACCTGAATCTCAAAATTCAAAAGCCCTTCCAAAGACTCGATTTTTTGCTGATAGCTCATTTTGTCTGCCCATTGACAGATATTTTTTACCCAAAACGGACTGTTTCTTGATAAAAATTTTTGTTTATCGTTCAAAGAAACCTCACCTTCGGCAACAAGAATCAACTCAAAAATATTAATCAAAGACTTGAGCCTACCCAATGCTTCATATTCGTTGTCCGGAATGGATTCCAACGCCCTAGCCGTGTCTTTTATCAAAACCGCTTTAATCCAGTCAAAATAATTCAGTTCTTGTTTACCTTGGCTGATCTCAAGATAATCCTTCAGCTCGACTTTAACGCCAGGTTTGTATAAAGACAGCTTGAGTAGCTCAAAATAAAAAAATCCCGAATCGAATTCCTTGAATTGATCAGAAAAAAAATAGTCGGCCAAATCTTTCTCGGCTTCAATTCCGAATTCTTTCGCTTGCTGCTTCAGCCACTTTCCATTAACCTCACTGATTTTAACTTTATTCACTTTAGTTCGCCCGAAAAGCAGGCTTGGCGTCGCGCCCTTCTCCACGAAAATAAAAATTTGGTCGTTTTCATCTGCAAATGTGATCTCCTTAAAAACTTTCTTTTCATCTTCTCTTAATTTCTCCGTGATGAAAACAAAAACTATTTTCTCTGAGAAAAGCGAATCTGATTTTACTGCTTGCTTCAAACCTTCAATACCTTCTAAGACAATCTTTTTAAATCCTTGGTCCACAAACTCGCTGATTTTCTTATCAGCTTCAAGCTTCGTTAAAAACCTGTCTTTGCCGTAAAAATGAAAGATCATTTTCCAAAATCCGATATTATCTTAATATCTTCTGGTAAATCACTAAAATCGACTTTGATCTTTTTAATAGGCTTGGCCACATTATATGAAATATATTCAATATGTTTTCTCCACTGAAAAAGACCTTTGTCAAAAATATATACGTATCCGCTAGCGTCTCCCATTTTCAGCTGATCTATTCCTTGTTTTGTCGCGCTAAAGATGACTTTATGTTTATTTTTATCCCAAACAAAACTACTGGAAAACCCCCGGGGGCAATTTTTACCATTAAACAAGGCCATAAAAATGGCAACAGCAACAACTGGAGTAGCGTGCACTCCGGGTTTATCATCTTCAACTTTCTTTCCTCCAATAAAATTAAAGGCTTGACGTGGCTCAAAAACTTCAATCTCTCCGTCTTCTGAACCATGAAAAACATATTGTCCCGTCCTTTCTAATTCTAGAAGCAAGTCCCTGCCTTTCTTATTCTTATTTTCCATTTTCTACTTTCTAGATTCTGTCCCAACTGCTTCTGAAATATTATTATATCCGTCTTTTTTCAACAACTTCACCAAATCACGATTAATCTCCGAAACAAGCTGCGGACCCTCATAAATCACACCCGTTATCAACTGCACCAAAGACGCGCCGAGTTTAATCTTCTTGTATGCATCTTCGGCGGAAAAAACGCCGCCGCAGCCAATAATCACTAATTGTTTGCCAAAATTTTGGTACGCCAGTTTAATTAATTCATTTGAACGTTTTTCTGTTGGTTTGCCGGAAAAATAGCCGACCGGGAATCTAGCCACTTCTTCATGCTTCAAAACTTCATTGTTTCTATCCTTTTGCAGATTCCCGAAAATCACCCCCGCCATCTTATTTTCAGCAATCACTTTTAACATTACCAAAGCTTCATCGTCAGCAATGTTAATCGGCATTTTGATAAAAATCGGCTTTTTTATGCCAAGTTGATTGACAGATTGTAAAAGTTTATTCAAATTTTCCGGATTATAAAAATCAATCTTCACCTTCAGATTCGGACAAGAGATATTTAACTCGTAATAGGAATTCTTTATCCCGCCTGATTCGAATATTTTAAAAGCAGGGATAATATCTTCGATTCCGCTTTCAATAGTCGTAATCTTTTCTGTGTTTGTCACGCCGATACTAATACCAATCGCATTGCTGAATGTAAAATTTTTCAATTTTTCTGAGATAAACTTTGCGCCTTTGTTTTTGAAACCTTTATTGACCATCAAGGACTTTGACTTCGGCAACCTGCCGAGACGCGGTTTTGGGTTGCCTGGATAAGCCTGATTAGTGATCGTGCCAACGGCTTGAAAACCAAAACCCAGGCTCGGTAAAATCTGAGTCAGCTTTGCTTCATAATCAAATCCCGCTGCCAAACCAACTGGCGATTCAAAATCAATGCCTGAAATATTTTGTTTCAATTCAGAATATTTTCTGCCAAAAATCTTTTTTAAAAACCATATTCCCCGACGATTCTGTCGGGGTCCCGACCTCGCGTCGGGATTAAGTCCACCCACCAACTCGCCAAAACCGAGCATATTTTCATGCACAAACTCGGCGTCAAACAAAAACAGAACTGGCTTAATGAATATTTTGTAAAAAAACCTGAACATAATAACTAAAGTATAACAAAAATTGAAGGACGGCTTTGAGCGCCGTCCTTTGTTTGTGGATACCCAAACGTGAAAAGTTCAAAATATCCTACTGAACTTTTCCAGAATCATCGCCTGGAAAGAAGTAGGCTACCAGCAACGCTGTAAGTCCAGCCAAAATCCGTATCCAGGAACATTGGCTAAGCCCGAAGGGGTCATGTGTGAGGTTGCTAAAATTATTATAGCAAAATCCTTCAAAAAATCATGAAAAACTAACAGACGACACCCAGCTCATTATCTCAAATATTTCCTGACCGCGGCATTATGCTCTTCCAGGGTTCTCGAAAAAATCGTCTGTCCATCTTCGGTTGATAAATAAAACAAATAATCAGTCATTTCCGGATTCGTGGCAGAATTTATCGCCTCCCAGCCAGGATTAGAGATCGGGCCCTGAGGCAAACCCTTGTATAAATATGTATTGTAAAGAGATTTTATTTTTAAGTCACCGGCGGCCAAAGAATGGTCTTGCGGTTTCCATTCCGGATTCAAGGTTTTCCAAGCATAAACAATGGTAGCATCCACTTGCAACGGCATGTCGTTTTCCAGTCGCCTCCAAAGAACGCCGGAAACAATTTTCCGATCCTCTTCGCCAGGAACTTCTTTTTCAATTATTGAAGATAGCTTAATTAAATCACCAAAAGATTTTGGGCTGGAAATCAATTCGGGATCAAGTTTTTGATATATTTTTTCATTAAAGTTATCCAACATCTTTTCTATTACTTCTCTGGCATCAGTTTTCTGTGAAAACCTATAAGTATCCGGGAACAAAAACCCCTCCAGGGATACAATCTCGCTAATCGGAAGCCAGGGATATTCTCCCGAGAACCCTTCAGGCTTTTGCGCCAGTTCAATTAAAGAGCCATGGCTGATTAAGCCGAATTCCGACAGCCGCTTGTCAGTATCATAAATATTAAAACCTTCTGGAATAACCACGGAAGCGTCTTCTGGTCCGCGTATCAATCGGTCAACCAAAGAAACCAAAGTGTATTTTCCGGAAAAATCAAAAACGCCGGAGCCGAGTTTTTCGGCTTTCCCCGAGAGTAAAACGTAAATTTTGAAAATAGCAGAGTTTTTGATAACTCCTTTTTCTTTCAAAAGATTCGAGATATCAAGAAAACCCTTGCCCTCACTAATAACAACGTTAATCTCGGGAATCTCGAAAACCTGATAAAAATTCCAGACAATTGAAGTCGTCCAGACAAAAACCGGGATAAAACAAAAAAACAGGATTAATCCAAGTCCGATCTTTTCTTTTTTCATAAAAACCGCGAGCTCTTCTGAAGTTAAGATGGGAATTTTAGCCATAGATTTGAGGATTCCAAATTTCAATCACCAAATAACAAACAACCTTAAGATTATTAATATTCAAATAACCGAAGGTCTGAGAATTCGGAAATTTGATATTGGAATTTATTTGACCGAGTCTGACTCGGTTTGAGATTCGGAGTTTGTAATTTGTTATTTTATCACAGTAAATTTATTTACTGTAGATTTGTATGCTATTAATGATCCCGAGCCCCATGAAAAGCGCCAACAAATGAGAACCGCCATAGCTGACAAAAGGAAGGGGGATGCCAATCACTGGTGTGATGCCAAGGTTCATGCCAACATTAATGACAATCTCAACAAAAAGCCACGACAAATAGCCCAAAGAAAAGAGCTTAACAAAATTATTTATTCCCGTCGAAGCCAAAATAAAGAGTCGCCAAAAAATAATCCCAAAACTCACCAAAACCGCAGAGACACCTATGAATCCAAGCTCCTCTCCGATTGACGCAAAAATAAAATCAGTTCTCGGCGCCGGTAAAAAACCGAGTTGAGTCTGCGTCCCCTGGCCAAGACCCTTACCCCAAAAACCACCGGAACCGATAGCAATCAAAGCCTGATTTTGACTGTAAGAAACGCCAAGGGGATCTTTAGCAATACCGGCCACACTCAAAATTCTTTGTTGTTGCTGATCTGTCAAGAAAAACTGCCAAGATAAAGCGAAAAAAAACAATGCCAAAACTGCCAAGCCTAAAATCTGTTTTGTTCTCGCCCCTGAAGCAAATAGCATAAAAAACCAGATTCCTAGAAGTACTAAAGCCGAACCCCAATCCGGTTGTAAAAAAACCAAAAAAACAACCAGCCCGACAATTGCTGCAGAAATGAAAACATGTCGAATTCTCCAGATCTCAATATTTTTTTCAGAAAAATACTTTGCCAGATATAAAACCAAGACAACTTTAGCAAACTCCACTGGTTGCAAAGTAAAAGAGCCAATACTAAACCAGGCTCGGTTTCCGGAGATTGTTTTGCCAAACACCAGAACTAAAACCAAAAGCAAGATCACGCCGAGATACGAACCCAACAAAAACAACGGGTGGGTTGAAAACGCCCGGAAATCAATTAAGGATAAAATTGAAAATGCTAAGACACCAACACCAAGCCAAATCAGCTGCCGCCAAAAATATTTCAGGTTCTCGGTCCTGGTCGTGCCCAAGGAATAAATCATGATCAAGCCGATAAAAACCAGAATAAGAACTGCGGCAATCAACCACTTGTCAATTTTATTTAACATAACAATAATTCAAAGTTCTCCGCCAAGGGCGGATCTGCCTCTGGTAGAAAAAGGCAAAACTCAAAATTTAAATTAAAAATCCAAAAGTTTATTCAACTTAGTTTAACACGAGGAATAAGTTCAAAAACTATTTAAACTTTCACGCCTAAAACTCTCAACTGCTCCAAAAAATCCTCAAAGCACTTGTATAAAAAACATTGAGCCAAGGCTTCGTTATTTCACTTTATACTTCAACTGCACCAAGCCTTGATCAAGCTGTTTTAAACCCAAAAATTCTAAGTCTTTGAAATAATCGAATTTTTGCACTAAAGACAGACCGTCACCGATCAAAAGCGGATGAATACTCAGCCAAATCTCGTCAATCAAATTATCTTTCAAAAAAGACGTGTTCAGCTCCATGCCGCCAACAAGCATTAACTCTTTGAATCCTTTTTCTTCGCAGAGCTTAATAACTTCTTTTGGAGTTCTGTCCGTGAAAAGCGCGTTCGCGATTTCGTTCCTCAACAGCTCTGTATTATGTGTCATAACAATGTTCAAAGCGCCTTTGTAGGGAAAATTACTGCCGGCTTGATAAAAAGTTTTCCGACCCATGACCAAAACCCCACACCTGTTTTTCAAAGCGTCAAACTCTTGCCAGTCAATTTTTGACACCCAATCAGAGTTTTCAAGGCCATAAGTAATATAGCCGTTGATTGATGTCGCGATGTATAAAATAACTTTCATAAATTATTCACTGCTTAAGATCTCTTCAACATCTGCTTTAACGTTCGGCCAATATTCTTGATCTTCTTTATCCAATCTCCAGATTTCTTTATCAATCTCTTCTAGTAAAGAACGCATATCAACTCCTTCTGGAGATTTTCTTGTTATCAAAAAGCCCAATACCATAAAAATTTTTCTATTTACCGCAAGCGCCGCCTATTCTTTTTCGATTTCTTGTTCTGTTTGTTTTATTTCTGTTTCAAGCGGCAGCATCATTGCTTCAATCTGCCCCCTTCTAGAATTATCTCTATACGCACCATCAAATTTTATTGTTTTTTTCATATTTTTGATTTTTAACTTTCACTTTTGAGTTTTGACCCTTGACTTATCTACTGCTTATATCTCTGCAAAAAGCTTTCATCAGCCAAGAAATTAATATTGGCAAAAACATCAAAATTCGCCACGGGGTTTCTGTTTGTGAATTGTCTTGGCCAAAAAATCCTGAATTCTTTCACTTGGCCGGGCCTCAAAGACAAAACCTTGGTTTTGCCAAATCCAATAATTCTCTTTTCTTTATCATACAATACTCCCTGAACCTCGAACTCATTGACGCTGAAAGAAGACTTGTTCTCGATCACGCCGGTCAGTTCCGCATATCCTGAAGCTGGTGGCGCTAATAATTTATATTGTTTGTCGCGAATAACAAACTCGTTTTCAGAAACATACGGTCTCAATTTGTTCCAATCGATTGTTGAAGTTGTGATTTTGAACTCAACATCATTCAACTCAGCCGAAGAAAATCTTGCCGCTTCCATGATCCATTGTGTCGCTCCCGGCATCAAAAACGACCTGCCGTAAAGCGAGCCCGGTAAAATTTTGCCGGTTGAATCAGCAAAATCAACACGGTAATCAAAACTTTTTAAACCCCAAGAAGAATTAGGATTTTTAATCTGAATCGCCACGTCAGTAGCGTTGCCATTGGGATCCATGAAAAATAATTTCCGAGACACTGACGGATAAGAAAGCGTTCTTAACTCACAAGTGGCGCACGGCCCGCCACAATCCGCATCTTCTTCATCCTGATTTTTCAAACCATCTGAACACGTTGGCGTATAAAATACACCCCACATCATCCACGAAAACCCTGAAAAAATCAGGAGATAAACACAAGCAATTATGAATTGTTTAAATAATCTTTTCATATAAATCAAAAGAATCTACCTATGTTGAAAAACGTTCTAACCAAATTAAAGTTTTTGGAAGACACATCCCCATATTTATTATTCTCGTTTTTACCAGGACTAAAAAATAAAACAGCCCAGTATAACGCATCTATATAATAGAAAATTCTTCCCCAATCACTCCCTGACTTCGCCATTATTATAGATATAACCATAACGAAAATAAAAAGTCCGGAAAAATTCATATCATGAAGCCTTCTGACTTGCAAGGAAATCCCAAGAATAAGAAAAACCAAGATGATAGGGATGAAAAAATAAAGATACAAACCCAATGCTACGCTTTCAAAATTAAGTGGCAAGAAAATTCCGAATAACAACAAGAGCAAAATTAGATAGGCTAGAAAAAAATCTCTCCTACCAATTCTGCCACGAAACAAGTTTTTAGATACATTTCTCATAATTACTCTTTTTTTATATTATAAGCCCAAACAAACCGATATTCAAAAAACGACTTTTGCTGAAATCTCTTCTTATAATTCCAGCACTGGTTCTTCGCCCGTTGGCACACTGAAAAGTTGCTTGGAAAATATCTTAATCCGTTTCGGGCTGATGCGATAAACTCTACTTTTTATGACATTGTTGATAATATGCTCCGCTGACAAATTATCGTCTTTCTCGTTCAACGCCTGTTTCCACATTCCCAAAACATAACGCAGTTTCTCAAGATCAGAAACTTTCTTGGCTATACCCCACATCTGCAAACCAATCTGTTTATCATGAAATCCTTGATGCGAGTCAACAATCGCGACAGCCACTTTTTCATTTTGCGAGATTTGCTGACAATGTAAAGTTTTCTCTCCTGACAAAAAATAAAGATTCATCTCGTCATCAAAAACATAATAAACATTCGCAATCCACGGATAACTGCCGAAAGTTGCCACGCTCATCAACTTATTCGTTTTGAGAAAATTTAAAACGTGTTGTTTTATTAGTTCCATAGATTCTTATTTGAAAACGTTTATGTAATCTATTTTATAGTCAGGTTTACCTCGTTGATTCAAACCGTTTAACAACCTTTCCAAAACATCTTTATTCGTTTCCTTAATTTCATTAAAACACCTTTCTAGCTCTACAAGATTATTTTCTAAATAAGCAATTGTCCCTTGAATATACAAGATCCAATCTTGATATTCTTCCCCTGCCTCAACGCGCTGACGGTTCTCCCCTGCCTCAAGCGACTCCTTAAAATGAATAACGGCCTCTTCATGTTTACCCACAATGGCTAGGTCTTGTCCCAAATGAAAACAGACCAAGGATAACAAACTAAAATAAAGATATCTCGTTCTTTGTGTCAACGCTTGATCACTAAAGATCTTTTTGACTTCATGGCTTAATAAAACCTCTCTGTTGCGTATTGAATTATCAGAACTTTTATCCGCTTGATCTAGAGCTAGCACTGATTCTAAGAAATTCTCGGGAGACACCGTGCCTACCGTTAACCCATCTTTGAGTTTTTCAACATTGGTTTTTATATCTTCAGGTTTACGCATAAAAATATTATATCAGTAGTTAATATAAGATATACTATACCACGCACTTGAAATTCTATACAAAACATGTTATAATATAGGAAAAGAAGGAGTCAGAATGGAAAAAATTACTAAGATGGTCCACAGAGTCTTCTCGATAATCTTCGCCGCCTTCGCGACAGCAATAGTAATCGGCTTGATTATCAACCCACAAGTTTTTCTTGCCAAACCGTTTGGCGATCAAATTATAGGGAGTCTTGGATTAGTCACATTGATCGCCACGGCTTGGAAACTGTGGTGACAAAAATTCCGAGGTGCGTACACCTCGGAATTTTTAATTCTTAAAGTAATAACCCCATACAAAAACAAAACCCACTGTCGGTTTTCAACAGCGGGCAATTTGAAACTTTTCGCTCATTAACGACGAGCAGTCGTCTTACTACAATTATGAAAAAGTTAATATCTGGGTTGCAAAACAAAAATGGCGTCCAGAAATAATCCCGCAATACCTACTTTCCCATTCAGTATCATCGGCGTTTACCGCTTTCACGACTGTGTTCGGAATGAGAACAGGTGGTTCACGGAAAACTATTGTCACGGGATTATTTCCAAACGCCATTTTAAAAACGTCTGAAAATAACAACAACCCCAACGCTTTCGATCAGAGCTCCGACTAAAACATTGGAGTTTAAAAAGATAATTGATAACCAAAGGTCTAAGTAGGCACTCGCATATTCGATCAATTAGTACGTCTCGGCTCAAACTGTTGCCAGTCTTCCACCTAACGCCTATCGCTTGTGCAAAGCACAAGGTTGAACTGGTAGTCTTCCAGTGATCTATAAGGATATCTCATCTCGGGGAATGCTTCGTACTTAGATGCTTTCAGTGCTTATCACGTCCAGACATAGCTACCCAACAGTTCCCTTGGCAGGAAAGCTGGTACACCAGCGGTCTGTCCATCCCGGTCCTCTCGTACTAGGGACAGCTCCCCTCAAATATCCAACGCCCACGGCAGATAGAGACCGACCTGTCTTGCGCATACAATTTTTCGCTCTATTTTCGAAAATTTTGCACGGACTATACCTTTACCCCTTCGCATAAAGCTATGGGGTAGTCAACGTGTAGTCTCTACGGGGTCAATCCTTCGATAAACTCAGGATGACTTCCCTCGGGATTGCCGTAAATTCCGGTCAAGAAAATACAGTTCCACCGATATGAGTTGACTGTGCACATCTGATATTACTATCAGAGGCCGCCGCTTATTGTCTTTCCTCGGGATTCAGACGGTCAAAAAGCCAGCCAGTTGGCAAATTCGCTTCTTGACGGTCTGAACCCAGCTCGCGTACCACTTTAATGGACGTACAGTCCAACCCTTGGGAGCTTCTTCACCCCCAGGATGTGGTGAGCCGACATCGAGGTGCCGAGCTTCGTCGTCGATGTGGACTCTCGGACGAAACCAGCCTGTTATCCCCGGAGTAGCTTTTATCCGGTGTCTTTACGCCTTCTACAACGACGTATCGGGTCACTAAGTTCTGCTTTCGCACCTGCGCGGTCTGTCAACCTTGCAGTTAAGCCGGCTTATGCCTTTACACTTTCAGGCAGATGTCCATCCTGCCCAAGCCGACCTTAATAAACTCCTCCGTTACTCTTTAGGAGGAACGCGCCCCACGTAAACTGCCTTCCAAACACTGTCCCTTAACGTTTTTGCCGTCATGGTTAGATTTAAAAATCAAAAAGAAGGGTGTTTCATTGTCGGATCCAGTCTAACCGAAATCAAACCTTCAAATCCTGCCCTCTACGCTACGCATCTTGATCCTTAAATCAATATCAGGATACAGTGAAGCTTCCGGGGTCTTTTCGTCTTGCCGCGGGTACCCAGCGTCTTCGCTGGATTCGCATTTTCACCGAGCTCGTCCCTGAGACAGTTGCTCAGTCGTTAAACCTTTCGTGCGCGTCAGAACTTACCTGACAAGGAATTGCGCTACCTTTGGACCCTTATAGTTAAGGCCGACATTGACACGGGCTTCGCCCAGTCACCTTCTACAACTTGCGTTGCAGTCAGCGCCGGGTTTAACCTTGGTGCATCGGTCAGGTCTCACCCCCTATACATCCACTTACGTGTTCGCAGGGAGCTGTGTTTTTGGTAAACAGTCGCCAAGCAAACTTTAGCTGCGGGCCACGCTACCTTGCGGCTTTGTGGTCAGGGCATATTGCAAACTTACGCCCAGCTTTTTTGCCTAGTTCCTTAGGGACGAATCACTCGTTGGCCTTAGGCTTCTCGCCTTACCTACCTGTGTTGGTTTTGGTACGGATTCTCATTGAATAATCTTAGAAGCTTTTCTGGGAAGGCTCTTCGGTAAAGTTCAGCCGCCTAAACGGCTGTTCAGTCATTTTCCGAACTTTTGGTCAAACCTGAGACTGCCAGATTTACTAAACAGTCAGCTCTGAAAAACAACAACGTAAATCCATTAATACGCTCTACCTTTTTTCCTCCGTCACTCCGTCGATTCAATAAGAAGTGCTGGAATATTAACCAGCTGTCCATTATCTGCGCCTTTCGGCATCGACTTAGGACCGACTAACCCTGGACCGATTGTCGTTGTCCAGGAAACCTTGGGTTTTCGGCCTTGCGGTTTTTCACCGCAATTGCAGGTTACTCATGCCAACATTCTCTCTTCTGCACGCTCCATCGCGTCTCGCGACTGCGACTTCACTGCATGCAAAATGCTCCTCTACCACTCTCTGCTAAAAGCAAAGAATCTCCAGCTTCGGTATCTTACTTAGCCCCGCTAAATTTTCGGCGCGACCAGCCAATCCACCCGAGGGCGGATATGGTAGTGAGTTGTTACACACTCTTTAAAGGATGGCTACTTCTAAGCCAACCTCCTGCCTGTCTTCGGCTGATCACTACCTTTAACACTTAGTAAGAATTTAGGGACCTTAGATTGGAGTCAGGGTTCATGCCCTTTTGACTATGGAGCTTAGACCCCACAGTCTGACTGGTTATCGAAAATTATGGTATTCGGAGTTTGACTGAGACAGCGAGATTTCTCCCTGACAGTCTCAACCAGTGCTCTACCCCCATAATTAGTTTTAATAACCGCTAGCCCTAAAGCTATTTCGAGGAGAACCAGCTATTACCAAGCGCGATTAGCTTTTCACTTCTACTCTCAGATCATCCCAGAGCGTTAAACGACTCACGAGTTCGGGCCTCCTCCTCTCTTTCGAGAGGACTCACCCTGTCCAAGAGTAGCTCGCCTGGCTTCGGGTCTTTTCCTAATGCTACGTAAATATGCTCAAAGCTTTGAAAACATATTTACAACGCGCTATTAACACTTGCTTTCGCTATACCTTCGTTCCCTGCGGGAACTTAAATAAAGCATTAAGAAAAACTCGTTGGCTCATTCTTCAATAGGCACACCGTCACCCTCGATTACTTGCGTAACCGGGGCTCCGATTCCTTGTAGGCATAATGGTTTCAGTTTCTATTTCACTCCCCTCGCCGGGGTTCTTTTCACCTTTCCCTCGCGGTACTAGTTCACTATCGGTGTAGAAGAGTATTTAGTCTTGCGAGTATAGTTCTCGCGGATTCCCTCGACGCTTTCGTTTGTCGAGGTACTTAGGAACCAAAATAATTTGTTTTTATGTTTCGAATACAGGACTATCACCTTCTTTGGTCGTTCTTTCCAAAACGTTTTTCTACAAAAAAACAAACGTGTTTTCTGGCCCTGCAACCCCAAAGTTTTTCTTGCGAAAAATTCTGGTTTAGACTTTTCCCGTTTCGCTCGCCGCTACTCAGGGAATGGATAACTCACTTCACTATCGCGAAATGTCTGATTCCGCCGGTTGGCGGACAATCGTCACGCGTTGCGATAGTGAAATGTGTTATATTGTTTTCTTTTCCTCTGGGTACTGAAATGTTTTACTTCCCCAGGTGCGCTCACTCCGATTTTATATCGAAGCGTTATTGAGATTTGTCTCAATAGAGTTTCCTCATTCGGACATCTCCGGATCAAAGCTTGTTAAGCAGCTCCCCGAAGCTTTTCGCAGCCACACCACGTCCTTCATCGCCTCTTCTACCCAAGGCATCCACCATCTGCCCTTAATTAATGCGAATGCCTGCTTAAACCTCCATTAAGTTTGATCTTGGAAACCAAACTTAATGCAACTCATAGTGATTTCTTTTTTAAAGATCGGTTTTGTTAAGCAGTGCGTTTGACCATAAGAAAAACGAAAAGACTAAATATTCTTTAGGTCCCAAAACCTTAAGTTACTATGAATGGTTATCAATCATCTTAAATTGTTAAGGTCCTATTTATAGAACTTTAATCCTGAATTGAATCGAAGAATCAAAGTCTAGGGTAAAAAAATCCGCTTTCTCCGAAAGCGGTTCAAAAACTCAGCACAAAAAACTGCTTAAGTTCTTTTTCGCCTTCTGAGAATTAATTTTTTAACCATGAATTGTGTTAAAAATTATAGCAAGGGGTGTGAAAAAGTCAACCCCCGACGTTAAAGCTATGGGATTAGCCACCATGAAGTTTTAACGAAGCATGATTGACAACTAACTCTTTTCCTCTTATAATTTAAATCAAAAGGAGTTCAGATGGAAATCGTTCTCGACACATTAATGCTCGGAAGCGGCCTAATCGTCGCCGCCATGTTCCTGGTTGCCATTGGCTATGCCATCAAATGGTACATCAATGGCTTCGCCAACTATTGGGAGAAAGACCGAACACTGATGTACATTTACCTCGTCATCACGGCACTGGCCGTGATCAACGGCATAGTCGCCACGTCACCAGACTACACCAACACGGCGGCCGCTTTCTTCTTCATCTTCAGTGTCATCAGTGGATTCTTTTCCTTCAAGATGATGCTTGATGGAATACCTGACTAAACGAATCAAAAACAGCGCGGAATCATTCCGCGCTGTTTTGATTTTCAAATCTCTTTCACCCTGCCGAATCCATCTACCTCCCATTGCCCGTCAAGATTTTTTTCAGAGAAAAGCCACTTTACATTATTCAAATCTTCGAACGAGGCTCTGCCGAGAATTTTTTTGGTGTGAAATATTTTCGGAAGTTTTCCTGATTGCAACTCAAGCACCAAGGCCACATGGTCTGTGCCGTCATTATCTTTACCAATTTTATTGAAAAACACTAAGTCGCCTTGCTTCAGATCTTTCAACCCAACTTTCTCGCAGACCATTTGCTGCCACCTGGCTTTCCTTGGCAGCCAGATACCTTTTGTTTCATAAAAAATTCTTTGCACCAAGCTTGAACAATCAAAACCGTTTTTGAAAGACCCGCCGCCAATCTGATATTTCACGCCTTCATATTTTTGACACGCTTGTTTAAAAGAAATTAGATTTTCTGTTTTCGGTTTCAATAATTCGTTAATTCTCGGATCTATTAATTTCCTTAATCCATTTAAATTTTTAATCCAACCAATCTGTTTTGGCGTTTGATTACCAAAAGAATGCAAAACCACTAGACAATAATCCTTATATCCCTCTGGCTGAAAAATTCTAACAATCTGGTTTTGAGAAACATCATTAATCTGATCAGTAAAATCAGCTTTCAAATCTTCATCTGTAATGCTCTGAAACTCTTGCTTTGACGGCCGAGTTTCAAGATTAACCTGCTCTGCTTCTACCAGATAAAACTCACCGATTGAATCAATGTTTTCAAACGAAACAATCTCCATTTTTTCAACATTTTCCTCAACCAAAATATTTCTTGCCTGCTCGGCTAACCTTTCAATCATTAGAATTATTTTATTGCCGGCGAGCTGATACCAAAAAAGCTCGCCATAGCGTGCTCTTTGCTCATCAAGAAGTGATTGTAAGGATTTAGAAAGAACCATAACAGTTATTCACCTGGCTCTATGTCATAAAATTCTTTCATGACCCACGCAATTATTGAGTTTTTATTAGGAACAACATAATCATTGTCGCCCTTAGAGAATCGACGGTCTTTATTAATATTATTTGCATGGCAATAAGCGGCAACTAACTTCATCGCTACATTTTTATCAAGATGTATAGAATTTAAGTCCTTTTCTTTTTCTTCCAAGCCGTAACTTCCAATCTCAACGTTATCTATTTTAAACCCCTTACCACTCCCGGGCTGATCAAATTTTCTGTTCATAAAAGTTAAAAATAAGTGTGTTAAAACTCTTCCGCCTCCATCTCCACCGGCGGAATCAGTGTTTCATCTGTCGGCAGGATAAAGGAAAACGTTGAGCCACGCTTCTCAATAGACTTCACGGAAATATCACCGCCATGCCGACGAACAATATTCCTGGCAATAAAAAGTCCCAGGCCAGAGCCCTCAGTTTCCTTCTTTAACGTATTAGAAGCCCTGAAAAATTTCGTAAAAAGACGCGGCATGTCCTCCGGAGCGATGCCCATGCCGGTATCTTCGACAGACACCTGGAGATAAGGTTTGTCTTGCAATTGCTCAATCTTGACGCTCACTTCGCCGTTTTCAACATTATATTTTGTCGCATTATCAACTAAATTTTGCATCACCATCATGATCTTTGATTTATCCATCTTGACTAACGGCAACTGCGTCTCCGGCTTATAAAACACCAACCTCACTTTGTGCTTTGAAGTATTTTCTTTCGAAGATTCCAAAACATCCTGAACTAAAGACGCCAGATCAGCCTTTTCCATTTGATAACCGAATTTGCCTTCTTCAATCTTCGAAACATCCAGAAGGTCGTCAACCAGCTTGACCAGCTTTTCCATAACCTCAAGATTCTGCTTAGAGATAAGCTTCTGATCCGGGTTTAGTGGCCCAAGCTCTTCTTTAGCCATTGATTCGGCCGCCCAACGCAAACCAGCCAGAGGCGTTCTCAACTGATGAGCGGCAACAGTAATGAACTCGGACTTTGAACGCAAAAGCTGAATCTCCCGAGAGCGATCACGAACAATCTTAATAAATCCCAGCAGGTTGTGTTGATTATCAAAAATTTGATTAGTCGTCACCTCAAGAAACAATTCACGTGGAGTAGCAAAAGAAATGTCAACCACTTGGGGATAGGTGGCAACGGTTTTTTTGATCAAGGTTGGGGCCAGGGACGGGAAGATAATTGAAGCAATTACTTTGAGCTTATCATTATTAGCCCAATCCGGCGTGACTTTTTTACTCAAAACCTCTTCTTTCCTGATGCCGCAGATAATCTCGGCTCCATCATTCATGGAAAAAATATTAAACTCTTGATCATAAGCAATTACGCCTTCTGCCAAACTGTTGATAATTGCACCGTTCTGATTTTCACCAAGTTTTAAAGCAAAATTAATTTTCGCTAAGCTAATCGCGTTCAAGGTCAACCAAACGAGAAAAAACAAAGACGTCAAGAAAATCAGCCAGGCAACCAGGATCGGTGCCCAAATAAACACAATGATCGCTTCAATCAAAAGAACTGCCAAAAAAAACTTTGGCAACTTCATTTCTCTAAGATTGAAATAAGAGATAAGGCGATTCACAAAAAGATTAAATAATTAACGAGTTAAAGGATTAATGTGCTTTATTTCCAACCATACATTCTTTTGAACATTGTCGTCAAAAACTCAGATTCTTCGGGATTGTATAGGTAAAGAATTTTATATTTCGCTTTTATACTGCCCCCCCCTAATCTTTCTTGATGTACTATCTGAATTTCACCAACAGCTGTCCAGTCTTTTTTCAAAAGCCAAATAGGAATCTCATCAAAATAAACGCGGCTGCCTTCGTTTTGAAACTCATACTCTTTACCAACCTCCAGATTTTCCGGAACACCTATTCTGACAATCGAATTAAACTCAACTTTAAATCCCATAATTCATAAAACCCTTAATTCTTTCTTCAATATCCAAAGAGAAAAAATTATTAAAAAGAGGTTCTCGGAATCCTGACAAGCTCGGTGTCGCCACTGGCGACTTGTCGGGATGAGAGTACGGATGGCTTTAAGCCGCTGGAGCTTAAAGAGCATCGGTTCTTTTTAATTATTTTTTCTCGACACTAATCCACTTCGGCCCAATTCTTACCAACATGGCTTTCCACTAAAATCGGCACACTGGCTTCGTAAATCCCTTCCATAACTTCTTTTATTTCCGGTAAAATCTTTTCAATTATCTCATCTTTAACCTCAAACAACAATTCGTCATGAATCTGAAGAATCATCTTAGCTTTACCTTGAAATTTTGGCAGCACTTCTTGATCTATCTTGATCATGGCTTTTTTAATAATATCTGCTGCCAATCCCTGCAGGGTCAGGTTTAACGCCATTCTTTCAGCTTGAGCCACAAGTTGCGGCCGGCCAGAATAAATCCCGGATAAATATCTCCGTCTGCCAAAAACTGTTTCGACGTAGCCATTCTCTCTCAAAAAATTCAAAGTCTTGTCAATATAATCTTTCAATCCCGGAAAATTATGAAAATAATCATCAATAAACGTTCTTGCTTCCTCTTGCGACACCCCGGCTGTTTGGGCCAACGATCTTGACCCCATACCATACAAAACACCGAAGTTCAAAGCCTTGGCTTGAAATCTTTGTTCTTTGGAAACTTTTTCAAAAGGAATATTCCAGATTAAAGACGCGGTCTTCCTGTGAATATCTTGACCGGACAGAAATGCATCCACCATATTCTTGTCTTCAGAAAGAGAGGCCGCCAGGCGCAACTCAATCTGGGAGTAATCAAAAGCCATAAGGCTCCGATCTGATTCGCTCACAAACGATTCACGTAGTTCATCTGACCAAGCAACGTGTTTAGGAATATTCTGTACGTTCGGGGACTCGCTGGCGAGCCTGCCGGTCGAAGTTCCGGTTTGTAAAAACGTTGTGTGTAATCTTTTTGATCTTTGATCAATAAAGCTCGGCAAGACGCTGACATAAGTATTCATGAGTTTTGAAAACTCACGCCATTCAAGAATCAAATCAATAACCCTGTGTTCTTTTCTGATTTTTTCCAAACTTTCAGAATCTGTCGAAAAATAGCCGCTTTTCAATTTTTTCAACCCCTTTGTCGGCAAAACAAGTACCCCGTAAAGAACTCCGGATAATTCTTTGGGTGAATTCAGGTTAAATTCCTGTTTTGTCAAAATAAAAATGTTTTTCTCAAGATCGCTGATTTTTTTTCGAAGCTTCTGACTAAACCTCGCCAATATTTTTTCATCAAGCTTGATACCATTTTTTTCCATTTGAAAAAGTATCGAAGTCAGCGGCGCTTCAATTTCTTGATAAATCCTCACCGCCTCGGAAATCTTAGAAAGTTCGTTGAAGATTCCAATAAAACTCTCAATCTCCATGCCTTCAGAAATCTCCTTTTTGAGAAATCTTTTAGAGATCCTTTCCAGACTATAATCTTGGAGCCCTGAATCGGCCAGCCAGGCAAGAACTTTCAGGTCCCAGATCGGACCTGAATAAATCGGCGCCGAAACAAAAAGCTTGTCATGAGAAAAAATATCAAGTTTATACAAAAAACTTTTAAAATCAAAGATGATTTTTTCAGCATTTTTGTTTTTAAAAACCTCAGAAGAAAAGGTCTTGAAATCGTTGGCTGGAAAAACCGCCTTATTTGAACCATCAGAAACAATAAATTGTTCTTGCCACGAGAGAATAAAAAGCTTTTTAAAAGTCGCCACTTTTTTAAAAAATATCTCTGGCGTCATTTGTTTTAACTTTTTTTCGATTTTACTTGTTTCGTCATGGACGGGTTCGATTCCAATTCTTTTTAAAAGAGACTTGAAGCCAAACTCTTCAAAAAACCGGATTGTCTCTATATCGTTCAGTTTTTCTTTGTTAAAAGGAAACTCATAGCCATCAAGATTTAAATCCTTTCTGATGGTTGCCAGGTCCTTAAACAAAAATGCCTTGTCTTTATTTTCCAGAAGTTTCTTGGCCAAAGAATCTTTTATTTTTTTCTTCTCGGCGGCTTTATAAATATTTTCCAAACTTCCGTATATTTGAATCAAATTTGTCGCGGTTTTAGGACCGATGCCAGAAACTCCCGGAATATTATCCGAGGCATCTCCCGAAAGAGCTTTGAAATCAGGCAGAAGCTCCGGCTCGAAACCGTATTTTTTTATTACTTCTTCGGTGTCGTAAACTACGGTATCGGTAATACCTTTGCGCAAAGAAAAAACGCGGATTCGATCTTTAACCAGCTGTAACATATCGTTATCACCGGATAAAATCACGACTTCATTTTTGCTCTCCCGCACGATCTTCTCGGTAACAGAACCTATGGCATCATCGGCGTCGTATCCAGAAAAAGAAATGATTTTTACGCCAAGGATCTCCAGAAACTGTTTCACTCTCTCAACTTGAAAATAAAAATCATCCGGCTTCGAATCTCTTTGCGCCTGATATTCAGAATAAAGCTCGTGCCGAAAGGTCTTCTCTTTTAGGTCAAAACAAGCCACCACGCCATCAGGAGAAAACTCATTGACCATTTTTAAAAACATTGAACAGAATCCGTAAATCGCACCGGAAGATTCGCCGGTTTTCGTTGTGAATCCAGGCATAGCATGATAAGCCCGATGAATCAAACTAAAAGCATCAATGACTACAATTTTCATCCCATTAGAAGCAGGTCGCGATCTCGCGCAACCGGCTAGAGCTAATGTTTAATTTTCTAATTTTCAAGCGTTTCATCGTATTTAAATTTATTTCTCCGTATGCAATCGTGGCTATCAACTAAGTTCATGAACTATAGATTTTTACTAATATAAGAGTTGCCCATTAAGATAAATCTTTTGTTGCCCCCAGCGTGTTTAAAACTTAGCCAAACTGTGTTCTTAGGCAAGACTCTCTTAACTTTCTCTGCCCATTCTAAACAGACAATATTTTCTCGATCTTTCAGAATTTCTTCCAAACCAAGATGCCAAAAATCCTTTTGATCCAAGCGCCAACAATCAATGTGCCAGAAAAAATTCTTCTTCAATTTTAATCTCCAAGATTTTCCCGAAAGAGCGAACGGTTTCATGACAACAAACGTCGGGCTGATAACGCGTTCCTTAATGCCCAGGGCCTTCGCAAGGCCCTGCACGAAAGTAGTCTTCCCAGAACCAAGGTCGCCAGACAAAGCCAGGATCATTGATTGATCGCGCTTCCGAATCCAGGAAACTAATAATTTTGCCAACTTACGCGTATCTCCCGGAGAAAAGGAAATAAAATTCAGTTTCATTTTGAATATTTTAACATTATAATAAGGCATGGCTCTATTTTTATCACACCTAGAAGAAGCCCGTGCCGAAGATCTGGCACAAAAAAGGGCTGAAAAACTCGGTTTTAAATATCTGGCAATGAAGACTGCCGGCATCAATACTGATGCGCTTAAAATTATTCCCTTACAAAAAGCCAGACTGATTAAGGCCCTCGTTTTCGAAAAAAGAATCAAGGAATTCGATCTGGCTGCTGTCAATCCAGAAATTAAAGAAACTCAGGATTTGATCAAAGAAATAAAAAAATTCGGCAAAGTAAACATCTTCGTTGTTTCCAGTATCGCTTTTGAAAAATATCTCGAAAACTACCAGCTCATTCCAAAAGACAAGCAATCGATTACAGGATCAATCATCATAACCCAAAAGAGCGTTGAAACCGTCGGGCAACAACCGGAAATCAAAAAATTCCTGGAGCATTATTTCTCTGACGATTTCGACATCACGGAAATGATCTCCTGGGTCATCGCCTACGCAATATTCTCTGACGCTTCTGACCTGCACATTGAACCAAAACAGGAAAAAATATCGCTCCGTTACCGTATTGACGGTATTCTTTACCCCGTTGCTGAAATTCCAACAAAGATCGGCAAAAAAATCGCTGACCGGTTCAAGCTCCTCTCTTCAATCAGCTTGAACATAAAAAATGTGCCACAGGACGGCCGCTATACCATAAGGCTCGACGAAACGCCGATTGAGGTCCGCGTCTCCACTATCCCTGGACCAGAAGGCGAGAACATCGTCATGAGATTTTTAAATCCCAAAACAATCGGTCTTGAGCTTGAAGATCTTGGATTGAGAGAAGAAGACAAACAGATTCTCGAACACGAGATCAAAAAACCAAACGGCCTGATTATTGTCACCGGCCCGACCGGATCTGGAAAAACCACCACTCTCTATGCTTGTTTAAAACGCGTCGCCACAACCGAAAATAAAGTGATTACGCTTGAAGATCCGGTTGAGTACCGAATTCCGGTCATTGAACAAACACAGATAGAGTCAAAAGAGGGCTACACTTTCGCTTCCGGACTGCGGGCCATTTTACGCCAAGACCCGGATATTATTCTTGTTGGTGAGATCAGGGACCAGGAAACTGCCGAGATCGCCATGCACGCCTCCTTGACCGGACACCTTGTCTTCTCCACTATTCATACCAACAATGCTGTCGGCACCGTACCGAGACTTCTAGAATTCAAAGTTAAGCCAGAGATAATCTCTGCCGCCATGAGCCTTGTTATTGCCCAAAGACTGGTTAGAAGACTCTGTCCAGATTGCAAAAAAGAAGAAAAAATCGAAGCGGAACTACTAAAAAAGATTAGAGATTTCTTAAAAGCTGAGGCCGGCCAAGTTCAGGGTCTTGATGAATTTCTGAAAGTAGAGACCATGCATAAAGCGATTGGCTGTCCAAAATGCCACAACAAAGGCTATCGTGGCAGGCTGGCGGTTTTCGAGATGATTCAAATAAATGATGAGATGCAAAGCCTGATTCATACAGATGCCAATGAAATCTCTATCAGAACATTGGCAAAAAAAGCTGGTAGCATCACAATGATGGCCGATGGTATTATCAAGGTTCTTAAAGGCATCACTGATCTTGAAGAGATCGAAAAAATGATTGGGCCCTTCAGGTAAAAGTAAAACCTCCGATGGTCCCGGAGGTTTTACTCAGATATCTCGAGGCAAAAAGGGGGTTTTACACGAGATACCTCAGCCTCAGCCAAAGTACCGATAAAAAACTCACTTAACCCACCCCTTTAATCAGCAAAGTCAAAGGGCTGGGTTGCCTCGAAGTATCCAAGGCTAATAATAACAGAAAGTCGAAATTCGTCAACCCTAAATATGTACACAGGAGCCACCAGAAATAGGCATAATTTAGCTTACGGGATTAAGAGATATCCACAGAATACTCACAACTGGTAATTTTATTTTAAAAAAGAAGCCTATACGTCAAAATATGTTAGAATGTCGTCAAACAACAGATAGCAATGAAAAAACAACAACAAAATTCAGGTGACAGGGCCCTAGACGCTATTTTACGGCCAAAACTATGGGATGAGTTTATTGGCCAGAACACAGTCAAGCGTTCCTTGAGAATAATGCTTGACTCTGCGAAGAAGAGAAATGCAGTTTGCGATCATATTCTCTTTTTCGGGCCTTCCGGGGTTGGAAAAACAACTTTAGCCAGCTTGATCGCTGACGAACTCTCAGGAAAAATCACCCAAACCTCTGGGCCGGCAATAAAAAAAACCGGTGATATTGCTGCGCTCTTAACGAACCTCGAAGAAAATGAGATTCTGTTCATTGATGAGATACACCGCATGAATAAACAGGTTGAGGAGATGCTCTACCCCGCCATGGAATCTCAAAAAATAAATCTCATTGTCGGCAAGGGAATCTCAGCGAGAAACCTCGAGCTTAAGTTGCCCAGATTCACTCTTATTGCCGCAACAACAAAGCCAAGTCTCATCTCTTCTCCGTTAAGAAACCGTTTCGGCGCCATTAATCATCTTGATTTCTATGAAGACAAAGAGATCCAACAAATTATCAGGCGCTCAAGCGACTTGTTGCATATAAAAATTCAGCTACCAGCAACAGAAATCCTGGCCAAAGCCTCGCGAGCAACACCAAGAATCGCCAACAGAATTCTCAAAAGAACTTGGGATCTGGCGGTTGTGAACGATCTCAACGAAATCACAAAAGATTTAGCGCAAGAATCACTTAGAATCTTGAGCATTGATAAATTCGGTCTCGAGTGGGCAGATAGAAAATTAATGGAATCAATCATAAAAAAATATCAAGGTGGGCCGGTCGGCATTCAAACTCTGGCGGCGGCTCTAAATGAAGAAAGGGAAACGATTGAGCAAGTTTACGAACCATATCTTTTAAAAATCGGTTTTTTAGAAAGGACTCCGCGCGGCCGCATTGCTACCCCAACGGCAAAAGAATACTTCAGTTAACTAGTCGGTTTGATTGAACAATCGAAATGAAAACAATAATTCAAATAGTCTTCATTTTCATTTTTTCTTTTATTAAAACCTTCACGACTTCCGCCGAGATAGAAGGTTTAAGAATTAATGAGATTATGTATTCGCCGATAAACGGCGAGGCCGAGGAGTGGGTTGAACTCTATAACCCCGGAGAAATTGAGATTAAAATCATCGGCGGCACGGGAAGAAGTGCCTGGACACTTGTCGATTCTTCCGGTCCGCATTTTCTTTCAGAACAACCAGAAAAAGGTTCCCTTAGCATCGGCCCAAAAGAGTATTTAGTCATTGCCAACGACGCCGGGTTATTTCTCGCCAAGCACCAAGGTTTTTCTGGAAGCGTTGTTGATACAACCATGTCTATGCCAAACGATTTTGGATACCTGCAGGTAAGAAATGGCCTCGGGATTACCATCTCTCAGGCTATCTGGTCTTTTCATCTTGGCGCAGATAGAAACGGAAAAACACTTGAATTCGATGGAGGAATCTTCCGTGAAGGAATCAGAGACACCGGAACGCCAGGAGAAAAAAACTCCGTAGACGGCCTCCTCCTGCCACCGGCACCCTCTCCTGTCTTGCCTTCAACAAAACCAACCCCCAGCATCCAGATAATTCAACAAAGAACCGGGAAAATTGCCATCAATGAAGTTTTCTACAGTCCCGGAAGAAACAGTCAGCCATGGATCGAGCTAAAAAACAACGAAACCCAAATCATTAGTCTCGACGGCTGGAAAATTGTTGAGCTTAACGTAAAAAAAGAAACTTTCTTGAAAAACCCAATTCCTGGAAACAGCTTTAGAATCATAGCTCTCCCAGGATTAAACAAAAAAACAGAGACGCTTCAGTTGTTTGATGCTGAAAACAAGAAGGTTTTTGAAGTCAAGTACTCAAGCCAGATCCCCCAGGACTGGTCTGCTTCGCGATTCGAAAACTCGTCATGGAAAATTACTTCACGCCCAAGCCCGGAAAAAGAAAATGTTTATTTCATCCCGAAAGAAATAAAAGAAATTTTCGTCCCCCAAGAATTGATCCCGATCATTAATTTCGAAAATGCTACCGCGAATCAATTAATCAATGAGCCCTCCAGAGCCGAGGTCAACAAGGACTCATTAATCACAAATGGACTATTAATTAGTTCGTCCCTAACCATTATTTTTGTTTTTATTAAAAAGAAGCTTTTAATCTAATCGTGTCGGGACACTCAAAATGGGCAAAATTAAAACACACCAAGCCCGCGACAGACGAGAAAAAATCACGTGGTTTTTCTAGGCATTCAAACTTAATCACAATTGCCGCCAAACAGGGCGGCAACCCAGACCCCAAGCTGAATCCTTTTCTTAAAGAAGCGATTGAAAAAGCCAGACAAATAAACATGCCCCGAGAGAACATTGAGCGAGCGATAAAAAGAGGCCTTGGACTCATCCCAGGAGTCATCTTTGAAGAACTCTCGCTTGAAGCCTACGGACCGGCTGGTGTCGCCTTGGTCATTCAGATTGCCACTGACAATAAAAACAGAAGTATCCCGGAGATTCGCAAAATAATCTCGGACAGCGGTGGGTCCATGGCAAACCCCGGATCTGTTTTGTGGCTGTTCAAAGAAATGGGCAAAATTATTGTCTTTGAAACTTCCTGGTTAGAAGAACCCGGGGTTGAATTGAAAATAATCGAGCTTGGCGCAGAAGAAGTTGTCAAAGAAAAAAGTGAAGTCTTCATATTCTGTCACAAAGATGATTTAAAAAAAATCGAAGAATTATTAAAAGAAAAAGGTGTTCCCTACGAAGCAAGTATTGAACTTGTGCCAGAAAATATAATCGCCATCAAGAATCCCGGAGATAAAACAAAAATCACAAAGCTCCTAGGGAATCTCGAGTCACGAGAAGACATGAACGCAATTTTTCACAATGCCGATCTCGAAGACTAAAACCATTGTCATCGGTATTGATCCTGGCACAAAAAGGATCGGTTTTGGCGTTATCGAAATTATTAGTAAAAGAATTGAGTTCGTTGATGCTGGACTTCTAAAGCCCAAGACGGAAGGATTCACCGAGCCGGCAAGGGAACTTTGTTTGTTGATCAAGAAGTACCGTCCCAGTATTCTTTGCATCGAGAAAGTCTACTTTTCAAAAAACGTCAGAAGCGCAATCTCAGTTTCTGAGATCAAGGGCGCCTTAACTCTCGAGGCAGAAAAACAAAATCTCAAAATTGTCGAGATCTCACCAACCGAAGCTAAAAGTGCACTAACCGGCTATGGCCAGGCAGATAAAACTTCAGTCAGAAAAATGGTTTTTAGGCTTCTCGGTGAGCAAAGAGACTTAAAGTCAAAAGATGCCATAGACGCCCTGGCCATCGCCATTGCCGGGGAAATGAAAAACCGAACAGAAGAATTGATTAGGAGTTAGCTCTTGACCCCATGCCCGGAAGCTAAGAAAATGTGATAACTTATTATCTCCTGGAAAGAAAATCTTCCTCGGCCCATACTGAACCCGCCGAAGTCTTGACATTCTATTTTTCTTTGATAAATATATTTGTTATTGGTGGAAATTAAAATTTAAATAAAAAAACAAAAATGGCGACAGATGTTCTGCAAAAAACAGTCTTTGTCCTGGCAAAAAGGAAAAGAACCGATGACGATGTGATGGTAGCCGAAGACAACGAGCTTGAAGAAGACGAAGAATCTGCCGATGAAGAGGAGGATCTCGACTTAGACGTCGAGGGACTTGATGAGGTTGAAGATGAGTTCAATAAAGAAAAAGAGGACGCCGTTGATAGGCTAATAGGCAACGAGGAATAGTTACAACCACTTTTTCGTAATTCAATACAAACTCGCCGAATTAACTTCGGCGAGTTTGTATTACCCAAAAAACAACAGGCCTACTTCCATTCAAATTCTACAACCCCGTAGTCTTTCTTGCCCTTTTTTATCCAAAAGAATTTTTCAAAAATAATCTTTCCTGTCGCACCGTTTTGTTCAACGAGCCTTTTCGCTTCTGACATTGACGAGACTAAACCAGTCAACATTAACCCTTCAAGCAAAGAAAATTCTTCGGGTCTTTTCTTTTCTTTTGCATACGGCAAGGCTACTTTGACAAACTCCAGGTCTTTCAAACCAAGCTCTTCTTGTTTTGTTTTTTCATAAAGAATTTCCGAGATCTTCTTAACCTCTTTGGCGATTTCTTCTCCGTGAACTATGGTTGTTATCTCAAAAGCGAGTTCTTTTTGCAACAATCTCGTTTCCGGTTGTTTTTTCCATTCATTTTCAATCTCCCCAATCTCCCCCTCGGTTCTCATCGAATAAAATCTGATTAATTTCGGCGCCAAAGAGTCTTCTGTGTTGACAAAAAACTGATAAAACTCAAACGGATGGGTTTTTTTCGCATCGAGCCAAATGGTTTTACCAACCGCTGATTTGCCGAATTTTTTACCGGTTTCAGGATCTTCCACTAAGGGCCAGGACAGGGCGCAGGCTTGTTTTGAAAGCTTTTTCCTGATTAAATCAACCCCTTGAACCATGTTTCCCCATTGATCAGAACCGGCCACCTGAGCCACGCAAGCATGCTCCTCAAAAAGATACAAAAAATCATACGCTTGCAAAAGTTGATAGGTAAACTCGGCAAAAGAAATGCCGGATTCTCGTTCTAATCGAGTTTTGACCGACTCCTTATCAAGCATTGAATTTAAGGTAATGAACTTGCCGGCATCACGCAAAAACTCGAGCAAACCAACCTTTGACAACCAATCATGATTATCCTTCAACTCAAACTTCTCGCCTTCAAGGATTTTTTCAATCTGCTTTTTAATACCGGCCTTATTTTTTTCTATCTCCTCCCGCGACATAATTGGTCGCTCTTTTTCTTTACCGGACGGATCACCGACCATTGATGTGCCAGAAGCAGTCAAAATGATCGGTCCGTGACCAAACTTCATCGCTCGCTTCATCACGATCAAACCAAGCAGATGACCAACGTGTAAACTATCCGCAGTCAGATCGTTGCCCCAATAAAAAGTTATTGGCTTCGCGAAAATCTTTTCTGCGCCCTCAGTGGCCTGATATAATAGACCTCGCCACTTAAGTTCGTCTAAAAAATTATCTTTCTGTTTCATGTGTTTTGTCTAATTAATTATATAGCCTGGGTTTAAGAAAACAAATTACTTTGCCCGGTCCAAACCTTACGTCGGGACCGGGCAAAGACTTACCGAACGATCTTGTCTCACGAGTCTTTTGCCAAAGGACCGTGCGAAAAAGATTGTTTAGAAGCAACCTTTTCCTCCTTACTTCTCATTATCTTTTTGGCTTTTTTAGAATCACCCTGACACTGCCAGCATGGTTTGGCACCTGTATCACCGTAATTTCTGGCTTCGCACAAAGAACAATCCCAACCAAGGCCAGCATTGTGCGTATCGCACGGAACCGGAGAAAGATTTTTTTCTCGCTTGATCCGTGCAGCCTTCCGAGAGTCTCCTTTGCACTGCCAGCAAGGATTTGAACCTGTTTCGTTACGAGCTCCGCAAAGTTCACACTCCCAACCAGGGTCATTATATTTACACATTTTTGCTCCTCTATTTGAAATCAGATCAACTTGTTTAGCGAGCCCCGATGAGTTCGGGGCTCGCCTTAGTAATTAATATTTATGCTGGTTAATGACTATCCAGCCGCAGGCTACCAACGGTAGGCCCACTTGCGAGCGTACTTGTTATACTTCATCGCTTATCTCCTTTCATGTTGGGATCTACTACTGCTTTCGCAGTATGCTTTTACCAGCTTCATAGCTAGCAAAAGCATGTTGCCAAAACTCATGCCATGTGCCTGGCGCTTTGAAAGCGCCAGGCACATGACTGCCAAAACCTATTTCTTAGGCTTTAATTCGTCATCATCCGGAAAATCCGTAGGCAGATACTGTTTCATTGCCACAACCTCCTTTCCTTAATTACCTGGATGTTACGGACCGTCTTGAAGAACTTTTCCGTCGTCTGTGATAACGAAACGGCAGAAGTTATTGCTCAGTCGCCAGTTATTCAAAACCAACAATCCCAACTGCTCCGCCACACGAGAGTCGTCCAGATTGGCCCCGGGGTGAACGTATAGAAGAAACCTTGCCTCTTTCACTATCATCCCTTCGGCCACCCTACTTCGTACTTGTTTCTTTTTGTTTATCATCCGCGACTCCTTTTCAAAGAACTTTGCTAAAAACGTTTTAGCCCGTCAGAACACTCGTTCTGACGCGGAAAAGTTTTTGTCCCCGCGTCAAAACACGTGAAAAACAAAATCACTGGTTTTACCAGTGATTTTGTTTGGATAACCTAAAAAATAATCAAGACACGAAAAATCACTGGCCAGGAAGAATCCAGTAGTATCTCCAAACTCTAATAATTATTAAATTTTTATTTTTCATGAATTGATTCATTGTTTATTAACAACAATCCCTCGACAAGCTCAGGATAATTTTTGTTTTTAACAAAAATTAAAATCGCCCTTGGTGGGCGACTGTAAAGCTTGTAAGACTAGTAATGCGCTTAAAACGCAAGGGGAAAGTCGCCCGCAGCTAGCTGGTTCCAAGAATATCTATAATATTTTTGCGCGACCTTATTCATAAGAATATAATAACAAAAAAACCTTTTTTGTCAAGCAAGCGTGTCTTGAGAAGCAATTTGATTCAACGCTTTATTTTTCTGCGATAAGGTTCAAATTCGCAAGGAAATAAAACGTTAAACCACTCTCTGCCTCCTTGCTTGTTGTGTTAAAATAAAATCATGCTTAAAAAAATTAAAAAAGTTTTTCAAAAAAACTGGAAAGCTTTAATCCTTATCATAATCAGTTTAACCGGATTGATCTTTACCTGGCTAATAATACTTGCTTTTTCCCTGCCCAATCCTGAGAATTTCGAATCTCGAACCATTAACCAATCAACCAAAATCTTTGCTCGGGACCAAAAAACAATCCTCTATGAAATTCATGGTGAAGAAAAACGCACCGTTATCCGTTTCAACGAGATTCCCGAAGTGATCAAAAAAGCGACGCTAGCGGCTGAAGACGCTGAGTTCTATCAACATCCAGCCTTTGATATCAAAGGTATTATTCGAGGCGTTATTATCAATCCCATTTTCCGAGGCACCTCAATTCAAGGCGGCTCAACCATTACCCAACAGCTCGTGAAAAATACGCTCCTAACACCGGAACGAACTGTCACCAGAAAAATCAAAGAAATATTCCTCGCCATCAAGCTCGAAAGAAAATACACCAAAGACGAGATTCTTGGATTCTATCTTAACCAAATTCCTTACGGCTCAAACGCTTACGGCATTGAATCGGCCGCAAAAACTTTCTTTGGTAAATCGGTTGGAAACATTACCTTGCCGGAAGCGACTCTCTTGGTTTCCTTGCCAAAAGCACCGAGTTTTTATTCACCTTACGGCTCGCACCAAGATCGACTGAAAGAGAGGCAATCTTATGTGCTCGATCGAATGGCCGAGTTCGGTTGGATCACGGAACAAGACGCAGAAGAAGCGAAAAAGGAAGATCTCGCTTTTTCCAAACAGCGTTTTCCGATCAAGGCGCCGCATTTTGTTTTTTACATTAAAACACTCCTTGAAGAAATGTATGATCCGCAGGTGATTGAAACTGGCGGCCTTAATGTTTACACCACGCTTGATTCAGAGCTCCAAGAAATCGCAGAAAAAGCTATTTTTAACGGCGCTGCTCGCAACGACAAAAATTGGCACGCAGATAACGCCGCTCTTTTAGCGCAAAACCCCAAAACCGGCGAGATATTAGCGATGGTTGGCTCACGCGATTACTTTAATCTTGAGAAGAACGGCAATCTGAATGTTTCCTTGATGACGCGGCAACCGGGTTCGAGTTTCAAGCCTTTTGTGTATCTGAAGGCTTTCGAAAAAGGTTTCACCCCGGAATCTTTGGTGTTTGATCTTTGGACAGAGTTTAATGCCAACTGCTCTCCTGATCCAGAGCAAAACAAACAAGATTATTGCTACCATCCCGAGAACTACGACCATCAATTCCGGGGACCGATAAGTTTAAGAAAGTCCTTAGCTGAATCACGAAATGTTTCTTCTGTTAAGCTTTTGTATATTGCTGGCTTAAAGCCTGTCATCGAATTGGCCCAACTTTTCGGCATCACCACTTTTGATCAAGAGCCTGACTATTACGGACTTTCTCTTGTGCTCGGCGGGGGCGGCGTCAGATTGATTGATATGGTTCAAGCCTACTCGGTTCTGGCTAATGACGGCGCTCAAAATAAACAACTAGCACTGTTGAAAATCACTGACAGTAAAAACAATATTTTGTTTGAGGTCAAGCCAGAACAAAAAAATGTATTTGACTCGAAATTCATCCGAGCTTTGAATAATATTCTTTCTGATGATTCTTCGCGCCAACCGACTTTCGCGCCGAACGGACCACTAACAGTCCCAGGGTTTGAAGTTGCTGCAAAAACCGGCACTTCTCAAGATTATCGTGACGCTTGGACGTTTGGTTTTTCTCCAACCTTAGTCACCGGCGTCTGGGTCGGCAATAACGATTATTCACCGATGCAAAAAGACGCTGCCGGCGGCATGGCCGCGGCACCAATCTGGAATGATTTTATGAAACAAGCTTTACAAAAATTACCCAAAGAAGAGTTTCCAAAAGGAGAATCTTTAATCTCAGAACAGACAATGCTCAATGGCAATTACATCACCCAAACGCCTCAAGGCTATCAAATTCATAATATTCTGCACTGGGTAGATAAAAATAGCATCCTTGGTCCGCCGCCAGAAGTTCCCCAACAGGACCCTCAGTATAATAACTGGGAGTTCGGCGTTCAGAAATGGCTCCAATCTCAACAGATTGAATTAATTAATGCCATCAATAATCAACACATTCCGGCGTCTTTTATCAGTCTGATTGAACCAAAAGAAACTGACGCCATCAGATTAAACGAACCCTTGAAAATCACAGCTCAGATTAATGCTGCCTCAAAAATTTTAAGCGTTGAACTTTATTTCAACAGCAAACTTATTGTTGTATTTGAACCAAACAATCAAAATCTTTATTCGGTGTTTTTTGTACCGTCAAATGTTGGAACAAAAAATGAAATCAAGATCAGAGCCATAACCAACCAGGAAACCGTCATTGAGATGAAAAAAGAGATTGCGGAACAAAACTAAAAGAGGGTAACACCACGCGGCCCAGATTTTTACTCTTGACTTTTATGGAATCTATATTATAATATATAATAATCCATGTGGCGGCGACGCGGGGATGGGGAAGCGGGTTTCACCACCTTTCCGCCATCTACGCACCATGCCGCCACATGGATTCATGTTTAATGGCCAAACATCTTCCCGCTGGACTTATCCAGCGGGTTTGCCATTCGTAATAAAAAGATTCGTCTCTCGACGAATCTTTTTATTTACTTTTTTCTATACTGCTTACCACTTTTTTCTATAATCGCAACGGCATCAAAATATAAAAGTAGCTCGCGTCGTTTTCGCTTCTGATCAAAATCGGACGTTCTTGAGAACCAAAACCAATAAAAACTTTTTCTTTGACTTGCATTGCTTGTAAACCATCGAGAAGATACCGATAGTTAAAAACCATTTCTCTTGATTCGCCCTTAACGGATTCAAGCTCTACTTTTGCCTGATTCGAACCAACAAAATTATCCTGGGCCAAAAGTATAAGTTTTTTATCTTTTGGTGAAAAATTTAACTTTACATCATTTAATTTTGAAGAGAACACTCCTGTGACGCGTAGAGCTTCTAAAAGTTTTTCCTGAGATGCCGTTAGTTGCGATTCAAAATCTTTTGGCACCACCGCGTCGTAATCAGGGAATTCACCTTCAAGCAAGCGTGAGATCAAGCTCGTTTCTTTCCATTCAAACAAAATTTGATTTTGATCAATTGAGATATCACAAGGTTCGAGCTTTTCTTTGGCAATTTTCATAACTTCTTCAGCTGTTCGCAATGGAATCAAGCAATAAGTTTTTTCCTTCACCAGAGCATGGAATTCATTATCCGGAATAATTTTTTCTGCCAATCGAAAGGTGTCTGTCGCCACTATTTTTAAGCCAATCCCTTCTTGGAAACCAAAATAAACACTGGACAACTCCGGACGGAAATCATTCCTCGAAGAGGCAATTAAAACCTGTTCAAAGGACTTGGCTAAAAGATTTGATTCAATGCGCAAAGTCTTACCGCTTTTAACCTCGGGAATAATCGGAAATTCTTCCGCATCAAGCAAAGAGAACTCGGCTTGGTACTCATCAGTTTTCAAAACAAGTTTTTTCTCACCCAGAACAAAGTCAAGTTTCGCTTCGTTCACTTGACCCAAAAAATTTATTAAAGTTTTTGCCGGAACAACAACCTTGCCTTCTTTCTCAATCTTTGCAGAAAAAGAACTTTTAATACCAATCTCTAAATTAGTTGCGGAAACTTTTACGGTATTTTTTTCTGCTTCAATTAAAAATGATGAAAGAATCGGCAAGTTGGAAGATTTGCCTAAAGCTTTTTCTGCAAAAAGTAAAGATTTTTTAATGTTTTCTAAAAGTGAGGTAAATCTCATAATGTTTTTGTATTTTAAATTATTAGATTTTAAAACTTATTACTACTACTATGTGTTGATAAATCTGTGGATATGACTTTAATACTATCTTTTTTGAATTTTATCTTGTGGAGAAAGTGTTTAAGAACTGTTCAGAAAATTGAAATATTTTTTCTTTAAAAAAGTTATCAAGTGGTTGAGCAGTTTTTATTAACAGCTTATCCTCTTTCGTCTTTTAATCTATTCAGCAAAAATCTTTTCTTTAATTGAATTAATTTCTTGAGCCAACTGGGTGTCAAACACCAACTCTTTTTCGATTTTTTCGCAAGCATGAATAACAGTGGTATGGTCCTTGCCACCGAGTTTTTCGCCGATGTTTGGAAACGACATTTTTAGAGTTTCTCTCATTAAGTACATGGCGACTTGTCTCGGCCTGACTAGTTCTTGTGAGCGGGATTTTTTGAGAATTGTTTCTTCTGTTAGGTCATAAAAATCAACGACGGCTTTCAGAAGCTGTTTTGGTGTCATGGTTTTCGTGCTTGACCGCGAAATGTCGGAAAGTAAAGACTCGACCTCTTTTTGTGTCGGCTCCTTTCCTTTTACCTTAATATAGGCTGAGATTCGATTAAAAGCCCCCTCAAGTTCACGAATGTTTTTTTGAACCTGTTTAGCAATGGTCTCTATAATTTTTTCATTAAGAAGGGTGTTTTCTCTTTGCGCCTTTGCTTTCAAGATGGCAATTCTCGTTTCGAGATCAGGCAGGCCGATATCCGCCGTCATTCCACCCTCGAACCTTGACCTTAACCGTTCTTCGATTGAAGCGATGGCTTTCGGTGGTCGATCCGAAGCAAAAGCAATTTGCTTATTGTGAGAGTAAAGAGCATTGAAGATATGGAAAAGTTCTTGCTGGGTTTTTTCCGCGCCGGCGATAAACTGAATGTCATCAATAAGCAAAGCATCAAGATTTTTAAACTTGTCCTTTAATTCGGCGATAGTTTTAGTTCTTAATGACGAGACAATATCAGAGAGGAATTTTTCCGCAGTGGTGTACTTGATTTTCTTTTTTGGAAATCTGTTTTTAATGGCGTTTCCAAGGGCATGGAGAAGATGCGTTTTGCCAAGACCGACTCCGCCATAAACAAAAAGCGGATTGTAAGCCGTGCCGGGATTTTCCCCCGACGCTTGAGCGGCTGCGTAAGCAACTTCGTTGTTTGAACCGACAACGAAGTTCTCAAAAGAATATTTTAAATTGAGTCCAGTTTCTTTATCGACAGCATAGCCGCCGAGCTCGAGAGGAATGGATTCCGGAGAGATGGTTATTTTTGTTGGCGTATTTTTTATCTGTGGCTTTACATCTACGCGAACAATATATTCAACCGCCTTAATTTCGGTGTTGGTATTTCTTAGAGATTTTAATATCAACTTATGGTATTTGTTTTCCAACCATTCCTTAGTGAAACTGTTGTGGCACGCAACAACTACGGTTGAACCGTCTTTTTTTATTAAAGATGAGTTTTTAAACCAAGTAATGAAACTGGCGCGGGAAATGTTGAGTTCAATATCGTTCAAGACTGATTGCCAAATATCTTTTAAATCCATGTCGTTTTAAAGTTCTTACTTCTTCTATTAATTCTATGGATCAAGGTGTTTTTGAACAATAAAACGAAGCGTCTTTTGTGACTAACCTGTTGATAATCTGTGTAATACTTTTATAAAAATTGACCAGTTCGCCGAGTGGTGATAAAGTATATTAATTAGTATTGTTTTTTCTGAAGACGATGTCAATAACTTACCAACCGAAAAAAAGGAAGAGAGCAAGAACTCATGGCTTTTTGAAGCGCCAAAATTCGAAAACCGGACAGCAAGTGATAAAAAAAAGAAGACAGAAAGGGAGAAAAAAGCTTACTCCATAAGGATGGGGCCGCAATAGAAGTCGTCTTTTTTGTCAGTCTGTCTGCTCGGCTTTTTTGATTTCACACAAATGCTCCCTTCAAAAAATCGTCTTACTGAATTTTTTCGTTCTCAAAACTTTGTCTCTGGGTCGGAGCTTAGGATTTTCTTTCGTAATAACGGTCTCGAAAGTTCTCGTTTTGGCATCTCGATTCAATCCGGAGTTTTGAAGAAGGCAGTTGCAAGAAATCGTTGCAAAAGATTGATACGCGAGTGGTTAAGAATCAGTCTGCCGCATATCAAGACGGGGATTGATTTCTGGATTTTAGTGGCCTCCGTCCGCGAAGAAGATCTGTCCTCAAGCGATTTTTTTAATAAAACGCTGTCTACTATCTTCAAAAGGGGACACCTTTTCGTTTCTGATTGAAAGTATTTTGATCAATGTTTCAAGAATTTCTCATCAAACCAATTTATAATTTCCTGATTTTTATTGCCGGTCAGATTCCCGGGCACGATCTTGGCATCTCGGTTTTAATTTTGGTTTCGGCAATAAGATTCTTGCTTTGGCCCTTATTTAATAAAGCAACCAAATCTCAGGTGCTGATGAAAAAAATTCAACCCGAGATGGAAAGAATCAAGAAGGTTTTCAAGCAAGACCAGCTGAAACAAGCCGAGGAGTTGATGAAACTTTACAAGGAGAATAACTTCAACCCCTTTTCAAGCATTGCTGTCTTGTTCATTCAGCTGCCGGTTTTGATTGCTCTTTATCAGGTTTTTTTAATGGTGGCAAAAAACGGGATTGATCAGTCGTTGCTTTATCCTGGGGTTGGTTTTTTGACTGGCTTTGGCACTCAACTTTTTGGTTTTTTGGATCTTTCCAAGCCCAATGTTTTTCTGGCAATCTTTGCTTCGTTGATTCAGGCGCTAGCTTCTTTTTTAGCTGCTAAGGGTTCTCGAGACTTGAACTCAAAAGTACTTCTTTTTGTTTCTCCGGTAATGACGATGGTGATTGTGATGCAGTTGCCCTCAGTGATGGCCTGGTATTGGGGTCTGTCAACGGTATTTTCCATCATTCAACAATTAATAATTGAGAAAAAAATAAAAAATGAATCCAGAAATTGAGTCTTTGATTGAAAAAGTGAAAATTTTCACGACAGCCTTAATGAAAGCTTCGGGATTTAATTTTAAGACCGTTGAAGCAAGAAAGGATGATGAAAAAACTATTCGCGTTGAGATGTCCGTGGACGGCGCTGGTTTAATGATCGGTGAGAACGGTGAAAATTTATCCGCCTGGGAAGAGGTTTTAAGTCAGTGGCTCAGGAGAAACTCTTCTCCTGAGCTTGAGTATTTTCGGGTTGTCTTGGATATTAATAACTATCGTTGGCAGATAGAGCAGAGACTCCGTGAATTGGCGAAGAAAACAGCCAGGGAGGTGGTTATGTCAAAAAAATCAATAAAATTACCAGTGATGAATGCTTATGAACGGCGGATTGTTCACGTGGAGCTGGCCCTGCATCCAAACGTGGCTACAGAAAGCGAAGGTCGGGTTCCGAACAGGCAAGTGGTGGTGAAACCGCTTTGATCAGCGGGCGCCAACGTTTTTATTGTAGGTTGTGGCCAAAAAAGTCAGTATTCGTAGGCTTTTTTGATCAGTTGTTGCATGGTTCTTGAAATTGCGTTTTTGGCGTGCTATCTTGAGAGCACTGCCTTGTATACTAGATTATCGGCGGTTTTTAACTCCTTTTTTAATCTTTTTAAAAGCCTGCCGAAAAAGTTAAGAAGTTTTACGGCTGATTTAAGAGAGCGTCACCGCTCTTTTTTGGGTTTATTAGAGCTAGTAGTGCTTATTTTGTGTTTTTCTCTCGTGACAACAGTTTTGGGTTTTGAAAAATCATTAGTTTTCGGCAAGGTTGCTGTTTTTGGTGGTCCGGAAAATAACAGCTCACTAATTCAGGAAACCTTGGTTTCTGCTGGGGCCGTACCTCCGGTTACTTCTTCCGGACTGAGTCTTAAGAATAATGCCATTCTGGGGTTGGCCGAACCAATTAGTGGCTTATCAACAACGACCACGGATATTTTAAGCCGCCATTCTAGCAATGTCGTCATGAGCTACACCGTGGCTGAGAATGATAATCTTGAGTCTTTGGCCAAGAAGTTCAATATTGATATCAACACTATTATTTGGGCCAACAATCTGAACTCAACAAATCTTTCATCAGGCGATCACCTGGTGATCTTGCCGATCTCTGGGATTTTACATGAGGTTTCGTCTTCCGATTCCCTGGAGACCATTGTTAAAGCTTATGGCATTGATAAAGAGAGAATCTCGATTATTAACGGGCTAATGGAAAATGAAGTCTTGATGCCCGGGGAAAAATTGGTTATCCCGGGTGCCACGGAAAAACAAAAACTAAGCCTGAATAGCTCTTGGCCAGAGAAAGACAATCGATTAAGAATGCCGACGACGGGTTGGAACTGGGGCAAGCTCCACGCCAATAATGCTGTTGATATTGCCAATTCTTGCGGTACGCCGGTTTTCGCTTCGGCGCCCGGCTATATTTATCAAGCTGAGATTGATGGTTGGAACAATGGTTATGGCGGTTTTCTTTTAATAAAACATAAAAATAATCTGGAAACTTTATACGCCCACCTATCAACCATTTTCGTTTCCTCAGGTGCCTTCGTTGATCAGGGAGATCTGATCGGCGCGATCGGCAATACTGGAAAAGTTGACGGTCACACTGGTTGCCATCTTCACCTTGAAGTTCACGGCGGAGAAAATCCGTTTGTTAAATGATTATGATGGTCAGTTTTTTGGTACATAAAATCGCCCTTCAATAGACTTGGGGCGATTTTATGTCCCACCTTATCGTGTTATACTGAAGCAGTTACTAACCTTTTTTGTTTTTTCGAAAGGAGTTCCCGTGTACATTTTCTATTCCTGGAGGTTCTGGGCTGATTTTGTAGGCAACCCAGGTGACAATACGGACAGGACCATGAGCTATCTGTCGGCTGCCATCTGCCTTGTGGTTGCTATCGCGTTGATCCTTGCTCTTCCGTGGCTGGATAGCTTGTGGGTTTCAATCTCGATCATGATTGGGGCAGGAATCGCGTTTCATGTTCTTGGTTCGTTGGCTTATTGGGGGCAGGATCTGGCCAACATGAAATATGATTTAGCCTTTTGGCTCGGCTACCTGGGCTGGTGGGGTTCCATGACAATGGTTGTGGCCGCGGCTCTGGCGCTTTTCACAGCCTTCATCCTGATCCCGATCTTTGGGGTTTAAAAAAAATTAAATGAAACAAATGGCCGCCCTAACAGGGCGGTCATTGCTTTTGCTTTAATCTGGATAGTTGTGCTGGCAAAACAGCAAAGTCATGTGGCCGCCAGCAGCCACGAGCATCACGCCAGTTATCCCAGCCCACATAGCGGGAATCAGACAAAATCCGATTCCAGCGACAACGACGACAATTCGCCACGCTACCCCTCTCCAGTATTGCCCTGCGTTCATGGGTATTTTTCCTGTTGACAGCGAGCGCGTGTGACGTCCGATGAGCCTGATGTTTGCGATGTTCGCGATCGCCAGGATAGACGCAGCAGGGATTGTCCATTCGAAGAAATCGCCATTAGTGAATCCATCGAACGTGCCGATGCCGCCTGCGGCCAGCAAAATTCCAGTCAAAAGCAGGAAACGGATACATCGCTTGGCCCAAATACCGACATGGAGACCATATTCTCCTTTTCGCGGATTTTTCAGCGCGACGAAAAGGCAGTAGGTCGCGGCCAGGAAGAACAGAGAGGATATAACAATGAACGGAATAGTGAACATGAGAAACTCCTTTTTAGAATTAAAACACAAAACAAGCAATAACTCAAACAATAGAAATTCGCCATTATTGGCGATTGTTAAGTTTAAAAGTCTGAAAAGTTTAGGTTGGGATTAACCTTATTCAGTTGTAGTTATTTTATACCATTTGGCATAAAGCAGGATTTTGAGGTGTACAATATCTTCTATAACCTACTAGCATGCTAACTAACGCCAATTCAGTGTTCTTCAATTTTAGTGATGAAGATAAGAAACTCTTTGATCCTGTGCAACATGAACATTGGGATAATATTAAAAAATATTATGAAAAGCTTAAAAAGGAGTGTCTTTCGGAAGTGTATTTACCCCAGTCTGGGTCCCACCGGGGCTGGATTACTTCTCGAGTAAATTTTCACGTTTCGCAATCTTTAATGAGACTTCTTTATTTGACGGAAGAATTTTGTAATTCCGCTAATGCGTTTAATTCCGTAGCAACGGCAGCCCTGGCGAAGTCGATTACAGAAGTGCCTTTGCATATAGGTTATATAGTTTGGATTTTATCGGAATGTCGTGATTTCGAAAAGATTCGTCAAGAGTTGCATAAAATTTCTTTTGGCAATCGTGATCCAAAAACTGGTTTAACTACCAGTGGGAAAATTACTCATAAAGAGCTTTATACCAGGTCTGATCAAATGCTTCAAAAGCTTTTTAAAGACGAACCGTCTAAAATCAATATTGTTGAATCTTTTTATAAAGATTCAAACGCGACTGGCCATCATAACTACGAGGCTTGTATGCTTACGGGTATTCAAAATAAAGATACTTGGAAAGCCGGTGATCGAAAGGAATTATTTATATTTTTTAGCAATAAAATATTTCCATTTTTTCTACATTGTGACGCCACGCTGGAAATATCCTCCATTCTTTTAAATGCCATTAAGTATCATCTGGAAAACTTGCCCGAGAACTTTACTAAAAGATAACATTACATGTTATGGGTACAACGCTGACTTTTGTGACACCTTTGTTCTTAAAAGCTAAGAGAATTTTATAAACTTAAATAACTCTGGGTATATAATACCGTCAATATGATTACGATTAATCAAAAACAAAATCTTCCAACAAAAACAGAAATTAACCATCTCTTTAAAGTTGGTCTAACGTCTTATTTTATCGCTCTGTTTTTTCATGTGAATTATCATACACTTTTTATTCCCTGTACTGTAGCGCTTCTGCGAGATGTGTCAGCTGGATATCTTTTGATTGTTCCAGATCGGCAATTGTGCGCGCCACTTTAATGATTCGGTGCAGGGATCTGGGAGACAAGATGAATTGTTTCTCGGCTTGGTTTAAAAGCCGCTCTGACTCTTGGTCTAGCTGGCAGTATTCTTGAATTTGTTTTGGCTTCATTTCTGCATTCAACAGGATTTTGTTTTTTTCAAATCTTTGTTTTTGGATCTGTCTTGCGACCCCGACCTTCTCTTTAATGATCTGTCCAATTTTTTCTTTTGGTTTTGTTTTTAATTCTTCAAAACCAATTCGTGGCACTTCCAAAATCAAATCAATCCGGTCAAGCAAGGGCCCAGAGATTTTTCTTTGATATTTTTGAATGGTCTGCATTGAACAAGAGCACTCATGCCTCGGGTCTCTAAACCAGCCGCAAGGACACGGATTCATGGCGGCGATCAAAATAAATCTGGCCGGGAATTTCAAGCTGGCTCTGGCGCGTGAAACCGTGACCACGCCTTCTTCAAGCGGCTGGCGTAAACTTTCTAAAACCAAGCGATTAAACTCCGGCGTTTCGTCAAGAAACAGTACGCCGCGATGAGCTAATGAGATTTCTCCTGGTTTTGGAGTTTGTCCGCCACCGACTATTGATACCACTGAGGCCGTATGGTGTGGATTTCTGAACGGCCGCTTGGAAATTAACGGATTTTTACTGTCTAAAAGATTTGAAACGCTGTAGATTTTGGTGATTTCAATGGCCTCTTCTAAAGATAGTTTTGGCAATAGTTCCGGCAAGGCTTTGGCCAAAAGAGTTTTACCTGTGCCCGGTGGACCCTTGAACAATAAGTTATGTCCGCCAGCAGCAGCAATACCAAGCGCTCTTTTGGCGTTTTGCAAACCAGAGATTTCGTCAAGTTCTAGTTCGCCTTGTTCCGCTTCGTATTCAAAGGAGTGTTCAAGTGGCGGTTTTGTTATTGTTTTTTCAAGTTGCATAATTAGAAGCTTGAGATTATTAAAACTAAAAACCCGAATCTTATCGGCGAAAAGTGAGGCTTCTTTTGAGTTTTCTTCCGGTACGAAAACAGATTCAAATCCGTTTTTTACAGCTAGCTCAACGATTGGCAAGACCCCAGGTGTTTTTCTCAACGATCCGTCTAAAGCCAGCTCGCCGACAAAAATGATTTTCCCAAGATCGCGAATCAAAAGTTGTTCTGACGCCAACATGAAACCGACGGCGATGGCCAGATCGTACCCAGAGCCTTCTTTTTTGATATCGGCTGGGGCAAGGTTAACAATCAGCTTTTTATGAAAGGATAAAGGCGGCTTAACGCCGCTGTTTTTTAACGCTAAAGAGATGCGCTCTTTTGATTCTTCAATGGCTTTGTCTGCCAGGCCGACAATCTGAAAAGAATGAAGTCCTGAAGAAAAATCAACCTCGACTTCGATCAGCAAGGCGTCTACACCAACTGTGGCCGCAGAATAAACTTTTGTGGACATTGAGCCGTATACAACATCCAATTTAGAACAATCTCGAAGTTATAAAAATTAAAACTTTAAGTTTTTGTGTCTCTATTCGGCACAGTTGATGCAGGTCGCGGCAGCGGGGTTGACCTTTAGTCTCTGCCAAGGAATTTCTTTATTGCAGTTTTCGCAGTTGCCGAAACTTTCTGAATCAATTCTTGAAAGCGCTCGAAGAATTTCCTTCAATCTTTGTTCAAGAATATTCTCCAGTGATTTTAACCTGAAGTACTGCTCTTCTTGCGAAGCTTGATCTTCAGGATTAAGTTCTTTTTCGTTCGGCGGCATTAGAGTTTCGTGGCCGCCGACGGACCCCGGGGTTTCTGAGGTGAAAGCACGGAGTTCTTTTTCAATTCGATCTCTTTCATCTATGAGAAGTTTTCTCAACTCCTGTTTTTCAACATCTTTTAACACTAGATATTTTTTACGATTATTTCAAACGCCTTTTCTGACGACGAGATGATCAGTTTATCAGCGACAATGGTGTAAATAAATTTTTGTTGATTGATAATAATCATTCTTGCATCAACATTAGAAATTTTAACACCTCTAAACGTTTCTGTCTTTCTTTTTTCCGGAGGCTGAGGGAGAAAGATGACAGGAAAATACTCTTCCATATTGGCCGTTTCCCAGCTCCTAACTATTGATTTAGCTGTTTCAAGAGACTCCTGTTTGATCGTGAAAACAAGGCTAAGATTTGGCTTATTTCCGGTCTCCCAGTATCCCAAAAGCAAATACTCCTTACCGATTGTTGACTTGAGACTTGAGAGAGAGTTGGGCGAGAGGATTTTTATCAGGTTTTCTCCTGAGAGATATTCACCCACGCCCAGTTTTGGTTCGAAAGATATTAAAGTGCCGATCGTTTGTGGCATAAGCACATTTGACCTCAGTTTTTGGGTTAACTCTTCGACATCAAGCGAATTTAGAATAATAGGGAATTTTTCTAGAGGAGTTTTGAGAGCAAGGATGGGTGCTTCTGGTGAGGGGCTTGGACTTGGGGATTCTGTTTTGGCAGGAGAAGGTGTCGGTAGGTTAGCCAGCGGCTTGTTTATGTTTGGGTAGATCAACCAAAAACCAATACTCAAGCCGATAATCAAGATTAATCCACCACCGAGTCCCCATAAAAGTTTCGGGTTTACAGCATCTTGAGAGTCAGTTTCTTTGATGTCGGCAGGGTTGTCTGGTCGGTTTTGGATCGACTGTTTAATCGACCCAACCTTCTGTTGCTGGGGAGTCAAGGCTTCAATGCCTGACGGACTAGCGACCGAGCGGATTTCTAACGCCGGGGGCGCAATAACAGATTCTTGTTTTTGCGCTTTGAACAGAAAGTTTTCTCTCTCTATCTTAATCTCTTTTTGTTGGATAAAGGATCCGCCCGATTGTTTTAAGCTTTCGAGGTCGCTTTTAAGTGTTCTGATTTTAACGTTGGGGAAGTACTCGTTAATTTCGGCCATGATTAGTGTTCGTGTTATCTTGATTTGTCGCCTGCTTTAAGGATAACCTGATTTTTCCGTCTGGCAATATTTCAATAACTTTAACCGAGATGATTTGGCCGAGCTTGACAATTTCATCGACAGTATTGACTCTTCTTGGCGCGAGTTCAGAGATATGAACCAGGCCCTCCTTGTTTGGAGATAGCTCAATAACGGCACCGAAATCAAGAATTTTTGAAACCTTGCCCTCTAGAATCTCACCCACTTCGTACTCCTTAACAATGCCTTTGATAAGAGCTTCGGCAATGGAGATGGATTCTTTTGTTTCTCCGGTGATATAGATGGTGCCGTCATCTTTAATCTCAACCAGGGCGCCACTCTTTTCAATAATGGCATGAATAGTTTTGCCACCGGAGCCGATAACGCCGCCGATCTTTTCAACGGGGATCGAGATGATAGCTATCTTCGGGGCGTATGGTGAAAGGTCTTTTTTCGGTGAGGCAATTGACGCTTCCATCTTTTCTAATATTTCCAACCTGGCTTTTTTTGCTCGAATAAGAATCTCCGAGATGATTTCTGGTGTGATGCCATCAATCTTGACATCCATTTGCATGGCGTTAATGCCGTCTTTCGTGCCGGCAACCTTACAGTCCATGTCGCCATGATGATCTTCGGGCCCCTGGATATCAGTTAAGAGTTTGTATTCTCCGTTTGATCCGGTCATCAAGCCGATAGCAATACCGGCAACGTGTTTTTTTATCGGTACGCCAGCGTCCATTAATGCCAAAGACGTTCCGCAAACAGAAGCCATCGAAGTTGAACCGTTTTGCGAAAGAATTTCTGTTACCACCCGGATAGTGTAGGGGAACTCTTCACGAGACGGCAGCATCGGCTGGATAGCTTTTTCCGCCAAGGCTCCGTGTCCGATTTCTCGTCTGCCTGGCCCGCGGTTCGGTCCGGTTTCTCCGACTGAATATGATGGAGCATTGTATTGATGGATGAAATGCTTTTCTCCATTAACTTCCATGCCTTGTTGCATCAAGCTGTCTCCAGGAGCGCCAAGGGTAATGATTGAAAGCGCATGGGTTTTGCCGCGAAGAAACATGCCAGTGCCGTGAGTTCTCGGTAAAACACCCGTGAAGATTTCAATATCTCTGACCTGATCGAGTTTTCTGCCGTCAAATCTTTTTTCGTGCTTTAAAGCCGATTCATGTACTAGTTCATCAAGAAGATGAAAAACAATCGATTCGGCTACGGCAAGCTGATCAAGCTTGCCTTTTTCTTCCAAGAATTCCTTTAGTAAATCAGTGGCCTGATCATGATTTTTGTATCCTTCTTGCGGCGTTTCTTTAAAGTACTTATCTTCGAAGTGAGACTTTAAGGTCGAATTAATAAATTCTCTGATTTCTTGGTCGACTTCTGGCTTTTTGATATTAATTTTATCGACTTCGAAATTTTTCAAAATTTCTTCCTGCCAGGAGACTAACTCTTTTATTTTTTCAAAACTGATTTTCGAGATCTCTTCAATCTCATCTTCTTGAGACTCTTTGGCACCGACCTCAATCATGTTGATTTTTGTTTTGATACCTCCCCAGAACGAATCGATTGATGAATTTTCTCTCTCGTCGTAAGTCGGCAGGAGGACAACTTCATTGTTGATTTTAGCCACCCTGATTCCGGCAGCCGGGCCCCTGAATGGAATCGGCGAAAGACTCGAGACGATTGAGGCGCCAAGAAGAGCAATGAAATCAGGATCATTTTCTCGATCGATCGAAAGCACGGTGATAACAATTTGAACCTTTCTCCTGGTGTCTTGGTCGAAAAGTGGTCGTAAGGTTCGGTCCACCAGCCTGCCCGTTAGGATGGCTCCTTCGGTTGGACGAGTTTCTCTCCTGATGAATCTTGAGCCATAGATTTTCCCGGCGGCGTAAAATTTTTCTTCGTAATCAATCATTAAGGGGAAAAAATCAGTGTTTTCGTCTTGTTTTGAAGCCACCAAGGTAATTAAAGCAACTGTTTCGCCATAACGAATTAAACACGAAGCATCAGCATTTTCCGCCAGCGGAGAAAACTCAATTTCGAGATTCCTGCCAGCAAATTCTTTTTTGAACGTTTTTTTGTTCATAGTTTAGCTATTCTACAAATGACGAATTGGTACGAATGTACAAATATAAGAACAAAATATTTTATAAATGAGGTTATGCTTATATTCGTAGATTCGTAAAAATCAGTAGTTTGTAGAGATTAATTATTTTTTTAATTTATTTTGCTATTGGAGCTTTCAATAAAAAGACTCTCGGTTTTTCGGCCAGATCGACAAACTCGTCTGCCGATTCTTTTAATTTTCCAGAAGCACTTTTGGCAAAAGCCATAACCTCGACAAGTTTTCCGTGAGCTTGCAGATATTCAACCAAAGGGATGAAGTCGCCGTCTCCGGTCGCCAGAACAATGGTGTCAACGGACGGTGAAAGCCTGATAGCATCAACCGCCATGCCGACATCCCAGTCTGCCTTTTTGAATCCGGAAGCATAAACCTGAATATCCTTTACCCTTAGCTCGATACCAAGATTTTTCAGAGCATCGAAAAACGCCCCTTCGCCACTGATAACTTTTCCTTCGACATTGTCTTCGCTGGTGTCAGCTTTGACGACGTAGGCAAAAACCCTGACGAGCTGTCTGTCGCGGATAGCGTATTTTATAAGATTTTCAAAATTTACCCTGGCTTTAAAAAGATTTTTTGCTGAGTGATAAAGATTTTGGACGTCGATAAAGATCGCTATCCTTTGCGCAGAATGTGTTTTCATTGATTTTTTCCCAAAGTTATAATAGTTGTTCTTCAACAACTATTATAACGCTTTTTTAGAGTTAGAAACTTAGTTTCACAACCCAAGAGTTTTAGCCAGCTTGGTGTATCTTTTTGGGCTATTGGCTTTTAGCCAGTTTGAAAGACGTTTTCTTTGAATGACCATTTTCAGAAGGCCCCTTCTTGAGGAAAAGTCTTTTTTATGATCTTTTAAATGAGTGGAAAGTTCGATGATCCTGGAGGTCAAAAGAGAGATCTGAACTTCGGGGGAACCAGTATCTTTTTCGTGAGTTTGCGACTTTGAAATAACCTTATTTTTCAGTAGCTTCTTTAACATAGGGGCATTATAGCATGATTTTTCAGGATTTCCACCCCGCAACAGTGTTGGGTGATTCTATTTTTGTGATTAAGATCTTTTTTCTTGTCACCAGTTGTCGCAATTGCGACAACTGGTGACAAGTCTTGGCGAAGACATATCAATGATATTTATTTGAATATCTGTCATAACCAGTTAAAATGTTCTTCATTGCGGGTGTAGTTCAATGGTAGAATGCGACCCTTCCAAGGTTGAGATAGGAGTCCGATTCTCCTTACCCGCTCCGCATACATTATTAATGGAACGATCTACTTTGTTTTATTACGTTCAACCCTGCTTGTTATTAAATTATTTTTTATGTTAAGAGTCAGAAACAAAAAAGTCATTTTGGAACTTTTACAAGGAGAGGTTGTTTTTGAAAAGCTGGTCGTGGCGGAAAATCTTGACCAAGATGATCTGACGAGAAAAATTGTTTCCCAGGCAAGAAGCATGAATATTTTGATTGAGACAATCCCTCGATCAAAAATGGAAAAAAGAAGAACCGGCCAAAGCCACGAAGCGATTATTGGTTTTTTGAAGTCCCCAAGGACAGTCTCGATCAAGGATCTGTTTGATAATCTTTATGGTCAAGGCAAAGAACCTTTCTTCTTGCTTTTAAACAAAGTTGATTTTCCAAATAATCTCGGCGTTATGATCAGAGCGGCCTTTGCCGCTGGTATTAATGGCGTCATTTTTCAATCGTTGACGGAAGAGTTTTTTAATGAAGACGTTGTGCATTTCTCTATGGGAACAATCGTTAGGATTCCTTTGATCAAGATGAGTATTTTCGAAGCCTTAAAAGAACTAAAGAAAAATAATATCAAAACTTTCGCCTTACAGATGGGCGGCAGGGTTTATTTTGAAGAGGACCTTTCTGGTCCGGTGGCGTTTGTTTTGGGTGCCGAAAAGCAAGGTGTTTCAGATACGGTTTCCAGTCGTTGTGATAAAAAGCTGTCCATTCCAATGTCGAGTGGCATTGATTCTCTGAATGTCAGCTCGGCCGCATCAATTGTTCTTTATGAAAAAGTCAGGCGAGAAACCTTAAGGATTAAAAAATAATTTAATAATATGAAAATTAAAATAGCTTTGGTTTGCGGTGGGCCATCGTCGGAACACGAAGTGTCTCTTTGGAGCACGACCGCGATTTTGAAAAACATTAATCCGGATAGATACGAGATTTTTGTTTTTTACATTGATAAACAGTTGAATACCTGTTTTTTTCCGGCTCAATCAGGCGATGGTCTGGAATTACCACAAGATAAAAATCTTTACCTGCCGTTTTTGGAAGGCATTCAGAAAAATCTTAAATCCGTTGCGAAGGCTGTATTAATGGGCATTCACGGTGAGTTTGTTGAAGACGGCAGGTTGCAGAATATTTTTGATTTTTTCGGTATTAAATACACTGGTTCCGGCATGCAATCAAGTGTTTTAGCCATGGATAAATATTCGTCGACCAACTTTGTGCAGAAAGTCTGTGGCGTAAAAATTCCAGAAGCGATAATTTTTAATCCAGATAATATTGGAGTTGATCTTCGGGGCACGATTTTTCCGGTAGTTTTAAAACCAAACGATGCTGGCTCAAGCGTGGGGGTGAAGATTTTAAAAACCCAAGAAGCATTGGAAACAGAGATCGAAAGATTGAAAAACGATTCAAAGTTCGATTACTGGCTTTTGCAAGAATATATTTCTGACGCGATCGAACTGAGCTGCGGTTGTTTAGAAAAATCGAATAAAGAAATGATTAAGTTGCCGCCGATCGAGATTATTCCTCACCGAGCGGATTTTTTCGATTACGACTCGAAATACCAAAAAGGTGGATCGCGTGAGATTACGCCGCCGGAAAACGTCTCAAAAGAAATTTCCGATAAAGTTAGCAACTTGGCCTGCAAAATACATCGAGTTTTGCGTTGTAAAACATATTCGCGTTCGGATTTTTTGGTTCGGGGCAGGGAGATTTACTATCTCGAAACCAATACCCTGCCGGGTATGACTGCTACCTCACTTTTGCCGCAGGAGGCCAAGGCTGCCGGGATTTCTTTTTCCGAACTGATTGATTTTATTATTGAGAATTAATTTTTTCTGGATTTTATAATCGTTCCTGGTTCTTTTGCTTGATACCAAAGCAACTCAAACACCTGTTTTTGTAGTTGGGCAATATCTTGATTCTGGATCTCAACACCGAAGATCTCGCCTTTATGCCAAGAATAAAAAGCGACGACGTCGTTGTAGACGATGAGATCGTGGTTGATGTTAACCTTACGCGCCGGAAGATATCTTGCTCGATAGAGTGCGAAAACTTTCAGGTTTTTTGTGAGTCTCAGATTCTTTTCTGTTAAATACTTATCATTATCCGACAAGAGATCGCGATTTTTTATTTTTCTTAACCATCGTTCTTCTCGGTATTTTTTAGCGAATTTTTTATCAGTGCTATCTTCGTAAGCCAAAAATGAGTATCCCAGAATTTCTCTTGCTTTAAGCGAGTTCCATAAGAGTTGTTTTATCCCATCTTTCCCCTTGAAATAACTTATTTGAGTCTTGCCTTCTTGTGGCGCATTTTGTGGTGTTAGTATTTTTTTAATAATAGGCAAAGAAGACCCTAGCTCAAAGGCCTTTTGTTTCTGATCTTTTACCAAAAGCTCAAGATGCGAGAGATCAGAAGCTCTGACAAGTTTTTTCTTATCTTTAACAATCTCTTCAATCAGCCCAAGCCTTCTTAACTGCCCGCATATTCTGTAGGCATTGGTTCGTGGGACGTTGGTGTTTTCCGAGATAAACAGCATGGAAACAGCTCTTCTGTTTTTTAAAAGTAATTGGTAAACAGTTGATTCATAGTTGGATAATCCCAAGGACTGGAAAAACTCCACTACCTTATTCTTGTTTTCTAGATATTTGTCCGCCATCTGGACGTCAGTTGTTTAAATTATTACCTCTATTGTAAAATATACTCAATAAAATGTCCAGTGTGTGGACATAGAATCAAAGGAGGCAGAGATGTCAGATCAATTTGCAAGTTTTCGACGACAGATTGGCGAAACAATGGTTGGTTTCAGTGGGAATTTCGAATGCCCTCAGGGATACTTGATTCCCGTGACGACGATGATGGGTGTTCTTGGTTTTAACGAAGACAGGGATCTTCGTCGCGGCCGGGCTGATTTTGGAGCCGGGCAAAGAACATTTCACCACGAAAGGGATTCATCTAAAATAATCGTTGTTTCGACAACCGACAACTCTAACAATGATTTCTCCGGCGAGTTAGTTCTGGTTGTTGGAGATCATGCTCGCGCCAAAAAAGCATTGGCAGAGTTCGGTCAACAAGGCGGAGTTCTGCACAATGTCGTGTCTGAAGATGGTTTCTCTCTTGTCCAACTGGTAATTGCCTGCTTTTCAATAAAGTTCATCGAGAAAGGATAAACGATTATCAAAATAACAGCCTGATTAAAGGCTGTTATTTCTTTTACTACGGCTGATACGAGCACCATTCTGTGCTCACGCCCTCGTAGGTATAATTTGTACTTCCCATTACCGTTATTTTTATGGGCATAACAATAGCGCCGTCGTCGAGAATCCATAATACATCGTTATTCATCTCCAGCGCGCCCTTGGGATGTGCGTCGCAATTCGCATCTCCCTCTGAGCTAACGAATTTTGCGTACAGGATTATCGCACTTGTTGTCTCTATTATTACTCCGTGTTTCTTTGCCCAATCGTAGTTGACATTGATTGTTGTGTCGCGAGAGATTCTTATCTTTACGTATCCTGACGCCCCCATGGTTGTTTCTGGGGGTAGCATCACCATCTTGAAAGAAAAATCAGTTGGTATTGCCGTTGCCGATGGTAAGGGTGTTGGCGGCCACGCCACAGTTGGTTCGCCCATCGCAGCCAACGTTGCGTTGACATTCTTTACGTGCTCATCGGCACTCAGCGTTGGTTTTGGACCGCACGCGGTCGCGATGATCACCATAAGCAAAGAGGTGAGTAACAGTTTTTTGCGTCTCATAATGTCTCCTTTATTTTATTTATAAACGACTCATATCGATTTTGCAAGTGTTTTCGTTTGTATCGTTAGAGATAAAGTTGTTCTCGATCTTTTGATGCTTTTTTAAAGGTTTTGTTGTTGGATTCATTTTTTATGTTAAAATAAGTGAAATCTTCGGATTTTTCGTGTTTTTATACTGTATACTAGATAGTTTCCATAAAATATCTTTTACTTTTTATGATTATCACCTGGCATGGTTTGTCTTGTTTTAAAATCGAGACCAATGATCTTATCATTGGTATTTCGCCGTTTGCGAAAAACGAAAAGCTCGGCATTCAAAAAGCGCCTCGGTTTAAAGCCCAGGTTCTATTATTGTCGTCACCAGCCGACGAACTTTATAACTATACGGGTTCAATCGATGGCGTAGCTCAAAACTTTGATTCTTCGGGCGAATATGAAATTAGCGGCTGTTTTGTCTACGGCGTTCCTGGTCTGGCAAAATTTTCAAAGGACAAAGATAAACAAAACACAATCTTTGTGGTTAAGTCGGAAGGCCTGTGGCTTGGTCACGTCGGAGCTTTTTCCGGCTCATCTGTTTCTGACGAGGCTATGGAAAAATTACAAGGAGTTGATGTTTTATTTCTGCCCGTTGGCGGCAAGGGCGTTTGCGATGCTTCGCAAGCGGCCAGCCTTGTAACGCAGATCGGTCCGAAAATTGTCGTGCCGATGCATTATGAATTTTCTGGTTCAAAAATGAAACTAGATTCTCTGGATAAATTTATTAAAGAGATTAATCTTAAGCCCGAAGAGTCAGAAAAGCTTTCTTTGAGATCAAGCTTTCAAGACGAGGAAAAAACTCGCCTAGTCGTCCTTAAACCGCAAACACTCTGATGTTTTACAAATTTTTTGATTATCTTAAAGATTTGAAGAAGGGATCGAAGAAAACTCGACGGGCGTTTTATATCTGGACGATTCTTGCGGTTGTGCCGCTGGTGGCCTTCTTATTTGTTTTTTCAATGAAAAGCGGAGTCAGAAACGCCTTGTCTAGTCCGGAAAGTGGATTAACCTTGGGCGAACAAGCAACTTCGGTTTTCAAAGATTTTTTCGGTGACGTTTGGCAAGGAGCGGGATTGATTTTTAAAAATACCTCGGAATTTTTTAGGTCTGAAAAATTCTTAAACATGTTAAGATCTGTTTTCGGCGGACCGAAGATAGAGGTTCTGGAACCTGGTCCGGAAATTAACTTACCAATAGCAGAGTGGTGATCATTGATGAAGGATAAGAACACAGAACAATCTAAACCAGTTCAGCAGGATATTCGTGAGCGCGGAATTTTAGTCGAGATGCGAGAGTCTTATCTTGCTTATGCTATGTCGGTTATTGTGGCACGAGCTTTGCCAGATGTCAGAGACGGTTTGAAACCGGTTCAACGCCGTATTTTGTATGCGATGAATGAAATTGGCTTAAGACATAATGCTAAAACCGTGAAGTCCGCAAGAGTCACTGGTGAAGTTATCGGTAAATTTCATCCTCACGGAGACATGGCAGTTTACGATGCCCTGGTGAGAATGGCTCAGCCTTTCAGCTTGCGTTATCCCTTAATTGTCGGCCAGGGAAACTTTGGTTCAGTTGATGGCGATCCGCCGGCAGCTATGCGTTATACCGAGGCCAAGCTTTCGCAGGCCTCGGAAGAGCTTTTATTGGATATTGATAAAAATACAGTCGGATTTAGGCCGAATTATGACAATACCTTAAAAGAGCCAGTGGTCCTGCCTTCAAAAATTCCGAATCTTTTGATTAACGGTTCCATGGGAATAGCGGTTGGCATGGCCACAAATATTCCGCCCCATAATCTTTCAGAAGTGGTTAGTGCTATGCAGTATTTCCTAAAGAATCCGAAAGCCACGACTGAAGAGCTTTTTAAGATTATCAAGGGTCCGGATTTTCCGACCGGTGGCATCGTCTACGATAAAGATCAGATGCTCTCGGCCTATAGCACCGGCAAGGGATCTGTGTTGATCAGGGGAAGAGCAGAAATCCTGCCACATTCACGTCGCGGTTCAGTTGCGGTCAAAGAAGGCTTGTATGATATTGTTATCACTGAGATTCCTTATGAAGTCAATAAAGCATCAATGATCTCAAAGATTGCTGAATTGGTGGAGTCAAAGAAAATTGACGGCATCAAAGATATCCGCGACGAATCTGACAAGGACGGGTTGCGCGTGGTGATTGAACTTAAATCACAGGCTCAAGCTCAGAGAATTTTGAACCAGCTTTATAAATACACTGATCTTCAAAAGTCTTTTCACCTAAACATGGTAGCTTTGGTTGACGGCATTCAACCCAAAACCCTGTCTTTAAAAGAGTTTTTGGATGAGTTCTTGAAACATCGGAAAAATGTGGTTTTCCGCAGAACAGAGTTTGATTTGGAAAAAGCCAAAGAAAGAATTCATATTCTCGAAGGCTTGGCGATTGCTCTGGATCATATCGACGAGATCATCGCTTTAATCAGAAAATCTCAAGATAAAAATAATGCCAGAGAGAACTTGATGAAAAAGTTCAAGCTTTCTGACAGGCAATCAGACGCGATCTTGGCGATTCGGCTCGAGAGTTTGGCCAGACTTGAGAGAGAAAAGATATTCGATGAACTGAAAGATAAACGGAAATTAGCAAAGGATCTCCAAGAGATTTTGGAGAACCCTAAAAAGATTATTGCTGTGATTGATGCCGAGCTGTCAGAGGTCTCGACGAAATATGGAGACAAAAGGAGAACGGCAATTATTTCCGAGGCTGTTCAGGAATTTAAGGAAGAGGAGTTGATAAAAGAAGAACAAGCGATTATCTCTCTTTCACGCGAGGATTATATCAGAAGAATCAATCCGGAAAGTTTTCGTTTACAGAAACGTGGCGGCAAGGGCGTGGCTGGATTCGAAACGAAATCCGATGACGACATTCCGCAGTTGGTCAGAAGCTGTTCGACTCATGATCTTTTGCTTTTTTTCACCAATACCGGTAAGTTATTTTACGTTAAGGCCTATGAGATTCCTGAATCCGGTAAGCTCGCGCGCGGTAAGCCGGTGAATAATTTTTTGAATATTTCCGGTGAGGAAAAAATTGTCAGTTTTATTCCTTACCACGAGAAACAGACTCAATTTCAGTACCTGGATCTGGTGACTAAATCCGGTTTGGCAAAAAAAATAAAGATCTCGGATATTTTGGGAAAGAACCGAAGAAACGGCTCTCGCATCATTGGTTTACAGAGAAATGACGGAGTGATGGCGGCGGGTTTTTCTTCCGGGAAAGACAACATCGTTCTGGTTTCCAGGTCTGGTCAACTGATTAGTTTTCCAGAGGGCGATCTTCGAGTTCAGGGTAAGGCTGCCAAGGGCGTGAAGGCCATGGGTCTGAAAAAAGGAGACGAGATCATCAGCATGGGTATTGCCAATAAAGAATCTTTTAAAACCCAGAAGCTTTTGGTAATTATGAAAAGGGGTTTTGGCAAAATGAGTTTGATCAAGGATTTCCGTTTGCAGAAACGCGGCGGTTCGGGGGTGAAATCGGCGAATGTCAACGAGAAAACTGGGGAGATGGTAATGGCTAAAATTATTGATGGCGAGCAGGACCTGGTGATTATCTCAGCCGACGGGCAGACACTAAAGCTGGAACTGGCCGGTGTGCCGGTGATCGGCCGTGGCACACAAGGGGCAAGATTGATAAAGCTTGATAAAGATGATAAAGTGGCAGCCGCTGTCTGTTTTTAATCTGGTTATTTATTTTTTTATTCGCTTAACGTCTCGACGGCTACGGTTTTCTATTTCGAAAACTTTTTAAGACAAATTTGAAAAACGAATTTTAAATGATTATTTATTCGTTATGAATTACGATTTCAAAAAACTACCAGAATCAAAGATCGAACTGAAAGTTTCTCTGTCTGAAGAAGAGTTTGGACCTTTTCTGGATAAGGCTCTAGAGCACTTGGCCATACACGCCGAGCTGCCTGGTTTTCGTAAGGGCAAGGCCCCTAAAGAACTGGTTTTGCAAAAATACGGAGAGTTTGCCGTGTTTGAAGAAGCGGCTGAAACAGCTATCAATAATACTTTTTTAAAGATAGTCGAAGAAAAGAAACTGGAGCCGATTGGTAAGCCAGAGGTTGCGGTCAGGAAGCTTGCCCCGAAAAATCCGTTCGAGTTTGACGTTGTTTTTGAGATTATGCCCGAGGTGAAAATCTTAGAAAAATATAAAAACGAGCTGAAAAAGCTGAAAAAAGAAAGAAAACAAGCAATTTTGGATGAAAAAGAAACAGAGCAGAGCCTTGCCTGGCTGGCAAGATCGCGAGCCGAGTTTATTGAATCTTTAGAGCCGGCAAAAATGAAAGATTGGTTGACAGCAGATCTCCTACTGAACCATCAGGGCAAGCCGGTCGAAGATGGCCGACAAGATGGTTTTAGGTTCTGTCTCGAAGATGGCTCGCTTTTCCCCGGATTTGCAGAAAAAATTGTCGGTTCCAGAACAAATGACAGGGTTTGTTTTTCTTTGAAAGCACCGGATAATTATTGGAAAAAAGATATTGCCGGCAAGGAGATTGATTTTGATGTTTTTGTGAAAAAAATTGAGAGCGAGAAATTACCTGAGCTTGATGATAATTTTGCTCAATCCTTGGGTAAGTTTAATAATTTTCAGGAGTTGAGGAAAAATATTGAGGACGGTCTTCTTAAAGAAGTTGAGCAAAAGGCCAGAGAGGGTTTTCGTTTGCGGTTGCTTTCGAGAATCAGCGAACTTTCCGAGATAGACTTGCCGAAAATTTTAGTTGATCGTGAGAAACACAATATGCTACACGAACTCAAGTCTTCGATTGAAAGCAATCACCTTGACTGGCAGGGGTACTTGTCCCAGATCAAAAAGACTGAGGAAGAAATCACATCGGAGTTTGACGATAAGGCTAGGGAGAGACTGAGATTCGCCTTGATTCTTGAGAAGATTGCTGAGCAAGAATCAATTGAGCCGACTGAAGAAGAGGTTGAGAACGAGGCTAATAAAGTTTTGGCACAGTTTAAAAACCTTAAAGAAGCCGAGAAATCAATTGACGCCTATCAATTAACTGCCTATACTAAAGGCATATTAAAAAATGAAAAAGTTTCACAATACTTGGAAGAGCTCGCTCTGGCAGGATAGCCAGAACAAGTTTTCGGCAGATAATGGGATGGGGGATGGTGGCTCACCGATGTCTCAGCTCGTGCCAATGGTCGTTGACAAAACTCCGTTTGGTGAAAGGGCCTATGATATTTATTCGCGGTTGCTAAAGGAGCGGATTATTTTTTTGGCCGGTCCGATTGACGACGCGGTGGCCAATACGGTCATTGCCGAATTGCTTTTTTTGCAGTTTGAAGATCCAAGCAAAGATATTACTCTTTATATCAATTCACCAGGTGGCGATGTTTCTGCGGCCCTGGCAATTTACGATACGATGGAATTGGTTAAACCCGATGTGGCGACAATCTGTATTGGTATGGCAGCTTCAGCCGCAGCCATTCTTTTGGCGTGTGGTGCTAAGGGTAAGCGTTTCGCCTTGCCCAATGCCGAGATCATGATCCATCAGCTTTGGACGCCGGGTATTGCTGGTCAGGCTTCAGATGTTGAGATTATGACAAAACAGATCTCAAGGATCAAGAAAAGACTGAATCAAATTTTGGTTGATAGGACGGGTCAGTCATCGACGAAAATCGAAAAAGATACTGATCGAAACTTTTTCATGAGTCCAGATGAAGCCAAGCAGTATGGCATTATCGATAGTATTTTGGAAGCAAAAAAGAAAAGTAAGAAATAACCTGGTTTAACAAAAACTCTCCGTCGCAAACGGAGAGTTTTTGTATTTTTGGTTTCGCTGTCAAAGAAGTTTTACGAAATCGATACCAGATATGATGTCCAACTCTTCAGACTTTTTCCGTGTAGGTTTCAATCAATTTTTTATAAAACCAGAAACTGTTTCGTGGCAGGAACTTCATTTTTTTGTAATCCATGGCTAAAAGACCGAATCTTGGTTTTTTACCCAAGGCCCATTCAAAGTTATCCACTAAGGACCAGTGGAGATAGCCGATAATCGGAGTTCCTTGCTCGAAAGCCCGGTGCAGCCAGCGGATATGTTCTTTAAGAAAATTTTCTCGTTTCTTATCAGTGTCATCGGCAATACCGTTTTCCGTGATCATGATCGGCTTTTTGGCAATACTGAAAGCCTTTTTCGAAACCAGATAAATGCCCTTGGGGTAGATTTCCCAACCAAGATCTGAACGGTCTTTTGATTTTTTGTTATCTCCAGCTACCTGATAAGGAAGATTGATAATATTGTGGAAATAATAGTTGATACCAATAAAGTCCAGTTCATTTTTGAGTCTTTTCAGAAATCCCCAATCAGAAAAATTCTCAAGGAAGTATTTAACCAAATGGTTAACCGGATTCCAGGTGTTTTTGATCTCGTCTGAAGAGAGATTGAAGGCTGAGCTGACAAAATTTATTTTTGTTTTTAAAATCGAAAAAGCAATTTGGTGGGCCCGAACAAGAACCTCTCTGACCTTGATGGCATCAAATAAGGCAATGCCTTTTTGTGGTGGCCAATCTGCTTCAAGATATGACTTAAAAATATAGACTCCGGGTTCGTTTAGGGTGATCCAATACCTTATTTCGTGTCCAAGTTCTTTCTGCGCCTTTTTTACGTATTTTTCAAAATAAGCCAAAGCCTGAGGGTTTAACCAGCCACCGGTTTTAGCCAACCATTGTGGCAGTGTAAAATGCCACAATGTAACTACGGGCTCAATCCCCTCTTTTCGAAGATCTCTGATAATCTCGCGGTAGCGTTCAAAGGCTTTTGCGTCCCACCTGTTCTTTTGTGGTTGGATCCTTGCCCATTCAACTGACAGACGGAAACAATTCATGCCTCCTTGTTTTAGATATTCAAAATATTCAGGGTATCTATTCCAAAAATCACAGGCGGGGCCGGAACGTTCCCTTTTATTTCTTATTTCCCAGTACCACCAATCAGAGTGCTTATTACCTCCCTCTGTTTGATAGCTTGATGTTGCCGATCCCCAAAGAAAAGATTTTGGAAATTTGATCATAAATTTTGTCGCCTTTCTCTGATAAAAGCAAACCATTCTTCAAGAATCTTGATCATTGTTTTGAAGGGAGTTTCGATCAGAAAATCGAAAATGAAAGCGGTGAGATTTAAAGAGGAGATACCCTGGGAAATTATTTTACCGATCTCGATGATCGGGAAAAAGAAGAACTCAACGATGATCGTGACCAAATGATCTCTTTCTTCAACGGCGGCCAATTCATTGGCTGTTTTTCTCAATCTGATAGCAAAAAAACTTATCAAACTCAGGAACAGGATAAAGATGGCGCTATCGACAACATTAAAATTGAAGAAATTGAAAAATTTATTGAGAATCCAACCGGTAAAAAACACATTCAATCCGTAAATGCTCCAAAGGATGAGTTTTGTCGGCCATGATCGCTGTTGTTTATTTCTGACAATATCGAGCGGGGGCATTTCTTGACCGTAGCGGATCATTTTTTGGAATTCTGAAACGATTTTCAAAAAATTTTGTTCTTCTCCGGGCATTTTAATGATTAATGAGGAAATGATCAAAATTATTGGCGGAATGAGTGTGTTGATGCCGAGAATCAAGTAGTTGATTCGCCCTTCGCGCCAGATTTGAAACGGGATTTCAATGGCGAACAGAAGTATCATCTTTGTCAAGATTATGAAGATGATTGCCCTGATGGCGGAGGTTTGCAGCTTTTCGCGTCCTTTTTGATAATGTGAGTCATAGATTTCTTTGAGTTTGTTTTCAAGAAGTTCTGGATCGTTAAGAATTCTTTCAGCGCCTTCCTTTTCCTGTGAGATCATGTCTTGAAGCATGAAAATGAAAAGACTCCGTCTTTTCATAACTTGGTCAAGATCCTTTCTGAATCCGTACCCTAAGGATTTCTGAAGTTCTTTCTTAAGTTCCGGAAGTTCTGCGCCGAATTTGTCGATTAAATCTTTCGGATTTTCAAACCACTCTTCGTATTTTAAGCGAAAAATCTCATATTGTTCCATTAATTCGTCGGCTTTGAGAAAGTTTCTGAAGACCGAAAGGTAAAGTTGCTGATCGAATTCTTCTCCGGAGATTTCCGGTGAGGTAGTTGTGCTTTTTTTGGTGACGTTCCAGAAATAATTAATGAAACTTCTGTCTAGCTTGTTTTCCGAGATAAGTTCGACGATTTCCAAAGCGGTGATTCCGAGAAACCACTCCTCGTATTTGTTATTCTGTTTTTCTTCAAGATTAAACTTCTTTTCGAAGATCTCTGCTACTTGACGATATTTTTTTAGGATTTCGTCAATTTCGTCGGTTTTGTTTTCTGGAAAGGAGTCGTTTTTGAGATAGTGGCCACGAATGAGTTCTTCAACGAGTTCTCGGCCGATCTTTTCTTTAGCGAGAATTTCGAAAAAACGGCGCTTTAAAATCCTCAGAACGGCGTCTTTTAACCAAAGATGTTCTTCTCGGTATTCAAGTGCGTTCCGGATTTTTTCGTAAAGAAATTCTATTCCAGAAGTCAGGTTGGAAACAGAAATTTGGCTTGTCGTAAATTGATCCGCGGTCTTTTGGTTGTTTTTTTGCGCGATTTCTTCCAGAAGACTCTTTGTCTCAAAGGACAAATCTTTCATGTTTTTTTATATCTCTTTTGTTTTTTCTTCGGCTGCCTCGGCCTTATCTGTTGTTGGTGTCTCGCTTTGACCGAACTCAACTGTTTCTTCCGGTCGCGCCTGTGATCTGATCTCGATTCTCCAGCCCGTAAGTTTGTGGGCTAGGCGAACATTTTGACCGCTTTTGCCGATAGCCAATGAAAGTTGGTCTGCCGGCACTAGAACACGGGCTTCTTTGTTGGGCCTGATTTCGACACTGGTGATTTTTGCCGGTGCCAGTGAGTTTGAGATGAAGTTGGCCGGATCTTCTGACCAGAGGATAATATCGATTTTTTCATTACCAATCTCATTCATAACCGTTGTGACGCGCGTGCCTTTTTGTCCGACGCAGGAGCCGATTGGATCAACACTCTCGTTGTTTGACGAAACTGCGATTTTTGTTCTTTCCCCAGCTTCTCTGGCGATTGATTTTATCTCAACAACGCCTTCGCTTATCTCAGGGACTTCGTTGGCAAAAAGTTTGGCAATGAGTTTTGGATGCGATCTTGAAAGCAGTATTGAAAGACCCCTGGTCCCCTGATCGACAGAGAGAATGTAAAATCTGAACTTATCTCCGGGACGGTACCTTTCTCTGGGGATGCCTTCTTCGCCGAACATGATGCCGACAGACTTGCCGATATCAACAAAAATATTTTTACCGTCAAATCTTTGAACGGCGCCAGAAACAATCTCGCCCTCTTTGGTTTTGTAAAAATTATAAAGAGTTTCTTTCTCGGCCTCATGAAGTTTTTGGAGTATGACTTGTTTCGCGGTTTGGGCGGCAATGCGGCCGAATTCGGTTTTGTTTTCCAAGGTGAAGTCGAGCTCTTCGCCGGAAAAAATTTCCGGTTTGATTTTCCGTGCATCTTCAAGCATGATGTGCCTTTCCGGATTGAATCTAACCTTACGATCTCCTTCTTCTTTTGTCTCTTCTTCGTCTTCTTCAAGAATCATTGACGAGTCCAGAACTTGTTTTACCTGAGAGAACTCTGTTGCCCCGGTGCGGAGATCTAGGCGACATTTAACAACTTCGTTTCTCGACCGATATTCTTTTTTATAGGCATGAGCCAGAGCGGCCTCAATAATTTCTTTGATTCTTTCTTCACCAAGCTCCCTTTCTTCAGCAATTTGTTTTGCGGTGGTCAAAATTGTTTTTAGATCAAACATATATTTGTAGATTTAAAGCCAGTTTAATTCAATAAAATTTTCCGCCGTCGGGCGGAAAATTAACAATAATATATCTTAACACGCAAGCCGCGACAATGTCAAACAGAATTGTTTTGATTCCGATTAGCCGCCGAGGGCATCTTCAATAACCAAACCAATACCCTTGGCCAAGAGGATAATAATGAAACCAAAGATGGCATAGAGAATGGTCTTGTAGCCACTGGAAAATTTTGCCGGATCGCCTCCTGAAGTGATCATTAGTAAACCGCCGTAAATAACGGCGCCAGACAAAAGCGGTACCGAGATGATCAAAATGAAGTTAATAATGGCGTTAATAACACCGGGAATGGTGGTGGCATTGATTGGATTGGGGAAGCTTACGGCTGACGCGGATAGCGTTAACGTCAGTCCAAGAAAAGCGAATAAAATAATGATTTTTTTCATGATTATTTGAGGTTTAATTTATCGAAAAATTAACAACTAATTTTCCACCAATTTGCTGATCCTCCCAAGAGCCACATAATAGTATTAATGATCGCCCAAGAAATTAAAATTATAATCAGACCAACAACAATCTTGCCGATGCCTTTTAAGGCTTCCTGGACTTTTCCTGGATTGCCGCCGGTAAAATACATGTCGAGGCCGTATTTAGCAATCAAGATTACGGCTCCAAGAAAAGCAATGCCGATAATGAAATAGAAAGTAGTCTGTATGGTCGCAATGAAATCGCACCAGCCGCAGATGGTTGAGTCGTCTGGTCCGGTTGGGATGCACTGAACTAGAGCTGCATTGGTTGGCATGGCTAAAGAAACGAACAGGAGAAAGCAGACAGTAAGAATAATATTTCTTTTCATGATTTTATTTTATCACGTATTTCGTCTTGCCAAGCCTGGTCAGATTGATTTCTTGAAAAGCTCGTCAATCTCATTTGCCATATCGCTGACGATGTTGTTCAGAGATTTTCTGTCAGAAAGGGCATCTGTTATGCCTCTTTTGAAGATACTTTCAACGACGTTTGTTTCTGGCTGGGGCCAAGAAACTGCGGTGTAGGCCTGTTTTGAAAAGACGTCCATCAATGGTTGGTTTTTCACCTCACTCAGAAGCAGTCTTTTTGCCGGTGGAAGCTGAGTTTTTCTCTGGAAGTCTCTTGATTGTTCATTCTGCGAGAGATAAGAAATAAGATTCCAGGCGGCCAGAGATTTTTGTGAATGTTTATTGACAGCCAACCCCCAATAGCTGGCGTAATCTTTTCTTATGCTGGCGCTTCGTGATTGGGGCATCAAGGCGATTTTAAGATTGAAGTACGGAGAGATCGATTTGATTTTTTGAATATCGGAAGCGTAACCGAAGATTATGGCTACCTTGCCCATGGCAAACTCTTCAATAGAGCTGTCAAAGTTATCATTCCAGGTGTAGCTCTTTGAAGTTGGCTTTGCGAATTGTGAATAAAAACCTAAAGATTCTTCTCCTGCTTTTGTTCGATGAAAAGTGACATTGAATTCGTTATCAACAATTTCTGACCCGGCTTGGATCATTAAGAGTGAGAGAATGTCTGCGGCGTGGTCAGTGTTGTTCGGGGTTCCAAGGGCAACACCTGAATAAACAATGCCCCTTGAGGCGTCGGTTTTTGTCAGTCTTGGTGTAATCTCGACAAGCTCCTCCCATGTTTTCGGTGGAAATGGAACCGCGGCCTGATCGAGAAGATCTTGGTTATAAAAAAGAGCCAGCGTATCAAGGAACATTGGCACGGCGAAGACCTCGCTCTCGGAAATAAAGTCTCTAGCAACTATCTGCGGATAATTCTCTTCGATTTCGCCTGCCGTGAAGAGGTTGTCGGGTGCGGTTTCGACTTTGTCATGATGTCTTAAAAGCCAGGAGTTTTTAAAGAAAAAAACATCGGGTCCCGAACCGCCGGCCAAAGCGTTTAATAACTCTTGTTCGTAAGTAATCGGATTTTTCTGGATGTAGATAATCTTATTTCCGGTTTCTTGGAGATGAGCTTTAGCAATTTCTTCAAACATCTCTGGGTCTTCAAAAAGTCCCCAGACAACAATTTCCTGGGATCGGCTACGGTCCGGTCTGATGCCGGTTCCTAAAATAAGAAGCAAGATGACGATGCCGATTATGGCTCCGCCGATAATCATCATCTGTCTTTGAGAAAGTTGCATCTTTTTCGATTGTTTAATTAACGAGCCGGCGTGACGGTAAATAACCTTTTTATTTCTGATAGATCAATCCGTAATGATTCGGCCCCGGGACGAATTCTTTGACAAAGTTTAAACCATGTCCTTCAAAAAGTTTTTTTATTTCCTGCGGTGAATGAGAAAAATTACCTCCTTGCGAAACCATTTTTTCCGGGAGCCATTCAACCGCAATAATCTTGCCGCCTTGTTTCGAAATTCTCTCTGCTTCCTTGATGATGATTTCTGGTCTTTCAATTTGAAAAAGAAGATTGGAGATCACAATGGCGTCAGTTGAATTTGCTTCGAGGGTTGAACCGTTTTCTTTTTCAAGATCTGATTTTATGGTTCGAATATTCATGAGCCCGAGGTGCTTTGATTTTGATTCAATAACTTCAAGTGGCTCGGCAAGGATATCAATTGCTATCAACTCACCTTTTTCGCCGACAGTCTTGGCAATTTCCGTGGCAATGAATCCAGAGCCGGCGCCGAAATCAGCCACGCGATCACCGGCTTTGATTTCTGATTCCTGGATTATTTTTTTTATATCAATCATGATAGTTAATTTAATTATATTGAAATAGTTTAAATGTTTCAATGTTCCCGCCTTCGTGATCAAGCCATGGTTTTTTTGAACTTTTTTTCGTTGACCTACTGATCAATATTCAACAAGAGAAGTTTAAACTGGTGTTGTGTTTTGTGAAACATTTCTGTGAAACAAAAATCCGTGAAACATGTTTCACAAGAAAACGTTTCACGTGGAACACGCTATTAAGGCCTGCGCTTGCCCACTCCTCATGTTTTGTTTGAATATTCCCTAACATAGTTAAATGAAATGCAGTTTTGTTCCACGAGAAAATGTTTCACGTGGAACAAAAATCTGTGAAACATGTTTCACAAGAAAAAATAGCCTTTGTGAAACATTTTTGTGAAACATTCTCTCGAATTTTAATGTTTTGTCCTAACTAAAATACAAATAGCATCAGGGCGCCATTTATTGTACACGAAACGAATCAAGCAGCATTGATTTCTCGCTTTGTGAGAACTCGGGGAAAGGCTAAGCAGTTAGTGCTTTCTCCATTCAGTCAACCACTCGCTTAAGTTATCTCCTGGGCATTCTGTGGCTGAACCATAGACTTCACGGTGACCGATAATATTTTTTCTAGGAACTTTATACTTGATTGACAGATTATTCAAAAGCGATTTAAGCGCGTAAAGCTGCGATGATTCAGGCGTTTCTGTGTTAAACTCGCCTGCCAGACAAATGCCAAGAGATTTTGCGTTCATGCCGGAAGCTTTGGTATGCGTGCCCTGAGTTGATTCGTTTCTCCCTTTTCTGAGCCTGCCGCTTTGTTCAATAAAGTAGTGGTAAGCGATATTTCCCATTCCTTGGTACAAGTGAAATTTTTTGATTTTTTCAAAACTGGTTTCGGCCTTTTTTGTGGCTGACTGGTGGACAATGATGAATTTGATGTTTTCTTTTGCGAGTTTCATGTTTTTATTCGTCAGTTGATTTTAACATTATTGTGGAGTAAGATGATCATATTAAATCAGTCAAACTTCCTATTAATCTTTTTCTGATTGGTTTTGCGGTTTTGTTTTTCTGTATTTATTTTGAATTTTGCTTTGTTAACTCTCTCTCTTAAAAATTCTTTCTTTTCCGGAAACAAAAGCAGGTTCTTGGAGTCAAGAATCCTTTCTTGTCGTTGAAAATCTTTTAAAGACCGCTCCGCCGATCGGGAGACAAATTTATGTCTTTGATTATTTTTTTTGTTGTTCTTGCCACTATCTTTGGTGGCGTATTTGGTTTTTTCCTTCGTCGTTATCTGGTCAAAAAAAATCTAAGCAATGCCGAGAAGCTTGTTGAGGAAAAACTTGAAAAAGCGGAAGATCAGGCAAGGGGGATTTTATTAGATGCGAAAAATAAATCCCTTTCTTTGATCTCCAGGGCAGAAGATGATTTGAAACATGAAAAGTCCCAGTTGCGAAGAACTCAGGAAAGACTATTGCAGAAAGAGAGCTTTCTTGATGAACGGACAAAGAAGCTTGATGAGAAAGAGGAAAAACTTCTTTCACAGGTTGAAAAAGTGAAAGCGATCAAAAATGAGCTTGAGACCCATCAAGAAAAGCAGCTTCAGAAGCTTGAGGAGATTGCCGGATTAAAAAGAGATACTGCCAAAGCCGAATTGATCAAGCACGTTGAAGAAAAATACCAATCCGATCTTTTTGAGGTTGTTCGCAAGCTGGAAAAGGAAAGATCTCAGGAAATCGAAAAGAAAACTGCCGAACTCGTGGCGACCGTGGTGCAAAGATATTCTCGGTCTCATATTGGCGAAGTAACAACCTCAATTGTTTCTCTGCCAAACGAAGATATCAAAGGAAAGATTATCGGCAAAGAGGGTCGCAATATTCGTCACTTTGAAAAATTGACCGGGGTTGAACTGGTGATTGATGAAACGCCGGATTCAATCATGCTTTCATGTTTCGATCCGGTCAGGAGGGAGGTTGCCAGAATCGCGCTTGAAGATTTGATGCAGGATGGCCGGATTCAGCCGGCAAGAATCGAAGAGAGAATCGAAGAGGCAAAGAAGAAAGTCAGTCAAAGAATCAAAGAAGCTGGGGAGCGGGCGGTTTATGAACTTGGAATTATTGATTTTCCGTCAGAAATCGTTCATCTTCTTGGGCGCATGACTTACAGGACGAGTTACGGTCAAAATGCCTTGGTGCATTCAATCGAGGTGAGTTTCATCTCGGGAATGTTGGCTAGTGAGCTCGGATTAAATCAGGAGATCGCTAAAAAGGCCGGGCTTTTGCACGATATCGGCAAGGCAGTTGATCATGAGATTGAAGGCAATCATCTCGAGCTTGGTATTAAGATTCTGCAGAAGTACAAGATTGACGAAAAGATTATCCTGGCGATGCGTTCTCATCACGAAGATTATCCGGCTGCGATTCCCGAGGCGTTTGCAGTCAATGCTGCCGATGCCATTTCTGCGTCGCGCCCAGGAGCTAGACGCGAGTCTTTGGAACTATACGTGAAAAGGCTTGGTGATCTTGAAAAAATCGCCTTGGATTTTACTGGCGTGGAGAAGGCTTATGCGATTCAGGCTGGTCGCGAACTCCGGGTATTTGTCTCTCCGGACAACCTTTCCGATTTTGAGGCTTCAAAACTAGCCAGAGAGATTGCCTACAAAATTGAATCGGAAATGAAGTATCCGGGCGAGATTCGGGTCGTGGTGTTTCGAGAAACGCGGGCCGTCGAGTATGCCCGGTAGCGAAGTCTGTTTTTTGTTCGGTTTGCCAAAATCATGACGAGGAGATATACTTTTATCAGAATTTGATTTTAGGGTGGTCGTTATTAAACAAATAAAATAAAATGAACAAAGTTGAGTTAGCGGCAAAGGTAGCCGAGCAATTTGAGTTATCAAAAAGACAGGCTGGTATGATTCTTGACGCGGTTTTCGGGGGAATTATTAATGTTGTTAAAACAGGAAAGGAAGCAAACATGGCGGGTTTCGGATCTTTCAAGTTAGTTCAAAGAAAGGCCCGTTCCGGAGTCAATCCAAAAACCGGGGAGAGAATTCATATCCCGGCAACTCAGGTGCCGAAGTTCAAACCAGCAAAGGTTTTCAAAGAAACAGTAAAGTAATAAAAAACAAAATCGCCCAGAGTTGAGTCACGAGGCGATTTTGTTTTTTGTATTTTTGATTTTTATTCTGCCAGGCCAAGGCTGATCTTTTTCTCTTTTTTGTCGATTTCAAGAATTTTGAACTGATAAGTGTTTTCAACCGCGATCTCCTTGTCCTCACAGATGCCGAAGATGTAATCGTCAAGACCTACCAGGGCACCGAGCTGTGTTTGTTTGATGACCCGGCCGGGATAAGCTTTCCCCTTTTTGTATTTTGATTCGATCTCATCCCAAGGATTTTGTTTGTACGGCTTGAGTGACAGAAATATTCTGCCATGGGCAATATTGATGATTTTAGCCTTAGTTTTATCGCCAACTTTTAGGTATTGTGATGGATCGTCGACCAACTTGTGATCAATTTCTGAGATATGGATCAATCCTTCTAGGGTTGGTTCGCCAAATTTAATAAATGCGCCGAATGGTGCTAGTCCGGTGATCTCGCCCTCAATCTCGCCTCCGACATTGTAGCTTGAAAGAAGGTCTTGAAGCTTCTCGCTCTCGGCTTCTTTTTCGGAAAAGATCAGCTTGCCGTCTTGTTGATTGAAATCAAGGATTCTGACCTTTACTTCTTTACCGACAAGTTTTTTGAGTTCATCAAGTATTCTGACCCTGTTTCCGCCCTCAACTCTTGGATAGTGTTCGGTCGCCAGTTGAGATACCGGCAAGAAACCTTCAATTCTTTCGAACTGCATTAATAATCCGCCTTGGTTGGCGCCGATAATATTTAAACTCAAAATCTCGCGCAGGTCTCTTGCCTGACGAATTTTTTCCCAACCAGCTTCTTTATCCGCTTGGTTCAGGGACAGTTCCCAAAAATTATTTTCATCGGTTGGACCAATGATTTTAACTGCGATCTCGTCCCCGGGGCTCAGATTTTTGATTTTGTCGGCAGAGAAAAGATATTCTCGGCCAAGAATAATACCGGTGCCGATATCGCCAAGGTCGATGAAAACCCGACGAGGTTCTTTTTTCAGAACCTGGCCCTGGGTGATTGCGCCGATATTGGCACGGCTTTTTTTGATGGCTTCAAGGATTTGCTGCATAGATTGCGATTTTTATAATATACTTGAAAGATCACTGATTTTCAACCCTTTTGGAACTTACTTATACTTATGTCTCAAATATTATCCGAACTGAACGATTCTCAGAAATCAGCCGTTTTGAATCTTTCCGGGCCAATGATAATTGTTGCCGGTCCGGGTTCTGGCAAGACAAAAACCCTAACCCATAGAATTGCCTATCTTTTGGAGTCGGGAATTGAACCGGAAAAAATTCTGGGCCTGACATTCACCAATAAAGCCGCAGACGAGATGCGACGTCGGGTTTCTGATTTGGTACCAAGTTTTTTTTCTATTAAGAAAAATGAATCAGGGTTATTTCTTGGCACTTTTCACAGATTGGCGGTGATGATTCTGCGTCGTGAAGCCGGCCATATTGGTTTTTCTCAAAATTTTTCAATCTACGACGAAGATGAAAGCCTCTCGGTGATGAAGGAAGCGGTCCTGGGCCTAAATCAGAATAATGATTCACCGAATGATCTTCTAAGAAAGATCTCTTTTTTGAAAAACCGAGGCGACCTGATGTTTGGAGAAACGGCTGTCGTTCCGGAAAAAATTCTCAATTATTTTGAGAGCTATCAGAAAATTTTGAAACAAAGATCAGCCTTTGATTTTGATGACCTGCTTTTGAAAGTGGTTGAGCTTTTTAAGAAAAACCCCGCGATTCTCGAGAAGTATCAGTTAAAATGGCAGCACGTTATGGTTGATGAATACCAGGATACAAATAAGCCTCAGTATCTTTTGATAAAAATGCTTTCAGAAAAGCATCGTAACCTTTGCGTGATCGGTGATGACTGGCAGTCTATCTATGGCTTTCGGGCTGCGGATTTCAAGAATATTTTGCGTTTTGAAAAAGACTGGGTTGATGCAAAGATATTTTTTCTCGAACAAAACTATCGTTCGACTCAGAATATCGTTGCGGCTTCCCAAGCGATGATTTCGAAAAACATTTTTCGAACCGAAAAAAATCTTTTTACTAAAAACCCCCAAGGTGATCTGGTTTTTGTGATTAGGTTCGGCGATGGTTTTGAAGAGGCTCGCTGGATCAGAGAAAATATTTCTGAAGAGCTCAGAAACGGTGCCAAGTTATCTGACTTTGCGATCCTTTTCAGAACCAATCTTCAATCCCGAATTTTTGAAGAAACTTTTTTGAAATCCGGTATCCAGTATCAATTAGTCGGCGGATTCAAGTTTTATAAAAGAAGAGAGATTCAGGATTTGCAGAGCTACCTTCAACTAATCTTCAATCCCGATGATTTTCTGGCTTTCAAAAGAGCCTCCGGCGTGCCGCGCCGAGGCATCGGTGAAAAAACCTTGGCCGCCTTGGCTAAAGGGGAAGATGTTGCTTCAAATAAAGTTAAGGAATTCAAAAGATTAATTCTGACCTCGCGTGAGATTGTTAAAGAACTTAAACCTTCTGAGTTTTTGTTCTGGCTTTGCAAGGAAATAAAATATCAGACCCATCTTGAGCAAGAGGGCGAAACCGGCAAGGAAAGGTGGGAGAATGTTCTTGAGCTTATCGGTGCGGCCAAAGCCTTTGATACAGAAGAATCGCCTCGGGGCCTGGAAAGGTTTTTGGAAAACATCAAGCTTTTGCAGGATGCCGACAGTTATGAGAAAAGTTCTAATCGTTTGACATTGATGACACTGCACTCTGCCAAGGGGCTTGAATTTCCGGTTGTTTTTATTGTCGGCCTTGAAGAAGGGATTTTGCCCCATGAGAGATCCTTAAAATCCCAGGAAGAGCTTGAAGAAGAACGTCGGCTGCTTTACGTTGGCATGACTCGTGCCAGGAAGAAGCTGTTTTTGTCTTTCGCTAATACCCGGTTTATTAAGGGTGAGTTTTGCGATCGGCCGGGGTCAAGGTTTCTGGACGATCTGCCGACTGAGAATATTAGTTTTATTGAACAAGACCTGCCCACCGGTGGGCAGGGGTTTGGGTTCGGCGAGGATCGAACAATTTATCTTGACTGAGCGCCGATTGATTTGCGTTTTTAATATTGCTGGGGAATTCATTTTTTTTCCGGAGTTTGAATCTTATCCGGAAAAAAATTAATTCTCCAGGGAGAAAGAAGTTTGTTTTATAATATAGGATTTATAAAGATATACATTATATATATGGGGTTTGCCGCAAAGAAAAAATTCGGACAGCATTTTTTGAAAAATATTTCTGTCGTCAAAAAAATCGTCAAAGCCTTGGAACTGGAACCCGACGAGGTTGTGTTTGAGATCGGGCCGGGCAAGGGGGTTTTGACGGCTGAACTTTTAAAGACTAAAGCCAGAGTCGTTGCCGTTGAAAAAGACAGGGATTTGATTCCGATTTTGCAAGAAAGGTTCGGCGATAATAAAAATTTTGAATTGATTAATTCCGACATTTTAGATTTTGATCCGCGACCGCTAATCATCAGCTACCAATCGTTAAGTTTCAAGGTTTGCGGTAACTTGCCGTTTTATATTTCCGGCATGATTTTGGAATTGATCCTTGAACGGTGGTGCGAGAAGCCAAGACTTGCTGTTTTTATGCTGCAAAAAGAGGTTTGTCAGAAGCTTTTGGCAAAATCTGGGAAAATGACGATTTTGGGAGTGATTAATCAACTGCTTGCTGATTTCAAGCTTTTGTTTTACGTTCCAAAAGAAAGTTTTTCCCCAAAACCAAAGGTTGATGCCGGGGTCTTGAAGATTGTGCCTAAAAAAACCGATATTTTTTACAAAAATTTAGGCTTGAAAGAATTTATCAAAGCTGGCTTTTCCCACCCAAGGAAGTTTTTATTGAACAATCTTTCGCAAAAAACAAGCTTTGACAAGGAAAAAATCAACCGAGCATTTTTAAAACTCAAAATTTCAGAAAAACTTAGGCCCGAAGATCTTGAAAAGGAAATCTGGTCAAAACTTCACGGTTTTTTAGTTGAAAAACACTTGTAAAACTTATTATTTGAGGGGTATACTATAAATGTTAATCTCTCGATGAAAAATACTCTTTTTTTGATACTAAAATCAGTCGGGGTCCTTTCGGCGTTGTCAATCTCGGCGTTTTTCTTTTCTTTTTCTTCTATTTGGGACTTGGATTTTTCTTCTCTTGGTTTGAAAAAGGACGAGATTGAAGATCCAAGAAAAATTTTCGGTCAAGGTAAAATCGAGCTGTCTGCGGAAAAGATCTTCGGCAATAATATCACCGAGCGCCTCGCCGTTGTTGGAACAAATTATTTAATGGCAAAGTTTCCCGGTGGTCCAAAAACATTTTCCAGTTCTTCAATCGACTATATTGATCGAGTAAAAATAAATCTTCTTGGTCAGGGTGAAGTTGAAAAAATCATTGATAATGAGTTAAGAATCTATTCGAAAGAGGAACTAAGCATTATCCCGGACACCACGAGTAATATCACCCGGTACTTGAACGGCGTTTTTGTTATTTCCGGTCGTTATCTTAAATCGTTTCGGGGGCTTGACGTGGAAATGTTGGTTTATCAGGCTGATGTTAATGATGACCATGAATCAAGGAAAAAGGTCATGGAGTTTATTGATAACTCTAAACTTGCCCTGGATGAGTTTGTTTTATTGTCGGTGCCGGAATCCTGGGTTGTTTATCATCTTGGCGTCATGAATTTATTGTCCGAGTCGCGGTACACAGCTTTGGCCTATCTGCTTTTTAAAGACGACCCAGTCAGGGGCAGACTGGCTTTTGATAGTTACGAAGATCTATCTTACCGTATCCTTGCTTTTAACCAGGATTTTTCCAAAAAATACCAAGAGTTTGTAAAAACCATCAAGTTTTAGTTTTAAAAATGAAAAATATTTTTAATCAAAAAATATTGAAAACAGGTTTCTGGACGGTTCTGGCAGTGGTTTACGTCCTGATTTTTATTAAATTGCTTGTGATTGGAAAATGAAAATCCGTTTAGCACATTTTCGAGATCAATCACTCTCTTTTCAGATGGTCTTCGCCCTGGCGGTTATTTTTTCAGCAATACTCCCGGTTCTTGTTTTCGCCGAATTGATATTGCCGCCTCCACCGGGATGGACAGCCTGTGATAAAGATCCTGGTTCTGCTGAGTGCCTGGAATTTTGCACCACTGCTTTAGGACAGGCGCACCCTAAATGTCCTGATCATCCGATAAACGACGCAGAATGTTGGGTTGGTCTAAAGGACAATAATGGTGATACTCTGTGTCCTTCGATTCCAATTCCCATGCCAGTGATTGGCTGGTATCCGGGAAAGCTTCCGGTTCGGGTTGCTTCTGATCCAGAGGCATATGCGGGTGAAGGCGTTTGGGTTTGGAATACTGGCGGAGTAGAAGGCAAAGACAAGGAAGGCGGTGTCTATGTTTTCAACAAAGAAGCCGAACCGTTGTGGACAAGGTGCTGGCATCCGGAAAAACAGTGCACATATTTTATTGAGTTGTCTGAAAATGAAAAAGTTAGGGTCGGCGATATATTGTCAAACTCTGATCTTTACATGCAGAATATGCTGAATATTTTTACCGAAGAATGTCCGACTTACGCGAAGATTGCCGGTGTGAAAATAATCTCCGATGTTAAAGATCCATCAAAGCCGCCAGAAGTCGAGATTGCGGAAAACATTGACGAGTCGTCATGTAAAAATATCATCGATTCGTGGGATACGGTTTTGGTTGATAAGACAAAAGCCGTCAAGATGTCTTTGTCAGAAGCCCTGGAAGATGTGCCTTTTGATTTTTTTGACGCGTTTATGAAAAGAGATTTGATTGATCAGGTGAATAACGATGCCTACTATGAAGAAGATCCCGAAGCTGTCAGGCCACAGTCATATCTCTACAGTGCCATTGGCGGAACTTTTGTTGAACCGAACACAAGTTTTCTCGGATTTTTGCGAAGAGCGACTCGGCCAATGTCAAAAGCACAGCTGGCCCTGTTAATTGATTCTTACGCCAAGAACGAACAAAGAAAAGCCGAAAGCGCGTTGCTTGAAGAGGTGCGTCAAGGCAAAGGTCTGTTTTCCAAGTATGAGATTTCTTCAGTTTCTACGGTTGATACGGCCACTGGAAAAGAAGATCATCCGGCCAGGTTCACCGCCTCTCTTCCTTCCGGAGTTGGTTTTGGTGACATGATGGCGGTCAGACAGTCTGCGCTGGATGTTTTCGTTAATACTCAATATTATCATGATGAGATTCAGCCTCAGTTGTTTCCTCAGCTCGATCCCGGTGATAATCGTTGGAAAGGCGGTCCGCCCCAGCTTAATTCTTTGATGAACACAACCATGTCGGGTGGGTCTGGCATATATTCCGGCGGTGGCGGTGCGGGCGTGCCATTACCTTCACCGAAGCCCAATGATGCGACTTGCGAAATCAGTCTTTCTGATGCCAGTATTTTAATGGGTTTGAACGAGAGGAGGAGCTATCTTTTCAGTATTGATGTCGAAAGAAATAATGGCGGCGGTTCAAAAAACGACATTGATAAAATCGAGATTTTTTTCTTTGATACAACCTTGGCTTCGGCTTCGCCGTCGGTACTGCACGCGAATAATGCTAGTGGCACCCGTGACTTCATCCTTGACGTCCTTTCCAAAAAATCCGGCGCGACTGATGTGAATATTGTCGCCACCTTAAAGGATGGAGTCGGTGGCAGGGAGTGTTCGGCTGGCTTTGATCTGGAAGTGCTTAATTTTGAGAGAAAGAAATGCAGTTCGCCGAAGTGCAAACTTCCGCTCACGATTCCGGATCCCGACCTGACACTTTATACTTGCGTCGGTATTCCTGATGACGGGCAGAATAACGATTGCACTTCAATGAACTCAAACTGCAAACAGGAGTGGTGTGTCGATATTGGTGATACCAACGGTGACGGCTTTGATGCTCTTTGTTATGATTCTTGCGATGCCAGTCGTCAATCAAGCTGCCGCGCCGCTGGCTATATTTGTCAGGCATCCGGATCTTTGACAAAACCGCACAAGCAGTTTGGTTCGATCGAGGTCATGAAACAAACCTTGAATCCGTTTTTAAAACTCTTTAGTCTCTAATGAAAAAAATCTTAAAAACACTTCTTTTATTTTTTACCTTGTTTTCAATGGTTTTTTCTTGGCAGGTAAGCCCCGTTTTCAGTAGAGGTGGCGTGGACAGTGAAGAGGATAAAATGCCGTGGCTGCAGGCTTTTGAAACGTGTCCTATTGGTACGCCCACGAGTCTTTGTTTAGCAATCAAAGCCGCGGCATCGGGTTGGATATCGTATGAGAAAATAGGCGTAGCAATCGATAACGTAGAAAAAGCTATCGAGGATGTAGGAAATTTGATGAGCCTGTCGGTTTCGGACATTATCAGGGACATTATTGCTTGGATAGCTAGTCTTGTCGGCAATATAGTGAGCAAGATGATTTATTTGGCGGTGTTTTTGATGAGTCCTGATACTTTTCAATATGCGACTTTTCCTGCGGTTCAAGCCGGATTTTATGTTTCTCTGCAAATAGCTAATGCCATGTTGGCTATTGGCATGGTGATCCTGGCGAATAAATTCATTCTTGGCATGGAAAGTTACGGCAATCTAAAGAGCCTGACAAGATATTTAGTGACTGCAATCCTGATTAATTTCAGCTTAGCTTTTGCTTCTTACGGTGTCGGCATTTCCAATTTCATGACAATTGCTTTTCTCGATGGGGCGGCTAATTTCGGCGAAAACTCGTCCGGATCTTTTAATGGGACAGCATCTTTAAGTTATGAAGAAAGACAAAATTCAATTATGGATAAATTTTCCGACACTTTCAGTCAGTTGGCCGCTGACAAGGGCGATTCTAAGGCGGATGTGGCGGCGAATATAGCCACCCTATTCACGTTCATCATTTTTTCTTTGTTTTTTATTGTACTTTTAGCGGCCATTGCAGTTTCTTTGGTTATGCGAGTGATCGGGCTTTGGGCCTTGATGATGGTTGTGCCCCTGGCAATTGCCGCAGACACTGTTTTCAGTGACATGGATTTGCCCGGTGTTCCGATTGGCTCTGGAAATTTTAAAAAATGGAAGGATTCTTTTATAAAATATTTGAGTTTTGCGCCGATCATGGCCGGAGTGATTTTTTTCGTGTTTCTTGTTATGGGCCAGTTTGAAAAGGGTGCCTTCGCTATCAGCGAATATGATCCTAATACGAGTATGTTGATGGCAAGTTTTGGCGAAACTCTCGGACTTATTGTTGCTTTAGTTTTGCTTTATAAAGGCTACGAATTTGCCAATTCGAGTTCAAGCGCGGTGCCGAAGTTTATGGACAGTGCGGTCAAAGGAGTTATTAACTATCCTGCAAAGGCTGGACAGTCGGTGAAGAGGAGCGCGACAAAGTTTGGTTATGGCTTTGCGGATTCTGATATCGGCAGGGGTCTTCAGAGAGCGCTTATTAACGTTCCAGTCCTGTCTCGTTATAGTCAGTATCTTGGCAAAAAAGGAGTAGAGGGTGAGCGGTTAAGGAAAGAAGACGTTGATAATATAAAGGGTCAGTATGAACATATGTATTCAATGGCGAAGAATGATAAAGAAAGACAACGAGTTATTGATAAAGCTATGTACGCCGGTTCTGGGCCGCTCTTTGGCCCATTGAAAGGGAGTTTTGATCCGGCTAAACACGGTGGTGCCTTGGAATTTCTGGGGAACAATGATGACGGCAAGGAAGCTTTGGCAAAACAAATTGCAGAAAGGTCAAAAAACACCAAGGATGTTGATTCAAGGATTGAGCGTATGCAAAACTTCGGCGCCAAGAATGGTATCAAGATTAAAATTGATGCCAATGATGTTTATCGAGCCAACCCTGTTTTGGCTGGTGACAAAATAGGCGGTTTCGCTAGAAATATGACGCCCGAGGATCTCGCAAAACTAAACGCCGAGGTTCTGAAGCAAGTAATACCGCATGTTTCCAGTGCCTCAACTCTTAAGAATGTGGTTGACAAGGTTTCTGGTGATTCAATAAAGTCCGCCGCCATTTTTGATAATCTTTACTCAAGAATTAATGAAAGTAACGAGTTATCCAAAACTTGGGCTAAGGACGGGACAATAACTTACTGGTTGGAACGCCAGTCGAAAGAAAATTCACAGGCAGGGGAGATTTTGGATAAGTTGCGTACAGTTTCTGCCGAGAGTCCGAAAGAGAAGAAACCCCGTGGTACGATCTTGAACAAAAAAGAATCCGAGGAGTCTCTAAGCAGATTAGAGAATTTTGGAAAGTAATTTTTGCAATAAATGAAAGCATCATTTTTTATTGAAAAGATCGGCGTAGAGAGAATTGATCAGGCTTTCGCCGGATTAGAGAAACCATTGAAAGACATGTTTGACGGTGAGATGGGCGGCAACTTGGTGTCTAGCGTTATTGATAAATATGAGGCAGACTCATTCTTTTTACCGGATCTGATGCTGGTGATTGGGTTTTATGTTGCCTGCTTGATTAACAATCAGGAGATGGTTGATTATCTTGGTCTGATTGTGCCTGAAAAGTATTTTCCTCAATTCATGCAAGAGCTAGAAGATAAACTCTGGTCTCCCTATGATGTTTACCTGAACAAGGCCGGTGTGGTTTACAAACAGTTGACAAAATTAACACCGCAACCCGTAATCAGTAACGAGTTGTCAGTCGAGAAAGTTCCTCAGGGGCAAGCATTTGATAATTCAAAACAACCGGTTTCAGCGCTTTCAGTCGGAGTTCAGTCCGACAACGTTGTAGTCAACACGCCAAATTTGAGTGCCCCGACCCTCAAGGAAGTTGTGATCTCGGATCTTGCTTCGCCGAAAACAGAAATTATTGGTGGTGTAGTGGCTCCGGCCGGACAAAAAACCATCCCACAACAAAGCAACGAATCACGTTTTGCCACCGGACAAAATTCTGGCACGGCAAGGGTGAAGTTCGATGCGCCTCGGGTCGGTCCGGAAATATTGAAGCCGACAGCATCAGAAATAAAACCTTCTTTCCAGGAGGTGAGGTTCAAAGAGCCGGAAAAAAGGCCAGAAGTCGGCGGGAATGTTTCTGCCACGGGTTCTGCCTGGCAAGGTCAAGAAGAGAAAAAAATTGAGATTCCGAAAGCTCAAGAGATCAAAAAAACAGAGATTCAAGGAAGACAGGTAATTGACCTGACTAATTTTGGGCTATCTAAGCCGGATAGTGATTGAAATCGTTATTGGTAAAGATTAAGCCATCTCTAAGCAAATCTCGCCATGCCGAAGCCAGAAATGGCGTAGGCTGGACTAATTTTGGCTTAAGCAAGCCAGACTCTGACGGATAACTAGTTTTTACGAAATTACGAATCGAAAGCCGCTGGAAAGCGGTTTTTTTATTGGATTGACTCTTTTGTGAACTATCTTTTATTTGGCAATTTCAAATTTTTTGTTGAGGGTTGTTTCTAGAATCTCAAGCGTAGCCAAAACAGACGGATTATTTGTTTTTCTTAGAATCAAGTTCTCTTTGAATTTTTTTAACAAGGGCGTCAAAAACTCGTCTCCCCAAGACGGAGAAAAACTCAAAACATCTTTAAAATCGAGCTCGATCATCTCTGTTTTTTTAATATCTTGCAGAAGCGACTGGCAAGCCAGGAAAGCTTCTTTGCCCGTTTGTCGGGAGATCAATGTTGTGCCGAATTTTTTCAGTTCAATCACCATGTAATTAAAGCTAAACAGCCGTTAATGCTTTCCATAACATCTTCAATTATAAGGTTGTGGTTGCCGTTGTTTAATTTTAATTTTGCGTTTCCTGTTTCGAAAACCAGATTTATCGGATATTTTACGATGACGTGTCTGACATATTTTAAGCCGTTGCCTCTTGACTCGGGTGAGCGGCCGGAGATGATTTCTGTGAAAGCGGTTTTCAAGGCTTCGAGATGGTTTTTCAACGCTGGCCTTACTCTTTTGAGAGTCTGTAAAATTCCTAAACCACGATCCGCTAAAACAATCTGTTTTTTGTTTAGATCGTAGCCGAAGAAAATTCCCGGAATGTCCGGCCATTGTCCGAGGTTGTGGTCAAAAGAGTTGTTGCCGATCTCTCCAGCAATAGAAGTGAGCAAAGAAAACAAATCCTTGGCATTTTTATCTTTTTGCAACAGTGTTTCCATTTTGACAAGACGAGTCTGAAAAATTGCGCTGTTTTGGCAATAAAATTTATCAGGAATTTTTTCCCGAGTCACCGCCCATTTTTTTGCGATTTTGAACAAACTGCTCGAATTTTTTTCTATCTCTTGAACATCTTTTTTCAAAATAACAAAATTCCGGCCCATTTTTTGAGCCTTGACCTCTCCTTTCTTGATTTTATTGAAGACAGCGATTCTTGAGACGCCGAGGAGCTTGGCGAACTCTGCTGTTGTGTAAAAATCTTTTTCTGGCACAGTGTTCTGTTAATGTGAGCATCTGATCTTAACATACGTTAATGACTATTGTCAATGGTTAACAGTTATTTGATTGTGTGAGGGTGAACAATGCGTTGTATGTTTTAAGCACGGATGCTGTTTTTTGTTCGTGTATAAGCTAAAATAGGTATAAAACCTTGATTTTTTAGTGTTTTCGTGCTATAATATAGGTACAGTCAAGATAGGCTGTTTTGGGGTGATTAAATCCCCATAACGTACATAAAAAAATTAAGATTTTCCTCAAAAAATCTAAGACTGGAGGCTAAAATGAGTCGCAAATGGAAATGGATTGTTGGCGGAGTGGTTGCCGTAATTATTGTCGGGATTGGGATTTTTGCGGGGCTTATGCTCCCGAGATTCTACAATCCTGAAAAACCACTGCTTGCGGCTCAATCAACGCCGCAGGCTGAATCAACTCCGACTCACGCCCTGGTGTTTCCTGGTGGCGGATCGGGATTTGGGAATTCAGAAACATCTGAGAATGGACCGGCGGCATTCGTTGTCGCCACACCAGAGCCAAGTGCGAGCAAAGATAATCAAAGCCAAAATGAGGAGGATGACAACTTTGGTTTTGTTAAACCAAAGTTTGAGTTGTCGGACTTAGGGTGGATGCTCGCCGCAGGATTCTGGTTGATCATCTGGAGAGGACTCGCATGGCTTTCGTGGTCCTGGATCTTTAACGCATTGTCAAAATTCTTTCGCAATGTCCACCTTGATAGATTGGCGGAAGCACTTGATGCACCATGGCAAATGGTCGTATCCATGACAGCGCGCGATACTCCTGGTCCTCATGTCAATGCCGGGGTAATCGTGATTGAGGTGACCCATCTGTTGCTGACGTTTTTTGTCGGCAACCCGTTCGTGTGGGTTATCCTGATTCCAGTAGGAGTGGCTCTTGTGTTGAAAGGCTTGTCCATTGCGGCCTTAGCGCTTGGCGTTCCTATTGTCAGCGTGTTGGCTTTTCTATGGGATAAAGCTCTTCCGTGGCTGTTTCATATTGTCGGCCCTCGCTTGAAAGGCGTTGAAAAACGGTTGAGCGGGGAAAAGGACAAGAAACCAACTGATCTTGAATCGGCGGAGGCGAATCTAAGGTTGGCAGAGATTGAGGCTAGGACTATCTTGCTTCAAGACGCCATCGCTGAACGCGAAGCCGCAGTCTTACAAGGCCGGCCGATTGCTTCGTGGGCGCTTCAGGTATTGCGTCCTCTAAAACAGAAACCCCAACCACAACAACGGCAACGGCCGTAGGAGTTAATGATAATGAACACTATCCTGAAAACCTTGTTCTCGAATCTCGAGCCGACGATCATTATTCTCGGCGTGGTCTTTGCGGGTCTGTGGATTGTGATGCGTGATCCGATTGGCCGCCTTCTTGATCGTATGGGTGGCAATGGCGCTAAAGCTGGAAGTGCGCTTTGGCCGATTGGTATCACGATTGCTTCGATTGTTGTCGCTATGATCGTGGCGATGCCCGAGACTTTCAAGGAGCTCGTGGCGCCGTCAATTCGAGTTGCCAATGTCGAAGCGGCTGGGTTTGAGGCATCACAGACCACGTCGGAAGTTTTCACTGCTCGTAAAGAGCGTGACGTAGCTGCCTTTAAGGCAGAGGCTGCCAAAGATAATGCTCGTGCCAGGGCTTTTGATGGCACGATCGCGGATCCTGCGCAGGCTCTTGAGCCGGCCGCGCAAGTGGCTGTCCGCGAGTGGAATGACGCTACCGATCCGAATGCCACGCCTCAATCAATGACGACCGAGAAGACCACGACGGTCATTGAGTATGATCGCGAGTGGAATTCTTCGACTAACTCGTATGAGCTGGTCGAGAAAGGCCAGACCGTGACCAAGACAGAGACCGAAAGGAAGGTCTCTCCGGGGCTGATGACCGGCCTGATCCTCGGTCTGGTCGTTGCCTTGATCGCGATCTTTGGATCGCGAGGGGGAAAGTCTTAACAATCAAATAAAACAGAAACGCGCGACAAAGTCGCGCGTTTTCTTGTTTTTTTGTTGTGTTATAATTTACCTATCTTTATTATTTTAATTTTATGAGCAAGCAGCCATTATTAAAACCTAAGCCGCAACTTAATAATTTTGATATCGACGAGATCGTGCTTCAGGATTGTCTTGATAAACACAATCCAAAGCTCGGGAAAACATTGGGTTTGGTTTTGGATCAAAAGGCTCGTACGGCAAAAAAACTCTGGCTCTTTCCTAACGGTAAAAAGTTCATCGTGGCCGGATCAAAAGCCCTGGGCATGGATGCTGGCGAACTGACAATGGATGACCTTGAGATGTTTGCGTCAGAAAATGTTATTGGCAATGTTAGGGAAACTTACAAAAAAATCGACAATTTTCAAAAGAGATTTTCCGGCGCTGACGGGAAGCAGTTGTTAAGGAGAATGCTTGACGCTGTCTATGACAGGAGTTTTTCCGAGGCGATTGATCTAAAAAAACTGATTGATACTGGTCAGTTTTCAGAGGATTCTTTGCTGGCATTTTTGACTGATTTTGATAATGCGGCTTATTTTGCAGTCAATCAGCCAGAAGTGCTTGACCAGATTATCAAGTCTATTGATAGCGCAGAGGCTCTTGAAATTCAAAGACAAGAAAAGCTCGTTGGGCTTAGGGAGGCTGATGATCAACACGAAGAGTCTTTGGCGTGGCTTGAAAAAGAGCGTCTGTCCAAGATTGCAGATAAGCAGCTTGAGAAAAACAGCTCGCGTGATAGTTTTGAACGTAAAAAGTTGGAAACGGAAAAAAAGATTGGGGAGGCTGATTTAGAAGGCAAGAAACAAAAAAAGATCAAAGATGTGAGTGATAATTTTGATGTGGCAACGGAGGTTGTCCGTCAGACAAACTATAAAGTTCTTGAGGGATTAGAACTGGAAATTGAAGGGTTGGGTGAGGTTGAATCCCTACCAGAGTTAATTAAGGCCGGTGGCCAGTTTGTCGGTTCTGCTGGTCGGGCGGCTCTTAACTGGTTTGAGAGTAGATTTTCTCCGACAGTGGATGTGTCTGTGGCCAGCCTTCCGGTTGATCCATTGAACCCTGGCGTGCCAGATAATTTTCATGATCTGAAAAATGTTCTTCAATTACAGAGGCAGGATTGGAAAAATCTTTGGAAACAGACGATCATCAAGGGGAAAATAGTGGTGGTTAAGATGAAAGCGGAAAAAGAAATTTCGTCTTTGCAGCTTGAGAAAGGAGATGCGGTTGCGGATATTAAACATCGTTATGAAGACATCGTTTCTGATTTGGAAGAGAGTCTGCGTCAAGCAGAAAGACAGCAAGGCGTGGCTGAAAAGCAGATTGATCAAGAGATAAAAGAATTAGAAGAGGAATTTGTAACTAGAAAAAAGATTATTGAAAAAGATTTCGCTGGGCACGAGAAAGCAGAAAAGCGGAAAACAAGTGCAGATGATTATAGCGCAAAACTAAAGTTTGCTTCTGCTCTTGTAACTATTAAGAAGATGGCTGGCGCTGAGGCGATTGTTTCTGGCCGCGGTCTGGAGTCAAGGGTTCGCGTGGATAGTTTTTCCGAAACCAAAGAAAAGGTAAAAAAATGGGAAGCGAGCGTTTTTGAGTCAGAAGAAGGCCCTTCTCTCCCGTTAGCATTAAGAAATATCAATAGACTTTGGAACGAGTTTAAAAAGTTCATAGAGGGTTGGGAAGAGACTGGGTCCGACGAAGTGAAACGAGCCAGGAATCTGATGATGACGATGAAAGTTACAAGAACAATAGATGATACGAAGAGTTGGTCGTTGATTAAACGGGCTTTTGTCGAGAACCTATCGGAGAAGATTGTGGCCGAGGCCACAGGGTCAATTTCTGGGCACGGGTGGTCTGCTATTGCTAAAGCGTCAATGATTGAAAGGGTGAAGGCGAGGATTACCCAAAGTCCAGAATTTAAGAAATTAAATTGAAGCCATGAATCAACAAAACGATAAAGAGGAGATTCTTAACCATTTGTTTAAATTGATCGAGAGCGGTGATCAAAAACAGATGGAAGATTTTATTGTCGCTAATTTTAATGATTTACCAGAGGATCTGAAGAGAGATATTGTTCTCTCCTCTCTTAATCAGCAGATCGGAGGTTATCTTGAAAATAAGAAGCGGGAGGCTGAGGCAAGGGAAAATGCTTTGCTTGGTTTGGCAGATGCGCTAGAAGAGCTTGGATATGGAAATGAGTAATAGATTGGCAACACAAATCCCGGCCACAAAAGCCGGGATTTGTGTTGTATTTTTTCCTTTATGCTAAAATAAAATAGTTTTAAATTTATCAAAAGATAGATGCAGTTTGAGTTGCCGCGTTACATCGAAGAAGAGGCCAAGATTTTGGGGCCGCTAAATGTCAAACAGTTCATGTTGATGTTCGCCGGCGTAATTACCTGCGCTCTGTTCTTTTTCTTTTTTAAAACCTGGTTGGCCGTGATCTTGAGCTTTGTCTTGATGGGCTCAGCCGTGTTTTTGATGTTCGGCAAGATCCAGGGCCGAGAAGCCTATACCGTGGTTTTCGCGGCGGTTAAATATGTTTGGCAGCCAAAGTCTTTCGTTTGGAAAAAAGAGGGTTTTGCAATTGAGAATGTCTATTATGAAAAAGAGAGGAAGGTAGAGCAAAAGCAAGCTGCTCCCGTGGTTAGAGAAGCCAAGATCATGTCCCTGGAAGAAATACGGGATCTGGCGAAAAAATTGGACGAAACCGATCAAGCAATAAGCGAAGAAGAACTTGAGTAATTAATTCTTTTAAGACAAAGAGAAAATGCCCGAACAAGGTTCATCACAAGCAATAATCTCGGTTGACACTATCCGCGACGGTGTTGTGATTTTGAAAAACGGCGGTTTGCGCGCAGTCATTGAAGCCGAAGGTATTAATTTTGAACTGAAATCGCAAGAAGAGCAGCAAGCTTTGGTTTCGGCCTTCCAGGAGTTTTTGGTTGGGTTGGATTTTTCTCTGCAGTTAATGGTCTATTCTCGGAGGATCAATATCGACAGTTATGTTAAAAAAATCAGAGTCCTTGAAATTAACGAGACTAACGAATTGATTAAGAACAATATTGTTGATTATGCTAATTTTTTGAACATGTTTTTGGAAGAATATCGAGTGATGATAAAAAAGTTTTATGTGGTTGTCTCCTATGCGCCGTCGGCCTTCAAGTCTTCCGCTATTTCCGGTCTTTGGAGCGGTCAGTCGCAGTCCCAGCAGACAGTTTCTCAGGGAGAAGAGTTTCAGAGAAACAAGTCTCAGTTGCAGACACAGGTTAATTCCTTGATGGACAACATGTCCAGAATGGGCATTCAGCCAAAGCTTTTGACGACCGAGGTTTTGGTTGACCTTTTTTACAATCTTTACAATCCGATGGAAAAAGAGGAAAAGCGTTATGAAAACACTTTTAACCTGAAATAATTAAAGTATTTTAATGATTGATTTGCCTTTTTTCAAAAAAAATCAGCAAGCCGCCGCCTCGATAAGAACTATTGAGGAGCTGACTCAAGAAGAGCTTTATGAGAAGACCAAAACTAATCTGCGTGATTTGATTACGCCGGTCGGACTTGAGGTTAACCCTTCGTTTTTGAAGTTTTCCGGCAAGCTGGTGAAAACTCTGTTTATTTTGAGCTACCCCAAAATCCTGTCTGTTGGCTGGCTTTCGCCGGTTGTGAATCTCAACCAGTCTGTTAATGTTTCAATATTTTTTCATCCGATGGATACGGAAAAAGTTTTGAAAAATCTCAGAAAACGCGCCACTCAGCTTGAAGCCCAGATGCTTGAAGAGCAGGAAAGGGGATTGGTCAGAAACGTGCTTCTGGAAACAGCGATTTCTGATATTGAGGGTTTGCGTGATTCTTTGGTTCAGGGCCGGGACAAAATGTTTTACATTGCGGTTTATTTAACGATCATCGCCAATACCGAAGAAGAAATGTCTCAGATTGAAAATAATCTGGTCTCGATGTTCGGCCAGAAAATGATAGATCTGAAACCGGCGATTTTCCGTCAGTTTGAGGCATATGAATCAAATTTGCCGATCGGGCTTGATCTTCTGGATACAAGAACGCCATTGAATATTGGTCCGGCTTCGACATTTTTTCCCTTCATCTCTTCGAATTTAATACAAGATGATGGCATTTTTTACGGCATGAACATGCAAAACTCCACGCCGGTGATTTTTGACCGGTTTTCGCTGGAAAACTCCAACTGTGTGATCTTTGCTAAATCAGGTTCGGGAAAGTCTTATTTCACCAAGCTTGACATTATCCGTCATTTGATGAAGGGAGTCGACGTGATTGTTGTTGATCCGGAAAACGAGTACAAACACCTGGCTGAATCTTTTGGCGGTAGTTTTTTCAGGATTTCGATTCAATCAGAAGATCACATGAATCCTTTTGACCTCTCAACTATTGGCGAAGACGAAGATCCGATCACGGCTTTCAGAGAGCATATTCTTGACATTATTGGTTTGGTTAAAGTGATGGTTGGCGAATTAAAACCCGAAGAAGAAGCGATTTTGGATCAAGCTATCAAGCAGACGTATGCTTCCCGCGATATCACTGCCGACACGCCGTTTTTCGGCAAAGAACCGCCGATTCTCGAAGACCTAGAATCGGTTTTGCGGACCATGGAGGGCGGAGTTTCCTTGGCGGATAAGCTTTATAAATACACTAAAGGCACTTTTTCCGGATTTATCAATCAACCAACCACGGTTGATATGAACAATCGTTTGTCGGTTTTTTCGATTCGTGACCTTGATGAGGAATTGAGGCCGGTGGCGATGTATATTATTCTAGGCCATATCTGGAACCTGATTCGTCGGGAAAAGAAAAAGAGACTGTTGATTATCGACGAGGCCTGGTGGTTGATGAAAAACAATGACGGCGCTAACTTTTTGCTGTCGATGGCGAAAAGAGCCAGGAAATATTTTTTGGGGGTGACGACAATCACTCAGGATGTTGATGACTTTTTGAAGTCTCCTTACGGCAAACCGATCATCACCAATTCGTCAATGCAGTTTTTAATGAAACAGGCTTCTGCCGCGATCAGTTCTCTGGCGCAGGCGTTCACACTGACACCGCCGGAAGTGGATGTTTTGATGAACCTATCTATCGGTGAGGGTCTTTTGTTTGCCGGGCCAAAGCACTTGATTCTGCGGGTTATGGCGTCTTACACCGAAGATCAGGTGATTACTACCAATCCGGAACAGCTTTTGAAGATCCAGAAAGCTAAAGAACAAGCCGGATAAAATAAATTCTTTACGAAAATGGACGAGGCTATTTCTGCGACAAAACCCAAAAGATCAACTGGTAATGGTTTAAAAGATAAGGCCGGAAAACTTGTTCGTGAAAAAAAACCGCAATGGGAAAAAGATGTTGCCGGTTATCTTCAAGAAGATTCGAAACCGATGAGCATTGGCGTTTTGATTATTCTTGTTTCTATCGCCGCGTTGCTTGACCTTGTTGATTTATTGGATTTCACTGGCTTTGGCGCGATTATTGTCGCGGTCATAAGTTTTTGTTTGGGCGCGGCCTTTTTCTTTGCTTTTTATATTTTCGATCCGGAGACGAAGCTATCATCTACCAGAAGCCTGGTGGTCAAGGCAGCTGCCTATACTGCTGAACTGATTCCGGGCATTGGTATTTTGCCGATTAATATCTTGATCGTGGTTTATGCTTATTTGAAATCTCAGCCGAAGTTTAAAAAAGAGGTTGATAAAGTTTTTCAAGCAACAGAAACCGGAAAAAGAGTGATGGGTGCGGCACAAAAGCTAAAAAAATTTGTTTGAAACATATTCTTACTGGAAAAACCTTGTTTTTAGAGATAAAATTATAATATATGAGAGGTTTTAGATTCTTTTTCTTTATATTCTTGCTGTTAATTTTTGGCTTTCAATCATCAGCTGGGATTGCTTTTGCGGCTGACTTTATTTTGGTTGATTTACAGACAAACAATTACTCTCCGGACGGTTACTCTGCTTTCGCCAAAAACTCTGTTCTGCCAGGATCAAAAATAAAGTTCACGATTAATTATTTTAAAAATATGGGCGCGGGAAATTTTTCTCCGGTATCGCTTGAAAATTACCGCGTTCGCTGGTTCCATAAAGATTACAATATCGTTGATGTTCAGGGAGCCAAAACTTTGGATTACACGATTAATAAGTTCTCCAAAGACAGAAGCCTTGTTTTTTTGATTCAGGTCTCGGACAAAAGCGGGACAGTTTTGGTGCAAAAAGATCTGACGATTCCGATTAAGAAAAATCCCGAACTGACTTTTCATAGGCTTATCGACAACAAGGTCTCTTTTTACAACGAGCCAGAAAATACATTTTCCGGTGTTTCGGGTCAAGAAATCAACGTTTTTGTGAAGCCGTATTTTTTTAATATTAAAAGTCTTTCCGAGCTTAATTTTCAGTGGTACTATCGTTTAGATAAGATTCAAAATCCTGAAAGCAGAAAATATATTTTCCAAGCCAAACTACCGCAGGCAAAGATCAAAGATCTTTTTTCTGTTTTTGTCCAAAATTCAAAAGCCGAGCTGGAGTTCGTCAAAATTCCGTTTTATTTATCGACTCTTTAATTATGAAAAGTTTAAAAAACTCTTGGGCAAAGTATTTGGTTGTTTTGCTTGTCTGTGTTTTTGGATTGTTTATTGTCAATCGAATAGGTTTTGCCGTTTTTGAATGGGAAGTGCCGTTGCCGCTAACGCCCCAAGGTCAAGCCCTGGATAACCCCACCATAGATAGTTTGTTTTTATATATTTATAATTTTGGCTTGGGCTTAGGCGCGGTTTTGGCTTTTATTAGGCTCACTATGGCTGGCATTGCCTGGGGATCGCAAAATGCCGGTATTGGCGCCAAGGCTGATGCCATGGAGATCATTAAAAACGCTATTTTCGGTCTTTTGTTGCTTTTGTTCTCATGGGTGATTTTGAATACGATTAACCCGCAGTTGGTTAGTCCGAACGTCTCGGTTTTGGACAAGAACACTGGACAGTCAATCAAGGGAGATTCTCCGACCCAGTTGACCGCGGCTTTTAAATGGCCGTCGAAAAGAGGCATTGGTTCGGCCCTTCAACATGTTAGTCAATTCTTGATCAAAGTAAAGCCGGATATTATTGAAAAACTTGAGTATGCTTTTAACCTTCGGAAAATACTAATCTGTCCGACACTAAACTCAAGTCTTGACGAGGTTTGCGCCAAAGATTGTACTCGGGCTAATTTTCCGTGTGATTATTATCAAGCAAAGTGTTCGGGACAGGAGCCGCCGAACATTGTTCCCGGCTGTCCCCTGCCAGAAGATCCAATGTGTATTGACGCTAAAACTGGTCTACCAATGACTGAGGCGCAGTTTTGCATGTTGGTTTGGGATTGGTTTCCAATGTTCCCGGATCTTAGTTGCGGGTCTTATTTGAAAAACAGTATGGATGCGGTTCTTCCTGGCAACAATCTGAATGGCTACAAGGAGTATATCAAACAGGCGGGGGCATACTTTGGTATTGATCCGAGGATTATTGCCACTTTGATGACAAGCGAAAGCGAAGAACTTGTGCCACGGCTTTTAACTGCTCAGCAGGTTGAAGATTTTGCTGCTCCGGGAGGATATATTAACGTTGTCAGGCAGAGATCCGGTCAAGGAAAGAAAGAGCACATTGAAACTTGGTGCGATCCGAACTGGGCTGGCGCCACGGGACATGTTTCTATCACAATAAAATCATGCAACATCACGGGTACTCCGGCGCAAAAATGCACCTGGGATTCTTATTGTAAGTTCCGAGGCGCCGCTAACAATATCCGCGACAATGACTGGACATACAAACCGAATCCGTCAAATATTCTCGATGGTTTTGCCATGACGGCCAAGATTTCAAGATGGATCATGGATGGCGAAGGCATTCCCAATGGGCTTTTAAATGATACTCTTCATTATAAAGTATGGAACTTTAGCAGTTGTCCAAATCGCGAAGAGCTTTTGATGTGGAAGCCGCCAATTATGAATCCGATTGTTTTTTACGCGATTGGCCATGTTTATTACGGTGACTCGATCAGTGATAATGGTTTGGTGCCGAGATTTCTTGATTCTTCTCAGCTCGAAATTGACACTTCCGGACTTGGTGATTGGATACTCGTTAATTATGAAAAAATTACGAAAGTCAGGAATTTATTCGCCTTGCTCTGGGCTAATGCTGGTTTGGGCGAGTATAAACCAACCGAGTCATCAACCACGCCGACTGTCGGTGATTTCTTGTGGTGGTATTATGATACACATAGCAGCTAGATGAGAAAAAATACTCTACTTATTATTGTCTTTGTTTTTTTGTTGGTTGGCATTGTGGTCGGCTGGATCTTCTTTTTCAGGAGTCGGAATAGTGAAAATAATGAACCAGTTCCGGGATTTTCTATGTTGCCGACAAACAACTCGGCAATCAGCCCGAAGACTGAGGTTTCCTCAGCGCCAATTCCTCAATTCTTGAAGCTTTGGGACGGCGAAGTTGCTTCTCCGGCGATTGCTTCAAAAACCATTGTTTTTTTCGATAAAACTCACGGTGTTTTCAGGTCTTTGCTTCCTTTGCTTGATGTTTTTAAAGAAGGTAAACTTTCAGAAACTGTTTTTTCCAACACTTTTTCTATTGTTTTGTCGCCGAATTATAAAATGTCCTTGATTGGTCTCTATCAGGGCCAAACAAAGCGCTTTGCGGTTTTTGATTTTCAACAAAATCTCAGTCGTCTTTTGCCCGAGTTTGTTAAAGACGCTGCCTGGTCTTCTGACAGTAATCAGCTTTTGATTAATCACTTTGAGCCGCAACAGGAAACATTCTACTTTTCAACTGCCAACATTGACGGCACAAAAGAATCAAAAATTCTTGAGATCAGGCTCACTGATGCCGTGATGTTTTATGCGCCCAAAAGTGCAATTCTTTTTTATCAAAAACCCGCTCCAGACCTGCCATCGGAAAGATTTTTTAACTTTGATCTGAAGACAAAAAAACTTACAGTTGTTGACCCGACCTCGATCGGTCCGAATATTGGTGGATTTGGTTTTGATATGTTGCCGTCTCCAAGCGGTGAGAGTATTATTTTTTCTTCGACCGATCAAACCGGATCCAAGCTCAGCACTTTTGTTTTTAACCTTAAAACAAACCGTATTGTTTCAACAAAGTTTTCTACCTTGGTTCAGAAGTGTGCGTGGACAGCTGATTCAGAAGAGATTATCTGCGCTTATTCGTCGCAGATCACTCAGGCCTCGGGATTGCCTTTCGAATACTGGAAAGGCAAAATTCAGAGCAATGATTCATTCGCTAAATTTAATCTCAGAACCGGCGAGATGAAGATCTACGCCGTTAATTCCGGTTATGATGCCATCAGCTTAGCGATCAGCCCGGAAAAAGACTTCGTTGTTTTTGTTAGCCAGGCGGATCAAGCTCTTTACCGGATGAGTTTAAAATAATGATTTCTGAAACCGGCAAGATAGGAGAAGGGCTTGCGGTTGATTATTTAAAATCAGAAGGCTTTAAGATTCTTGAAAAGAACTTCCGAACGAAGTTTGGTGAGCTTGATATTGTTTGTAAAAAAGGGAAACTATTGGTTTTCGTTGAGGTCAAAGCGGCTGTCTCTGGTCCATTGACCCACGATTGTAAATCAGTAGGCAACGAAGTTTTTCAGCCTGAACAACATTTTACAAAACAAAAAATCACTCGATTAAAAAGAGCGGCTGAGATTTTTTTGATAAAAAACAAACTGCCTTCAGATACGGAACAAAGGCTTGATCTGGCAGCGCTAGATCTGGACGAAGAGAAGAAGCTTTTGAATCTGCGTTATTATGAAAATGTCACTGGATAAAGTTTCTTTTTTGACGTTGTTTTTATTTTCCCGATTCTTGAGCCAATATCGCTGCTCCAATGGCGCCGGCCCAGCGATCATCAACAGCCTTAGCGATCAGGAGTTTTTTCTTTGCTGTCGGTGAAAGAATGTGTTTTTTCGCAATTTCTTTAGTGGTTTTTATAAATAAAGGCCAGGCATGAACAATGCCACCGCCGAGAATAATAAGTTCCGGTTCGATCAGGTTGGAAATATTGGCGATGATCAAGCCGAGGTTGGTTCCAAATTCTTGCCAGATTTTTTTATGATAACTACTGCCGGCTCTGGCGGCGTTTTCTGATTCGATCGGCAGGGTTTTTAGGTTTCGAAAAAAGCCACGACCAGAAAGTTTAGTTTCAAAGGTTTCCGGGTTGTTCGGATTGAAAATTGTTTGGCCGACCTCATAGGCAGAGCCGAAACTTCCAGTCATAATTTTCCCGTTGAAAAACCAACCACCACCGACGCCGGTTCCGAGCGTGATCATGAAGATTGAATTAATCTTATTATATTTTTTCGCTTCAAACCTCAAAGCCACTTTGGCGTCATTCGCGATGATTGGTTTGATTTTGTATTTTTTCTCGATAATTTTCTCAAAATCAACTTCGTCCAAAGACTTGACCCTGCCGCCATCCTGAACCCTGCCGTTTTCAATCGGTCCCGGAAGGCCAAGCCCAATTTTTGAAGTTTGCTTGTCCCAGATTTCATCGATAACTGAAGAAAGGCTACTCAAAAACACTTCTTTGGTAATGATCTGTGCGTCATGGAGCTTTTCTGATTTTTTCAGAACCTCTCCGTTTTTCATAAGAACACCTCTTATCTTTGTGCCTCCGGCGTCAATGCCGATGGTCAATTTTTTTGAATTTTCTGTATCTATTTTTTTCTTATCCATGATCTAAGTATATCACTTTTAAAGATAAACCCGCCTTGTAGGCGGGTTTATCTTTTTACCTTACTTTTTCGTTTATTTCTTGTTTTAGTTTTTCAATCAATTGATTAATCTTCATTGCTCCCATGTCTTTTTGATTGTGGGCGCGTAGAGCCACTGATTCTGATTCGATCTCTCTATCGCCAATGACGGCCATATATGGAATTTTTTTCATCTCTGCATTTCTGATTCTTTTGGAAACAGATTCGTCGGGCCAAAGCTCGACGCGGATATTATTGTTTTTCAGCTGTTTTTGCAGATCCTCGGCGGCTTTTTGGTGTTTTTCGCCTAAAGGCATGACCACGATCTGGATCGGCGAAAGCCAAAGAGGGAAGGCTCCGGCATAATGTTCAATCAAGATCATTAAAAATCTTTCTGGCGAGCCGACAATGGCGCGGTGGAGCATGATTGGTGTTTTTTCCTTGCCATCTTTATCCGCATAGACCAGACCGAATCTTTGTGGTTGGACATAATCAATCTGAACAGTCGAGAGCTGGTGTTCTCTGTTAAGCGCATCCGTCGCAATCAAATCCATTTTTGGCGCGTAAAAAGCTGCTTCTCCCGGTCCATCGAAATACTCGATTTTGTTTCTTTTCATTATTTCCTCGGCCCATTTTTCAACTTTATCCCATGTTTTTGGATCGCCGAGATATTTTTCCGGATGTTTTGGGTCTCGGGTTGATAAACGGTATTTGTATTTTAAACCGAAAGTGGCCATGATCTGTTTTGTCATCTCCAATGCCACATCGATCTCATTGTCAACTTGATCTTCGCGGCAGAAAATATGGCAGTCATCTTGTGAAAAAGAACGGACTCGAGCGAGCCCGGAAAGTTCACCTGGTTTTTCGTCGCGGTAAAGCATGGCAAAGTCTGTGTATCTCAAGGGTAGGTCCCGATAGCTCCTTGGTCTTGAAGCATAGATCTGGGTATGTTGAGGACAGTTCATTGGTTTCAAAAAAAACTCTTCTTCTGAATAGTTCGAAATGACCCTGAACATAGAGTCTTTGTATTTGTCGTAGTGCCCGGAGATTTTGAAAAGGTCAGCTTTGGCCACCTGCGGAGTCCATACCTGGGTGTAGTCTTGTTTCACCTGGGTCTCTTCGACATATTCATTAACCAAACGCCTGATTAATGTTCCGGCTGGAGTGTAGAGCGGGAATCCAGAGCCAACGAGATCCGAGAAGGTGAATAAATCCAGCTCTTTCCCAAGCTTTCTGTGGTCGCGTTTTTTCGCTTCTTCAATGTTATGCAGATAATCTTCAAGCTCTTTTTTTGCCGGGAAGCAAGTGCCATAGATTCTGGTCAACATTTTATTTTTTTCATCTCCGTGCCAATAGGCTCCGGCTAAAGACAAAAGTTTAAAAGCTTTGATCTCGCCGGTTGATTTGGCGTGCGGACCGGAACAAAGGTCTGTATCTTTATCACTCATGTGGAAAACTGAGACTTTTTCGCCGCGTTTTTGTATGTCTTCAATCCACTCAAGTTTGTAGGGATTATTTTTGAATATTTTTTTGGCATCTTCGGCAGAGATGGTTTCTTGGGTCATAGGCAGGTCGGCAGAAATCAGTTGTTGCATCTCTTTTTCAATCTTCGGAAAATCGTCTTCAGTAACTTTCGAGTCTGAGTCGAAATCAAAGTAAAATCCGTCTTCGGTTGCGGGGCCCATAGCTTTTTTTAGTTTTGGGTAAATGTTTTGCATGGCAGTGTGCAAAACATGTTCGGCCGTGTGGCGTAAAGACCACAGTGCCCGCTCTTTTTCAGAGAGTTTTTCAAGTTTTTCGTCCAAAATTTGCGACATAGTTTTTTATTTCACCGAAGTTCGTTAAATGACGAACAAGGGCGGATTGTTTATTTTAGCTTAATTAATAAAAAATTGCTCCCTTTCGAGAGCAATCATCAACACCAACAACTACGCCTCGAAAGAGAAAATCCTTAAGAAGCAGTTGTTGTGGTTAATTGTTGCATGGGTTTATTTTAGTTTGTTTCGATAATTTGTCAACTAAGATTTATTTAGTTGAACCACGTTTGACGTGGTCAATCAATCTTTATTTTATTTTGTTTTTAAGGTAAATTGTAGTTATTCTTAATTTTATTACCCCCCCCCGTAGCTTAGCGGTAAAGCAATTGCCTCTTAAGCAAGTGACCGAAGGTTCGAATCCTTCCGGGGGGACACTTCGGCAAGCTTAGTGTAAACAAAAAATAAACCGCTTTGTTTTTTCTGAAATCGTTGTATTATTTTGTTATCGGGTTTAAGTTTCTCACGAAAGGAGGTGAGTGTAAAAAACAGCTTCAGCCCAAATTTAATGCCGGGAAGTCGAGTCAGGATCGTGGAGATCTCCGGCTGCCAAGACCTTGCTGGTCTGGAACGATCGGTCAGGGGTTATGGTCTTGGCATTGGTAAAACTGGCAGCATCTGTGTTGTGGCACAGATCTGGGATGATGGTTGGGTAGCTATCATCACCCCAGAAAACTCTGGTTACCCCAACCAGAAACTGGCCCTACCCAAAAGTTGTTTGGAGGTGGTATGAAAGTAAAATAGAAAAGGACTGGTAGAACATTACTGGTCCTTTTCGTTTTTGTGCTGGGGGCGGGACTCGAACCCGCATGTCTTGCGACAATAGCTCCTAGGGCTATCGTGTCTACCTGTTTCACCACCCCAGCATGGTTTATTAAGCGCGGTTGCTTGCTGGCAGGTTTGTCAACTTATCCAGTATGCAGTTTTGCTGTTGTGCGAGTATTCGTTATGAGGGCTTGTTTAGTTCGATTTTATCACAAAAAAACACGACCTCGACATTACGTCGAGGTCGTGTTTTTTAAAAACCAATAAAGATTATTGCAGAATATTGGACACAACAGCAGGAATGGCCTTAGCGAAGATTGCTATTAAAACACCGGCGGCAGCGAAGATGATCATTCTATTGGCTTCTTGAACAGTCTCTTGTTTTCCAGCGGCAGTGACATACTTAAAGCCGGCATAGATAATAAAGGCAACAGCCATGATGATCAGGAAAGTGAACACGACATTAAAAACCTGATAAATTTTGTCTTCCAGCTGCTGGACCGTTGTCACGTTAATAAACTCTGCTGATACTGGCAGTGCTAAGACCAAGGCTAACAAGCTAAAACCGAGAATTTTTTTCATTTTTTTGCGGTTTTTTTAATTAAAATTAATTGACCCTGAATATATCTTATTCTATTAAGTTAGCTTCTATGTGTCAATGGATGTTCTAGTGGGCGATGTAGGGATTGAACCTACGGCCTACTCGGTGTAAACGAGCCGCTCTACCACTGAGCTAATCGCCCTGAAAATTTTTACGAGGTGAATGAACGAGCCGCTCTACCACTGAGCTAATCGCGCGGAGATAGTGCTTACGGGTTATTATATATTATAAAATTACTATAAGAAACTATTCAAAGGTCGGTAATCGTCCAGGCAAGCCAGCCTACAGAACGCAGGGGAGCTTTAAATTTCGAAAATATTTGAAAGTCAAGGCAATAAAGACCATGGGTCTTTCTAGGCCTCGAAAGAATAAAGAAAGTTCTTGATTTATTGGTTATCCTTTGCTTTTTTGATTCTTTCTTTCGGCGTAACCCAAAAACCCATGTGCTTGCCAAGCATTAGGCGAGTTGATGCTTCAAGAGCGGGAATGGTCGACAGCAGAATAGTCAACGGGCCCAGGAGCCATCTTAAGGAAAAAATAATCTTATCCTTCGCAGATATCGGTCGGTTTTCATGAGGCATTAAGACTGTTGCCAGATACATGGAACCAAGCATGCCGATCATTGATATTCTCATGAAGAGTCCGGCGATCTGGGGGAGATTATAGGATAAAACAGTGAAACTAAAATTTTTAGTGCCAAGGAGCAACGGCAACCAACCAAGACCAAAGAGAATGAGCGAATGAGTACACCAGGAATGAAAGCCTTCAACAATATGGAGACCGTGAAGCCATTTTTTCCCCAACCGGATCTTTTTGTTTTTGATGAATCCGAACAGCAAGTAAGGAATGTTTTCTGCTCCGTAAGCCCAGCGGCGTTGCTGCTTATATTGGTTTTTCATTGTCTGCCAGAAAGTCGGAGCGATATTGGCGTCCATATGAATAAAAAATTTTAGCGGTATCGCTTGCCAATCACCATCAAAAGTTAAAAAACATTGATAAAAAATTCTTGAATCTTCGGAAACAATATTTTCCTGCCACAAACCGACTTCAATCAGGGGCTTGAAACCCATGGAATGAGAGGAGTAAGTGATTAATATCTCCGGCCTGGCTTGTTGAATCATCTGCCAAAAAGTGGCTGAAAAGGAAAGGATGTAGGCTAGGGCCGGAGCATGCCAAATATTATTTGTGTAAAGAGGAATTGGCTGGAAACTTGACCTGAGTGGTTTTTCACAGGTCAGATAATTATGGGTTAAGCAGTGGAAGAATGACTTTTCTGTTCTGGTGTCGCAGTCGAAAACGGAAACAATAATATTCTCATAAGGTATATTCATTCGGTCAATCTCTGTTTTTGCCTGTTTGGCGGCGTAAGCTTGATTTGCTCCCTTGCCCTTGAGCTCGCCCAGGGTATTGTCTGGATGGAAGGTGGTGAGGAAGTTGGTAAATATTTTTCCGAATTCCCGCTCGGCTTTCTTTGCGTTTTCTTTACCGAGATTACCGCCTCTTTCTTCAAAAGCCAAAACAACGATCATTCTTTCGGTTGGATAGCCGGATTCAGCAATGGATTTTAATGAGTCCCTAAGAATATCGTACGGTTCAATGACTGTTGGCAAAATTATCAAATGCCAAATATCTTTCCATGAACTTAGCTCCGGCAGTGTTTTTCTCGGGAAAGATAATTTATTCAATTCTTCTTCCCAGCTTGTCTTTCGGTTTTCTCTGGCTTGTTTGTAGCTTGAAACGAGATGAATCAAGAAATAAATCGTCCGCAAAAACCAAAAGAGTATAAAAACGATTAAGACAAGCGAGGTTTGATTGGGGAAAAATCTAGAGCCGAGGATTAAGGCAATAAAAGTTAACCAGGCCAATAGGCCCGGTAGCATTTCAAAAAACCGGAAAAGTACCCGTTCTTTTTTGTCTTTTAAATCACTCGGTCTGGCCAAGCGAAGGTAATAATCTTGTTTCACCGTGTTTCCTAAATCAATTTTAACTCATTCGCTGAATACGGTAAACAAAAGGGGCGCTCAATCAGAGCGCCTCTTTTCAATGCGACATTCTATCCCGTTGAAATCAACGGGAACAGTGATTGCTTCCACTAGGTTATTGCCGTTAACGACGATAACCAACGATTCTGATGTGTTTGGGTCATTGATGATGATAAGCACGTCAGTTTCTTGATTATCGCCCGGGTTCAGCTTGCAGAGCAGTTCGCCGACGGCATACAACCGTTCGCCTGAACGGATGTCTGCAAGCGTCAGAGAATCTTTTTGCTGTCCAGCTGATGTTGCAATGCTGATCGCAAGAAAGAAAAGAAAGAGTATCAGTGCTATTTTTTCAGCGATTTCTGCGACAGTGATGCTGTTGCCGTAAGGGTGTGTCATTAGAGCTCCTTTTTGCGGACAAGAATTTTTTATATTAAATCATAATTAATTGACTTTTACAAGATGGAAAGATATAATCTAGTTACAGGAGGCTCTTATGAACGTTCTCAAAAACTGGTTGCGCCGGTTCCGCGAAAGCTGGAAAGAATTTCTATGGTTGATGGCTGATCCGGATTTCTTGAATGCCATGACCAGTGCAGACTGGCTTCTCGGAGCACAGAGCGAGACCAAAGACGAACCGTCCGAATAGGACGGTTTTCGTATTCCAAAACAAAGTTATTTGAATTGAGCGAGTTATCCTGAACTTGGTCGAAGGGAGTCGAAATGTAGTCCCAACGGGATTCGAACCCGTGTTTATGCCGTGAAAGGGCATTGTCCTAGACCAGGCTAGACGATGGGACCGTGTCAGCTTGAGCAGTTTTATTTTATAGAAAAACATATAAAAACGCAATTTTAATATGACACCAGAAGGGATTCAGTGTATAATGTCAGTAATTTTTAAACAGATTGTTTATGGATCAGATAATACTTCAATGTCGTAAGTGCGATAAAAAAATGCACCTCATAGTTGAATCTATGCCTGGTAAGTTAGACGAACTGTACAAGAAGTTCGGAGATAATTGGTTGACGCTTTTGAAAGCTCAGGATGGTGAACTCACCAGGGATTTTTTAGACGAAGTTGAGCATCACCAGAAGATTTGTGACGGGATTGTCGTGTTGCGAAAATAAACATATTATTTGCATACTAGGAATATATAACTATCTATGCCAAAGTTGTTTAGAAGGCAGGAAAGGAGTCAAATGAGTGTGGCCTCATCAGTCGAGCGTAGGGATCCCCACTTTCAATTTGAAAAGAAAATAGAAGCTCTTAAGAGACTCTATGATAGCCAGAATCCTAAAGTAAATACAGGACAGATCGTACGGGAACTAGAGAAGTTGGCGGTTCAGCTAGACAACGGAGACACTGGTGAATTTCACGATCAGCTTGCAACATTGCTAGGTCGTTTATACCCGGATGATAAAGCTAGATGATACGAACGGTTTGGGTTTGTGTCGCGTCCAAGATTTAAGTGCAGCTATTCTGGCGATGTGGAAATCATTTGCCGAGAACTAATTTAATTCTTATTAAACAATACCGTTCGGATTCATATGTTAATTCTTGGAATTGAAACTTCTTGTGACGAAACGTCTGTAGCTTTCTTGGAGGTTAAAAATAACAACTTCAAGGTTTTAAGCCAGGTTGTTTCTTCGCAAGTAAAGCTTCATGCAAAATTCGGCGGTGTGGTACCGGTTCTGGCCGCGAGAAAACATTCAGAAAATATTGATAGAGTTTTCCGTCTGGCTTTAAAACAATCCGGAATCAAGAAAAAGCCCGACTTAATCGCTGTAACCAAGGGACCAGGATTGGCGCCGGCGCTTTTGGTTGGAGTTAATTTTGCCAAGTTTTTAGCTTGGTCAATCGACCGGCCCTTGATTGGTGTCAATCATTTGGAAGGACACATTTTTTCCAACTGGCTTAAGCCATTCGGGAAAAGCTCAGATGTCAATCCGTCAGCTGATGGACAAATGTCAAAGAAAATCAGATTTCCAGCCGTGGTTTTGATTGTCTCTGGCGGGCATACTGAATTGGTGTTGATGAAGGGTTTTGGGAGGTACCAGCTTTTGGGCCAGACTCTTGACGACGCTGTCGGTGAATGTTTTGACAAAGTTGCCAGGCTTTTGGGGCTTGGTTATCCCGGTGGCCCGATTATTGATAAGCTGGCTAAGGATGGTGATTCAAGAGCTTTTAAATTTCCTTCGCCGTTAATCAATTCAAAAGATTTTAATTTTAGTTTTTCCGGTTTAAAGACTTCTTTGTTGTATTTTTTACAAAACAACCAAATAGATTTTTCAAAATCAAAGTTATCAAAAAATCAGGAACAGTTACGAAAAGATATTTGTGCGTCTTTTGAGGAAGCTGCCATAAAGGTTCTGGTTAAAAAGACTTTAAGGGCTAAGGATGAGTTTTGTGCGGAATCGATTTTGATTGGTGGCGGTGTCGCGGCAAATTCGTTCTTGCAAAAGAAATTTTCAGACCAGGCCGAGGTGATTTTCCCTAGACGCGAGTATATTACTGATAATGCGGCTATGATCGCTTGCGCCGGATATTTTTCCGTCAGGGAGTATGTGCCCGCCGATAGACAAAGACCTGCGCTCGGAAGGAACTGTCAATTGAAAAAACCGGACAAAGATTCTTGGAAAGATGTTTTTGCCGAACCAAACTTGCCGTTGGCAAGCCGTTAAGATAAAATAGAACATACAAAAAATTATTTTATGACGCGAGAGCTGCCGAAAAATTTTATTTCAAAAGACTATGAGGGAAAACTTTATTCTCTTTGGGAAGAAGCCGGTGTTTTTACGCCTGAGGTTGATAAGAAAAAGCAGCCCTTTACAATAATTTTGCCATTGCCGAATGCAAATGATCCAATGCATATTGGTCATGCGATGTTTGTGATTCAAGATATTTTAATTCGTTTTCATATTATGAAGGGCGACCCGACGTTGTGGCTTCCCGGATCTGATCATGCTGGGATGGAGACGCAGTTTGTTTTTGAAAAACAGCTTGCCAAAGAAGGTAAGAGCCGTTTTGACTACGATCGCGAAACGCTTTTCAAGATGCTGGCAGAGTTCGTTGAGAAAAATCGTTTGATCAATAAAGATCAGCTCAAAAAACTGGGCTTTGCCCTTGATTGGTCTCGTTACCATTACAGCATGGAGCCGGAAATCGTGGAGATGGTTTTGGAAACGTTTCGAAAGCTTCATGCCGATGACTTGATCTATCGTGGCGAGAGGGTAGTTCATTTTTGCACTAAATGTGGAACATCTTTTTCTGATCTGGAGGTGGTTTATGAGGATCGTGAAGACAAGCTTTTTTACCTTGATTATGGATCGGTAACAATTGCGACCACTCGTCCGGAAACTATTTTTGCCGACGTCGCGGTGGCGATTAATCCGAAAAACCTTAAAGCCAAGGAGTTGCTCTCCCAAAAGGCTGTCGTGCCTTTGATCACAAAAAGCATTCTGATCATTGAAGACGAACTTGTTGATCCTGATTTTGGTACTGGTGCTTTGAAAATCACTCCTGGTCATGATGCGGTTGATTTTGAGGTTGGTACGAAGCACGGTCTCGAAACGCTTTCTGTGATTAATCGTTTTGGGAAGATGATAAATGTTCCGGAGAAATATCTTGGCATGAAAGTTTTGGCAGCCAGAGACGCAGTAGTCTCTGATCTTAAGGCTGGAGGTAAGCTCGTTAAAGAAGAGCCATTGAGACATTCTGTCGGAACCTGCTATAGATGCGGGACAGTGATCGAACCGATGGTTTTTCCCCAATGGTTCATCACAACAAGGCCATTGGCGGATAAAGCGATCGAGACTGTCCGGAACGGACAAACAGCTATTTTCCCGCAAAAACGTTTTGAAAAAATGTATTTTGATTGGATGGAAAATATAAAAGACTGGAATATCTCGCGCCAAGTTGTTTGGGGGCCAAGGATTCCGGCCTGGTATTGCCTAGATTGCAATGACTCAATTCAAGTGAACTTTCTCAACAAAAATAAAGAAGCGATTTCTGGGTTATATAAAGATTTGAAAGACGTCCATCCGTTCGAAGAGATGAAATCCGGGTTGCAATCGCTATTCGCTTCGAAAGAATCTTCTTATCAGTTACAAGACGGGGCGTGCAGTCATTGTCGTGGTAAGAATGTTTTGCAGGAAACAGATACTTTTGATACTTGGTTTTTGAGCGGTCAGTGGCCGGTCAGCACCCTAAAATCGAATCCCGGCGATCTTGAGTATTTTTATCCGACTAGCATTCTCGATACTTTATGGGACATCTTATTTTTCTGGGTTGGCAGGATGATGATGTTGGGAATTTACTTGACCGACAAGGTTCCGTTTAAGATTGTCCACCTGCACGCTCGGGTAGTTGATAAACACGGCAAGAAAATGTCCAAAAGCAAAGGGAACGTGATTGATCCGTTGCTTATGGTTAATCAATATGGCGCTGATTCTTTGCGCCTAGCATTAGTAATGGGAGTCGGCCCGGCCAGTGATGTTTCTCTGAGTGATGAAAAAGTCAGGGGAATGAGGAATTTTACGACAAAGCTTTGGAATATTGGCAGATTTATAGCCATGAGTGATCATGAACTGGGTATTCCGGAGTCTTTGAATGATTTGACCGAGGACGACGAGAAGATAATTAATTCTTTGAATGAGCAAATCAAGAGTGTTACTGCCGGTAATGAATGTTTTAGGTTCGGTCAGTCCTCGGAAGATCTTTATCGGTTTATCTGGCATGAGTTCGCTGATTTTTATATTGAAAGCTCAAAAGAAAGAATTAAGGCCGGAGATAAAGTTGTATTTTCGGTTTTGAATCATGTTTTCTCAACCTGTCTCAAGCTTCTCCATCCATTCATGCCGTTTGTGACGGAAGCTTTGTGGCAGGAGATGTATTCCGAGAACGGTTCGCTTTTGATTAAAGAACCTTGGCCAAGCATTAAAGATTAATTTTTGATGCAGAATTATGAATCTTGAATTAAGAATCTAGTTTTAACTTTTTCAGCCAGAGGCTGATCCGCCTTTGGCGAAGACATTTGATTTTTGACCTTTGAATTATTACCATGTTTGCTTTTTTCATCATTGTTTTCAGCGTTATTCCGAACTTTATCTGGCTTTATTTTTATTTAAAACAAGACCCGCATCCTGAACCGCCACCTTTTTTGATCTTGGCATTTTTTCTTGGCATTTTTTCGACCATGGTGGCGCTTGGGGCTGGCTTCGGTCTTCTGAAATTAACTGGCATTTTTTCAGGATTGTCAGAAGTCATGATCCAGAGCTCTTTTTGGTTTATGTTTCTTGGCGTGGCGTTTGTTGAGGAGCTGGCAAAGTTTTTAATGATGTTTTTTCTTTTGCGCAAAAATTTTGTTTTTGACGAGCCGATCGATGCACTGATCTATTCTGTCGTGATTGCTCTTGGCTTTGCTTTTGTTGAGAACATTGTCTATCTGGTTTCGGTTTTCAACCAATTCCCGCAGGATCTATCGCAGATGGCTTATTTTGTGTCGTTGAGATTCATTGGTGCGAATTTTTTGCATACTTTGTGCTCGGGTTTGGTGGGTTATTTTTGGGCGACTGGTATTGTCAGGCATCGAAATCCTTCAAGGTTGTTTCTGGGAATTTTTCTTGCAACTGCAATTCATGGATTGTTCAATTTCAGTCTTGTTGTCCTGGGCATGCCTTTTTATGTTATTTCTGTGGTTCTTTTGTTTATTTTGGGGTTATTTTTACTGCGTGACGCCGAGACACTACGTCATCTTAAAATCTCTTCTGGTGCTTAATCTTCCGCGAGTGATATAATTAACTAGAGATTAATTTTTTATTTGTTTTATGGTTTTTAGTAAAAAGAAAAATAAAGAAACAAAAGAATTGTCGACTATTAAAGACGATTCTTTTGCTGAATTAGCAATTGATGTTTTTCAGACTCCTGAAGAAATTATCATACAATCGCCGATTGCCGGGGTGAAGTCTGAAGAGGTTGACGTTTCCATCGAAAACGACATGATCACGATTTCAGGACATCGTCAAAAGCAGCAAATCGTTGACGAGGACAATTATTTTTATCAAGAATGTTATTGGGGAGGATTTTCAAGAACAATTGGCTTGCCGACGCAGGAAGTTGATATTGAAAAAGCTAAGGCTGATATGGATAACGGCGTTTTGACGATCAGAATTCCAAGGGCGGTAAGGGTGAGAACGAGAAAGTTGAAGATTGGATCAAAGGGATAGTTTAGAAACCAGTTAATCAAAAAACTCCTAATCGGAGTTTTTTGATTTCATCATGCCGATCAGGCCAATAATGATCCAGACTATTTGTAGCGCCAAAATGGCAAAAGCTTGTTTTGAATAGGCATTTACACTCAACATCAACGCTCCGAAAATATTGATGAGCTGGTATTTTAAGTCTGTCTCTTCAATTTTATTCGTTTGCAAAAGATAGTAGGCAAGAATAATTAACCCGCTACCAAACCATCCGATTATTTCAACAATCATTGGTTTTTTGAAGCTTTTTAATCTATATTGAGTATATATTAATTTTGCCCCCATAGCTCAATGGACAGAGCGTTGGTCTTCGGAACCAAAGATCGGGGTTCGATCCCTCGTGGGGGTACACGGAGGATTTCTGTCAGGAGTGAATCGGCCCCTGGTTGCAAATCCTTACGGGAGCATCAAAATTGTGTCTAATTTATTAATTAAAATTCCAGAAGAAGTCATTACCGTAGCAAGAAGTCTTTCGCGTGTTGGTTTTTCAGTCTATCTTGTCGGTGGCTGGCTTAGGGATGCTTTGTTGAGAAGAGAGTCGGCTAGCGCGCCAGATTTGGCAACCAACGCTTTGCCAGAGGAAATTCAAAAAATATTTCCCGACAGTGTTTATGAAAATGAGTTCGGTACTGTTTTGGTTAAAAGTGGTTCTGAAAATGAAGATTTGAAGATTATCGAGATAACTACTTTCAGAACAGAAAAAAACTATTTTGATAAACGCCACCCCGATAGCGTTCAGTTTGTTAAAAATATTGAAGAGGATCTGGCCAGGCGAGATATTACCATTAACGCCCTTGCCTTTAATTTGGACGAGAAAGTAGTTGGTAATATTCTTGATCTTTTCGATGGTCAAAAAGATATTGAGAATAAAATTATTCGCGCAGTTGGAGATCCACAAAAAAGGTTTGAAGAAGATGCTTTGAGGTTGATGCGGGCGGTGAGGTTCGCTTGTCAATTAGGATTTGCCATCGAGGAAAAGACCCTTGCTGCCATAAAGAAAAACGCGCCTTTATTAAAAGAGATTGCCGAGGAAAGAATTCGTGATGAGTTTTCAAAAATCATGATGACAAAACGCGCCAAAGTTGGAATTGAGCTTCTGGAGGAAACCGGTTTGTTGAAATTTATTATGCCGGAGCTGCGAGAAGGCATTGGCGTGGCTCAAAATCTCCATCATATTTATTCTGTTTGGGAGCATAATTTACTGGCTTTGGATTACGCGGCAAAAAAGGATTTTTCTTTGGAGCTGAGATTGGCTTCATTGTTGCATGACGTTGGCAAGCCGAGGACAAAAAGTGGCGAGGGTAAATACGCGACTTTTTACGCTCATGAGATTGTTGGTGCCAGAATGGCAAAAAAAATTCTTGAAAACTTAAAATTTTCGAAGGAGACGGTAGAGAAAGTTGTTCACTTGGTTAGATATCATTTGTTTTACTATAATGTTGGTGAAGTTACTGAAGCCGGAGTCAGGAGATTCATTGCCAGGGTCGGTATTGAACAGATTGATGATCTGTTAAAGATCCGGCAGGCCGATCGAATTGGTTCCGGAGTGCCGAAAGCCGTACCCTACAAACTCAGGCATCTTTTGTTTATGATTGATAAAGTCAGACAAGATCCGATCTCTCCAAAGATGTTGAAAATTAACGGTCTGCAAGTTATGGAAATTTTGAAAATCCAACCTGGGCCAAGAGTCGGTTGGATACTGGGAGTTTTGCTGGAAGAAGTCCTTGATGAACCGCATAAAAATATTGAAGATTATCTTGGGAAAAGAGTCAAAGAGTTTGGAGAGTTGTCTGACGGGGAATTGCTTAAGATGTCAGAAAAATCAAGACAAACAAAACAGGAGTTTGAGCAAGAGGTTGAAGAAGAGACAAAGAAAAAGTATTATGTATAGGTGACCGGGTCGTGGTGTAATGGTAGCACGCAGCTTTCGGGTGGCTGTAGTCGGAGTTCGAATCTCCGCGATCCGACCAAGTGGAAATTTTGAGAATCAAAAAAACGGCAGGAGATCTGCCGTTTTTTGTTGGGATCGAATTATTTCCAGATTACGTCCTTGGGGATAAAGATTTTCGTCTCTTCACCGTTGCGGGGGTTGGCCTGGATTGTTATAAAACACCATCCATTGTCTTGCAGATTGTGTTTTGCAACGAGAAATCTCCATGTCAGTCTTACTTGAACTGCCAGGAATGAATCGATCCAGTATGCTGAACGTGCTGTTGCGGTGTTGAAAGCACACCATCCTTTCTCATCGCGCGAAGCGATGTTGGCGCTTGAGAAAGGTTGCAACAACACCGTTGCTGTTTTTAGTATAATACGGTCTAGAAATGAAAGCAAATCAAAAAATAGCCGCAAGGCTATTTTTTGATTTGGTCAAGAATCTTTTTGAAAATCTCAGGATGCTTTTCGGCAATCTCGGCCAGGATTTTTCTGTCGATCTCGACCTTGCTTTTTTTGAGAAGATTTATTAACCCAGAATAAGTCATCTCATTTTCTCTGGCGGCGGCATTAATTTTCACCTGCCAGGTTTGACGATTGACTCTTTTCTTCTTTTTTCTGTCGGCAAAAGCGTGCGCGCCGGCGTGCAAAAGAGCTTCTTTCGCGGCTCTTTCTTTCGTGTTCCGGCCTGAATAAAACCCTTTTGTTCGTCGCAAAAGTTTCTCTCTTTTCTTTGTGGCTATTTTGCCTCTTTTAACTCTGGTCATATTTGATGACTACGAATAGTTCTTAATTGCTTGCGAGATGACCGTGCTCTGACTTCTGATTGGTTTTCTTTTTGCCCTTCTGACATTCGGGCTTTCTTTGGCCTTATTGTGTCCCTGCTGTTTTTGACGGTGAATGATTTTTTTGTTTTTGGTTACCCTGATTCTTTTTGAGAGTAGTTTGAGTGTTTTTTTCATATATTTTTTATGCCTTACCGATCATAATTCTTGGTCCTCTGGGCCCGATCCCATCCTGAAGAATTTTTGTTGGTATTGGTATTAGGGAGACAAACGATCTTAACTTTTCTTTGGCCTCGTTCATTCTTGATTTTTCTCGGCCCCTGAGGAACATGTTGATCTCGATATTGTGGCCTTGTTTCAGGAATTTTTCGGCTTGTTTCGCTTTGGTTTCCATGTCGTGTGGTTGGATCATGAGCTTTAAGCGGACGCCTTTCAGTTCGTTTTTTCCTTGTTTTTCTTTCTGCTTTTTTTCAGCCTTTTCTTGTTGATAAGTGAATTTTCCAAGATCTGCAACTCTGGCGACAGTTTCTTTCGGGGTTTTGGCAATTTCGATCAAATCAAGCCCTTTTTCTTTCGCCAGCTTGACAGCTTCTTCGGTTTTCAAAACTCCGAGATTCTGTCCGTCAGCATCAATAACCCTAACTTCCTGAGCTTGGATTTTTTCGTTAGTTTTGTATTTTGATGCTGGTTTTTGCGGAGGTTGTCTGTAATACACTATATTTGCTTGTTCCCGGCACAAATTTATATGCTGGATTTGATATAAGGATATTATCAGAAAATAGGTTAAAATCAAATATAAAATGAGTATTCTTTCAGAAAATAAAAAAGCTAGGTTTGATTATGAAATCCTTGATATTTTTGAGGCGGGATTGGTTTTGTCTGGCATTGAAGCAAAATCGGCAAAAAAGAATCGAATCGATCTCACTGATAGTTTCGTCAGGATCAATGCTGGCGATCAAATAGTTTTAGTCAACGCAAAAATCCATCCTTTTCAACCGGAAAACGCACCGAAAGACTACAAAATTTCCCGAACCCGTCAGCTTCTTTTAAAGAAAAAAGAGATCAAAACGCTACTTGGCAAGCTCAAGGAGAAAAAATTGACAGCTGTGCCGTTAAGGGTCTATACTGAGCGCAATCTTGTTAAACTCTCAATCGCGGTGGCGAAAAGCAAGCGCCAGCACGAAAAACGTGAGGTTTTGCGGAAGAGAGCTGTTGACCGGGAAATTGAAAGAACCTTAACAAACAAGAATTTTAAATGACCCGCCTACTCCGAAGACTTCGGCAAGGCGAGCAGAATCTAAATCTCGGGTCAACCCAAAATGACTTAAGTTTAAATTCTTAATTCGTTTTGACATCTTGGTTTTAGATTTTTTTTGTTATTTGAACTTTAGTTTTTTGATTTTTTATAAGGGGATGACGGGCTTCGACATTTTTTATGTCATTTGTCTTGCAAGTCGAGTAACTCTGTAATCTCGTTAATCTTCGGAGACCAAATATAACTGCCAACTATAGCAGAATACCGGTGAGGGCTTTGGCCTTTGCCTAACCGAGTTTGACTCGGCGTCCAGTCAGTTGATTCTCAATAAATTGGTTTGGGCGTAAAAACATTGAGATCGGGGGCAGTCTTGTCTGATGATTGTTTCCCAAAATTTATTCAGATTCCTGAAAGTAAAGTTTGCTGATTTGACTCTTTCAGCAGCAAAAAATCAGTCCTAAACTTGTAGACGGGCTTTGATACTAAAAAATGGACGTGGGTTCAACTCCCACCATCTCCACCAGACGGGACTTATCATCAAGAGAAGTCCCAAAAAGCGTTATAGGAAGCGAGAAAGCGGCGGTTTCAAAGCCGCTTTTTCTGTTGTAGACGAGATGCTGTGAGAAAACCATTCTTAACACCAACCGCTTGTCTTCAAAAATCCCATTTGTCCATATTTCATAAGGGTTTTTGATGTATCCAAACACCTCATTAAGGGCGGTTTCAAAACTCACGCCACCATAGAGGTTTGACTTACCCAAATTCTCTTCAAGCAAGAGTTTCTTGTTCGTAAGTTCCTCAACCTTCTTTTCGTAGGCGGAGAGCACCGCTTCGTTTGTAGCTTTGCCAATCCTCTCGACATAGAGATTTACTTCTTTCTCCGTTCCATCAATCTCTTTTCTTGCTTCAATTTCAGATTGCCTCGAATCAGACGTTCTTTCATTCCATATATCAAGCGCAACCTCCTGTGTAAGCGTAAGCACCTCTTTGTGTGCACGAGCTTTTTTGAGAATCTTGCCAAGTTGTCCTTCCAGTATCTCTTTTGGAATGTTTGTGCCTTTACCTCTGCATAGATTGCAGCGATAAAAAGCCTTTTTATATCCTTTTCTTGGTTTTGTAGACCAGCTCGCTGTAAAGAGCTTATTATGCTCTGGGCATATCACAAATCCTCTTGCGGGAAAATCTAAATGTAAATCCTTTCTTGCCTTTGCTTTTGCCGTGCCATTCAGTTTATCCTGGATTCTTTCATATAAGTCTAAACTTATTAAGCCCTGGTGGTGTCCCTTGCGCCTGACAACCTTCCAGGGTTTGTATTCGATATATTCAGTGTAGAGAATTTGAGTAAGAATCCTCCTCACTTGTTCGAGATGAACTTTCTTGGGTTTCTTTCTGTGGAAGAACCTCTTGCTCTGCAAAAATGCCTGCACGTCTACCTGGTCTGGGAATCTATCATAAGCAAAACCATTGAGTGCCTCTTTCACAATGCTAGCTTTAGGTTCATCGAGAGCAAGAAGCTTCCCGTGAATAGGGTCTTTAATATATTTTAGACCAGGAGGTGCATCAAAGCTCCAGTAACCACGCTCCAGCCTTGCTTTCATTTTATTTATAACCTGGATGCGGTTTTCTTCTCGTTCCAACTGGTTATGAGCAGCAGAAATTGTTTCAGCAAATCTGCCAACAGGACTATCATCAAAATTAAAATTCAAACATTCTCTTTTCGCTTTTCTTCTATCGAGAGATTCTTTCAGTTTTAAATGGAAGATTGTATCTCTGGCAAACCGCTTTAAATCATCAAAAATTACCACATAGTGAGTTTTGTGATTTTTATCAAGATATTCTAAAAGAGCTGCCATTGCTGGACGTTTCATAAAATCACCGCCACCCGTGTAATCATCCGTAAAAATAGCATCTTCATTAACAATATACCCGTTATTTTTTGCATATTCCTTACAACGATGTTCCTGCGCCTCCAAGCCGTGTCCCTCTTTTTTTTGACGCGCCGAAGAAACTCTGCAATATATAACTGCTTTTTTATATTCTTGTTCTTGTAAAAAACTTTCCATATTATTTTTTGGTCAAAACCAAACTGTTAACGGCATTGCGTAAATCAAGGTCATTGATATGGAGATATCGGCGAGTAGTTTCTAACTTTTTGTGTCCAAGTAGCTGCTGAATGTGGATGATGTTGACGTTCTGGTTATTCAATAACGACGTTGCAAAAGTATGGCGCAACGAGTGCACGCCCACCTTTTCTTTTTTAATGTCCGCCTCTTTTAGATAACGCTTAATGAGGTGGTAAACTCCGCCAGTAGAAAGCCCATCGCCCAACCTGCTTAGAAAAAGAAACTTGGATTCAACTTCTGGGCGTTTTTTAAGATATGTTGCAAGAGCATTTAAAACATTGGCGTTGAGCGGAATAGTGCGCTCCTTATTGCCTTTCCCTCTAACACAGATTGACTCTTGAGATTCCTGGAGATTTATATTTTCTAATTTCAAGCCAACGAGTTCAGAAAGACGCACGCCTGTGCCAAGAAACATACCGACAATAGCCAAGTCACGGAGGCAATAGTATGGCGTGGCTTTGAACTTAACAGTGGCGAGGAGGCGTTGATATTCTTCTTGAGTTAAATAGCTTGGTTCTCTTTCTGGAATTTTTGGCGTTTCAATATCAATAGCGGGATTCTCTTTCAAAACTTTTCTACGAGTAAGCCATTTGAAAAATGATTTTATGGAGGCAATTTTACGTGCCATCGTGATTGCAGAGTTCGGTTTTTTATAGCCTTCATTTTTGAGATGTGAGAGGAACAGTCCAATATCATCTCTTGATACGGTTTTAACATTGGCTCTATTGAGAGACTCCAAAAACTCAACAAACTTACTTAAGTCGTGTTGATAAGCCTCAATAGTCCGCGGAGAAAAATTCTTTACGGAGAGATAGTGTAAAAATTGTGTAATGTGGTCATTCATTGTCATTGTTTTTGAGATTTCCTTTTTTCCTGTTCTCGAAACCATACGTGCAACCCTATTATCCACCCACCCCAAGTAAGGAATATTAGGCGATAAGCATATCCCGTCTCAATAATGTCTATCGCTAAAATCCATTTCAGCAACATCCCCAATGCAGCCAGCGACCCGACGGTGTATAAGAACGCCATAAACGCAAACGAGCAAAGTTCGCCGACATATCGCGACCTCGCCTCCCACGGTGTCTCCGTATATTGCGGGTATTTTTCTGGCTCTGTATTCCAGCAGTAAAGAGATAAAATTACTGCCCAGATTACCCAGAGGACGTAAATGGAGATGTCCTCATATCCGAGAACGTCCAATAGGGCAAGCGAGATTAAGGTGCCTACGAAAGCTAAAAAGAGGATACCTATAACGTATTTGAAATAATGACCTCCTTTTTCAACTGATTCTTTGTTGTTCATATTTCCCCAATTATTTATTTGATTCACTTTCGACCTTTAAGTTTATAAATTTCTCAAAATCCACTCTTCGGATTAACCACTTTCGACCTATGTGGAAAAAACCATCGAGCTTGCCAGATTGCAGCCATCTTAGGATGGTGGCTTTAGAAACGCCCAAATCTTTGGCGACTTCTTTTATTCCGAGGTAATTGTTTTCGTCTTTTCCATCCGCCTTTACCTCTGGTTTTTGTATTGTTGATTCGACCATAAGATTTAATGGATATTTAAATGAGTAGCTTGGTGTTTAATGAATCCCTATGTTATCCACTTGCGTTTTGTTTGATGTTGCTCTATACTGAAAGTGTTAAAGCTTCGAGCGTATTCCGATTTTAATTAACGATAATATCCATTTAATGACATTGCCCTGCGGGGCTTGTTTTGTTTTAAGGGGTTTTTCCACGTCATCTATGGCTCTGTATCCACGGCTGGGGTAGTTTCCAGCCCTCAACCATACAGGCGTGGATATACCTGTATTTATCAGGGTTATACAGCGATAAACAAAAGGGTGTAGACCTATCCTCCTCTGCTTTGATTCTGCGAAAAACGAAATAGGGTGGTGGTAGTTTCCCTTTCGCCCTTTTTGTTCGGGGCTGGGACACCCTATTGAAATTAGACTTTTTAACCCGAAAACTTTCATAGGTGCATTTGGCTCTCGAAACCATTCTCATCAACCGCAATTATCATCCATTCATCATCGGGTGTATAAGACTTTTGTTTTATATAACTGCGAGCATCTTTTTCCGTGCCGAATACTCTTTGAAGGGAAAATTCACTGTGATAAGCGTTGTAATTTTTCCAATAAACTCTGTAATTAGGACGTGTTTTCTCGGCATCACGGCTTCTATCAATTAACTTGCGAAATTCAATTACATCTTTGATGCTGTCTTGAACAAGCGGAGTAAGACCTTCGTATATAGTTTCCACTACTTCATCAAGCTCATCCTGGTTTAACTCTCTATCCAATACTGTTTCCGCCTCTTCTTGGACAAAAACATCACTGATTACGACCAACTCTTTTTCCTTTTTGAGATTTTCCTGAATTTTGCTCATTACCTTATCAATTTTCTTTCCTTCGGGGCTGTCTAAAAACTTAGCTGCCTTTTTCATATCTCTTTTAATTCTTTTTTCGTCTTCCTTTGTTCTCATATAATTTAGTTAATGGTTAATTTTTTGATTTTTTTCCTCCAGCTTCTGTGTGAGTAGGAAGTTAAAAAGTCGGCGTGGGTTACGGCACGTGCCCTTTCGTATCTCGTCTTTTATGACTGCATAAGCATCGCTTATTGCTTGCATCCCAAGTTGATGGCGACGAGCGAGTATGAAGCGCATATTCGACTCTCCTAATGCGTTAGCAATATCAACGCACATAGCGTCGTCATTGCTGCTTAACGGATATTCGCTTGGATGTCTTCCACTTAATTGGAAGCGACTATTCGATTGTTCATTATTTTTCATAATCGATTTTAATTAAGTCTGTTAATCGGTATTCGTCTGGGGAGGTCTGCCCCAACGTTTTCGCAGTTCCTCCTTAATGCTTGTAATTTCTTCACTATTCGACCTTTCAGACCTCTGCACTGGAGGCTCTAACCTCGGTTGTGCTTCGGACTGAATAGTGGCAATGGGTGGGGGCTTATCTCTGCTCTCGCTCTGCTTCTGGCTCTGAAAATAAGGTTTTATGTCAATCCATTTTTGCGTTGTCTCATTTGGTTTTTTAGCAATTTTGAAGTCTGCTACAACGTATGAAAAATCTTTACTTCCACTATGATTCGGGAACCATATCAACTCGTGCCCATCTTTTAGGTCTGCCATTAACTTGTTGATGCCATTTATGTTCTGTTGGCTGGTCTTGCGCTTGAGCATCACGCATATTTTTTCGTAGCTTGTTCTACCGATGCCCTCGTAGGGGTTTACTTGGCGGTAGAGCACGGCAAGCAGGAGGATTTTTTCTGGTGTTAGTTCTCCAGCGTCATACGCCTTCCACGCAGAGCCAAAAATCATTGAGAAGGGTCTTATGTCTTCTGGTTCGTTAGTGGTGGTATAAATTGTGATTTTCATTTTTTTCATATACATTTGTGTGCTATTCGCTATAAAGTAATTCCTTCGCTTCTTTTATTGCTGCTATAAAACTACGAGGCTCTATGATTGCCTTTTTCGACCAAAAAGCCGCAAGGAGGCTCTCACTATCTTCAGAATTGAAGATAAAGACAGCTCGCTTGCGGTCAGTCCTATCTACGGAAATAAGCTCTATACCGTTTGCCAATAAAAATGCGGCGACGTAGAGGTCAGATACTTTATATTCCGTTTTGGGTGATTGCATATTCATTTTTTTCATCTTTTTTAATTTCTTTCTTTTGTAAGTTATCGAAAATCAAATTGACGATGCTGTATAAAGAATCACGTATGGAAACAACCTGTGCATCACTTAAATGCGCAGCTCTCTCGCCTAATATTTCTTTGCATCGTTCAATCGGAAGCATCGTGGTGTAAAAAATGTTTACATCACAATTTTGACAGTCAGCTTGAAGATAGAACATCGTGCGCAAAAATTTGCGCAATATTTTTTACAAATGTGAGCTAAAATCAAAACAAAAAAGCCCGCCTGTTTTTCAAGGGGGCAAAGTTATTGCGCCTATTTCGCTCTGCCTATTCTGTTATTGTCAGTTGTATCCCGTTCTCCCGCTCTATATGAGCTGGAATTTTTTTATCTCGTAAGTTTCTGTTAATTCCTTTAAGCAAACCAAAAAGTTTTCTTTGTGCCCGCTTGTCTTGGGTAAAGTCTTTTACGCTGTTTGCAAAGTTTAATCCGATTGCATACTTTTCTGGTGGAAAGCTCTCGCCTTTATGAATTTCCTTGCCCTTTCTTAAGTGCTTGCGTTCCTCCCAGAGATTTCTAAAAAAATGAAGTCTATCATCATCCTTACCATTCCTGTGGAATTTATGCGTATATACGCCGTAACGCACTACTCCATCTTGCGAGTTAAATTCAACCACATCGGTTGTGGCATCACTTATGAACTTTGAACTAATGAGACTGCCAATTTTTTCCAGCTTCTTCTGATTTACGACTATTTTGTATCCTGGTTCTGGACAATCGGGAGAAGGTGAAGGCGTTATAAAAACAGCGTGTCCAGCAGGCACGGTTTTCCCAGGAACATAACCTACGACTACCTCACTAAGAATGCCATCGGTTCGGAGGGATTCAATAACCGTCTTTACTTTTGGGGCAGGACATTCAGCTTCTTCCGCAACGTCCTTTTCGACAATTATAAGCCGCTTATTGGACGGACTGCCCAACTTGTATATCTCGTAGATGTAATAAATGATTTTTTCTTTTAATGCAGATGGTCTCATACTCATTTTCATTCAATATATTCCCAGTATAACCCTTTGGACAGTTTTTGACCATTTTGGACTCATAGTGTAAACTGGTAGTAAGCACGTCAAATATGACAGAAAAATTTTTGACCATTGAACAGGTAGCGAAAAAATTGGATTTGAACTACAAAACAATTTTCCGCTACATTCATAAGAAAAAGATAAAAGCTACCAAACTGGGACGTTGGCGGATTAAACCGAAAGACTTGGAAGAGTTTATCCGTAGTAGCTCTAACCTACGGAAGAAGTAATTCTTCCTGATTTTGTTATGAGAATGAAAATGAAAAAACCAACAACCCAACAACTTTCAAAAGCCGACATCAAGCGAGCGTGCGATATTCTTCGTCGAGATGATGGTGTTGGTGCTGGAAATTACGTCGAGCAGTTATCTTGGCTGCTCTTTTTACGTATTTTTGAAAATGTTGAAGCGCAATTTAAAGAACTCTTAGAGGCGGAGGGACAAAAAGCACAAACTATTGTTGAAAAAGAATACCAATGGTCTGCGTGGGCAAAAAAGGATTGGAAAGACAAAGACGAACTTATTTTCTTCATCAATCAGAAGTTATTTCCATACCTCCGTGGACTTAAGGGCACAAAGGAAAGAGAAAAAGTTTCAGAGCTTTTTAGAGAACTGGATGGAAATAAAATACGTTCAGCATATACATTGCTCGATGTTATTGGGATTTTAGACAAGGTGGAAATGGTTCATTACCAAGACACACACCTTCTCTCGCAGGTTTATGAAGAAATACTTCAAGAGATGGGGTCTGAAGGCGGCTGGGCTGGTGAATTTTATACACCCCGCCCCGTAGTGCGTCTAATGGTGCAAATATTAAACCCACAACTTGGCGAATCTATTCTTGACCCTTTCGTTGGTTCTGCTGGTTTTCTTGTAGAAGCTTTCCGCAATCTTGAAGAGAATTTAAAAAAGAAGTCAAAACTTGGTGTGAAGGAATGGCGCATACTCCAGACCAAAACTTTTTATGGGCAAGAAAAGAAGCCCCTCCCATTTCTTATTGGGACAATGAATATGATGTTACATCGTATATTAGTTCCGAATCTTATTCGAGCTAATACATTGATGGAAGATGTTCACAACGTCCCTGAAAGTCAAAAGGTTGACATCATCATCACAAATCCTCCCTTTGGAGGGCAGGAACATCAAACAGTTCAAAACAATTTTCCTATTCCAGTTGCATCAACTGAAGCCCTGGCGCTTCAATATGTAATGCGACGACTAAAAAATGGTGGGCGTTGTGGCATCGTTCTTCCAGAAGGACAAGTTTTGTTTGGTGGAGGAACATTTCAAAAAATTAGAGAGGAATTACTTCAAAAGTTTAATGTGCATAGCATTATTTCTTTACCCAAAGGAGTTTTTGCCAGTATGGGCGCTGGGGTGAAGACTAACCTTGTTTTCTTTGATAAAACTGGCTCAACTAAAAAAATCTGGTTTGGTGAGATTTATGGCAAATACACAAAAAAGCAAATTATCAAAGACGCAGATTTGGAAGATGTTTTGAAAAAATGGAAAAAGAGAGAGGTCTCTGAAAGCACCTGGGTTACCTCTATGGAAGATATCGCAAAACGAAATTTTGATTTATCACCAAAGAATCCAAACAAAACAAAGGATGATGAACTGCCTGAACCAAAAGAGTTGCTCGGCAGAATACGTGAATCCCAAAAGGAAGTGGAGCAAATTCTACGCAATATAGACGAAATTATTTAATATGTTGAACACTGAACAAAAATTAGTAAAATTGTCTGATGTTTGTGAAGTAAAGATTGGTGGAACTCCAAGACGTGATGTTGGGAAATATTGGAAGGGTGGTTCTCACCCGTGGGTTAGTGTTGCGGAATTGAATGGAAATATTATAGAAAATACGAAAGAAAAAATCACCGATGATGGGGTCAAGGAAAGCAACGTAAAACTGATTCCAACTGGAACAGTATTATTAAGTTTCAAGATGAGTGTTGGTAAGGTAGCAATAGCTGGAACTAATTTATATACCAACGAAGCAATAGCTGCCCTTCTGCCAAAGAAAAATATTTATGGTAAGTATTTATTTTATGTCGTGCCAACTATTGCTAAAAGAGGCGCTGTGTCAGGTAGCTTGGGACAGGGAAATCTTAATAGTAAAAAAATTAAAGAGTTAGAAATTCCATTACCTTTTAAAAACAACCAGCCTGATTTGGAGGGACAGAAGTTTATTGCTAATAAAATTGAAAGCTTATTTTTAAAAGTTGATGAGGGAATACAAAAAATCGATAAGGCTAATTCGGATACCGAAAAAATACTACAAGGGCAACTTGTAAATATCTTTGGCAGTAAGTTGCCAACAAACTGGAAAGTAGTGCCGCTCGGAAAAGTTTGTAAAACAACCAGTGGAGGCACTCCAAACCGTGCCATCAAGGAATACTATGGTGGCAGTATACCGTGGCTTAAATCTGGAGAATTAAACGACAATAAAAATATCACTGAATCAAAGGAGTTGATTACTGAAAAAGCCTTACAAAACTCAAACGCCAAAATTTTAGAACCAGGCACGCTCTTAATGGCAATGTATGGCGCAACTGTTGGAAAGTTGGGTATGCTAAAAATAAAAGCGGCAACTAATCAAGCAGTGTGTGCGTTCCTAAAAAATAAAAGCGTCTCGAATGATTATCTATTTTGGTTTTTGTATTTTTACAGAGACAGTCTGATACGAAGTGCATTTGGAGGTGCGCAACCAAATATTAGCCAGGCGCTGATTAAAAATATTGCTATCCCCATCCCCTATAAAGATGGCGACCCCGATATTAAAGAACAAGAAAAAGTAGTAGAAAGATTAAATAAAATTAAAAGCCATATCAGCAAAATTGAGCACATACTACTAAGTCAAGAAAACTCCTTCGAGATGCTGAAGCCTTCAATCATAAGTTACACCGTTGCGGGAAAGCTTGTAACTTCTCCGCAGCCAGTAGCAAAGAAAGAGAAAGTAAACATTTTCCCAATACAGCAAGCTATCGGAGCAATATTAAAGCGTTTTGAGCGAGGCGAAATGATAGTCGCAAAAATCCTATATCTGGGACAAACCATCCGAAATGTGCCTCTCAACATATCTTTTACCCCACAGAACTTCGGCCCCTATGACCAAGCCGTAAAGAAGGCGCTAACGGCTGGGCTTGCCCGTAACAACAACTTTTTCGCTCGAAAAGGTTACGTTTATGGCTTGTCTCAAGGTTCAGAAAAACTCTTCAAATATAGCAACTCAAACGTATTACGAACAATGAATGGCTTCCTGGACACAATGATGCCTTATTTTCAGAGAGCTTCCAGTGCGGATATTGAAAGACTTGCAACTATTTGCGAAATAGTAAGGGAGAAAAAGACGACAGATGAGAACGAGGTATACCGCAGACTTTCTGAATGGAAGCCAGGTAAATTTACTTTACAGGAAGCCCAGAAAACACTTTCCTTTATCAGAGCGCAGGGCTGGGACAAAATCCTAATACAATAAAACTATGGCATTATCCGAAGCTGATACAAAAGCTAAATACATAGACCCTAAAATCCACGCTTGCGGTTGGATTGAGGATTATTTAATTCGGGAATATCCGATTGCAGATGATAGGTTTTTCGTTGAGGGAGAAGATTTTAAAAGGCTGCAAACAAGAAAGTTTGCCGATTATGTTTTGAAATACAAGGAGGTGGTTATCGCTGTGGTAGAGGCAAAGGCGGAAGACGAAGACCCAGAAAAACACCTGAGCCAAGCCCAGGATTACGCAAAGCGCCTCGATGTTCCCCTTGCTTACGTTTCAAACGGGAAAAAGACCGTCCTACACGATAGGAGGACTTTGAAAACTCAAGAAGTTGAAGATTATTTGAAGCCAGAAGAGATTTACCAAACTTATTTAGAGTGGAAAGGATTAACTGATAAAGCAACTGATGCGCTGAATTATCCTTTCTACATTTCTGGCAGTAAAAAACCACGAGCCTATCAAGAAACGGCGATTAAAGCCATTACAGAAAACATTACAAAGGGCAAAGGAAAAACCTTGCTTACAATGGCAACGGGAACAGGTAAAACCTTTGTTTCGTTTCAAGTAGTTTGGAAACTTGTAAAATCAAAACAATTACATAGGGTTTTATTTTTAACTGACAGAAAGATTCTTCGTGATGACTCTCATAGTCGAGAATTTGAACCATTTGGTGAAGCAAGGCACATTATTAAGGATGGAAAATTTAATCAGAATAGAAATATATATTTTTCTACATATCAAACGCTATTTGCAAATGACCTCTATAAGCAGATTCCCAATGATTTTTTTGATTTGATAATCATTGACGAGTGCCACCGCTCCCGCTACGGAGATTGGGGAATTATTCTCGACCATTTCAATGCGGCGCATCACTTGGGTATGACCGCAACACCAAAAAGAGAAGATAACATTGATGTTTATGAATACTTTGGTGAACCAGTTTTTGAATACAGTATGGGACAAGCGATTGAAGACGGATACCTAGTGCCATTCAAAATTTATAAAGTTACCACTAACCTCTACAAAGAAGGATTACACACCAGTGAGGCAGAAGAAGTTATTTACGACGATGAAATTGACCCAGAAGAGGTAAAGGATTTTTATGTGCCTTCGGAGTATGAACGAGCAGTAAACATCCCAGACCAGATAGAAATTCTTTCAAAGAAAGTGATTGAGATTTTAGACAAGACGAATCCTTACGGCAAAACTATTGTTTTTTGCGTTGATATGCTCCACGCACAGAACATTAAAGACAAGTTGAATGAACTCAAAGGTAATGAGGACTATGCTACAAGGGTGGTTGCAGAAGATAAAGACGACCTAACACAGTTCCGAGACAAAGAAATGCCAATGCCCGTAGTAGCAACCACGGTTGACTTACTTTCTACGGGTGTTGATATTCCACATCTTCAAAACATCGTTTTTATGCGCCCCATCAGTTCACGAGTCTTGTTCAAACAAATTATTGGAAGAGGTTCACGATTGTTTGAGGGCAAGGGATTTTTTAGAATTATTGACTTCACAAACGCTACCAGACTTATTGATGAATGGGATATTCCTGGTAAAAATGGGGGCACAAATGGACATCCGCCAGAAGAACCCGTTCCTCCATACGACAAGCTGCTATTTGGTGTTTTAGTTGATAACAAAACCGAAGAATCCGTTCCTAAAGCAAACATCACTGTGAAGGTGGGCAGATGGATAAAAACAGCCGTTTCAGACGACAATGGGGTCTTTAAGCTCTTTGGGATGCCTTCAAATGAGAGCGTATCTTTTGCTGCTGAAAAAGATGGATTTAAGAGGGTCTCTAAAAAGGTAAAGCCTCAAAAATCCGAAGACGAAATGCCTTATATATTTAGGATGAAAACCGATAAAGTTGGTGGCAGAAAAGTGAAAGTCAAAGGAATAGAAGTTACTATCGAAGAAGAAATCGAAGTTGAGTTTGATGGCAAAAAACTTTCTTACGCTGAATATAGAAAGTATTCGAGCGAGAACTTGAGTCAGAAAGTGCATTCCAGTAGCGAGCTAAAAGATATTTGGCTTGACCCAGTGAGAAAAGCCAAATTTATGAAAGACTTGGAAGATAAAAAGGTTAGTATCGAACTTATTAAATCAATAGATAATTTGGAAGACAGTGATAGCTTTGATGTTATCGCTCATCTGGCATTTAACGCGCCTATGCTTACGAGAGAGGACAGGATAAAAAACTTTATGCGTGAGAATGCTAAAGTTATTAGCGAACAAAATGAGTCAATTAGAGAAGCTATACACGACATTCTTGGTAGATACCAATATAGCGGCGAAGAAAATCTTTCCGCCCAGATTTTTATGCTTCCTGATATGAATGCTCAAAAAGAAGCAGTTCAGAAGAAATATCCCAATGGCTTGTCTGGTTTTATGTCTTTTGTAAAAGATAAAGTGTATAGTCAATTAACAGTTACTAAATAAATATATGGCTACGGATAACAACAATTTAGGAAAACTCAAAAAGGTAGAGCTTAGAGAAGCCTGGAAACACGAAGCTAATAACTTTACAAACTGGCTGGCGCAGGAAGAAAACCTACGACTCTTAGGAGATGAAATTGGTTTTGATATTAAACTGGTTCAAACGGAAGCAGCCGTTGGGAGTTTTAATGTTGATATTCTTGCAGAAGAAGAAAGCACTGGTAAAAAAATAATTATTGAGAATCAACTTGAAATTACAAACCACGACCATCTTGGAAAGATTATTACTTACGCATCAGGTTACGACGCTAAAGTGGTTGTATGGATAGTAAAAGATGCTCGTGAGGAGCACAGACAAGCGATTGATTGGTTAAACGAGCACACCGATGAAGATATTGAATTTTATCTCGTTCAGATAGAACTATGGCAGATTGGAGACTCACCTTATGCACCTAAATTTGATTTGGTGTCTAAACCAAATGACTGGACGAAAGCTGTTCGCAGCTCCACGGAGACAGGAGAATTAACGGAAACTAAAGTAAAGCAACTTGAATTTTGGACGCAATTTAAAGAATACGTGAAGAAAAACAATACAAAACTTCGTCTGCAAAAAAGCTACCCGCAACATTGGACAAATATAAGCGTTGGTAGCAGTGATGCGCATATTGCACTTACTATAAATTCACGCGAAGGAATGTTTGGCACAGAACTTTATATCCCAGATAATAAGGAACTTTACAGTAAACTACTTGAACACAAGGACGAGATTGAATCAAAGCTTGGTGAAAAGCCGACCTGGATGGAATTGCCAGGTAAAAAAGCAAGTCGCATTAGGGTTTTAGTCCCAGGTAATTTTGACGACGAAAAGAAGTGGGAAGAATCTTTTGCGTGGCTTTTGAAAGAGACAGAAAAGTTTCATCAAGTGTTTCCTCAATACTTGAAAATGTAAAATGATTCCTATTGAGAAAGTTAAAAAGTTAATAGGGAAAACAGAACTTTCTGATGAAGAGGTTGGGAAAGTAAGAGATGATTTATATGTGCTCGCAAATCTCTCTTTTGAGCATTGGCGGGAGAC
>Ga0156716_107_pt2 | contig 112609 bp, 108 predicted proteins | sample RifOxyD1_FD_112045 | JGI IMG/M metagenome (GOLD analysis project Ga0156716, IMG submission 112045) | Candidatus Brennerbacteria bacterium RIFOXYD1_FULL_41_16
AAAACATTAACCAAGTCGCCGTCAACGACTTTGGTCATCAAAGAATCAACAATAGCGCCATATTCTTGACCGATAATATCTGAAGACACCAACTGCTCATCGGAAACTTTTAGAATTTTTGACCATCTTGGTTCTTGGGAAGCATCTCGCAAAATTTGATTAACTTCTTCCGGAGTTGTCACCTGCGAAGAAACAAAAGTGATGTTTGACACAGAGCCACAAATAACAGGCACTCGGTAAGCCACGCCGTCAAACCTCCCCACTAAATCCTTGACTGCTCTCGTGACAGCCGTAGCTGCGCCCGTTGTCGACGGTACAATGTTGTAAGGCCCAGACCTGCCTCGACGGAAATCACTGCCCTTTGTCGGACTATCTGTGAGATTCTGAGTTGAAGTCAGCGCATGGACTGTCGCGAGCATGGCCTTTTTAATACCAAGCTTTTCTTGCAAAACCTGAATGACAGGATGGGCCGAATTTGTCGTACATGAACCATTTGAAGAAATCAAGCAGGTTTTGAGCTCGTCTTCATTCACGCCCATTAAAACTGTTTTTCCGTTCTCGCCGTCTTCATCCTTTGCTGGCGCGGAGATCAAAACTCTTTTGGCTCCGGCCGTCAAATGCACTCTGGCTTTTTCGTATGATTCAAACACGCCAGTTGACTCAACCACCAGATCAATACCAAGCTCGCCCCAAGGCAGGTTGGCCGGATCTTTTTCAGATAAGAAAATAACGGGTTTACCATCTATTGAAAAATAACTGGCGCTTGCGGTTTTTGAAAATTTCTGCTCTTTTTGCTCAAGATTAATTTCTTTTTGATAGTCCCGATAAACAGAGTCATGCTTCAAAAGATAAACAAGATTTTCCGCATCTCCCAAGTCGTTAATCGCCACAAATTCAAAATCAGGATCAGAAAAGCCAAGACGAAACATTAATCTGCCAATCCGACCAAAGCCATTAATCGCGATTTTTAGCGGTATTTGCATTTTATTTTTTGCTAGCTCTTAATTTTTTCAAAATATCTTTCAATTTATTATAAATATTATCCTTTCCGGAAAAATCAAGTTCAAATTCTTTACCGTCTTCCATATCCCAAGCTGTACTGCTGGCCAAAACATGCCAAGCAACAACATGTAAACAACGATTCCTGCCATACTGTCTTTCCAGGCTCCTTGCCAAATCAGACACAACGGAAAAAACTTCTAAATAAGCACCCGAATCAGGCGAAGAAGCATCCCTGGCAATCTCAGCAAAAGACCTAATCTCCGACACCAATTCCCTGATCCCGTCAGCATACTGCTGTAACTCCGGGTTCAATCTGCCCCCGCTCTCGAACGCTGTAAGATTCAAGAATGTTTTAATTATTAATTCTTGTTTTTTATCTCTTCGGCAAGTTTTTTCAGCTCTTCAAAATCAGCTTTCGGACCAATTTGAGTTGAGATATAACCCGGATACTCGTTAAAAAACGCGATTTCTTTCGTTTCTTCCATCTCACGTTCGCCTTTATGCATCGGGTACATCTTGATATGCGCATGGTTCACGCCAGTGCCTTCCATAACCATGGCCACGCGCTCAACACCAAGGCCCCTTTTCAAAAACTCACTCAGTATTTTTGCCGCCACAGAAAGATTTTTAATATCCTCAACCGGCATTTTAAAAACATCTGAATCAAAGTGCTGTTTGGTCAGAAGCAAGGTCATACCCTTCGTATTCGGGAAAATGTCAAAAATCGCCAGGTGTTTGTCGTCTTCCCAAACCCTTGCGCTCGGCAATTCACCGGAAATGATTTTACAGAAAATACAGTTCATGAATTATTCAAGATTGAAAATTTGAGCCAGAGTAATGGTTCTACTTTTTTTAGCAACCGTATCCGCTGTCCCAGCTTTTTTGCCAGTCAAAGCATCAACATAAGTATAAACATTAACTTTAGCAGAGTTTATATCTATTACCTCAACCACCCAGTCTCCTTCAATCCCAAGAATTTCCAATATTTTTTGAGGAAGCTTTTGATCCTGCGCTACGCCCATCTCATCCAAAAGCTTGTTAATCAAAGACACAATCACCCTTGAAAGACCTTCGCCATCAGGCAGCTCTGACAATTTCTTCTTATCCTCCCGCCTCAAGTATTTTCTAATGTCCAAGATTACATCACCAGCCCTGACGTCACCAATCGTTTCCAACCCTCTGATAACGGAAAAAAGATCACTGAATATTTTTATTTTCCCACCTGAAAAAGCCTCGGTGATTCTTTCCTTTGGCTTTTCAAATGACGGTATTCTTATATTCATAGATTTATTCTTTTCTCTCTGACAATTTAATCCAGTATCCCACGATTCCAAATGCGACAGCAACATTCAAACTTTCTTTTTTGCCGAACATTGGAATCTCTGTTATTTTATCACACTGTTTCAAAACTGATTTTGACACGCCCTTAACTTCATATCCAAGAACTAAAGCTATCTTGCCAGAAGCTTTAACCTTCAGACGCCTAATGTCAATCGCGTTTTTGTCCTGTTCCAAGGCAATAATCTGAAAGTTTTGTTTTTTGAGAAACTTCAATGGATCTGAAATCCTTTTTTTGTATTCCCAAGGAATGTTTTTTTCCGCCCCGAGAGCTGTTTTTACCAGCTCACGGCCCGCCTTAAGCGTGACCGAAAGGCTGGCTCCACTTGGAGTTGGCGTTGTGCCGCAAAGATAGATTTTTTCACAGCCCAAAGCATCGGCGGTTCTAAAAATCGAGCCGACATTGTGCGCCGAACGAAGATTGTCCAAGATAACAATAAACCTCATGTTGACTCTCAAGCCGAGAGTTTATTCAAGTAATCAACGCAGGATAAAGCCGCACAAATGCCCTGACCGACAGCAATACCAATCTGCTTATGCTGGACATCTGTCAGATCACCAGCAGCAAAAAACCCGGAAACATTTGTCTGGCAAGATTTGTCAATAATAATTTCTCTGAGCTCGTTCGTTTTCAACTCAGGAATTTTCAGAAAATCAGTGTTCGGGATCATGCCAATATGGACAAAAACACCTTCGGCTGAAAGAAATTTCTCTTGTCCGGTTTTCAAATCTTTATAGCCAACGCCAGAAACGAATTTTTCTCCGTCAATTTTTGTTGTTTGCGCCTCGGTGATGATTTCTACGTTTTTACAACGCTGAAGTTTTTTTATCAAAGACGTGTCACCTTTCATGACCGAATTCTTCGTTAAAACATAAGCTTTCTTTGCGATCTCGTTCATCATGATACCGGCCTCGCTTGCAGAATCGCCGCCACCGATAATCACAATGTCCTTGTCTTTAAAAATCGGACCGTCACAAACAGTACAATAACTCAAACCCTTGCCCCGCAGTTCTTTTTCACCGAGGATGCCCAGCTCTCTTGGGTGAGATCCGGTTGCCAAAATAACAGCTTTGGCCCGATACTCGCTACCATTAAACTTTACTGAAAATATGTCGCCGACTTTTTCTAATGACGCAACCTTGTAACCAAGTTCTGGTTTGATCTTATAAAGCTCAAGATGCTCAGAAAATTTCTGCGCCAGCTCGATGCCGTTTGTCTGACCAAGGCCGGGATAGTTTGACACTTCCCCCGACAAGACCATCTCGCCACCAAAATCAAAGCTGACCAGCTTGAAATTGATATTTCTCCTAGCAAGATAGATCGCTGCTGAACACCCAGCCGCCGAAGCGCCAATAATGATAACGTCAAACATAAAAAGATAATTCAAAACTCAAAAATCACATGTCAAAACCGTAAAGACCAGGGATAAAAATCTCAATCAATCTTTACACCGACCAAATCTGCCAAGACCTTTTGATTAAACCCAACCATAACCTTGCCATCAACGTCAATCACCGGCACGCCCATCTGACCGGTTTTTTGAACCATTTCCTGCAAAGCCTGGCGATCCTGGTCAACCCTAATCTCTTGAAACGGCACCTTGTTATCATTAAGAAACTTCTTGGCCATCGCACAATAAGCGCAAGTGGCAGTTGAATAAATCTTGACTGTCATTTTTAATCTTCCAATGCGGCCTCAATTGTTTCACTAAAAACGCTAAGTGATTGAGCCCCTTCAACTAACCTACCATTAATGATCGACATCGGCGTTCCGGTCAGACCGAAAGAAGCTGCTTCCTGAGTTGACTCAGAAATTAAGTCAACGTATCTGCCTGATTTCAAACATTCCGAAACAAGCCTGGCATTAACCCCAAGCGAGGTTGCAAATTTCTCTGCAAGTTTTTCCGCGGAAAAACCCTGAAGGTCATTTTGGAAAACAAAATCATGGGCCTCGAAAAACTTTCCTTGTTCGCCCGCACAGTGAACCGCCTCGGCAAGAAGCTGCGACTCTTCGCCGAAAATCACAAAATCTTTAAAAACAAACTTTACCATCCCGGTATCAATGTATTTTTCTTTAATCTTTGGTAAGACATCTTGATTAAATTTCCCGCAGTACCCACAGTTGTAATCTCCATACTCAACAAAAACAACCGGAGCCTCAACATTACCCAAGAATGGCCAATCTTTAATAATCGGAGAATAACGAGATTCGGGCGACAAACCAATGTCCGGCGACACCGTCGGATTGGGCAGATTAAGCTGCGAAGGACCCTGGATTGCAATCCAAGCGACAATACCCGACATTACGACTAGAGCAAAGATGCTTGAAAAATTTTCTTTGAAAAATTTCTGAAGTTTTTTCATTGATTTTTTATCTGATGAGATTTAAAAACTGTCTGTCAAAAAATCAACAGATCGAAATTAATAATACTAAAATTTATCACACTGCAGGATGCGTGTCAAAAAGTTTGCCAAAAACCCCGGTCAAGATATAATAAAGATAAATGGAACAAATACCGAAAATCATTGAAAAAGTCTCGCCCGCCTTGGTTTCAGTGGTCCTGATCAAGCCAAACAAGGAAATCCAGGAAGAAAATCAGGAAAAAGACGGTTTTGTCGAGCTGGAAACTGGTTCGGGGTTTTTTATTTCCGACAGCGGCCTAATCGCTACTAATCGACACGTGGTTTTTGAAGTTGCCGGCGATTATTGGGTGTTTTGGAACAATAAAAAATACTTTGCCGAAGTACTTTTGCGCGATCCAGATAATGACGTGGCCGTCTTAAAAATCAAAAACCAAGGAAAAACACCGTTTATTAAACTGGCAGACTCAACAAAACTACAACTTGGCGAATCTGTTGTCGCCATTGGCAACGTGCTCGGCGGTTTGCAGAAAACAGTTTCTTCGGGAATAATCTCCGGGCTCTCAAGAGAGATCATGGCTAAAGACGAAAGCTATAATAAGGTTTTTGAGCTTAAAAACATGATTCAGACAGACGCCGCTATAAACCCAGGAAACTCAGGCGGACCGCTCTTGAACCTAAGGGGAGAAGCTATTGGTATTTGCACTGCAACCATATCTGATTATGAAAATATAGGATTTGCCATACCTTCTTTATTCGTAAGCATGGCCGTTGCTGAAATCGGAGCTAAAACAAAAAAATAGGCTAAGATAGCACTGTTATCACTTTAAGATAAGGCTAAGAAAATAGGCATAAAAAACCCCCGCGAACTGTTTTTATACACAGCTTAAAATAGTTGATTTATCCTAAAAATAGCGTACAATTTAACTTATTATTAACCAATAAAAATATGGTTGAGGGAAGATGTATGAAGTGTAAGGCCCAGAGAGTCATGAAAGATGACAAGGAAATCGAGATTGCTGGCAAGGGCGGCACAAAAAGAAGGGCAGCGACTGGTCTTTGTGAAGTCTGCGGTACTAAGATGTTCAAGTTTTTACCGAAAAAAACAGTCTAATTTGTAATCAAAATCCAAAAAATCCCCGAAAGGGGATTTTTTGGTTGGGAGAAACATACCTAAATAAAATCTCGTGCCAAAAAATCTGATGCAGAACAAACCAAGCTATATGTGGACTTAGCCAGAATCGAACTGGCGACTACGCGATGCAAACGCGTTGTTTTACCACTAAACTATAAGCCCAAAGATATTTTGATAAACCGTATTTATGGCACAAACAAACTATTTATTCTGAAGCTTGTAAAGTTTAAAAACGTTTTCGAATAACACTGCCACGGTCAAGGGCCCGATGCCGCCAGGAACCGGCGTAATCAGCTTGGCCTTGAGCTTAACCGAATCAAAATCAACATCTCCCACGGCTTTTCCGTCAACCACGCTATAGCCTACATCAAAAACACAAACGCCATTTTTTAAACACTCGCCCTTTAAAATCCCGGGATTGCCAAGCCCGGCAATAACAATATCGGCATTGATTAAATACGGGTAAACATTTTCCGACCAAACACCAAAAGACAAGACCGAAGCTCTTTTTCTGGCTAACCAAGCCAAAGACGGTATGCCAATCAGCTTCCCGGCTCCGAGGATCACAGCTGATTTATTCGCAAGATCAAGCCCAGCGGTCTGAATCAGGTGGTCGATCGCACCAACAACCGGAGGCAAAATCTCTTCCTGGCTCAGAAAAAATTCGTGAAAAGCTTGTTCAGACAAAAGATCAATATCTTTTAAAACCGGAATGGCGTTAAAAACCTTTTGAGTATCAAGGTGTTTTGGCAACGGCAATTGGATAATAAGACCAATGATCTCGGAATCACTACCAATATCCTTAATTTTCTGAATAAACGCCTCAACGCCAATGCTATCTTGAAATTCAGAAATCTCAAAAGCTAAACCAAGCTCAGCGCCGGCTTCTTTCTTTTTATTGATAAAATGCACTGTTTCAGGAGTCGGACTAACTGTCACCACGCCTATCTTTTTCCCTAAAAGACTTTTCTTGATCGGATCCTTTCCAAGTCCTTTCAAAATCTTTTCTGCAAGTTTCTTACCGTCAGCAATATTTGTTTTAGTGGCCATGTTGGACATTATTTTATCACAGAAAAATCCCGCCAAGCGGGATTTTTCTGTGAAATGACTGGAATAATTATCTATCCTCAACGTCACGACGAAGCTTTTCAACCAAGCTCTGAGCAAACTCTTTACCGCCAAGGCCAAAAGCCAAGCCGCCAGAGATTGCGAGCATCGCCACTAACCCGGTGAAAAGAATGTTGATAATATCAACGGCAATCTCAAGTTGATGCAGAGCAATCAAAAAACCAAAGATTGTCACCGCCCACTTGACCAAAGCTGAAACAAAGCTTCCGCCCTTGATATCAGCACCAGCAACCGCACCTTTGACAACTCTTTGCAAAAAGTTGGCAAAAACCATGGTTAAGATCATGACCACTGAAGCCACAACGAGATTCGGGAAATAGGCCAAAAGATCCTTGATTGCCTGAGTGACAGCTTCAAGCCTTAAGATATCGGTCGTTGCCATCAAAAAAGCCAAGATCACAAACCAACGAACCAACTCGCCAAAGAATCTGGCGGAATTCAACTGAACGCCAGCTCTGTCAAGAAAAGCTTTTAATCCGGTTTTCGAAAGAAAGCTATCAAGTTTGGCCATCATCAAGAGTTTTTCAACCAAACCACTCAAGCCTTTGGCGACCACCAACCCAAGCACAAAGACCAAAACGCCGATGATAACTAACGGCGCAAAGATCAAAACCTCTTGCCAAACCAAGAACAAAGCGGCATTAACAGAGTTTAAAAATGAAAGATTAGGCATTTTATTGTTTAATTCTTTAAGTTTTTAACAAACTAAGAATCGACCACCCTCAGTTTAAGGGCTTATATTAATAACAAATAATTATAGCACAAAGATCCGTCGCCAAGGCAATAATTCAAGATTCCAACGAAACCTCCTCAAAAATCTCCGGCTGAAAACTGCTGTTTAACCGTACTCTGAAAGCCTTTAGCGAAATCGCTGGCGAAATTTCCGGAGAAAAATCAACCACGATCGCTAGGCTTTCCATTGTTTCCCGGGAAAAACTTTGGTCAAAAATAAAATTACCAAGGCTATAAAATATCCAAGAGTTCTCAAACTTCTCAAACGCCTGCACCACATGAGGATGGTGGCCGACAATCAAATCGGCGCCGGCCCCGACTAAATCGTGAGCTTTTTCTATCTGCCAAGACTCTGGATTTTTCTGATATTCATTTCCCCAGTGCAAAGAAACAATCACAAAATCAACTTGATGCTGTTTTTTAACCTCCTGCACGTTACGAGCAAGAACTTCAAAATCAGAGTTTGAAATTCCCGGAGAATCTACCCCAGCTTCTAAAGATCGCGGATAAAGATTTGTCATGGCAAAAAAACCAAACCTTATTCCGTTTTCTTCAAAAACTTTCATCTCATTCGCTTCATCATAATTTTTGCCTGCGCCAACCGGCAAGATCCCCTTCTCGTAAAATAACTCAATTGATTGCAATAAAGCCGGAGTTCCCCAGTCAAAGATATGGTTATTGGCAAGAGACAAGACTTTGAAATTTGCCAGCTTCAATCCCTGGATCACGCCGGGATCGGCCCGAAAAGAATAAATACTTCCCTGATTTTGTCCTTGATCTGAAATGGGTCCCTCAAGATTGCCAAAAACAAAATCAGCCTGATTCAAAAAATCCTTGCTTTTCAAAAAAGAAAAGTTAAAATCTTCTTTTTCTTCCATCTGTTTTGCCACGCTTCTCGAAAGCATGATATCGCCGACAAAGATAGCCTTAACCGATTGATGTGACGGTGGTGGAAAGTTTTGGAATGAAGCAAGCGGCAACACTTCGCGTTCAAAATCAAAAAAATCAGATCGAAAAAGCCACAAAGAGCCAACGATCAAAATAACGGATAAAGAAAAAACAATAATTAATAATCGTTTCTTAAACATCAAAAAATTTTAACACACCAAACAACAATCCCGCCGAGTAAACTCGGCGGGATTGTGCGTAAAACTAACTTAAAGTTAAAGTTTATCGAGAAACCTCGATGGTTTCGCCCAATTCAGCACCCGGAGCAGATATAAAAATCCTAGTACCGCTAGAAACAATCACGTAACCAGTCGCGTCTAAACTAGTAACTTCAGGATCCATGACCATCGAAGCAATGTAATCAGCAACCAGACACGGTTGAAGATTTGTTCCAGATGTCAAACCAATCTGACTCGTAGCCGTAGGGAGATTAACAACGGTTCCATTACAATCAGTGTCCCATACCCCTCTATTTTCAGCCATTCTCTGGCCAACCGCGTTCAAGATTGCATTAACATTACTCCAGCGCTGTGAGTTTCTTGCCAAAGCAAACTGCCTAGCTGGGTTCAAAGCCACAATAACCACACCAGCCAAAACCACCATGATGCCAATAACGATCAAAAGCTCGATCAAAGTAAAACCTTTTAAATTTTTTCTCATTTTTTCGACTTTTTAAATTTTTAAACGACCTCAATAAAGGATTATAACACAGTCCAAAGATCGCTTGTCAACAGCAACCTATTCTTCTTCCCAAGAAATCAGCTCAAGCGTAGTTGAAAACACAATGATTTTCAGGTTAGTGTACAAACCTTGCCAGTTAGCTGAAGTTTTTATCTCTTTGGTTCCGCCGACTGACTGCACCGGCCTGATCAGACAGACATCGGAATTAACATTGATGGTTTCGTCACCGAGATAATTCTTGTTCTGACTGAGTTTTAACAAAGCCAGGTGAGCGCAAGCCTCTGACAATTCTCGAGTGATTGCTTTTGAGTAATCATCAGAAATGTTTTCTCTCAGATAAAATCCGGAAAAGCTCGCGGCAAAAACAATGATCATCACCAAAAAACTGATGACAATAACAGAAGTCAGGGCCACGTAGCCTGAAAATCTTTTTTGAAACAGCCTCATTGCTTTAAATGAAAAAAAGTCTCATATTCCTGCCCGCCGGTTAAAACCATGGCTTTCAAAATCTCGGCAGTCGAAGTGGAAAACGACTCGCGACCAAAAACCAAAGCTTCAATAACAATCCGAGAGTTATTGATCGGCAAAGCCTCGTCAGTCCCCAGCTTCAGAAAAATACTGCTTGAACTAATGCTAAAAACAATCGGATTTTTTGCAAAGTTCTTCTTGTTCAAAATCATCACCGAACTAGTGCTGTTTTGCACCGGCGCGATAACGCTTTCAATGTTCGTCAATGACCAGCCGATCTTGCCAAAAATGAAGCTCAGCTCTTGTTCTCTCATGATCTCTCCTGACAGCCAATCGGCGCCACGTAACACCTGATAAACAACACCGAAGGATCCGCCCAAAATCATGGCAATCAATGCCGAGTAAATCACCGTCTCTATCAAAGTCAGTCCTGAATATGATTTTTGCCAAAATCTTTTTTCCATTGATCTATGGCGTTGAAGTGATAATTCTCAACGCGTCATTGCTCCTGACCGAGGTATAAACAACATTATCCCTGAAAGCAATACCAGTCGCCACCTGGGGAAAGTTAAAAGAAGAAAAAAGATATGGGCTTGAAAGATTCGAGATATTAATAACTTGAAACTCTGTATTTGAATTTGAAGTCGCCAAAAATGCCAGGTAAGAAATAGCATAAATATCGTTGACCTGACCGCCGACAGCCAAGCTTGATTTTTTCGCAATGTTGGAAATATTTGACGTGTCAAAGATTACTAATCCAGCATTTGTTCCCAAAAGCAAGGTGTTGAGATTCGCCGGGAAAACACTTAGACCCATTGTTGAACTTGAACAAATACTGGCACAATCAAAAGAAATAAGTTGTTGTGGATTATACGGATCCGAGATATTGACCACCAAAAATTCCGGCGAAGATCCATTAACTGCAAGATAAGCCCGATCATCGAAAATCTTAATGTCTTTGACATCAGCATTAATCTCGAGGCCGGAGATTTTTTGCGGTGCGGCTGGATTTGAAACATCGAAAATCTGAAACTCTTGTCCAGATGCTTCTTCCGAGCCGACAAAAACAAGCTGATTTTTCACCGCGATGCCAAGACCCTCTTCATTAACTCCCGGCAAAGTCGTTGTCGCCACCACAAAAAGCGACGACGGATTAGAAATATCAATCACCTGAAGCTGACCAGAGCTATCATTCTGGGTGACGTAGGCGTAATTTCCTAAAATCGCCACTGAATTCAGACCCTTGCCGGTGTTAATATCGTGAAGCTTGACTGGATTATAAATATCGCTAACATTGATGGAAAAAAAATCGGTTTTCGCCGAAGCTGAAGCTTTTGCGGTTAAATAAGCAATATTGTCCTTGACCGCCACATCTGTACCCTCATTGCCAGGGCCAAGATCAATTGTGCCGGCAGTCACCGGAGCGGCCCAGTCGCCTGAAGGCGGATCACCAGGACCCGTGCCATCATCAGGTGGCAGAACTCTCCAGTTGGTCAGGATTGTCGTTAAAGACACGTCTGACTCCCTGGCATCAGTAAGTGACCAAGAAACTTTAACTTCGGCTTTTTTGGTCTGAAAATCAATCTCCTGAAGATTTGTCTCAATATTAAAAAAATCAAAGCCTGAGGTCGAAGAAACCAGTTGATCAAAATTCTCTTGCGCCTGAGCTTTCAAGGTTTCGATCTGTTTTTCTGCTAGAAACAAAGCTTGATGCTGTTGAGAAGAAAAAATCGTTGCGAAACGATTGTCAAAAACAACGGAGATCACGGCGCCGATAGAGATGACAAGAATCGCTAAAGCAATTAAAATTTCCAGCGTTGATTGTGCTTTTTTCATTTTCATCAGCATGATCAATAATTAATACCACCGAGAGCGTTCAGCTCAACCCGCTGTTCTCTTTCGCTAATTCTCAAGATAAATACCCTGTTTTGGTTAACACTCCCGGAAAATTGGTCAAAAACAGCTTCGGCATCTCCGGAAAGCTCAACTCGGCTTGAGCTATTACCGACAACCTCGTCAAAAACCGGATCTCTGGCGGCAAACGAATTTCCCTGAAAAACAATGTATTGCCGGTTGATGCTGTCAACAAACACGCCGTGCCGAGACTGATTAAAATTGCCAATCGCCCTTGTCCGCGTCTTTTTAAAAAGGGTTGCCAAAAGATCGGTTTCGGCATTCAAAACATAAACATTGTAATAACCCAAAGAAAAAAACAAGCCCAAACTGGCAAGAATCGATATCAGCCCAATGACAATGACAACCTCCACTAAACTGAATCCATTTTTAAAAACCATAAAACGTCTGTTATCTTTATGAAAAATTATTTTGAAATACTCTGGGTAACTTGATAAATCGGCGTGATAATCGAAATGGCAACAAACCCAACCAATCCACCCATCACGACAAGAAGCGCCGGTTCAATAACACTCGAAAGGTTCTTGATCATCTCGTCTAGTTCGTCTTCGTAAAACTGAGCCAAATAAAGCAAGTTTGCATCAAGGTTGCCGGTCCTTTCGCCAACCTCGATAATCCTGGAAACTGTCGAAGGAAAAAGTTTTTCTTTCTCGGAGATGTGACGATAAATCGCCTCGCCCCTCTGGATGCGCGAAACTGCTTCAACTAAAACTTTTTTGTATTCAGAGTTGTTCAAAATGTCGGCCGTAATCGTAAAGGCGTCAATAATCTTGATGCCGCTTTTCAAAAGAACCGCCAACGTCCTCGTGATGTTAACAATATTGTAGTAAACCGTGATTTTGCCGATCATCGGCAGGGCCACAAAAACGCGATCAAAAAAGTTCTTGACCCTGGGAAAACGCAAAAGAAAAATAATCAAGACAATCAAAAAAACAAATCCGAACACGACAAAAAAGAAATAATTCCTCATAAACGTGATCGAACCGATCAAAATTCTGGTAGAAACCGGTAACTGAATCTTCAAACTTGCAAAAATCGGCAAGATTTTCGGAATGACAAAAAAAATGATTGCCGAGGTAATCCCGATTGTCGCAACCAAAATAATCACAGGATAGATCATGGCCGACCTGACTTTTGATTCAAGTTGTTGTTTCTTCCGCATCTCCTGGGCCAGATAGTTAAGGTTTTCAGGCAAAGTACCCGAAACCTCTCCTAGTTTAATGACATTCACAAAAAAATTCTCAAAAATCCAAGGAAAACGACCAAGGGAGCTGGACAAAAACTGTCCGTTCTCAAGATTCGAGATCACTGTCGCCAGAACTTGTTTAAATGGTTTGTTCTGAGTTTGCGACTGAATCACCCGCAAACTCTCAATCTGGCCCATGCCGGTCTTCATCATCAACGCAAGGTGTTGAGCGAAAAGAATCTTCTCTTGACGAGAAATTTTAGAGAGAAAACGCTCCGAACGTTCTTTTAACTTATCGAATGAAAACATAGAAAAAAATTACTCCTGCATGACGCGCAAAACCTCTTCCACAGTGGTCAGACCTTCTTTAGCCTTGCGGATGCCATCAGCAAAAATTGTTGTCATACCTTCTTGAATAGCAAGTTTTTTGATCTCTGCTGCCGACTGCCGAGACGCGATTGCTGACCGGACTAATTCAGTTACCTCAAGTATTTCGTAAATCCCGACCCGACCAAGATAACCAGAATTTTCACAAGTCTGACAACCTTTGCCAGCATAAAGATGTTTCAAAGACTCTTCTGAGTCAAAATAATTTTTTATGGCCTGAATTTGACTCGGGGTCACGGCTTTTTTCATCTTGCAATCCGGACAAATTTTCCTCACCAACCTCTGAGCGATGACAATGTTCACTGTCGAAGCGATAAGAAACGGTTCTACTTTCATATCTAAAAGCCTTGGCAAGGCTGTCGCAGAGTCATTGGTGTGTAAAGTTGAAAGAATCAGATGGCCGGTTAAAGCCGCATTAATGGCAATATTTGCCGTCTCTTGATCGCGAATCTCACCAACCATAATAATATTAGGATCCTGACGAAGAATTGAACGCAATCCGTTCGCAAACGTCAGGTTTGTTGTCGCATTAACCTGAATCTGATTAACACCGTCTAAAGAATATTCAATTGGATCTTCGACTGTGATTATCGTCACTTCAGGACGGTTCAAAACTTTCAACAAGGTGTAAAGCGAAGTCGTCTTGCCAGAACCAGTTGGACCGGTTACCAAAATCATGCCGTAAGTTTTTTTGATTGCCCGCTTGATTTTTTCAAAATCATTGACCGAAAGATTAAGGTCTTCAAGCGTATAGCCCTTGCCCTGCTCAACCAAAAGCCTCATGACTGAGTTCTCGCCGTAATAAGTCGGAACAATCGAAACCCGAACATCGAACTTAATTTTTTTACCTTCCAGGGCGAACTTGAAACGACCGTCTTGCGGCGCCAGGTGCTCGTCAATGCGGAGATCTGATAAAACCTTGATCCTTGAAATAATTTCGTCTTGAATCGATTTCGGAGCCGAAAAAGCCATTTGCATCACGCCGTCAACTCTCATCCTGATCTTCACTGAATCTTCCTGCGGATCAATATGGATGTCAGAAGCCCTGATGTGATAGCCAAAGCTCAAAAATAGATCCACCAATCTTATAATCGAAATTTCGCGAATCGGCTTAGCTAATTCTTTTTCAACGATTGTTTTATCGAAACCCATAATAAATGATTATAGCACCAAACAAAAAGAGCTGTCTCAAACGAGACAGCTCTTTTTTCCACTTCACGCCATTATTCCGCTACGGGAAGCTCGATCTAAACCTAGAGTCCAGGAACCTCAATCAAAGTTGGTTTAGGCGATGGTTTGCCCGGCGGCTGACCACCCCTTTTTGCATACGAGACTAAAGACACGCTCGCAACCAAAAAAACCAGCAACCCCAAAAAAATCATTTGTCTTTTATTCATGGAGTTAAAAAATTAATTAAATACCACAAAATTCATTATTAGTATGAGATAAAAACACAAAAAGTCAAGCAGGTTGAATCATCTAGTAGACAAAGTCAAAACTGGAATTCTAATTCTTATCAACCCAATCTTTCGCCCGATCTGGTACCGCTTTTTTATACAACCCGAGTACTTCTCATTTCAACAAATCTTTTGTGGTTATCCCCGCTGGTCAAAATAAGCTTAGAGAAGATAGAAACTCTCAACATGGACAGGGTGAAAAACTTTAAGTAACAACCAGGATATTTAATCAACCTTTCTTGTTAAAGAACCCCTATGATGAATAAACACAATTCCCAGAATCACACACGCGGCCCCTATAATATGAATTGTATAAATTCGTTCTCTCAAAATTAAATAAGAAAAGATCATGGCACTAATCGGTACCAACGCAGTGAAAACCCCCGATGCGGAAGCTTCAATTGAAGACAACCCCTTAAACCACAATAAAAACGCAACTACTGTGGCAAACAGACCGTAATAAATTATTGAAGCCCAACCTCCTAGGCCAACCGTAGTAAAATCGAAATTCAGTGCTTCATAAATGGACATTGGAAGAAATAGTAAAAAACTGATCACCGTAGTCAAAGATGCAATCGCCATAGGAGTCACTGATTGGGAAAGAGCTTTTGGCAGAACACTAAAAAGCGCTTGCCCAATCACACAACCGAAAATTAACAAAGACCCGATTAATATATTGGACCTTGAGCCATTTGTGGCGTTATCATAAACAAGGTTAATTAAAAGCACACCTACTACCGAAAATAAAATTCCCAAGATCTTATTACTATCCAATTTCTCTTTCAAAAACATCAAAGAAAGCAATCCTGTCACGGCAGGTGTAGTGCTAAGAATTATTCCAGCATCAAATGCGCTAGAGAACTTCAAACCATACAAAAAGAATATTCTGTAGACAAATGTTCCAAATAATGCCTGAAGAAATATGATGAAAAAATCACTACGAGTTAAACCAGACCAGATACCTTTTGATTTAAACGCCAACATGCCAAAAATCACCGAGGCGAGGAGCAAACTTAATCCCGAAGCCAGGAATACAGGAAACTGGTTGGCGAGCACCCTACCCACCACGACCGTGCTACCAACAATAATCATTGATAAAGATAAGCTTATGTATGGAATGAAACTTTTTTTCATAGATTGAATTGTATCATACAAAACCTGTTTAACCTTTAATCATCTGGCGAAACCGCCCCAAACGAGGCGGTTTTCGTATTCTGAAAAGCTTTGGGTGACTGAGGGGATAGGTTCGGCAAGCTCACTATTATTCCCCTTGTCACATCACCAGCTCAAGATTTACTGAGTTTCTTCAAACCCTGCACGTCTTGCTTCATCAAAGCTTCTTTCTTTATCCTACTCCAGCCCTTTATTTGTTTTTCACGTTTTTCTGCATCTATCCGCTTCTGATATTGTTCGGTGTATAAAAGTTTTATATTTGAGAATTTCTTCGTTGCCAAATTATACCTAGATTCATGAGATTTTAATCTCTGCTCAGTATCAGAGGTTAAACCTACATAATAGACCTTTTCATCGCAAAGAAGAATGTAAACTACCCACCTCATGTTTTGAAAACTCAATAAACCCTGAGCTTGTCGAAGGGTGACTGAGGGGATTCGAACCCCCGGCCTCCAGGGCCACAACCTGGCGCTCTAACCGGACTGAGCTACAGCCACCATGACCCCGCCAGGCGGGGAAACTCAAAATCCTAAGCGAAAACTAAGAACATTATACAAGCCAAAACTATCTTTATCAACCTTGACCGACCATATTCGTATGATAGTATATATATAGTATATATGAGATTCTATACCAACGAAATAAAAGAGAAAGCAAAGAATTTAAGAAAGAGTGGGAAAACTATTGGATTTATAGAAAAACTCCTAGACATCCCTCGCTCCACTTTAAGTACCTGGTTCCAAAACACAATCCTAACCCCAAGACAACTGGCTTTTATAAAAAAACAACAACAGGAACTTTTGAAACCGGCCAGGGCAAAAGCAGTTCTATGGCACAATAAGCAAAAAGAAAAAAGATTACTTGAAGCAAAAAAGAGGGCGGAAGCTACATTAAAAAAGATAAGGATAAAAAACACTGATGTATTAAAATTAGCACTTGCTCTTTTATATCTCGGCGAAGGGACAAAAAATAAAATTGAAACGTCTGTCTCTAATTCTGACCCCAAAATTCTCAGGTTCTTCATCAAGGCTTCACAAACAGCTTTCAATGTTAAACCAAAAGATATCAAGTGTTATCTATATTTAAGGGCTGATCAGAACAAAAATCAATCAGTGCTGTTCTGGTCGAAAATACTATCAATTCCAATAAAGAATTTCAGGGGAGTAAATATCGATCATAGAACAAAAAACTCAAAAACTTTCGAAAACTACAAGGGGGTTTGCTCAGTTATATTGCCCACAGTAGCTATAAAAAGAGAGTTAATGTATTTAGCAGAAAGTTATTGCGAAAAGATCATTAATAATCTAAAATGAGTTAAGTTTGCGCGATTGGCTCAGTGGTAGAGCGCTTTTTTGACATAAAAGAGGTCGTAGGTCCGATTCCTACATCGCGCACCAAAAAACATGCTTGAAAACATAGGGGTTATTTTCGAAAACCAGGATTTTTTGGTAATTAACAAGCCGGCAGGCCTGATGGTGCACTCGGCCCCAGAAGAAAGAACCAAAAACCAAATTCCAGATGACAAACAAATATCAAAATCCAAATTCCAGAATAAAAGACAAGAAACACTGGCAGATTGGTTGAAAAAAGAACGCCCGGAAACAGAAAAAGTCGGTGACGACCCCGAACTCCGTCCGGGAATTGTTCACCGCCTTGACAAAGAAACCTCGGGAGTGTTAATTATTGCCAAAACGCAAGAGGCTTTTGAAGTTCTAAAGAACAAATTCAAAAATCGCGAAGTTAAAAAGACTTATCTCGCCTTGGTCTTGGGAAAAATGAATGTCTCATCCGAAGAGATTAATCTACCAATAGCCAAATCAAAAAAATCAACCAAAAGAACAACCCGCATCAGACCGGGGCAGAAAAACTCGGAGGCCAAAACCAATTGGAAGTTGCTAAAAACATATTCAGATCAGTCGGGAAACACGCTCTCTCTGCTGGAAGTAATCCCAAAGACGGGCAGAACCCATCAAATCAGAGTCCACCTTGCCGCCATTAGCCACCCCGTTGTTGGTGATTATCTTTATGGCAGAAAAAAAACAAAATCTTTCAGAGAAACGATTCAAAGAATATTTCTCCACGCCAAGTTATTAGAGTTAGAATTCAACAAAACAAACTATTCATTCGAAGCAGAATTGCCCATAGAACTCGGTAATTTTTTGGACTCCCTCGTTGAAATAAACGAGCAAACATGATATATTTAACAGCATTAAAATATGAATAATAAAGTTCTAGAAATTCACAAATCACTCGCCAAAACCAATCTACCCGAGATCAAATCAGGCATGAAAGTTAAGGTTTGGTACAAAATCAAAGAGGGTGAAAAATGGAGAACAACCTATTTTGAAGGTATTGTCATTGCTGTCAAACACGGTTTAAAAACCCTGAATAGCACATTCACAGTTAGAAAAATCGCCGTTGATAATGTGGGGGTGGATATGACCTGGCCAACACACTCTCCGATTATCGAAAAGATCAACATTCTTCAAACTCCAAAGGTCAGGCGAGCCAAAGTTTATTACCTGCGCGAAAGATCAAGGAAACAGGTCAGAGCGAAACTGAAAAACACGGTCATAAAGAAAGAAAAAGAAGAAACAGAAGAGAAACAACCCTAGAAACCAAAATCCCGCTTTTATGAGCGGGATTTTGTGTAATAAAACTTCAATGTTATAATTGGTAGACACTATGAACTAGAGTATGCCAGGTATAAAACCAAAAAACAAAGTAAAAATCAAATGGTCACCTAGATTTGCCTACGGAATCGGACTAATCACCACGGACGGCAATTTATCGTTAGACAAAAGGCATCTTAATTTTACAAGCAGGGACAAAGAGCAGACCGAAAACTTTAAGAAAATCTTCGATCTCAGTAATAAAATTGGTAGAAAATCTAGAGAACAAGGAAAAGAGAGAAAATATTTCGTCATTCAATTTGGCGATGTAAACTTCTATAAATTTCTTTTAAAGATCGGTCTGATGCCAAACAAATCAAAAATACTGGGAGACCTAGAAATTCCTGGAAAATATTTTGCCGACTTTTTGAGAGGCCATTTTGACGGAGACGGAAGTTTTTATTCCTATTTTGATAAAAGATGGCGATCCAGTTTCATGTTCTACTGCATATTCAGTTCTGCAAGCGAAAAACACATTCTTTGGTTACAACGAAAAATAAAAGAAGAAATAAAAATCCACGGAGCCATAAAAAAACTAAAACACTCGGGAATGTTTAATTTGTCTTTTGCTAAAAAAGAGTCATTGAAATTAATCAAGTTTATGTACTATAATGAAAAAGTTATTTGCCTTTCTAGAAAAAAGCATAAAGTAGCTCTGGCATTAAAACAAAATAATCACGCGCGGGTGGCGTAACCGGTAGCCGCGTCACCTTGAGGTGGTGATGTCCGCAAGGACGTGGAGGTTCAACTCCTCTCCCGCGCACCAAACGATACTTCCGCTCGCCAAGAGGCAGGTTTAACACAAGTAGGGGCAGGAAAATTATTGAAGAAGCCTCAGGCGTATATTTCCAAGATAGAACGGGGCGAGCGCGGAGTTGATGCGGTAGAATTAGCAGAGTTTGCGAAAGTTTATAATAAATCGTTAGATTATTTTGTGAAATGATATGAGTATTTTCTCAAAACTATTCGGACCTGATCCAGAAACAGAAAAGCAAACCGCTTTTGAAGAAATAGAGCGGCAGTTCGAGGGTGCCGAAATAAATCAAGCGAAAGCGGGCTGGCTTACTATGCGTGGCAATAGTTATGCAATGAGCCGAAAATTTGATATGGCGATATCAGATTTTAAAGAAGCCCTAGAATATGAGCCAGACCGACCAACAACACTTGTTTCGCTTGGTGGAGCATATAACCACAACAAGATGTGGAAAGACGGAATTTCCAAACTGGAAAAAGCAAAGGAGTTTGTATCGTCGATTGAGAATGATTTAATTCGCGCCGGGCAGGAACATAATTTGTACTATGAATTGGGTCATGCCTACTTTTTTTCTGGTAATAAACAAAAAGCATTCGAACATCTTTCCGTCTCGCTAAGTGAGGCATCTGCGTTGGGTGTATATAAAGACTGTGGTGATATTGGCGAAAAGGAATGGGTCGCTATCCGCTCTATGAGAAAGAATGCGGAGTTGTTATGCGCGAGAATAAAAAAAGAAGAAGAAAGAAATGAGGTCTCAATCATGCGAGGATCTTTTGAAGTCAGCCCGCCAGAATATTCTGGATTTGAGGAATTTTTTACTAAATACTATAAGGACTCATCTTTTACGGAGCAAAATAAATACATACTATCTATTTTCCCAGTTGATTTTTGGAAAAACATAGATGTTTCTTTTAAAGACGTGTCTAAACATGCCGATATTTTTTTCCAAAGCGAAGATAAAGAATTCACAAAAGCAATAGTAGAAAAAAATGATCCCTGGCTCACTGAACATGGCGGAAATATTTATGTTGCCATGAAAATAGTTACGACATGGGGTAAGGAGTTGATGAAAAGCGAGAACTTTCGGAATAAATGTGCTGATATAGCTTTGGCAGAGTTACAAAATCTCGGTCTTAAAATGCTTACTCTTTTGCCAAAAGAAGATCAAAAGAAATTTTTAGAAGAATGTCAACGACACTATCCTCCGTCTACTGAACCAGATTTTCCATTTCTTGCCATGAGAGTATGGGCTGACGTTGCATGTACGCCTCTTGCAGAAACGAACGGTTTAATTTCAAAGAAAAAAGATAGTTTTCCAAGACGTAATTTGAGTGATGTTATTGAAAAATTGGGGTTTATCGCAACAATTGCATGGTTGAGAGAATTGCCCCACTATCGTAACTTTGATAAGCATAGTCAAAAATGCTTTCCTTTTTTGTTAGATATAAAAGCATTAAAAAATTTCATCGCGTTTGATTCAGTATTTTTTCCGTATGCTGGAAAAAGAAGATAAATATAAATAATTTATTATGGGATTTTTTAGTAACATCAAACATAAACAAATAAAATCTTTCACAAAAGGCGCGTGCAGGGCCATGCTTCTTGGTTTTGGTATTGCCGAAGCAGAAGTCCAAGCAGGGAAATTCGAAGCAAGAGTATATGGCGACCTAGCGGCAAAAGCTCTCTCTGCTCGGCCAGGGTGGAAAATGGTTGAGCAAAATGTTTTTGAATACAAAGACGGACAACAGCGTAAAATTACACAAGAGGATAGTTTGGCAGATGTAGTACACGATGTTTGTTTTATAGAAATGAAAACATTCATAGAGAGTGATAATAAACCGGGTGAAATAATTGGAATAATTTTAGAAGAGATAATGAACTATTTTAAAATGCCTGACTCGGAATGGGAGGAATTCGTAAGAAGGAAAACGAGAGAAGGTTGGTATGTTGCAAACCTGTTATGAAGGCGAATTCGACAAAACTGCATGAATACCTACTTGAAAAATCTACGACGGTAGACCGCTCCAACTGGATTGACTTTACGGAAGAAGCGAACGCTTTGGATTATTTAGAAAAAGCATGTTTCTTTATCGGTACCCTCCGAGATAATCCTCAAAATTGGAAGTGGGTTATTTTAGCAATTCACGGCGCGATGTATGGTTTCGCAATATGCACACTTAAAGGAACAGAACTGCGCAGGGTAACGGAAAAGAGTAAACTTATTCGTTTCTCCGAAGCGATCGAACGTTGTCAAAAAGAAAAATATATGAAGATGACTGTTACAAGTAAGCCTCTTGCGCTTTCTAAAGAACAGAAACAATCAATCAAAAATTTAGATAAAGAGTTTAGAGATAATTTCGTTCACTTTTTGCCAACGGGTTGGTCTATTGAGATTTCTGGAATGCCGGAAATTATCAAAGACTGTTTGGATGTCATAAAGTTTTTAGCCCTTGAAACCGGGAATTATACTAATCTCACATCAGCACCGGAAAAAAATATTGAGAAACTTATTCAAGAATCAATATTAACATTGTAAAATAATCCTATGTTTTTCATAAACGCAATCATTTTTGGTGTCATCCTCCTCATATTGGATAAAATCGTCGCAACTATTTTCAAACAAAAAATATCTATCCTTGACCGAACTGAAAATGGACTTGATGCAATCACACACGATAATCCCTGGCTCAAACTATTGATTCTTCTTGGAATCCCTACAATACTTTTCTTTTTGCAGGGGGCGGTTGTCGGTGACTCCGCGGCCTACTGGATAATTACTATTTTGTTTGTGGTGTCTTTGGGTTATTTAGGAGTATCATGGTTCAGGCTGATGAAGTGAGGAAATAAATAATTCGTTGTGGGTGAGCGTGCCTCGATCGCCGCAAGGAACGGAGCAAAGGGCTACATTGTGATAATTTTGATGCCCTTTGTGGAGTTCTGTAGCGGCGAAACAAAACCAAAAATTTCCTTTCCATTTTTTGTCGGCTCCCCCCACACCCCCCGCCGAAAATCAGAGAAAGGTAAGGAAAATTTTTGGGTTTTGTCCGCGACCGAAGGGATTGGACGAGGCGCGCAGAATCCGAGCGTACGATTCAGTTTCGCTTCACCACGCACGCGGAGCGTGCGACATCATTTGTTTTGAAAATAGGTTCGCGCAAAGGTTAATATTTCTGCACCAGTACAAAAGATTGTCTAGACACAGTAAAAACAATCCCGAAAAACGGGATTGTTTTTACTGTATGGAAATCAACTCAACTCTTACTGATTCAGTGGCAAAGTCTCTAAAAAACGCGGTGACACACCTTCTGGATCTATCCTTAGCCCGTCAAATTTTTGCATCATGCGCCAACCGGGTACTCTCATCATGCCGCCATCATATCTTTGATAAAACCCTCTCATTAAACCCCTCTTTATCCAGATGCCGTCAAATCCAAAATAGTTTATCAGCCAACCTGAAAACAAGATAACTAAAACAAAACTCACAGTCACAGAAAGAAGATTCTTTTTATATGAAAAATCATATTTTTTTAACAGCCAAACGCCAAAGCCGACACCAACAATGGCCATAACGACAGCCCACCAAGGAAAATTTGAGGTCAACTGTTCATAACGAATCGACCCCATCGGTCCATGTGACCTAAGAGAAAAAGTTATCAAGCTCACAAGAAATATTGAAAAAATGAAGAGCCCGACCATGCCGCCTGTTACAGCCAATGAGCCCAAGACAAAATACCATTTAGGCTTCATTCTCAAGCTTCCACTTTTAATCATATCCATAATCCTCGTGGCCATGTCTATTTTTTGATTTTTTGACATATTTTTTTCATTAAAACTTTAGCTCGATTAATTCGCGTTCCAATTGTGCTGATCGGTAATCGTAAGATATCGCTAATTTCATCATATGATCTGCCTTCAAGAAAATGAAGCGATAGCGGCTCAGCGTACAAAAGCGACATCTTTGAAAGACAGTCATGTACCTCCGCTCGCGTTTCTTCCCTGACAAAATCCGCTTCAATATTATCATTATTCTCGAAATCCATGTCTTCTAATATTGGTAATTCATTTTTGCGTTTAGAAAGAATGTTAATAGCTTCATTGTGTACGATACGATAAATCCAAGAAGAAAATTTTTTCTTGGCATCGAAGCTATTTAAATTAGCAAATGCCTTGATCAAAGAACCCTGGACCACATCGGCTGCTTCCGTGTCGTTGCGAATCAAATAGTTGGCATATCTGATAAGTTTGGCCTGATATCTCTGCATAATCTCGCCGTAAGCCTCCGGATTTTCTGTCCGAACGTATTCTGCAACCTGTTCGTCAGTCAATTTTTTTAAAAATTCCATTTGTTTTAATTTTATCAAACCATTATCCATTCTTATCATGTGCATAAATTCTCACAACACCATCAAGCCCCCGCTTTAACGGAAGCGAGAGCTTGATGTTTGTCATGCCTACTTTAACATTCTGCCTCGTCCCATTCCCAAACCAAGCTCTTGTCGAGCAGTATTGGCTTCAGTGTATTTGCCTTGATCAATCAATTTGTGGATCTCGGCAAATTTACCGAAATTCTCTGCAGTAATAACCCGACTTGCCATACCCCTACCCTGCATCAGATTCTTCCAAGCAGCGTAGTCATTGCTTTCGAAGGCTTTCGTCATGGCAGCATGCCGTTCCACCGTATAATTCGGCCCTGTTTGCGTCGAATCACCACGATAAGCGAAAACAGAATCAACAAACCCAAGGCTTAGAACACCTACCAAAACTAACGCGGAGACAGAAAGTAATATCTTCTTTATATCCATATATTTTCATCTTTACCTTAATAATCATCGACCCCTACTCTTGTAATACAAAAAAACAATGAATTTATTTCAAAAAACACAGAAAACTGGTAATTTGCAAATTTATACCCACAAGGACAGGTCTCATCACAAAGAATAATCCCGAGACAATCGGGATTATTCTTTGTGATGACACAATCTTCGACTTTATGGCGTTGGACTTAGTGTCGGAGTCGTGGTTTGCGATATCGCCGGCGTTAAAGTTGGCTGCGGAAACGCGGCTTTCAGATCTAACTTAGCTTTTTCCAAAGCAACCTTAAAATCACCATGCGCCTTATCGAATGCCGCTTTTTTAGTTTCATTCAAGGCTCTGATCTTACTGGCGACTATTTCTATTGCCTGCCGATCAACCTCAAACTTATCTTTAGCAGCTTTCAACTCTGTTTTCAGAGTCTCCAAAACCGTCTTTGGATCAACGCCCGATTCACAACTTGACCTAGCTTTATCGAACGCGGCTTTTTGACTAACTTTATAAACAGCAACAGCTGTTTCTGCGACTGACTTTCTCTCGGCTAAAAGTTTTTCCGCTTCCGAACGAAAAGACACGATGGCGGCATCAACAACTGCTTGCCTGGTTTGAATCGCAGCTAAAACCGCTGCTTTAAACACTGCCACGGCTTGCTTTTGAATGTCTGTCTGAGCTCTTTGCTCAAACTTAAGGAAAAAATCAGTCATTTTCTCATTAGCCGATGCCCTTCTTTCCTCGCGCCTGGCATCCCAAGCCTCAAGCTTCTCCCCTCTTTTCTCAATCCCATCCTGATGACGCCCCCTGATTCTTTGCTCTTTTTCAGAAACCCGAACCTCCATTTTTGAAATGAAATTAGTCAGTCTGGAACAAATATTCTCCCTGAAACCCGGCGTTGAAGTAGCCGCAGATGTTAAGCTGCTAAATACAGACACAGAAAAAACAAAAACCAGAACAAAAACAACAATCTGTTTAAAGTTCAGCTGAATCATACGTTTGTCCAAACTCACTAACCGCTTGGGATTCCAAAAGCAAAGCTTGATCAAGGTCAGAAAACTCCTCACTCGAAAGGCCTGATTCAAAAGAAACATCTGACAAGACAGAATCAACTAAGTCATCCACCGTAGCAAACGGTAACGATGCCCCCAAAAGACTTGAAGTCGATGGCACAAAAGAAGGCAAAATGTTTTCTACTTGATTAGCAACTGACTTTATCTGGTTTGCGGCATATTGGTAATAACCGAACCCAGCCCCCGCCAGAAGCAACAGAACGCCAAAAACCAAGCCAATTTTTAAATTATTGCTCATACGATTAGTTTATTAATAGCACACAGGGAGCCGACCGATCTCCCCATGATAATCTCTTAAATATTATAACCGAAATGACGACAAAATCTTGAGGTTATCTATTGGAACAATGGAAAGATATAGTTATCGATCTCTTGATCGTTCAATTTTGTCAAATCATCCCCAAGAAAAACCAGACCATCGGCTCTTTTGATCGAATCCCTCAAGGAAAGAATGTCTTTTTTCATCAAACCAATTCCCTTACGGCAAACAAAAACATCAGGGTCCAAAAGCCAAAACCTCTCTGTCCACTCTCGCCGAGAAACATTTTCCTTAATTTTTTTTATCTTCCAATGATTAATTGGAAACGTCATGTTTGAAAATAATGGCGCCACCAAGACGTCTGGACCAATCCTCATTGCGTCAACGAGGCCCATGGCATCAGACAAAGGACAGCCACAGCCAATCGTGAAAACATCGGAGTGTTTTTCTTTAACATATTTGAGAAGTTTTTGTACTGCTTCTGAGGCCTCTTTCGGAGAGATGCCAGGATAAAAATACGGACTGAATAAAAAATCAAGTTTTAATAACTTAAAGCCAAGATCGCTAACGAGATGGTCAATTGATTTGAAAATGAAGCTCCAAACTTCAGGCTTTTTGAAATCAAGAAGATAACGACCAATCTCGGGAATAAAAACTGAAAATGCCTCAACAATCGGAACCATTTGCAAACCGTCAATCGGACCGTCTTTGTATTTCGCCAGCCAAAGCTGGTGCAGCTTGAAAAGTTCTGATTTTTCTTCAACTAAAAACGGCGCCATCCAGATCCCAGGCTTTAATCCTCTTTTCTTTATCTCTTCGTTCACGTTTTTTAAACCTTGGGGAAATTTTTTTCTGTCAGGCGACAACCAATCTCCCCATCTTGTCCAACCATCGTCGATAACCAGATAATCAACGGGAATTCGCGGGTGTTGTTTTAACCAATCAGCCTGAAGCAGAACTTTTTCCTCGGAAACATCAAAACCGAAGGCTGTCCAGGAATTCCAACCAACAATCTTCGATTTTTTTCGGTCCCGATCTTTGACCTCGACTTCATAGTTTGTCTTATATAGAGGATTAAACCGGTTTCTTGGAAATCGGAACCAAGAATCAGGATTGACACTCCACGACTGCCAGCCGGTCTGATTCAATCTAAAAACATCAACAACTTTTTTATATTCAACTGCCAGATGCTTGGCCAAACTTTCTGTCGTAAATCCTTCTGACCAATTTCTTAATGATTTCGATTGGCTGCCCCCTATTCCATAGGCTGCTTTAATAGTTTGAGCAAAACCCTCAGGATCAACAGCAGTTGATTTCAATGTTTTCGTCAAAAAAACCTCATTCGACAAATCTGAATCAAGGGTTGCTGATGGCAAGCCGAAGCTTGAGGCCTCAAACACAACTAGTCCCTGAGTCTCTGAAAAAGACGGATAAACAAAAACATCGGCGACTTGGTAAAACCTGACCAAATCTTCTTGTGATTGCTTCCCCAAAAATTTGATCCTTGAACCCAACCCCAGATCTCTAGCCAAATCTTTAAGCTTTTTTTCGTATGGCCCTTGTCCGGCAATCAAAAGAAAAAAGTTTTCTGGTAAAAATAAAAGGCTCTTGATCGCCAGCTCAAGATTTTTCTCCCGCGAAAGGCGGCTGACACAGAGACAGACAACGTTAGTTTCCGTTAGCCCAATATCTCTTAAAAAAGCTTTCTTGCTTCGTTGATCGAGAGATTGAGATTCGGGTTTTTTAATACCGTTGGGAATAACGGCAATACTCAAAGTCCTATCTCTTTCTCTCAAATATTTTTCCGTGAATCGGGAATTAGCGATTATCAAATCAACCTTTTTGCAAAAAGCATTAACCCAATCAACTGTGAGTTTTTTAACCGCCCGAGACTTTAAGGCGCCAACAAATTCAGAGTCATAACGAGTGTGATAACTGAAAACCAAAGGGATTTTTTTAAGACGCGCAACTAGCCACGCAAAACTGCCAATATAAAAAGGATGATGAACGTGAATCAAATCAAAATGTTCTTTAAAAATCAGGCTAAAAACTTTTGGGAACAAAAACGGCAAGGGAATGGAAAAATCCTTGAAAAACGGGACTGGTACCGCCGGATAACGTCTGACATTCCGCTCTTGATCTTTAAACCCCGGAACCCACGGCGCCAACAAGATGACTTCGTGACCGAGATTCTCCAATTCTTCTTTGAAATTCTTTATTGAAAGCGTCACGCCACTGACATACGGCAGATAAGAACCAGTAATATAAAGAATGCGCATCACTAGAGATAATTACCTATTAAATATTTCCTGAAGTTTTGCTCGAGTTTTCGGTCCGACATATCCATAACCCGGATCAGTGGAAAGGCTTGTAATTCCGTATTGAACTTGAAATCTTTGAATCGCTTTTTCGGTCAAAAAACCAAAATAACCAGTAATTAAGCCCTCTGGATAAATCTCTGGTAAATCAGATAACAGAGATTGAAGTCTTTTCACGTCACTGGAAGACATTCCCTTGTAAAGAGGCTTGATAAATAGTGCCGAAACAACGCTGTGATTGTCCGGCGAATCACCAGAAACCAAACGCACCGATGTCGAAATAACTTCTGAAGGCTGACCATATTCTGTAAAGAACTTAACATAAATAGTATACTGGCCATTTTTGCAAATTGATTGCCTAACAAACCCGCCAAATTTAGAGCACAGATCCACCTCCTTTTGAGAAGAAAAAAATTCAATAATCGAGTCGTCAAAATTGCCCGTCAAAGAAATCACCATCTTTTTTATGTCTTGACCAACGATAAAGTGTAGACCGACAAGTCGAGAATTCGTGATTTGGTTGGTTATAATTTTAAAACCGCCTTGTGGCGCCGAGGGAAGATTAAAAGCCTCAATCGGCAAAAAGCTTCCGCGAGAATTGGTTACATTAAAAACATAGGATTGATAACGAGACGACGCAGAATAAGAAGCGTTTGCGTCATGGGTTCGGAATCTGGCAACATGTTCACTATCGGGGAGAGAACCAGTACTAATTGAGCAAGAAAAAATCGCGGCACCAGAACAATTATTCCATGTCCCGCTAAAATTATTATTATCAATGCTATATTGGACCACGGAAACAGGGGTGACAGAATTAACAGAACTAACATTCCCGGAAATCACCAGATCCGCACCCCTAACAACAATGTTCTCGCCAGCATTCGGAGAAATCATATGTGGAAAATTATAAATCAGGTAAACCGATCCCGAATTAGTCCGAGAATTATAATCAGTATAACTAGCCATCAATAGAAAGTCGTTTTTACCGTCATCGTTGATATCAGCGATTTTAAGCTCGCCGAGAGTCAGCTGATCACTATGATTCGCGCCTTTAATCAAATAGCTATAACTCGAAACCAATGACATATCAATTACATTTCCCGTTCCAGCATAATTCGCCTGGACTAAGGAGTTTTTAAGAACGTAAAGATAGCCTTTGCCATTGCCATTGGTGAGGTTATTTTCGGCGTCGCTTGCCGCCAACAAAAGATCTGCGGCGCCGTCATTGTCAATATCAATCCAGGGAGTTTTAGTCACGCCCAATAAATGATGTTTAGCGGCGCCGTCAAAACGAAGGCTGAAATTAGAAGTTATGTTCATATCCATTGTATTCCCGGTACCAGTAATATTACTGAATAATGAATGATCAATTAAATACACCGCACCGGCATCAGTGCCGCCAGTCCCGTCTTTAGCATAAGCTGACAGCTTTAAATCCAGAAATCCATCACCATTAATATCAATAGGATCCGATAAGGCATTGCCAAAAAAATCCGTCGCTGCGGCGCCGTCAAAACGGAGATTAAAATTGGTGGAACTGGCAAGGCTAATCGTTTTCTCGGCATAACTTGAGATCAAACTGTTGTACATCAACCAAACAGATCCAGATGTACTTCTGCTGTTATAACCAGCGTATCTTGAAGCAATTAATAAATCCTGCTTATTATCGCCATCAACATCCCCAGTAGCGAGACCGTCAGCCAATCCAAGATAACCATTAGCAAGAACACCATCAAAACGCAAGCTAAAATTATTAATATTGTTCAAATCGACAACCTGACCGACACCGGAATAATCGTCAACCAAAGTATTGTAAATGATGTAAACAGAGCCAGAGCCAGAAAAAGAATTATCCGCAAACGGCGCGTGCGTCAAAATGTCTTTTCTGCCATCATTGTCAATATCGACTGCCTCTAAAATCACCGAACCCAAATAGTCAGCCGCGGCGGCGCCGTCAAAACGGAGATTAAAATTGGTCGATGAACTTAAGTCTAGCGTTTTTTGCGAAAAAGATGAGAGTAAGGTGTTGTAAATGACATACAAAGATCCAGAGCCGCTCCGGCTGTTATAATTTGCACCTCGCGCAGTAACAATCAAATCATTCTTGCCATCATTATCGATGTCCGCTCCTCTCACTCGACTACCAAAAAGATGACTGGTTGCGGCACCATCGATTCGTAAACTGAAGTTATCGGAATCTGCGAAGTCGATCGTTGTAGTCGAACTAGATAATAAAGACTGCAAAAGCGAATTGTAAATTATATAAATCGAACCGGAACTGCTGCCATTATTGCTCGTATCTGGAGCGCCAATTACAATATCCAGTAAGCCATCATTGTCCAAATCAATCGCCTCAATGCTAGTACCGAGATAGCCGTTGGTCGCTGGACCGTCAAAACGGAGGTTAAAATCATTGGCTCCCATATCATAATCAGTCGCACGCGCGGAGCTGGAGTCAACAAAAAACAACATAAAAATGATCACTAAGCTGATTGCTAAAAACAGCCAGTTAATAACTTTATAAAAAAAATTAAATTTTTCTTTAAATCTTATCTGATTCATGTAATTAACAAATGAGGCCTTCGTCACGCCACTAAATTATAGCAAACTAGATTCCATGATATAAAAAATACGCATATCATTATTTTGATGAAGAAAAAATCACTGTTTTATGATAAATATAAGTAAGCCGAAACGGGCCTATAGTTAAGTGGCATAACGCGACATTCGCATTGTCGTATCGGCGGTCCGACTCCGCCTAGGTCCACAATTCCGAATTTAAAGAAAGATTGACCTCGCCCGCGCCCTTGGCGCGGGAGGAGGGGTTCAAGGGGAGGAATCCCGCGCCGTCCTCGTTTTCAAATTTTGACGATTTCAGCTTTGAGCAGTCAATAAAAAATGATATATTTGATTCATCGCATGAAAAAATTTCTGACAATAGTAAAAGCATTTTGGCAAAGAGCACTGACGTATCGCTTTACGGTTTTAGTTTACAGAATAGGCGAAATCGGAGAAACATTAGTACTTATTTTAATGTGGTCTGCTATTTACGGCGGCCAAAAAAACATTGGAGGGCTTACGCTCCAAGAAATGATCACTTATATTTTGATTGGAAATTTTTTCAATGCGATAATACGAAATTTTCTCTCTAGCGTAATTGCACGCGACATCAAAGATGGAAGATTATCCATGTTTCTCATAAAGCCAATGGGTTATTTTAGCTATATCCTCTCGCAAGAAATTGGGCGCATATCTTTGGCAACAATGATGTCCGTTTTGTCCTCTACGCTCGTAATTATATTTTTTATAAATACATTCATCTGGGACTTTGATGTTACGTACCTCTTAGTAATTTTAGCAATGGTCATTTTGGCTTTCATAGCTGAATTGCTACTCTCTTATCTGATCGGACTTATTGCCTTTTGGACGGACGAAGTTGACGGCCTGTACGCGACCATAGACAGGATCAAAAAGTTTTTCTCTGGCGGATATTTTCCGCTTAACCTTTTGCCGATTGCTTTTGTTCAAGTCAGTTTTGCTTTGCCGTTCGCATATTCATTTTTCGTTCCCGCACAGCTTTACCTCAAAAAAGTGGATTTATCTACTGGATTAAAGGGCTTACTTATTCAGATCATTTGGATTTTAGTGCTTTATGGAATCATAAAAATAGTTTGGAATCGCGGTCTAAAAAGATATGAGGGCGTTGGAATTTAATATATGACTGACATCGAAGTAAAAAATTTATCACGAACGTACGAATACTATCGAAAACAACAAGGATTGCTGGGTTCTTTTAAATCCCTTTTTCACAGAGAAAAATTGTACGCCGAAGCTGTAAAGAATATAAGTTTTTCAATTGAATCCGGTGAGTTAATTGGATTTCTTGGTCCGAATGGAGCCGGAAAAACAACGACGCTCAAAATGCTTTCTGGAATTTTACATCCCACAAATGGCGAAGTGAAAGTTTTAGGCCACATTCCTTCACAGAGAGAAAAAATCTATCAGAAACAATTCGCTTTGGTGATGGGTCAGAAAAATCAATTGATACAAGATTTACCAGCAATAGAAACTTTTGTCGTCAATAAGGAAATTTATGAAATTCCCGATAAAGAGTTTCAAGAAAATTTAGAAGAACTGGTAAACCTTTTCGACATTAAAAATATTTTGGATATTCAAGTTAGAAAACTTTCGCTTGGACAAAGAATGAAATGTGAGTTAGTTGCGGCTCTGTTACATAAACCAAAAGTTCTTTTTCTCGATGAGCCAACAATCGGGTTAGATGTGGTCGCGCAGAAAAATATTCGCGATTTTATTAAAAAATATAATCGGGAGAAAAAGACAACTATTATTTTGACCTCGCACTACATGGAAGATATTAAGGAACTTTGCCAAAGAGTAATTATCATAAATCTTGGGAAAATAATTTATGACGGCAAATTGGATGACCTAATCAAAAAATATGCGCCACATAAACTGCTTAAGGTGGTCTTTAACGGGAATGGGGTGCGACGCGAAGAAGTGGAAAAGTTTGGTGAGATTGATGAATTTAATCCTTACGTTTGTACATTCAAAACAAATAGAAGTGAGGCTAAAAACACCGCAGTTGCATTATTGTCATCCAATTTGCCGGTTGACGACATCATTATTGATGAAGTTGATATTGATGATGTCGTCCGGAAAATTTTTACTTCTCAAAGCTGAAATCGTCAAAATTTGAAAACGAGGACGGCGCGGGATTCCTCCCCTTGAACCCCTCCTCCCGCGCCGTCCGAGTTCCGCATTTCGCCCCACGCACTGCCCGAATACTTGGAGGGCAGAACCCCGAAAGAAAAACACTCCTTGCATTTCTGATTTGGCGGGGGTGGATTTTTTCTTCAAAAAGGAAAGAGTGTTTTTCTTTCGGGGTTGCCGAGTGAAGCGAGGCAGTGGCGGAGCGCGTGGAATGTCAGTCAGGATTTTGCTGGAAATAAGTCCGAACTTTTTGGTATAATGACCACCGTCAACCGCCCCTCCGTTTTTGCGTTTCTTTATACACAGAAAGAGCTTTGTCAAACTCCTTTACTGAAAAATCCGGCCACAAAGTTTCAGTAAAATAGAACTGCGAATCAGCGCAAGACCACATCATAAAACCACTCGACCAATGCGGGTCATTTTCGACGCCAGTACGGATCACCAAATCAACCGGCGGCAACCATCCAGTCCAGAGATTTTCTTTCAACAATTTCTCGGAAATTTCAATTTCGGAATCAATAATTCTTATTTTCCGTATTGCTTCTAGCATTTCGTCTTTGCCGCTATAAGCTAGGAGAAAAGTAAGCGTTGGGCCGGAATTTTCTTTTGTTTTTTCCTTTATCTCGATTAAAATTTTAACAAGATCGTTAGGCAAAAGCTCTCGCCATCTGCCAAAAAAATTAACCTTGATGCTTTTGGTTTTTAACTCTTCTCTTTGCGATAATTCCTGAAAATATTTTCTGTAGATATTGATAATTGAATCTGTCTCCTCTTTTGATCTTTTTGTTAAATTATCAATCGAAGATCCCCAAATCGTCAGAAAAGGAGTCAAAACTTCTTGTTGCTTAAGAAAACTGTCCAGCAAAACCCTCAGGTTATTCGCGCCAAACTCGTGCGCCACAACTCCCAGCTCTTGCTTGCGCCTGGCTAACCAACGACGGTTACCATCGAGCATGATAGCAATGTGCTTCGGTAATGAATTGTCCATATAATGATTTTACTTTATCAGCTTTTTTAAAATTTTTCCGGTTTTTTCTTCGTCATGACGGATCAAATTCCTTTTTATCAGTGAGTCGCTTTTTGATTGACGCTTCACTTCCGGCTCAACCAGATCGCTGCCAACAAATTGCTTACCGTCAAAAACAAATCTTTCTTTTTGCTTGTAAACAACTGGTTTGGCTTTCTGCCAGAACCAATACCTGTGCTTTAAAAATCTTGACGGTTCGGTTTGATTGAAAACCACGGTATCGATAATGCCCTCGCCAAGGTATTTTTCGGCTTCATCAACAAAATCAAAAATTGAAAAATTGTCTGTCTGACCGAATTTTGTCACCAAGTTAATCATAAAAATTATCCTGGCTTTTGAATAAGACAAAGCCTCGTTCACGCCTCTCACCAAAAATAAAGGAATAATGCTTGTGTAAAGATTGCCAGGAGAGATGATGATAGTATCGGCTTCAATAATCGCTTTTTGTGCCTTTGGGCTAATCTTTGCTTCCGGCCTGATAAGATATTTTTTTATTCCAATCGCCTGGATCGCTTCTGAAGGAGTGATATTTTTCTCCCCTCTCAAAACCGAACCGTTTTTTAACTGCATCTCAAGCTTAACGTCATAAAACGTGACCGGAATCACCTCGCCTTTAATCTTGATAATCTCAGAAACATGTTCTAAGGCGGTATCAAAAGATCCGGAAACCTTTTCCAGGGCGGACAAAAACAAATTGCCAAAACTGTGACCCTTTAAACCGCCATTCTCAAAACGATAATTCATTAAACTGCGAATCATATCCGGCGACTCAGAAAGCGCCACTAAACACTGCCTGACGTCCCCGGGCGGCAAAACCCCAAGCTCGTCGCGCAAGACCCCGCTCGAACCGCCGTCATCAGACATCGCCACGACTGCCCTAAGATCAAGGTTTTCAAATTTTTTCAAAGCCGACAAAATCGTGTATGTGCCCGTGCCACCACCCATGACCACAACTGATTTTTTCTTTTTTTTCTGCATTTAACCGTACCCCCGCGAGGAATCGAACCTCGATCAAAGGATTAGAAGTCCTCTATTCTGTCCGTTGAACTACGGGGGCAATAAGAGTAAAAAATTAAACTACTTTAATTATTTACTCTCACTGCCCAGCTTTTGTTGTCTCACTCTCTGAGACCAAAAGCGGTGGGTATACTTAATTGATTTATCCTGCCCGCTGTATTTACAAAATAAATTCAGCGTAGGTTTATTCAATTCATTTTTCCCGTCGGAGCGCCGAGACTTGAACTCGGACTAAATCTTCCCAAAAGACTCGTGCTGCCATTACACTACGCCCCGTAATAAAAATCAAACTCAAAATAGCCGAATAAAAGCTATTCTATTTCAAAAAACATCATAAATCAACTAAGGCCACAGCCAGAAGCCAATAAGGCTTGAAACAATGATTACCAAAACCGAAAACAAAAATCGTAAAGAAAATTTCCTGTCACCAGCAAAAAACGAATAGCCGAATTTAGTCAAAAGGTTGACCGCATTAACCAAAATAAACGCCAGGGCCGCTTCTTTGAACGTAATCACGCTACCAGCCATCTCCGAAAGATTGATGATGATGGCGTCGATGCCAATGAAAGAAGCAATCATCGAGCTGGCCAAAAAACCGGATTGGCCAAAAACAGCCAGACAAATCTTTGTGATGATCTTTATTGTCGTCAGGATAAAAGCGAACTTTAACGCAGAGTAAATCGAAAAAACATTTTCTCCACGACTTGTTTGTTCTTGCCCAACATTAACATTTTCTTTTCTTCCCTTTAAAGAATAAAATAAAAACATACCCAGGCCAGAGAGAATAATCATAGACAAAATCGGAGTTATCTCCGCTAGCCACTCTTTATTCATTGGCGCCACCAAAATAAAGATCTGGAAAAAACTGGCGACATTTGCTAAAATCGCCGCGCTGACCAGAACAAGATGGGCACCAACTTTTTTACTTCTCAATGCCAAAGCCTGAGTGGTTGAAGTTGAAGAAACAAACCCGCCAACAAAACTGGTTAGAGAAAAACTCTTGCCCCGGCCGATAAGCTTTGCCAAAGCGTAACCAAAAACATCAATGCCGGTGATTAAAGCGACAATAAACCAAAGTTTTCTTGGATTGATAATCTCAATTGACCGCATGAAATCAAGATCGTTGCCGAAACTTTTCAACAATTCAGAAGTTCCGGGAATATCCTGCAAGAAAAATCCTTGGTTCGGCAAAAACGGTAAAATCACCAAGGCAATCACGGCATAGCTGATAAAAGTTTGCAGTTCGTTATGAGAAATGCCTAGTGCCAAAACACCTGTTTTTGATTTCATTGACAGGACCAAAAGCACCACCACCCATAGCGCCAGAATCAACTGCAACGGAAAAATCTCGGAAACAGCCAAAAATCCCAAAAGAAAAGTAAAAACCATTGAAATTTCCGTTGTTAAGCCGACTTTTTTCAAAATAAAAGATCCAGCGAAATAATAAGCGCCAATCAAAATCAACGCTGAGACTGTCGAAACAACCAATAAAAAAATCGAATCAGAAATATAAAACGCCCCGGCCAAACCGCCGAGCAAAGAAATCAAGGAAAAAGTTCTGATGCCATTAATGTTTTCCGAAGGATTTTCTTTATTTGAACCCTGACGCTCAAGACCGATAACGGCACCGAATAACACCGCCAAAAAAAGTTTTAGGGGAAGCGACATGCTAAAAACTATACGTTTTCTTTTATTGTGTTTCTTACTTGATTTAAAACATCTTGATGGACGACTGCTCTTTTTTGAATGAGAGGATCCGCTATCCCGTCATCATCCCAATCCATCCCCGCAAAACTTATACTTTTATTGTGCCTGGGGATAATATGAAAATGAATGTGCTTGTCAGTGAACATAAGAGCCATGTGATGAATGGTATGCGGATCAAATGATTTTCTCAATGAATTCTCGACTTCTTTTGACAAGATTGCGTATTCCGCCATTTCCTCGGGCATAACCTCGGATAAAGGATAAGCGTCTCGTTTAAGAATTGCCACACAACTCCCAAGTTTAACGTGATTTTTCCTGATCAAAAGATTCCAATACTGATATTCTTTTATCAGATTATTCTTGAGGTCAAATTTTTCCCAAATAGGATTACTCAAATTCATAATTTTGTGGGCATGGAAGGAATCGGACCTTCGACCTCGTCTTTATCAGAGACGCGCTCTACCACTGAGCCACATGCCCAAGTAGTTTAAATTCTATTTCAAAATCGCCAAAAATCAATCACCGATTGGGAACGGGCTGGATGACGTTGGGGGGCTGACATCAGGACTTTTAAGGTTGTCAACAGAAAACTCTTTTATCTTCTTTAAGCTATTTGCTCCGTCAATGTCGAAAACAGTGTTTGATTGCGGGGTAACGCCAGAATCATCAAAAACTTTCCTGATCACACCCGTGGAAAAAATAACGGAATAAACAACTAGGGAAAGCAACAAAATAGATATTAACGCTGCCACGATCTCAAAATAATAACCACGTTTCTTCTCTATCGCCAATTTAAAGCCTCCAGTTTTTTTCATGATTTATTTATAATGGACCAACCAAACTATTTCTTATAAATCCTACCGGCGCTGCTGAACTGATAATCTTTTTCGGATTTTATGATTTCCGAAGAACTCATTTCAACAAACTGCGGCAAGGATTCTAACTGCTCCAGATACCGGAGAAGGTTGTCAAGCTTACCGTTCAGAATCAAACTAAAGCTGATGTCAGAGACGCCTGAATCTGATGATTTATTCTCCACCCCAAAAACAAAAGATTGTTTTAGTCCCAAGCTCAAGGCCGTTTGTTCTAACTTAATTGTCAGGGGTAAAATAGCGTCTTTCATCGGTAAGATACTGGCAATCTTTTGCTGGATCGGTCCGACCTGTTTTTTCTGTGTTTTTAAAGTGGAAAAATTTTCAAAAAGCTGTTGATTTTTGAAAATCTCGCTTTTAAGAACCAGGATGTCTTCAGAAATGATCCCCAAACGCCAGGTCAAAAACCAGGCAAGACCCAAAAACACAAAACAAATCGGCAGATTAATAAAAAGCTGTTTTTTAAGATCTTTTTTTATTTCCGTTTGTAATAACATGTTTGCCCTATCAGTTTAACAAATAAAGTGGGCAGGGGGGGAGTTGAACCCCCACTCCATTGCGGGAACGGGATTTTGAGTCCCGCGCGTCTGCCAGTTCCGCCACCTGCCCGAATTTTAAGTAATTTTAACTTCTTCTAGCTAAAAACTCAACTCTGTCGCGTGATATAATCCTGTAATGTGTTTCAATAATCGTTAACATGCAATCAAGCTCAATTTTTTATCTCGAAACTTCGAAGATTAAACCCAATCCGCTTCAACCACGGCGCGAATTCGACCAGACGAGTCTTGAGGAACTCGCCAACTCAATCAAAGAATACGGCATTCTTGAACCCCTGATTGTCACGCGTTCAGAAAAAGAAACCCAAGTGGGCAGGGACGTTGAATACCAACTTTTAGCCGGAGAACGTAGATTGATGGCGGCAAAAATCGCCGGACTCTCAACCGTACCGACAATCATTAAAGATAACATTGAAGATCAAGAAAAACTTGAAATCGCCCTGGTTGAAAACATTCAACGAGAAGATCTAAACCCAATCGAAAAAGCCAAGGGCTTTGCCAACTTGATGGATAAATTCGGTCTTTCGCAAAGAGAGGTGGCTTTCCGGGTCGGGAAATCAAGAGAAGCCGTGGCCAATGCCTTACGCCTTTTACAACTGCCTTCAGAAATTCAAAGGGCTCTCGAGGAAAAAAAGATCACCGAAGGACATGCCAGAATCATTCTCAGCCTGCCAGGTTCTGACAAACAGAGAATGCTTTTGGGTAGAATTCTTTCTTATAACTTGACCGTTAGACAAACAGAAATAACAGCCAAAGAACTAATCAGGGAAACAAGCTTTTCATCCCCAACAAATGAATTCGTTTTCGGTGCTGAGCTAGAGCTAAAAGAGATCGAAAATAAACTAGAAGAAACTTTAAACACGAAAGTTATGCTCAGAAAAAAGGGCGCCAAGGGTGTGATTGCAATAAATTTTTCCACTCAAGAAGAGCTGGAAAACATCATCAGAACTATCACTCAAAACTCAGAACTTAAAACTCAGAACTTCGAAGAAAAAGATAAACCAGGACAAACTCAACCATTCATAGTTTAACCTTATGGTCGAAAACAAATAATGGTTGCCTTTTAGGCAACCATTATTTGTTTGATTTTTACGTTCTCGATTTCCGATGGTTCCGAACCATATCTTTGACCCACTCGGATTTGTCTTCATGGTCTCTCTTTACCCCCAGACCGCCACACGTAGGACATTTGATCCAGTTAACAGCAAACACGCTCCCGCCGTTGACAAGACCGCACCCGTGGCACGAGTCGCACTTCATTTTCTCCACATCTCCATCCCCGGTTCCTGAGCAATTCGCACACGGCACCCTGCCGTTATGGCCAGCATCCTTCTCGCCAGTGCCACCACATCCCGTACATCTTCCAGCCATTTTGGGCCTCCTTTTTTACTGATCATGAAGAATCACTAGAAATAAATAACATAAAAAAAATAAAACGTCAATACATTACTCCAACAGCCTCATTCACCATCATCTGGCCGTTTCCAGCTTGCGAAATTGCATTGAGGCCAGCGGGAACATCCGTAAAAAATTCTTTTTCTGGCTTTCGTGCGGCGCATCACAACTTTACCACCGTCTTTTTCTCCGCATCCAGGGCAAAGAATGCCAGTATCCTGGCTTGGCTTGGGAATTTTTTTAATATTTGAGCATTCCGGATACTTTGAACAACCCAAGAACTCGCCGTAACGGCCATACTTCACCACCATCGGCGAACCACATTTATCACAAACCTCATTCGACGGCCTCTCGGTCGCTTCAGCGCGAGTTACTTCAGTTTCTTTTTTTAAAAGATTTTGATGAAACGGCTCATAAAAGTTTTTTATCATTTTCCTCCAATCAGCGCCTTTGTCTGCAATTTCATCGAATTCATCTTCAATTTTAGCGGTAAACTGATAATCAACAATATTATTAAAGTGATGCGTCAACAGATCAGTGACCAAAACCCCCAGATTTGTCGATTGAAGGCTTTTTGATTCCGTTCGGGAAACATAATCCCTGGCCGTCAAGGTACTGATAATCGAAGCATAAGTTGACGGCCGGCCAATGCCAAGGCTCTCAAGCATCTTTACCAAAGAAGCGTCATTAAATCTTGGCGGCGGCTGAGTGAAATGTTCTTCTAGTTTTGGGTCATTAATAACCAGTCCTTCGCTCTTTTCAAGCGAGGGTAGAATCAACTCCTTAGTCGTGCTCGAAGAAGCTTTTAAATAACCATCAAAAAGAATCTTCTGGCCATTGGCTTTAAAGTAATAGTTATCTTTTTTGAAACTTGCTTCCACCACTACTGATTCTTGCGACACTACTGCTTTTTCCATTTGGCAAGAAACAAATCTCCGCCAGATCAATTCATATAATTTTGCCTGCTTGGCGTCTTCGTTTTTTATTTTAAACTCTTCCGGAACCAAAAAAGCGTTTGTCGGTCTCACTGCTTCATGGGCTTCCTGCGCCATTTTGCTTTTGGTTTTGTAAAAATTCGGTTTTTCCGGAAGATATTCTTTGCCAAAACTTTGTTGAATAAACTCCCTTGCAGAAGAAACAGAATCTTTTGAGAGATTCACGGAATCCGTGCGCATATAAGTAATAAAACCCTTTTCATAAAGCTGCTGCGCCAACATCATGGTTTGCTTAGCAGAATAACGGAGCCTGGAATAAGACTCTTGCTGCATGGTGCTGGTCGTAAACGGCGCCAGAGGAGATTTCTTTAATTCTTTTCTGGCAATCTCAAAAACCTGGGCGCTTGAATCAAGAAGATTTTTTAAAATCTTTTTAACTTCGGCTTCTGACTCAATTCCCGGTTCTTGAATATTTTCACTATTAATCTTGAAAAGCTCGGCTTGAATTTTTCTTTTCTTATCCAAACTGAAAAACGTCGCGCTAATCGTAAAGTATTTTTCCGGATTAAAAGCTAAAACCTCTTTTTCTCTCTCAACTAAAAGCCGCAGGGCCGCTGACTGAACCCTGCCGGCTGATAAACCGTATTTGATTTTTTTCCATAAAAACGGCGAAAGCTCATAGCCGACCAATCTGTCCAAAACCCGGCGAGCCTGTTGGGCATCAACAAGATTCATATTTATACCCCTTGGAGTTTTCAGGGCCTCCTCAATGGCGACCTTTGTGATCTCATGGAAGGCAATTCTCTCAATCTTTTTCAGCTCAAGGGCCTGGGCCAAATGAAAGGCAATCGCCTCGCCTTCTCTGTCTTCATCTGTCGCCAAAATGATTGAACCGGCTTTTTTCGCCAATTTTTGAAGTTTTTCCAGATTTTCTTTGGCTTTTGGCTGGATCACGTAAACCGGCTCAAAATTGTTTTCAAGATCAACGCCAAGTTTTGATTTAGGCAGATCCCTGACGTGTCCGTAAGAAGACTGTATCTCAAATCCATTCCCAAGGAAACCGGAGATGGTGCGAGCTTTTGTCGGCGACTCAACAATGATTAAAGTATTTTTTTCTTTTGCCTTCGACATTCTTTTTACTGCTTTTCCGCCAAGGGCGAATCAGTCCCTGGCTGACTATGACCTAGGTTCTGAAAAACCTTCCGTCTTGTCTGCGCTTTAATATATTTTTTAATTCGAGAATTGTCAACTTTGAACCAACTTCTGAAATCGACAAGCCAGTTAACTCGCAAAGCTCTTCTTGAGTCCGCGGTTCATCAAAATAAGTAAGGATCTTTTCATTGATCACATCTTTCTCAAAAAGATTTTTTTGTTTTTTAACCATCTCGACAATTTCAGGGATGCCGAGGAACTCTTCCAGAATATCGTCAACCGAACAAACAAGCTTCGCGCCCTGTTGAATCAATTTATTGGTGCCAATCGAGTTCCGCGAAAAAATCTCTCCCGGGACAGCAAAAACCTCACGACCTTGCTCCAAAGCCGCGCTGGCAGTGATTGAAGTGCCAGATCTTTCAGGGGCTTCGATCACTAAAACGCCATGAGCCAAACCGCTGATAAGTCTGTCTCTCTGGCGAAAATTCTGCTTCATGGCCGGATAATTGCCAGGAAACTCGGAAACAATCGCGCCGTTTTCAATAATCTTTTGCCCAAGGTGACGATTCGTCAAGGGTGTAATATTTTCCACGCCGGAACCCAGAACCGCGATGGTCCTTTTGCCACAGTTCAAAGCTTCTTGATGAGAAACAGCGTCAATGCCCAAGGCCAATCCCGAGACAATCGTAAATCCCGCTTCCGCCAAACTCCTGGCAAAATACTTGGCGGCTTCGATACCGTAACTCGAAGGCTTTCTGGTCCCGACAATCGCAAAACAAAGTTCATCTTGAAACAAACTGCCATCAACATAAATCTTTCCCGGTGGATCTGGAATTTGTTTCAACAAACGAGGATAGATAACATTCTCTAAGCCAATTGTTTGCATGTTAAATTAATTATATTCCAAATACACAACAAAACACTCGTGTAACCAAGTGCTTTGTATAAATTTACAGTTCAGCTTAAAAAATTAAGGATTTATCCCGATACTTGTTTCAAATCCTGACTTAATCTCATCTTCTACATCATCTTCGTCATCTTTAAAAGACCAGGGGCTTGAAGCTGAATCATTCTTTTTCAAGTTCCAACTCCAGCTCAAGTCCATTGCCCTCGATCTTCAACTCCAGTTCTGCCGCAGAAGATGTCAAAAGCCTGGCGTTCTGCGCCGTTCTCATGGCCTCTTGAAACTTCGTAAACGCCTCACCGAACTTTCCTTCAGACATTACCCTGTCGCCTTCGCTAATTTTTTTATTGGCCTCGCCAAGCCTTTCCCCGGCTTTGAAATAAGCTTCTATCTCAAAATGAGCTTGATTATCAGACAACAATCTCACCGCTTCTTCAACCTCACTCCGCGCAGTTTTTTGCTTGTCCCTAGCGGCCATCTCAATGTCCAACCCCGTACTTGAAGCAATCAATGTTTCCTGAACCCTTCTCATTTCCGCGACTCTTTTTACACTAACGCCAACATCTCCGATAAGATCTTTAATTTCTTGCTTCTGCTTTGATTCCAAAACAGAAAACTGCGAAAGAATATTCTCGTGGGCCTCGAGAACCGCTTCGAAATCAGAGTTTATTTCCAGAACGATCTTGTCGTTCTTTTTAGACTCTTCGATTTTTTTAACATTAATCTCGAACCTTTCAAAATTCTCTGTCAGCCGAGAACTAATCTCTGTTTTGATCTCAAAAGACAACCCGCCTTTGGCAGCCAATTTTTCCGCCTCTGTCAATCTTCTCTCCGCTATTTTAATATTCCAACCTGCTTTAGCATCGCTCGAAAAAGACAGAAACTCTTTCACTTGTTCATTAACACGGATTTTAATTGGATACAACAACATGCCCGGTAAAGCTGTCTCAGCCAATGCCGAAGCAGAACCAACCAACAATGCTGTAATTAACGATGCTGCAAATACTGGTTTGAAAAACAAGTTCAAGAAATTTGTTTTCCCCAGAGGATTATTTCTAGCAAACAAAACTAAGTGGCTTTTAATCAGTTGTTTTTCTTCCGGCAAAAGTTTAAAATTCTTTCCCTTGCCGAATATTTGTTTTAATTTTTCTTGCATTGTCTTAAATTAAATTTCTTAACTTGGTTAAAGCTCGATTCAACCTTACCGAAACAAGATTTTCTGAAACACCAAGAACCCGGGCGATCTCTTTTACTGATAGTTCCTCAATATAACGCATGATCATCACCCTTTTATAATCTTCTTCCAGCTGCTCAAGCAAGCTGACGGATTCTTTATAATCAAAAGATATTGACAGTTTATTTTCAAATCTCGTCGGATCTTCAATCTGCACGCCGGCTTCAGCCAATCCATCCAAGGACAAATGCGTTCTTTTTTTCACCTCGTCAATAATCAGGTTATTCGCCACTTTATAAAGAAAGGCTCTTGGGTTATCAATTTTTCTGCCCTTGACAAGATATTCCCATGTTCGAGAAAATGTATCCTGCAAAATATCTTTGGCGCGGTCGCGGTCAAAAATCCTGAACGCAATATGCCTAAAAATCTCGTCAGCATGCTTATCATAGCCGTCAAGAAAGAACTTCTCGATTTCTATCATCTCATCTTGATTTGACATGAGAATGGTGTTTTTCTTACAAAATCCGTCAATTAAAGCGAACCTCAAAATTATACATCCCCATTGAACACAAACCACGAAGTTTTGTCCCCGATTCTTGTGAGGGGACAGGAATCTCAACTTCACCGGTCTGAGGAAGGTTTTTACGATAATCAAGACTTGGAATTACCAACGACGTCGAACAATCAAACGCCCCATTTGTCACCATCTTAATGGTAGTTGGCTTACCGGCTCGAGCAGTAGTTAATTTGGGAGAGTACCCACCCTTGGCATTGATCGTAATCACCTGTTTGCCGTCAATAATTTTCACATTATTAGAGATCTCGATCCCGGCTGTGCTTGAACTCTTTTTGCCTTGCCCAGACAAAACGATCGCGCCAATAACAACCACGGCAATAATGATTGAAACAGATGGGTTTTTCATATTCATTTGAACATTCTACCAGATACTGATCAGAAATTGAAAAGCGGAGGGATAATCCCAGTCGTAGCCAAGGCATTAGCCAAATTAAAAAAGGCAAAAAATACAACCACAAGTCCGGCAGTTTTAAAGAAGATACTTGATTCTTGAACTTTATGAATGCCGAGAGAAGTGAAACTCAAAAGTGCCAGCACCGGAAACGTTCCAAGAACAAATGAAAACATGGTCAGGCTACCGACTATAAAGCTACCGGTTGTTAATGTGTAGATCTGCATTGACTGCGTGAAACCGCAAGGCAGAAAAAAAGTTGCGGCACCAACAATAAAAGGCATCAGAACATGATTGATATTTTTTAGATTAAGCGCTCTTCTGCCAATAAAGCCGGGAACTGTAAGCTGAAGCTTTTTTGCCCAGGGGAAAATATCCAACAGATTAAACCCAAGCACAAACAGAATTATGGCAATAAAAATATTGAGCACTAAAAAACTGCTTGTTTTAAGCTGGAATACAGAACCAAGACTGCCAATCACGCCGCCAAGCACCAAAAATGAAAAGAATCTCCCCAGATGTAAAAAAATCTGAGGTCTGATTTTGTCTCCTTGTTTTGCAAAATTGGCAGATAAAGAAAGTGTCAAGCCACCGACAACCGCCATGCAAGTTGAGACCGAAGCGACAAGACCGATAACAAAAGCGGCGCCATAATTCAATTCAGAAGAAACAGATAAGTTCACCCATCCTGATTTCTGTAAAAAAACAAATAACGTAACAAGCCCGGCTGCTAAGGGCAGTGCCAATCTAAAGTCTTTCCATCTAATGAGATGTTTATTTTTTATGGTTGATAGAGAATATCCGTGCGGTTTCAGAATCTTGGTCAGATCTTTTGCGACATGATCTGGTTCTCTGTCTCCGAAATCTCCGAAAATTTCAACCCTGCGGTCAACCAATGAAGCCCTAACTTTCTCAACCTCTGAAACCTCGCTCAATTCACTTTCAATGACCATTGAACACGAACTGCAATGCATTCCTTCAACGTGAAAAACATAAGTTTTCATGATTTTATATTTTTTTTGTTTTTAATCTCAAAGAATTACCAACGACTGAAACACTTGAAAACGCCATCGCCAAACCAGCAAAAACTGGATTTAAAAGCCAGCCGAACACCGGATAAAAAACACCGGTTGCCAAAGGAACACCAACCAGATTGTAAATAAACGCCCAAAAAAGATTCTGTTTGATGCCAGAGATTGTCAACCGCGATAATTTTATGGCTTTAACTATTTTTGAGATATCGCCTCGTAAAAACGTGATCCCAGCCGCCTCAATCGCAACATCCGTCCCATTCCCCATCGCCACACTAACGTCAGCCTGCGCTAAAGCCGGCGCATCGTTAATACCGTCGCCGACCATGGTCACAACAAAACCTTGGTTCTGTAATTCTTGTATTTTTTTGAGTTTGTCGCCCGGCATTACTTCAGCAAGAACCTCGTCGATGCCGACCTCTTTAGCAATCGCCTGGGCTGTATTTTGATGATCTCCGGTCAACATCATAGTTTTAATACCAAGATCGTGAAGATCTTTAATTGCCTGCTTTGCCTCCGGCTTTATTGTGTCGGCCACCATGACAACACCGACAATTTCTTTTTTTGTCATCAGAACCACCGGCGTTTTACCTTGCTTGGCTTCAACGTTGATCTCTTCAAGATTAACTTTCAATCCGAGATCAACAGCCATCTGAACATTCCCGGCAAAGTATTCCGTACCCCCAAACTCACCTCTGACGCCCCTGCCCTTAATAATCTCAAACTCGGAAGCGGCAACCGCCAAAATATTTTCGGTTTTTGCATAATCCAAAATAGCGCGAGAAATCGGATGTTCGGATCGATTTTCCAAAGCCGCAAGAATCTCGATAAAATTCTTGTCTGAAATATTTGAAAAATTCCGTAACCCAACCAGTTTTGGCTCGCCGTTGGTGATCGTCCCAGTTTTATCGAAAAGAATAAAATCCGTTTCTTGAAGTTTTTCAAGCGTTGTCGCGTCTTTGATAAGAATTCCCTCTTTTGCCCCCTTGCCAACACCGACAATAATCGCTGTCGGCGTCGCCAACCCAAGCGCACAAGGACAAGCAATAACCAAAACACTGACAAACGAAACTAAGCCGAAAGATAGGGCTTGAGAAAAACCAAGGAATTTTGTCCCGATAATCAACCAACCAAATAGAGAGAGCAATGCAATCACGATCACTACCGGAACAAAGATTGAAGAGATTTTATCAACCAACGCCTGAATCGGCGCGCGACTGTTTTGGGCATCCTCAACCATTTGAATAATGCGAGCCAATAAAGTTTCCTTTCCGACTCTTGTCGCTTTAAAAACAAATGATTTTGTCGTATTAATCGTGCCAGCCACTACCGTATCGCCAATGATTTTCTCAACTGGAATCGATTCACCGGTGATCATAGCTTCGTCGACGAATGACGAGCCACTGATAATTATTCCGTCAACAGGAATATTAGATCCCGGCTTAATAATAATTTCATCACCATGCAGGATTTGATCAATCGGCAGTTCTTTTTCCTGACCATTTTTGATCACCACGGCTGTTTTAACCTGAAGATTAAGCAATTTCTCAATGGCATCTCCGGTTTTTAACTTCGCCTTTGTCTCAAGATATTTCCCCAGGGCAATAAAAGCAATAACCACAATCGTAATATCATAATAAACATTTTCAACATTAATAAATTGACGGAGGGGTTCCTTAAAAGCCGAGATGATAAAACTGTAAAGAAAGGCGACCGTGGTTCCTAAGCCAATCAATGTATCCATATTGGCCTTGCCAAAACGGAAAAAACGGATAAGCCCAAGAAGATACGGTTTACCGACAACAAAGAGAGCATAAGTGGCAAGTATCGGCAGAAGATGATGAATAAATTCGTAAACAAGACCAGACATCTCTGGAGCAATGCCAAAACGAATCAGGGCATCCCAGGTCATGATCAAAACGCTAAAAAATGCCAGTGGCATAATTGACAAGACCTTATTTCTCATCTGGGAAAGTTCAGCAAGTTTTTCTCCTTTGAAACGGCTATTTCCGGCATGATCCGCATGGTCGTTAGTAGACAAATTACTGTTGATTATTGATAGTTCTCCTTCGCCATCAATAGTCAAAGAATAACCCAATGATTCTAGTCTCTTGGAAAAATCTTTTAAATTTGTCTTAGAGGCATCAAAAGAAACCTTGGCCTTTTCTGTGACAAGATTGACCGTGACAGAATCTACGCCCTCAACTTTCTTCAAGGTTTTTTCAATGACTGAAGAACATGAGGCACAATGCATCCCTTTAACACGATAAGTATTTGTGATCATATTATTTTAAAAAAAGATTTACTTTCTCTTTAATTTATAAACTTTCAATATCTCTTTTTTGGCCCGATCCGCCTGACCCGACCGCACTTGATCTAAAATGCAACTACTAAGATGATTTTCAAGCAAAAGATCTTCAACGTTCGAAAGCCCCTGCTTCACAGCTGACGTCTGTGTGATAATATCGATACAATAAACATTATTCTCGATCATCTTTTGAAGACCCCTAACCTGGCCCTCAATGAGTTTTAAACGACGAACCAAACGATTCTTGTTTTTTGTTTGTTCCATAATTTTTCCTCATGTTATACCCCCCGGGGGGTATTGTCAAGAAAAAAGGTAAAAAATTCCGCTTACAATAAAAGCAGGCTAAAAAACAAAAAATGTTTAAAGATGTGCGTTTAATGATGTCGCACGCGCTCCGCGCGTGCGACATCATTTGTTTTGAAAGTAGGTTCTAACTTGGTGCATCTGGAGGGATTCGAACCCCCGGCCAAGCGTGTACCGAGCCCGACTTCGCCTTGACAATCTGTGGGCATACCAGGACTCGAACCTGGAACCAATCGTGTATAAGACGATCGCTCTGCCAATTGAGCTATATGCCCTTCTCACTAAATCAAGACAAGAGAGTGCCGCTGCCCTGCCCGCCGGCAGGCAGAGCCATAGACACAAACTAAAATCAACCTCTCAGGGTTGATTTTATCACAGTCGGCAAGATTTTTATTAAGCCACAACTGAACGCGATTTTGTCTTTTTTTCCATTTTTAACATCTCTTCAAACTCTTCTTTCTCGATTGTCTCTACCTCTATTAATCTTTTAGCAATTTTATCCAAAAACCTGCGTTTTTTTACGATTAATTTTTTTGCTGTTTCATGAGCACCGTTAATCATTTTTCGCACCTCTGAATCAATCTCCTCCGCGACTTTTTCTGAATAATTCTTTTCCATCACCAAGTCTCTGCCCAAAAATACTAATTCATCTGATTTACCGAAGGATAACGGACCGATTTTCTCGGACATGCCGTAATGCATCACCAATCTTCTTGCCTGCGCTGAAGCCTCTTTTAGGTCATTACTTGCGCCAGTCGTGAGATCTTTAAAAACAATTTTTTCTGCAGCATAGCCACCAAACATCACTGCCAGTTCGTCCAGAAGATGGGCTCGCGAATAAAGATGTTTATCTTCAACCGGAAGTTTTAAAGTATAGCCCGCAGCTCGTCCACGAGAAACGATTGAGATCTTATGAACCGGATCTGAATTTTCGAGCATCCCGGCAACTAAAGCATGCCCGGCTTCATGATAAGCCGTGATCTCTTTTTCTTGTTGTGTCAAAACATGACTCTTTCTTTCAGGACCGAGAATTACTTTCTCCATCGCGGAAGAAAGATCTTCTTGGCTTATCTCTTTGCGATTTGTTCTTGCCGTCAGAATCGCTGCCTCATTAACAAGATTAGCCAAATCAGCCCCAGAAAATCCCGGGGTCCTTTGAGCGATCCTCTTTAGATCAACTCCAAAAGCCGGCTTTTTATTAGCCATGTGAAGACGTAAAATTTCTTCCCTCTCTTTTATATCGGGTAAATCAATAATTACTCGTCTGTCAAACCTGCCCGGCCGCAAAAGAGCCGGATCTAAAACATCTGGTCTGTTAGTCGCAGCAATAACAATAATGTTTGTTTCCCTGTCAAAGCCGTCCATCTCCACTAAAATCTGATTTAAAGTCTGCTCCCTTTCATCATGTCCGCCACCCAAACCAGAACCTCTTTGCCTGCCGACAGCATCAATCTCATCAATAAAAACTATTGACGGCGATGCCTTTTTTGCTGTAACAAAAAGGTCTCTAACACGAGATGCGCCAACACCGACAAAAAGCTCGACAAATTCAGATCCTGAAATATGGAAAAACGGCACCTGGGCCTCGCCAGCCACGGCTCTGGCCAAAAGAGTCTTCCCTGTTCCGGGTGAACCCATTAACAAAACGCCACGAGGAATTCTGGCTCCTAGCTCAATAAATTTTTTTGAGTTTTTCAAAAAATCAACAATTTCGCGTAGCTCTTCCTTGGCTTCATTGAGTCCGGCAACATCTTTAAAGCTGGTTTTTTCTTTTGGATTCACAAATAGCCGAACATTCGCCCTGCCAAAATTGAAGTTCTGAGACATCCCCTTCTGTGCTTGTCGAGACATATACCAAAAAACTCCAAAAATAAGAAGGAAGGGCAGAATGACCTGAACTAAAATTGACAGCCAAAACAAGCCACCGAAAAAGCTGGTCACCAAAACGATCTCAACCTTAGAAATTTTCTCCGGCTTAACGCCGTAATTCGTAAAAGTTTCAGTCAAAGATGCCTCCTGTTCTTTTTCGGTTCTGAATTTTTTATCGTTTTTGTCCGTGATCAAAAGTCTTTGATCAGAGATCTCGATTTTTTTTATTTCTTCGCTTTGAACTTTCCTCGACAATTCACTCAAAGAAATATTCTCCGGGTCTTTTGTCTTCGTGCCAAAAAAAAATGAGAACACAAATGAAATTAAAACCAAAATTAGTAAGGCCGAAGTAAGATTTTTGAAAAATTTATTAAGAATCTGCATAGAAAAACATTAGAGATATTATTATATCTTAAAATACGGTTTTTTCCAAACTCTTCTTGTAATTTTATTTCTTAAGAAAACAATTTTGCTTATATGCTCTCCACCAATTCCGCTCGTTCACAAATAAATTTCAGATCGCCTTGCCGAGAATCAAGTTTTCCCTCGATCAAAACAACATTATCTTCTTGCCAAACTTGAAGACTTGTCTCTAGGGCATTTGGAAAAACCACAACTTCAATCCTGGTATTCGAATAATCATCAAGCTTTGAAAACAGCATCGGCCTGCCGGTCTTTGTCAGGATTCTTTGGCAAGAAGCAATAACGCCGGCAATCTTAATTCTTTTTCCGGAAAAAGACTTATTCGAAGAAACCACTTGTGCCAAGGGCGTGGCTAATTTTGCCAAAACATTTTGATAACCAGAAAGCGGATTTTCAGACAAGTATAACCCCAAAAACTCTTTTTCCCAGGCTAGTTTTTCTTTTTTTGTCGCCGCAGGTACCTGCGGAAACTTGATTACTGATTTATTCACTCCCAAACCGAATAATCCCATTTGATTACCATTATTAGCTTTATTCAAGCCAGCGGCGAACTTCAAAATCTCGTCCAAACCAGCCAATAGCTGGGCCCGATCAGCAAACTCATCAAAGGCACCGGCTTTGATCAAACTTTCCATGGTTTTCTTATTAATAAAGTTTTTCGGCATCCTTTCAACAAAGTTTGTCATGGATGAGAACATCCCATTCTGCCCTCTCTCTCCCTGCACGGCCTCGGCCACACCGACCCCAACACCTTTTATCGAAGCCAATGAAAACACGATTTCACCAGTCTCGGGCACTACGCCGAATTCAACAAATGATTTATTAACGCTCGGCGGAGTAATTTTGATTCCCATGCGATAACATTCATTTATCTCTTTGGCGACTCTTTCAGGATCGCCAAAATCAGTCGTTAGTACTGCCGCCATAAAAACATTCGGAAAGTTAGCTTTCAAATAAGCCGTCTGATAAGCAATTCTGGCGTAACTCACTGCGTGACTCTTGTTAAAACCATACCTGGCAAACGGCGGAAATAATTCCCATATCTGTTCGGCTGATTTTCTATCCACGCCATTATCAACCATCCCTTTTGTAAGTTTCTGTTTTTGAGCTTCGAGCAACTCTTTGATCTTCTTACCAATAGCTTTACGCAAAATATCAGCTTCACCCGGAGTATAGCCAGCCACGTCTTTTGCAATGTTCATCATCTGTTCCTGATAGACACCGATACCGTAGGTTTCTTTAAGAATCGGTTCGAGTTTGGCCGATGCGTAGGTAATCTTTTCCTTGCCATGTTTCCGATTGATAAAACTCGGAATAAGCTCCATCGGCCCAGGACGATACAACGCCACCATGGCGACAATGTCTTCAATTTTATTTGGTTTCAACTCCTTAAGATATCTCTGCATCCCCGCAGACTCCAGCTGAAAAAGCCCGACGGTTTCGCCGCGACTGATCAAATCAAAAGATTTCTTGTCATCGAGAGGGATTTTATCTATGTCAACGTCTTTTTGATAAATCTTACGAATAATTCTTAGAGCATTCTTGATTGTGGTTAAATTTGCCACGCCGAGAAAGTCCATCTTGACTAGGCCAATGTCTTCCACTGAATGCATCTCGTACTGCGTGCAAATATTATTGTCACCCCTAGCCGCATACTGCAAAGGGGAATAATCAGTCAATACCCCAGGAGCAATCACAATGCCGGCGGCGTGAGTTGAAGCGTGTCTGACCACGCCTTCAAACCTTTTCGCCAAATCCATGACTTCTTTAGCCTCAGAGTTTGAATCATAAAGACCCTTCAACTCTTGCGAAGATTCTAATGCCTCGTCAATCGTGAAGTTGAACGGAATGAGCTTAGAGATCTGATCTCCGAGACTATACGGTTTACCCAACGCCCGAGCCACGTCTCTCACCGCCAGCCTCGCTTTCATCACTCCAAAAGTCAGGATCTGCGCCACTTTATCCTTGCCGTATTTTTGCTCAACATAAGAGATAATCTCTCCGCGCCTATTATCTTGCATATCCATGTCAATATCGGGCATTGACGGCCGATCGGGATTCAGAAATCTCTCAAATAAAAGACCATATTCTAACGGATTAATGTCAGTGATGCCAAGCGCATAAGAAGCCAGAGATCCAGCCGCTGAACCACGACAGTTGACCACGATCCCCTGTTCCTTAGCCCAGTTCACAAAATCCTGAACGATCAAAAAATAATCAGCATAACCTTTGGAAATAATCACGCCCAGCTCAAACTCAAGCCTTTCCTTTATTTCCGGAGTGGTCTCGGAAAAACGTTTTCCCAAACCAGAATCGCAAAGTCTGCGCAGATAACCTTCCGAAGTTTCGCCGGTAGGACAGGAAAAAACCGGCATCGCGGGCTTGCCAATTTCAATTTTTAACTCGCATCTCTCCGCTAATTTCACGGTGTTCTCAAAGGCCGAGATCAGGTCTTCATCGTTCTTGCAATATTCCCAGATAACCGCCGGATCTTTTATAGAAAAATCTGCGTCCCGCATTGTCATTCTTTCTTTATCCTCAACATCTGAATTTGTTTGAATCGAAAGAAAAACATCGTGAGCATCGCGATCTTCGGGATACGGATAATGGGAATCAGCCGTGATCACCATCGGCAGATCATGTTCTCTGGCTAATCTGCGAATCTCCTGATTTACAATTTCTTGATCTTTTATTTCTGGATGATGTTGAATCTCAAAATAGAAATTTTCTTTACCAAAAATGGAAATGTATTCCTCAATCAATTTTGGCACATCGTTTTTTCGATTATGCAAAATCGCCCGCGGAATTTCTCCTGTCAAACAGCCAGAAGTAACTATCAAACCTTCAGAGTGTTCACGCAAAACTTTTTTATCAATTCTTGGTTTGTAATAAAAACCTTCAAGGTGAGCGATCGAAACCAACTTCATCAAATTTTTGTAGCCAATTTCATTTTTAGCAAAAGCCAAAAAATGAAAAAATCCCCGATCAAGCTGAGGATCTTTATCAGAAAGCCGGCGTTTGGCAAGATACATCTCACAACCGATGACGGGACGAATACCGGCTTCTTTAGCTTTCTTGTAAAACTCAATCACCCCATACATCACGCCATGATCAGTCAGGGCGATCGAATCCATCTTCAATTCCTTAGCTCTCTTAACAATGTCATCTATCTTTGACATGCCGTCAAGAAGCGAGTAGTGTGAGTGAAGATGAAGATGGGTGAATTGCATAAAAAGAAAATGATTACCAGACCTGATTTTAAACAAGAAAGAAAGCTTTGGCAATATCAAAATAAGCTCATCGTTGCTTGCGACGAAGCCGGTCGCGGTTCTCTGGCTGGTCCGGTTGTGGCCGCAGCATTTCTAATCAAAAATGTCAAAGAAAAAATTCCAAAACCGCCGATTGAACTCAGGGATTCCAAGCAACTTTCTTTTCATCAACGAGAAATCTTATTCGACTGGATAAAAAAACAAAAAAACTTCTATTTTGCCACCGCCAAAAGTAGTCACAGATTAATCGACAAAATAAACATCCGCCAAGCCAATTTTTTAGCCATGAAAAAGGCCATCAAAACCCTGGTGAAAAAGTCAAACTTAAAAAAATTTATTATTTTTGTTGATGGTAGGGAAGAAATTCCCGATATTAAACAAAAACAATTTACTTTTATTAAAGGTGATGCCAAAGTTTTTTCTTTGGCTTGTGCCTCCATCGTCGCCAAAGTCACCCGAGACAGATGGGTGATAGAAGAATCAAAAAAATACCCGAACTATGATTTCGAGATCCATAAAGGTTACGGAACCAAACTTCACTTTAGAAAAATAAAAAAATACGGCTTATCGGAAATTCACCGCAAAAGCTTTTTAAGAAGGTTAAACAAAGAAAAATCAGGACCCAAAAATTCAGAAAATAAATAATCAAGGACTGCCCCGATAACGAGAATCACACAAAAGATAACAATTAAGTTCGCGTCTCCTGACTTAAACTTCGCCATCAACTTTTTTATCATTTTTTAATCTATGTGCCGCAGGGCGGAATCGGACCACCAACGCAAGGTTCTTCAGACCTTCGCTCTACCATTGAGCTACTGCGGCCCAACTTCGCCAAGGCTACGCTGGGTAAAGACAACAAAACCAGTATAAAAACTTTTTAGAGAAAATACAACAAGAGGGATTCGCGCAAGCAATTTTTCGCAACAAGATCCAAGCTTGCGAAAAATTGCTTGCACGAATAGAAAATGATCTGTTTTTCACGATCAGATTAAAATTCGTTAAAAAACCACTGTTTTACTCAAGATGAACTCTCTGCCTGAAACTTTCCAGCTCACTCTTCAAAAGCGGTAGCTTATCGAACTTCAACAAACATGCTTCCGCCAGTTTTCTTGCCAAAATAACCAACTTCAAATCTTTCAGGGCGTTAGTGGCCATATCAGGAATACCCGACTGCTTAACACCAAAAAACTGACCGGGACCGCGAAGTTTCAGATCTTCCTCCGCCAAAGAAAATCCATCATAAGAGTCTGAAAAGGCTTTCAATCTTTCTTGAGCTATTTTTGATTCAGTCTCTGAAAGCAAAAAACAAAATGACTGCTTTTCCCCTCGACCAACCCGACCCCTGAACTGATGCAACTGAGCCAAGCCGAAACGATCCGCACCCTCAACCACCATAATTGTCGCATTGGGCACATCAATCCCGACCTCTATTACAGAAGTCGAAACCAAAATACTGATCTTGTTTTCGAAAAAATCATTCATCACCCTTTCTTTCTCGCTGGGCTTCAACCTACCGTGCAGAATCCCAAGTTTTAAATCCTTGAAAACTTCTGTTTTTAACTTTTCAAATTCCTGTTTAACGGATTTGGCATCAGAAGTTAAAAACTTTTGATAATCAAAATCTGCCTGCTCAATTCTCGGGCAGATAATAAAAACCTGTTCGCCCAAACCAACTCTTTCTCTAATAAAACCATAAAGCCACTGACGGCCACTCGAATCAACCAAGCTTGTCTCGATTCTCTTCCTGTCTTTCGGCAGTTCTGAAATGATTGAGATATCAAGATCTCCCCACAACCCTAGGGCCAAGGTTCTTGGAATCGGCGTTGCCGACATCGAAAGAAAATGAGGAACTAAAGATTCGCCTAAAAGCAGCTGCTGTCTTTGCTTAACGCCAAAGCGGTGTTGCTCATCAACCACAACCAAGCCGAGTTTCGGAAAATCAATGTCTTTTTGCAACACAGCTTGAGTGCCGACCACTAAAATTGGCTTACCCGAAGAGATAATCTTCTTCAAACTTAACTTTGTTAATTCACCCTCAAGGCCTGTCGAAACAATCATCGCCTGCTTCGACACTAACAGAGCGATCTCAATACCTCCGCCAGAGGCGGATCCGCCTTTGGCGGAAAACTCTTTTAAAATTTTACTTGCTGTCTTAAAATGTTGGCGAGACAAAATTTCAGTCGGCGCCATAAACACAGCCTGATAACCAGATTTCACTACCAAAGCCAAAGCAATTAAAACAACAATGGTTTTCCCGGAGCCAACGTCGCCGTTTAATAAACGATTCATCGGATAATTTTTATTCAGGTTTTTGATAATCTCCCATAAAGCATTTTTTTGAGTTTGTGTCAGTTCAAAATTTAACTTCTCTAAAATATTTTTGACAAACTCAATGTCAATTGCAACACTTGGCGCCTTGAAAGACGCATTCTCAGCTCTTGCTTCCAACAACAAAAATTGAGTCAGAAAAATCTCTTCAAAAGCAAAACGTTTTCTGGCTTTCTCGGCCATTTCCAAAGAACTTGGAAAATGAACTTGCTGAATCGCATTCTCAAAATCAAGTAATCCGGCTTTCTCCACTACTGATCTCGGCAAAAAATCCGACTGATTTTTGGCTATTTCAATGACTGGTTTGATAAAAAACCTGATCCCCCTAGAAGTCATGCCTCTTGTTTCAGGGTAAACCGGAATCAAACCGGCTGTATGTTTAAGTTTTTCAAAATGAATCTCAGCGCTTTCGAACTCTTCCTGGTCACGGGAAACAATCTCGAAAACCGGAGATTGAAATGAAATTTTATCTTCCTTCGAAACAACTTTACCCGAAACAATCACCAAAACCCCGGCTTTCAAACTTTTCATTAAAAACGGCTGTCCAAACCAAGTCACTGGAACTTCGCCGGTTTCGTCTTTCAGAACCGCCTCAGTGATAAAAAGACGTTTTTTAAAAGACTTTCTGGTTTTGATTTTCTCGATTTTGGCAAAAACCGAACAAACCCCATCAGCCTCAAGCTCTGAGATTTTTTTCAACTGCGAAAAGTCTTCATAACGCGACGGAAAATGACGCAAAAAATCGCGGATAGTCTTAATCCGCAAAGCCTTTAGTTTTTTCTGATAATAAGGGCCAATGCCCTTTAATTCTTCGATTGATTTATCAAAAAGAGAGTTCAACATTAAACTAATCTTATCACCAAAATTAAGGCCGGTCGCGTATGCGACCGGGCCTGAAAACAATGCACGGGAACCTTTAGCTCATCTCAGAGCCAGCCCCTCAGAAGAAGGGCTTATTATAATTCATAAAATCTCCTTTTTGATAGGGCCAGTTGATTGAAACTGACCGTATTTATATTATAGCACAGTTATAAACAAATTTCAATAGCCAGCCCTAAGGGCTGGCTATTGCTTAAACAGATTTTTAAACATTTTCCCGTGACCCAACTAAGGAGAAAAGACATCCAAAAACTCTCCGGAACTAATGGTCTTACCGTACATTACCGGAAAAGTGTAATCAATCAGTGATTTTTGTAATTCCTGACGAGTATCAACATCAGTGGTTTCAACCAAATCCTTGAGAATGACAAAATTAAAACCTTTTGAAAATCCGCTGACAACAGAAGCCAGGACACAACCGTCAGTGAAAACGCCCGTGACCACAATATATTGAATTCCTTTTTTCTTGAGCGCCGACAGTAGTTCATTGTTCGTGAAAGCATCGTAAGTATTCTTAGCAATGACTAAATCGCCTTTTTGTGGAATCACTGTATGAAACTGTTCATCAAAACCAACTGTATCTTCTGAATAATAATTGGCTCTGGGATCTGTATAAAGCTCGTTGAGATTGGGTGGCAAATGTTTTTCATTCCATGGAGTTAAGGTGGTAAAAATAATCATGCCGCCGATTCTTTGACGATACTCGTTGACGAATTCTGCCAGCTTGGGAAGCGTGGCCCGGATTTTAGTGAAGCGAATATTCCGCTCCGGAGTTTCGCAGTTTTCGTGGACGCAAGAGTTAACCGGGTCAATGATCAAAAGAGCCGTGTTGGCTCTTTTCATGTTGCTATAGATGGCCATATTAATATTTTCTCTTTTTCAAATACTTTTTCAAATTCGCCAAAGTCATCTGACCAAACTGAGACCCCCATTCTTCAAGCCCGATACCGAAAGCTTCTCTGGCGATCTTTTCAGCAATAATCTGATTACCGATTTCATTGCAGTGAATAAAATCCGGCTGGCCGGCTTTCATGATCCAATCAGTATTTTCCCAGGCCTTAAAAGTAAAGATTTTCGACAGATCATACTTTTTGAACTCTTTATACATGTCAATAAAAACACCGCCCTGCTTTTTCACTAAACGTTGACACATCCTGCTTGTTTTTGCCAGTGCTTGATCAATTTTCTTATTCAAACTTCCATAAGGCGGCCAAAAAATAACCTCAGCCTCGATCTTCTCGATTTTATTCAGTAAAGCCTCAATCTTAAAGCTCATTTTTAAATCTCTAAAATCATTCCAGCCAAAGGAAACAATCACGACGTCGGGCTTGAACTTTTTCACATCCCGATTAAAGTTTTTCAGAAAGTAATCAATTGGCGCACCATCGTGAGCGTTATTAAATATCTTCCTCATTTTTGGCCCTCTTTTCCAATCCCCGCCTTGAAAAAAACTGAATCTCAACCAATCATACCAATTCGGATGAGCCCATTCTTGCGAAGTTGTTGAATCGCCAATGCAAAGCACGGTTAAATATTCGTAATTCTTAAATTTTCGCAGATATTTTTTCATCTTATAAAATTGAAACGATCTTTAGATTTCTATCATTAAAAAGAACTAGCTCGCCTAATCTCTTATTGATCAAGGTATTTCCAATCGGCGAAGTTAGGGCGACAACAAATATTTCTTTTCCGTCGGTTATCACTGAAAAACCGCCCGCACTTTCGGGAACAATGAAAAAATACTTTTCCTGATTATTCTCTTCTACAAAAACAAGAGAGCCAACACCAGTGACTTTAGCAACCTTGCTTGCGGAGTTCTTCAACAGAATCGCGGCTGATTCAACCGCCCTAATATCATTTTGAATCGCTCCAGCCATCATATTAAACTGAGACCGAGAAGAATCAGACCAAGATTCCGTGCTTTTCGAAGATTCGCTAGCGGATTTTTTAAACTGCTCAACGTTAGCACTAAGCTCGAGCCTTCTTTTCTCCAGCTCTTGCAAAACTTCTGAAATTACTTGTTGTTTATTAAAATTTGTCATCAAACAAGACTATAACAAAAAGTGACCTTGCAAAACTCAAGACTACTGAAAAGCAAAGCTGTTTTTCAACATTTCTAAAACTTCATACCCATTTTGACGCAACAACTTCTCACAGTTTATTTTATCTTGAGACGTCAAATGATAATGCTCATAAAAAATCATCCTTGGTTTTACGTTTTCTGCTATCGCCAGCTTGATAATCTCAAAATCATATCCTTCTGTATCAATGTGCAGAAGATCAATCTTTTCTACTCGATGCTTCACTAGAAGGGTTTTAAAAGCCACGGTCGGAACTTTTTCTTCGATCAGGTTTTTATCAAAGTTCCTAACCCGCCAACGATGCTTCAAAACCACTTCTTTGTTAAACGAACCAATCTGATCATACCAAACTAAGTGTCCGAGATCATGATTCTCTTTAATTCGATAAAAAGTTTTGAAAGAATCCTCATCACTAATGGCCACGTTTTCAAAAACCAATCCTGACCGATCTTGATAATTCAATTTCAATCTCTGAAATAGATACGGCACAGGTTCAATCAAGATACCTTTCCAGTCATATTTTCGAATATACTTGTAAATCGGATCACCGGTTTTGCCATCGTTCGCCCCTACCTGAATGAAGAAAAAATCTCTCGTTTTTAAAGAAACGTATTTTAATATTTGATAAGTTTCAAAGAAATTTCTAACCCAAACAAACAATCTAAACGAAAAAATCATATTCAACAATCTATAAAACAACCAAACTCACGATCACCCCATAAATCAGAACGCTCAAAGTATCTTGCAAAACCGTGGCAATCGGGCCGGCGCCAACAGCCGGATCAGTGTGCTCCAAGGCCAAAAACTCTGTCACCAACAAAGCCACTAAAGGTGCTAAAGCAACAGCACCAAACATAGCCAGGGAGACAGCTAACGCCAAAGTTAATGAACCAAACCAGAAATAAACGATTGGACCGATAATGATTCCCGATAATGTACCAAAGACCAGACCCAGCAAGCCCTCTTTCAAAAAGTAACTTTTGAAGCTTGCCCTACCGGTTCTGAGATCGCGAGCGTAGATATTTTGCGTTTGCGTGCCAACGGCATCAGCCATGTAAATCACAAACGGAATGAAAAAAACAATCTCAATGTTGCTAGAAAGAGCTTGCTCGAATCTTGAGGTGACAAAAGAAAGCAAAATACCCAAAACCAAACCAACCAGCAAGGACGGCAAGCGCATCAAAAAAAGCTGCCTGACAGAGATTTTGTCATCATCAGCGTAACGGATTTTGTTTAAATATCTAAAAAACATAAGCGGTGACGATGTCCCGAAATTAGAACCGAAGCGGCTCGATTTCAGGAGCGTTGATAAAATTGTACGGGATTTATTAAGACGAATCTACAAAGAAAACCCTATCTTGTTCGACGTTCCTACTTTTGCCCAAAAACAATATTAACTACTCGCTCGACTTCCTTATCGGAGAGCTTGGAGCCAGCGAGACGAGTAGATGCACCGGTTGATGCAATAAGCGTCGCACGACGAAGTTCCGCCAGACGTTCTGGGGAGATGCCGATATTCTTTTTGTTAGTTTTTGGTTTCGTCATATTGTAAAGACTATAGGCACAATTTTCTTTGCGATCTCAAGTCGCTCCTTCAGACTTTTATCTTCGTAGAATTCTACAAGCAAGGCATAAAATTCAGCATTCAGTTCCTTAATCTGTGCCAGCCGTTGCTTAGGCGCAGGTGTCCATTTCTGCCGGATATCGAAAAACAATTCAGTTAGAGCAAATACTTTGTTAGTGAGTATTAGATTTGCCGTTGTCGGATCAGTATCAACAATACCTTCGACATATTTAAGAATATCATCGGCATCAAATCGAAACTGGCCTAGTTGGTAGGTATCAATAGATTTCTTGCCTTCATCGAGTACCTTTTGAATTTTATTTTTCAAAGCTTCAATTGTTCCGTCCTTATCGTACAGAACTTTTGCTACCGCCCACAATCCAGCCGCATCGTCTTTATGACTTTCCCAGTATTCAAGTGCACCCTTTTCAGTTGTATATATAATTTCAAAATCTTGTCCATCCCGTTGCTCAACAGTGCGTCGATATCCTTCAGTAAGGATGACTACTAAATCAACATCGCTATCAGGACGGTTGTTGCCGCGAGCCCACGATCCAAACATAACGACACCGATCACATCGGCTCTTTGCTTTAACTCCTCTAAAAATTTCTGCGTTGCTTCGTTCATAGTTCGAATCCCTTTAGGGTTCTTACATTTTATCACTTTTCCGTTTTGAAATGTAGCGCAAAATAAAGGGATTTTGACGACTATTTTCAAAACTACTGGCGGTGACGATGTCCCGAAATTAGAACCAAAACGGCTTAATTTTAGGAATGTTGATAAAATGGTACGTGATTTAAGGCGAATCTTCAAAGAAAATCCTGCTCTGTTCGAGATTCCTACTTTTGCCCAGAAACAGTATTAACTACTCGTTTGACTTCTTTGTCAGAAAGCTTTGAACCTGCAAGGCGAGTAGATGCGCCGGCTGAGGCTATAAGTGTGGCATGGCGAAGTTCCGCTAGGCGCTCTGGAGAGATAACGGGGTGTTTTTTGTGTTTGGGCTTTGACATAAGAGTTTAATTTGATCTATCGTACTTACTTTACCGTCTTTGTATTCAAGAATATCTAAAGTATCTACTTTTCCGATAATTGAGACGCTTTTGGCATTTAAGCTATCTACTCGCTTCTTTGATTCTTGAACATCATCTGCATTACCAATCCCAACATGAGGAATGAAATCAATATCAAATCTCAAGTTTTTATAGAAAGCTCCGGAATAGAGCTTATCGTGAAGTTTTACGATCGCAGCGTATCCTTTTTCAGGTACGAGAAATTCGTGATAATACTCTTTTGAGTCATCCTGGTTAATGGTCGCAATATTTAATTCAAAATCGAACTGCTGGATATTCTCGGTCTGCTTTTTAGCTTCTTGGATAAATTCTTCCTGTGAAATATCACCCGTAGCAAAGACTATTGTGAAGTGAGGTTTAACCACATTGAAATAACGCGGATCATTTTTGCTCCGATATTCCTGGATCCAATTAAAATCAAATTCTGATATTTTTGGGTATGCAACAACAAGATATGCCATATAGTTCGAATCCCTTTAGGGTTCTTACATTTTATCACTTTTTCGTTTTAGAAAGTAGCTTAAAACAAAGTTATTTTAATGCTCACTTTTCAAAATTACTGGCGGTGGGGGCGAGATTCGAACTCGCGATGCCCTTTCAAGCATTCTGGTTTTCAGGACCAGCACATTAAACCGCTCTGTCACCCCACCCCATTGACATTCTTTAACCAGCTATTTTCTAAGAAATGTTCTTCGTAATGACAATTGGGACAAATTAACTCAAGATTGCCTAGATTATTATTATCTTTTTTCCTGTCCTTATGATGAACTTGAAGTATTTCTATTTTATCATAACCGCATCTTTGACATCTCTTTCCCCTCAGATTTAATAACCTAATCTTTAAACTCCTTTGATTCTTTACTTTATCCCTCAAAGGACGGTGTGAATAATTCATTCCTATCCGATTCTTGTTCGCGCAAGCGCGACTGCAAGTTTTCTTGTTGTCGCCGGACAAAATCGGTTTGCCACAAATCGCGCATGGTTTCTCCTTTCTACAAAAAACACCAAAACATGCCGAGCCACAAAAGGACCGGCCATGATTCCGCTCCATCTCTACTGGTCTTCTGTAAATAAGTTTCTTACAGATCAAGCAACTCGTGTTTGGATTTCTTTTATATCTCTCAGGCACTCCTCCAGTATACCGTATTTCTATTAACCCAAAATCCCCTTTCGGGGATTTTTGGTTTAACTTTCGAGAGACAAGACTATCTGTCCCTTCGGCCATAACCACCGCTGCCGTTACCACGGCCACCACGGTCGCCACCACCGAAATCTCTTCTTGGTCTGTCTTCCATCGGTCTGGCTTCGTTAACAACGATAGCCCTGCCGTCCATTTCCTTGCCGTTCAAGCCTTCAATGGCTTTGGCGGCTTCTTCATCTTTCGGCATCTCTACGAAACCGAATCCCTTTGATCTACCAGAGAATTTGTCGTTGATGATCGTTGCTGAAGCAACTTCACCAAAAGGAACAAACATCTGCTTGAGATCATCGCTGGTTGTGGAAAAAGGAAGATTACCTACGTATAGCTTCTTCATTTATCTTTCTTGCGCAAATAAATTATTTATTACCGACCCCTATTTCTTCTTGACCTCAAAATAAAAAATTTATCTGAGCGAGAAAATAGCTAAGCTTTTATCAAGCTTACAGCTCAAAGTATGACACAAACAAAAGATAAGTCAAATGTACCCCTGGCAGGAATCGGACCTGCATCAAGAGTTCCGCAAACTCTCATTCTGTCCATTGAACTACAGGGGCGCGAACGCTTTTTCTCTATAATAATGCCTGTTCTATCCAATCAAACAAGCTTATCCGGTGCTCCGATTGCGGCACGTATTCATTAACGATTTGACGAATCTTTTCGGCATCATCAATCGGCACCGGAATCCGTAGGTCTTTTGCGCGCGGTAAACTAAAAACAAAAAACTTGTCTTTCTTTGTCACAAACGGCGCCACCCAGAACTTGTCAATCTCAATAAAGCGATGAACAGTCTCGTCAATCCAAACCCCGGAATCAGTAATCATAAAACGGAATGTTTTTGGACGATAGTCGGCCATGAAAAAAATCAGGAACAGACTCAAAAGCAGAATGAAAAAAAACAAAAGGTTTGAATTATAAATCGCCCAAAAAAGCAAGCCGATACCGATAATTGAAGAGCCGAATTTCAGATCCTTGATCTTTTTCCAGTTTCTGAACTCAGGCGCTTTCCATTCAGCCAAGATTTTTTCACCTTGATGAAGTTTATGTGATTTTTCTTTTGCCATGTCTAAATATAAATTAACACAATCAGAAACCAAAAACAAAATAACCCGCCTTGCCGTACTAACCTTTTATAAAAGATGGCTTTATAAAAGACGGGATGGTAAAATGGCCTTAGTTTTAAAACGGAGAGGTGGCTGAGTGGTTGAAAGCAGCATCCTGCTAAGATGTTGACCCCGAAAGGGGTCCGCGGGTCCGAATCCCGCCCTCTCCGCCAATTGGGAAATAAAGTCATTGGCTCGGTAAAAATGATCTTGTTTCATAGGATCAAAGAAACAGCAACAACAAAAGGCCGCGCAGTTCGCGCGGCTCTTTTTATTTACTCAGCTAAAGCACCCGACACCTCTCCCTGAATAGTGGGTAAAAGAGAACTCAGATCCCCGATTATGGTTGCGCCGCTACGATGCGGTTGATAATTTTCAATGGACCGCTCTCTTGTTTGTAACCAAGCACTGACTTCATCAAAAGCCACTGAACCGCCCTTATCATGGACTATCCACCAGGTAAGATCCAGCAACGGACCAACACCGTACTTAAATTTTGCCCCCTTATTCAACCGCTTGGCAAGCATCTCGCACCAATCGTAATCTAACGTTTTCATTGATAGCCTCCGTTTAGCAAAAAGCAAATTGGAATTTCTAACAATATCTATACCACAATAAGTTTACTTGTGCAAATCAATGTTGGGTTCACATCACCCATCTTTAGCACTAGGAGATAAAAAAAGGAAGGGCTCTCTTGACTGAGGATTAATGATTACAGCCATAGCCACTGTTTCAAAACTCCAACGCAGAAAGGAAAATAGATTATAATAACGGTATTAATTAAATTTTAAAAAACCATGCCCGCGAAAAATTTGAGGTCGTCCAGTTAGAAAGAATCGTCTCTCCTCGAAAGACGGATAGGTTCGACAATGAAAACTCCTACCTCCTCCGCCAATTAAATCATGAACATCCCAGAAATATTTAAATACGGCACAATAATCTCAGCGCCTTTATTCTTGGGCGTCTCGCTTTTACTTATCAAGCGACTGCCTGACTTTTCATTCTCAAAACACACGATTTCGAAATCAGTGCTTTTCATTGACAACCGGTTCTTGAAAACTATTTTCAGGCTGAACTTTGTTATCAAAGCCTTGTTAGATTTCGGTTTTGTTCTTTACCTTGCCAATAAGCTGGAAATTACCAACAATTTTATTGTTTTACCGTTATTCCTTACGCCAGTATTTTTCATCTCCTTAAGCTATTTTATCGAAGGCAAATACAATTTCTGGCACAGAACATTGGCTTATTGCAGTGGTGCATCGTGGATAGTCGGGCAAGTTTTACTGGCCTTTTTTACAAAAAACATTATTTTCATCATATTCACAATCATTATCTCAGCCGCTGTTTCCGCCTTGACTCTCTTATCTATCCTAAAAAGGAAGGTTAATATCGTAGTCCAGCTCGCTTACTCGATCTTGCTTTATTTATGGCTCCTTGTTTTTGTTTTCAAATTTCTCTAAAAAATGCTCACAAAAGGCCAAAAGAAGAAAATAAAAATTTCAATCCTAGCAAGCATCTTTATCTTGGCGGGCCTTGCGGGAATCTTTATTTACCTGAAAAATAAAGATCACCAAAAAACTGCACAGATAAGTCTGCGCGGCATTATCATGACCGGTAACGACCTTGAACCACCGAGAGACTATTGTAAAAACGGACAGTATCTTGTTTCCCAAGACGGACAGCCGTTGTTCCAAAATAAAAGCGTAATTCAGCTGCGAAACGAATCCGGTCAGTCGCCAATCAAAAACATAAACAAATATCTCAAAGAAGAAGTTTTTATTGATGCTGCCTACGAGCAAAACAAAGATCTATGCCTAGCCTTAATGTGCTCTTGCGAAGATTTTATTACCGTCAAAAGCATTAAGCTAAAAACGGAGAAAACACTCGGCTACATAAAGGAGTTTTCAGATAAAAATAACCGAAAATATGTCAATTTTTTAACCGCAGAATGGCTAACATCTCTTGACGGCACCTGCACTATGACCGAAGACGAAAAAAACTTTCCCGACCTCCCTGTCTGCAACTACAACGGATTTCTGATTATTAAAACCGAGGTTGAAAAAGAGATTAAAACTTCGCCGGATATTGCTGTTTTCATGCAAACCTTGAATCACGCCACCAGTGGTGATTATCTCTGGGACGAAAAAATTTCTTTGGAAAAGTTAAAGCAAATCATCAAAAATCCCCGAACGAACCGCGAAGCAATTTATCAAGAAATGCCGTTCTGGTTTGAGATTGAAAACTCGGAAATCAAAAAAATTACCGAACAGTATTTGCCTTAATGGGAGAGTCCGGCTTACGCCGGACTCTTTACCTCCTTATGATAGCAGTCTTTTGCAAATGACTGCTATCATACTTTTAAGCTCTAGCTTTCTCGACCCAAGATAATAAATACAAAAATCCGGGTCGTCTAGCCAGCGAGTGGCTTTGTCCAAGAGATTTTCCAGCTTTTCTGAAAGCTGTCTTTTATTTTCTTCTTCCGTTGCTGCATCGAATTTTTCGACGCACTCCTGAACTTCCAAGAAGAAACCTGAAACAATCGGGGCGTTGAATTTACACCTTCCTCGTCCGGGATCGCGGACGAAATTGTCGGCTACAACACAGATTCCTCTGTGGGAGCATCCCTTTTTAAGGAAAGCATAAATGACTCTCAGACAATTCTACTGTCAAGAAATCGAAAAATCAATCTTTGAAATAAGTCCGTAAACAACGTATAATAAAAACGCTCTTCGAGAGCTTTTTTACTTAAAATGGCCAAAAATAACAATAAAAATCTCGCCCGTCAAAATTTGGCTTCACAAAATTCAAGCGGGCAAGTAGAACGACCACCCGTGGTTGTCATCATGGGTCATGTTGACCATGGCAAAACCTCGCTTTTAGACTACATCAGGAAAACAAAGGTTGCGTCCCGCGAGGCCGGCGGCATCACCCAACACGTCAGTGCCTATGAAATCACTGTAAACAGCAACCCAGCTTCGCTTGAATCCATTAAAGGACAAAGAAAGATAACCTTCATAGACACTCCTGGACACGAAGCTTTCACAAAAATCAGGGAAAGGGGCACCCGGGTCGCTGACATTGCCGTTTTGGTCATCGCCTCAGAAGAAGGCTTAAAACCACAAACAAAAGAGGTTTTGAATTTCATAAAAGAGGCAAAAATTCCATATATTATCGCCCTCAATAAATCAGATCTGCCGCAAGCCAATCAAGACAAAGTCAAACAACAGTTAGCAGAACTCGAGATTTATGTTGAAGATTGGGGCGGTAAAATCCCCTGCTTGAACATCTCCGCAAAAACAGGCGCTGGCATTAACGAACTTTTAGAGATGATCGTCTTAATGGCTGAGATGGAAGAGCTGAAAGCCGATCCGAGTTCGGAGCCAGAAGGCATTATTATTGAATCCTCTCTTGATCCGCAAAAAGGCATCTTTGCCACGGGCATTATTCTCAATGGCACACTTGCTTTGGGTCAAACAATCTATACCAAAACAGCCGAAGTTAAGATTAAAAGCTTGGAAAACTTTTCTAAGGAAAGAGTAAAAAGTCTCAGCTTCTCTTCACCGGCAATCATCATTGGCTGGAACCAACCGCCCGAAGCTGGAGAAACATTCTCAACCAAAAAACCAGAGAGAGAAATCAAGATAGAGTCTGAACTCAACCGTAAAGCAGCCGGAAAAGAAAAAACATTTTCTTTAATACTCAAGGCAGACGCAGCTGGTTCTGTTGAAGCTTTGGAAGCGGTTATCCTGCCGATCTTCAAAGAAGTTGAACTTACTCCGGTCGTGGAAGACAAATCTGCCGGACCCATCTCTTTAACAGATATCAAAACCGCAGAAAACACAAACGCCGCCATCATTAGTTTCAGATCAAAAATAACCAATGAAGTCGGCAACTACATCAGGGATCGAAAGATCAAAATCTTTGAAAGCGAAATTATTTACGAACTTCAGGAAAACCTTAAAAAATACCTTGAAGAACTGATCAAGCCAGACGAAGAAAAACTCACCGGCAAGCTCGAGATTCTGGAAATCTTTTCCGAAAAAGATAAGAAGAACAAACAAGTTGTCGGTGGCAGACTTTTTGAAGGCAAAGCGAGAAAAGGCCAGCGGATAAATATTAAAAGAACTGAAGAGCTTGTCGGCCAAGCAAAAATCCTGTCCATCAAAAAAGGTAAACAAGAAATGGAGTCAAGCGAAGCCGTTAACGAAATTGGCTTACAGATCGAAACATCGGCCGATATTAGCAAGGGAGATATTTTTGAGTTTAGAGTTTAATAATGCCGGAGAAACCAAAACCAAGAATCTTGAGATTAGAGGAGCATATCCTCGAAGAATTAGGCACGATCATCAAAAAAGAGTTTGATGATCCAAGTCAAAGCTTTATCTCGTTGACCAAAGTCAACCTTGGTTCTGATATAAGCCACGCCACAGTTTTTATTTCTGTTTTTCCGGAAAGCAACAAAGATAACGTTATCGAGCGCCTGAATCGTGCTCATGGATTTTTGCAGGCAAAACTTTATGAACGGCTCTCTACTTACAATCTCCCCAAGCTTTTTTTCAAGTACGACCCGAGTATCATCCAAGAATCCCAGCTTCACGATTTGATTGAAAAAACAAAAAATAAATAATAGTATTAAAAAATACGGCGTCGTAGCCAAGTAGTAAGGCAAGGGTCTGCAAAACCCTCATACGCGAGTGCAATTCTCGCCGACGCCTCACAACTGCCTGGGTGGTGGAATGGTATACACGAAGGACTTAAAATCCTTTGCCGCAAGGCTTGTGGGTTCGAGTCCCACCCCGGGCACCAGCATTCTTGGATTAGTCCGAACCTATTTTGAACAGAACTGATGGCGCGCGAAGCCGCACCGCTCAAAACCGCAAAAGAACCCGGAGAAAAACATCGGCTCGAACCATATTTTAATTTTGGGGGAAGAAAAAATTTAAAACATATGGAACAAAAGAAAAATTGGCCCAAAGATTATAATGATGAGGAAATAAGAGACGGCATAGAAATCGGGGCGCTGAAAGAAAGTGGTTTTAGCGGCGCAAAAGAAGCAGGTCTTGCTGAATTGTTAATAAGAAACAAAAAAAGTGCTGAAAAATCTGATGAAAAAATCTTCAAGCTTTCTACTGCCATTCTTGTTGTTTCTATTTTGGGTTTAGTGGCCTCCATTATTTTTTGATTCTTAAGATTTTTAAAATATGTTCTCAAAAAGAAAAATTAAAATCTTAATCATTTTCTTGTATACACTTCTTACGCTTAAAGTCGTGTATCCATTTTTATTTTATGTTTTCCCAAATACTTGGGGCGAATTTTTAGACAGCCTCAGTATGTTCACTTTACTGAATAATAATTTGATGGCACTTTGCATCGGTATTTTTTTGAATGCATTCCTAATTTTATACTTCAAAATTCTGACAAAGAAAAAATACGAAGTAATTGTATTGGTTGTTTATACGCTTATCAACCTTAAATTATTATCGACACCGCTTTTATATTTTTTCAGCTCATGGTATAGCCAAGCTCCGAATTTTAATTTACTAGCTCTTTTTACTGGATTATTTTTAAATGCGGCATTAGTCCTTTATTGGATGCGAAAGAATACATTCGGAGTCGAAATATAATTTATTCCTGCCGCCAAAGAAAAACTTGTCGTGCCCAGGGCAGATCCGCCTCTGGCGGAAAATTGTCAGCGGTGCGGCTCACTTCGACTTCGCTCAGTACAGACCGCCGCCTTTCCGTCCGCCAGTTGGCGGATTCGCGGGAGGATTTTTTCGGAAAAATGCGTTCGGACTAATTCAAGAATACTGCACCAATACTAAAGCGCGGCCTTAAGGCCGCGCTTTAGTATTTATTTATTTCTTAGTGAAAAAGATTTTCGAAAACTCCATAGCTTTTTCAAGATACGACAACTCAAAATTTTCATTGGCGCCATGCATGTTGCAATCTTCGTTAACCAATGGAATCGATAGAGTCGGCAAATCCAGATTATCTTTGAAAAAAGTAATGATCGGCAAAGAACCACCAACGTATTTCAAAGCTACTGGTTTCTGCCAAACTGTTTCAAGGATTTTTTTCGCTCCGGCAACATGTTCATTATCAACCTCGACAAACACGCCCTTGCCGGATTGATCGCAGTTAATATCCCAGTCAATGTAGTCTGGTGTAATCTTTTTCAAAAACTTTTTGAAAGATGCAAAAACTCTTTGGGGATCTTGTGTTGGCGATAAACGAACATTAATCTTGGCCAGGGCTTTATGAGGAATAGCATTACGATAACCCTCGCCCGCATAACCAGACTGAATGCCGGTAACTTCAATTGAGGGCAGAAGCCCGGTTTTGGTATAAAAATCAAGATTATTCTCTGTAAAAAACTTCCTTTTACCCGTGATTTTCTCGTATTCTTCTTGGAAGAATGGAATGTTTTTGTTATTTTCCAAAATCTCTTTAGTGATTGGTGCGGATTCAAGATAAAGCTCATCTTCACTGATCCGATTATCTTCAGTATAAAACTTCGAGATTATTTTTGCTAATTCATGGATTGCATTCGGCGCAAATCCGCCATACATGCCAGAATGTAGGTCAACATTGCCAACCTTAATGTTTAAGGTCGCGTTAAAGATGCCACGGAAACCAATCTCAATGTTCGGCATGTTTCCGGAAATTTCTCCGTCAGATAATAAAACAAAGTCTGCTTTTAAGAACTTTCTGTTTTCTTTAATAAACCTTTCAAGATTTGGCGAACCTATCTCTTCTGCGCCTTCAATAAGGAACTTAATGTTATAACCTAAAGTTTTGTTATGAATATGTTTAAAAACATTAACAACATGCACCAGATGCTGACCCTTGTTGTCAATCACGCCTCGCGCATATAAACGACCATTTCTTTCTGATAACGCAAAAGGCTCTGAGTCCCAGCCTTCTTCTTTACTTGCCGGCTGAACATCGTAGTGACCATAAACCAAAACTGTTTTCAGGCTCGAATCGGCAACGTAATCGGCAACAATTAAAGGATTGTCATGGCCCTCAACGACCTGAACCGTAAAACCATTGTCCTGAAACAATTTTTTATACCAAACCACGGTTGCCTGTATCTCAGACAAAAAACTCGCGTCCGTGGAAACGCTTTTAAACTTGACTAATTCGCTCAAGAGACTTTTATATTGCTCAAACATATATTTTAATTATAATACAGATGCAGGGGCGGGCTGCCAATCCCAATTGGTCCGCCCCTGCTTCTTTATTCGTCACCAACACCTCCGCCTGCCTGACACCCCGGATGCCAATAAGTTTGCCAGCGATCACCGCCGCCACTGTTAGTAAACATTGGCGCGTTACACGACGGACATCTGAAAGTACCCTCTGGATAGCTGGCTGGATCAGGAACCTCGATGCTTTTACCAGTGATTCCACAAGTGTTCTTTCCGGGACTCAAAACCCATGTTCGCACCGCATACTTGACACCTCTCGCTCCGGCTGGCATACGAATCTCCTTTTTTTGACTAAAGCTACTCAGGAATATCATCTTTCCTGAAAACTAGTTATTTCCCTTGCTGACAGAAACAACCAGTTTTCAGGAGACGAACAATCTTATTGCTCGTCCCTTTGAAAAACCTCAAGGCTGCGTTAAGCCCAGCGGATAATGAGGACCCTCTAATATCCTGACGGAAAGAACCTGATTCGTGCCATCGAGTTCAAGTTCTACGATCGTTCCGCTCGGTTGCGCTGCCAAGGCTGACGCTCCAGAAACGTTCGGGGTAATTTCGTATGTTCTGCCGCCAACATTGACAGCAACAGAATACGTTTGACCGACAGCATTTACGACACTCGCCTGTACGAGAGACATGTTTTTCTCCTTCTGTTTATAAAAACTTGGATTCGAAAGACTTACCCGTCTCCATCATACCCAGAACCCGGTCCAGGATCTGGGCACGACGACCCTTCTTGGGGCTGTTCGCCACCACCTGCTGAATGACTCAACATAGGCACACTCCTTGTTCTAAGATGACCAGTCACAAAACATTATTTGCAATCTGGGAACTGGCTAACTCCCTACTGATTATAAGAATTAACCAGTTCTCAGTTCACAAATTCCCTCTATCAAAAACCTCTCGGTTTCAGCCGAGAGGTTTTTGATAGGTTGGTTTAAAAATTATTTTAAAAACTCTACATCGTAACTCTCGGCCCAATAGCAACAAAATTGAAAACAAAAGTGGGGCAAATAATTGTTGCCATCCAAACTGTTCTGAGGGAATAAATTTTCTGAACCGAGCTATTCATATTCAACATAAGATAGATTTTAGCAAAAACATTCTCCTTGTCAAGGGATAAACAATTTATTGGTATATAATATTACTACTATGCTTAAAAAAAGAAGATCTTATATCCAAATCGCTCTAAACAGCTCTCTTGAAGAAGCTGGCACCATTATCTCGCGGCTGCCAAGAAACAACCGCATCCTAATCGAAGCCGGCACGCCCTTGATCAAACAATACGGCTCAGAGGGAATCAGATTTATCAAGCAAACATACAAAAATCACCTTCTCGGTCTATCTATTATGGAGCCCATGACAAAACCCAATAACCTTGGAGACCTCAACAAACTCCTGAAGATGCTCATAAAACCACAAAAACCACCAGATGATTTCCAAAGAGAAGTTTCTGGCTCTGAAGAAGAGGGGGAAGATCTCTATCCGTATGTGGTTGCCGATCTAAAAACAATGGATCGCGGCAAAACCGAGGTCAGGCTCGCAGCCGAAGCCGGCGCAGACGCGGCCATTGCCTTGGGACACGCGCCCATCGAAACCCTTGAAAGCTTTGTGAAAAATTGCGCCGAGCTGGGCCTTGATTCAATGATTGACATGATGAACGTTGAAAACCCGATCACCACATTAAGGGTCATGAGAAACAAACCGACCGTGGTGATTTTGCATCGCGGTGTCGATGAAACCGAGTTCAACAGAGAGAAACAGATTCCTTATCATGACATACAAAGAATCAAGGGTTCACTCGATATTCTGGTTGCCGTGGCCGGTGGCGACACGCCAAGGGAGGTCCAGCGAGCCATTTTTAATGATGCCGACATCGTTATCGTCTGGAAAGCATTTCTCCATTCAAATCAAGAGACAACTGATTTAGCCTATGAATTTTTGAAGCAAATAAAATAAGTCAATTAACACAAAGCACCGCTTTGAAATAAGCGGCGTTTTGTATGAGACAAAAACTTATTCTATTTTTTGATTTTCAGATGCTCTGACAGAGATTTGATACCATCAAGAATCTCAACCGGAAGAGCGAAGATCACTGTTTTTGAAGGATCGGGATTGATTTTTTCAATGGTCGCCAACGTCCTTAAAGACATGCCTCCAGGAACCTTAGAAAGCCTTTCCGCGGCTTGAGCCAATTTTTCCGCTGCGGAAAATTCACCCGCAGAGCGAATGATAACAGCCCGCCTTTCTCTCTCTGACTCTGCTTGCTTAGCCATAACTCTTTTCATGTCTGCCGGCAGTTCAATATCTTGAATCTTAATATCAACAATATCCACGCCCCAATTTTTTGTCGCTCCACCAACAACTTTTGAGATCTCTTCGGCAATCTTGGTTCTTTCAGCCAGAAGATCATCGAGCTCAACACCACCGATCACATCCCTCAATGTCGCTTGGGCATATTCTTTCACGGCCTTGGAAAAATCCTCAATCTCAAGAATAGCCTTTTCCGAATTGGAAACACGAAAATAGACCACCGCATTGATACCGACAGGAACATTGTCTTTAGTAATGACCTCTTGCTGAGGAATTGAAGAAGTAACTATCCTGATATCCACCTTTATCATTCTCTGAATCACTGGAAAAATCCAGGTCAAACCCGGATCGCGAGTATTAGAATACCTTCCAAGAGTCAAAATAATACCACGTTCGTACTGATTAATAAGCCTCAGTCCGGAAAGAACTAAAGATAGAAGGATCAAATATATAACCATGTTTTTTTCTTAATAATCTTAATTATAACAAACTCAGCTCAACAAAAGTTTATCCAAAAAGAAAATCACCAATCCCAAACTAGCAACAATACCGGAAACGATCCAGAAGCGCATTGTGATCTGCGGCTCCAGCCAGCCCCTGGCTTCAAAATGATGATGAATTGGGGCTGAAATGAATATTTTCTGTTTTAAAAATTTTTTCGAAAAAAGCTGAATAATATCTGAAAACGCCTCAACAACCATAATAAAAGCAAAAAATGGCAAAAGCATGACCGAATTTGTTAAAAGGCTGATAACGGCAATGGCCACACCCAAAGACATCGCACCAGTATCGCCCATAAAAAATCTGGCCGGATAAATATTAAACCACAGAAACGCAATCAAGGCGCCAATCAAACTACCGGCAAACATCGCCAAGTCATATCTTTGATTGGCAAAAGCGACCACCGCCAAACAAGATAGAGCAATCAAAGCCACGCCTTCAGCCAATCCGTCGAGGCCGTTCGTTAAATCAAGAGAAAAAGAGGTGGCAATCACCACAAAAACAAAGAAGGTTGCATATCCAAAAATCCCGATATTCAAATCACCCAAAAACGGAATGTGCAAAATATCCCATTCAAGCTTGAAAGCGAACCACAACGCCCCAAGCAAAGCCACGATACCAAAAAGAACAATTCTCTCCTTCATGGTGAAACCGTTCTTGCCTCTGAACTTGACAATGCCCGCGATATCGTCTGCCGCACCGACTATCGCTGCCAAAACCATCGCCGCCAAAGGCAAGTATGTTTGTGATCTCGAAAGAAAGTTCAGCTCGCCCCAAAAACCGTCAAACAGCTTCGATAAACCGAAAAACAAAAGAGAGACAATCACAACCGTACCCCAGATGATAATTCCGGCCATAACCGGCGTCCCCTCTTTGGGCGCGTGCATTTGGTTAAAAATCGGCGTTCCTTGTTTAGCGATAACTTTTCTTGAGTTCAATCTTTTAATCAAACGCTCAACCGGCGCAACCAAAATCATGCCAATAGCAAAGGAAAACACGGAAACAGCTAAAAATCTAACCACCTGAATAATCTCTGACATTTAGATATTAAAATTAAGTGAACTATAGACCAGAAGGCCAAACATCGCTTTTAGTTCCGATACCTCCAATACCAATCAATTAAGGTTTGCGAATCTTTGAATCTGTCCTGGGAACCAAGCACCAAACTCAAAATCATTTTCTGGCCGTCTTTAAATATCACCAAAAGACTGCCGGAAGCCTCGGGAGTGAATCCGGTTTTGGAACCCAAAATTCCCTGAATTTTCGAAACTAATGTATTCGTGTTTTTCAAATTGAAAGCCAGACCGGCCGGAGAAATAACTTTAATCTCCGGAATCTTTGAAATTAAAAATATGCCTTGATAAGACTTCAAGATTTCCTTTGCGAGATTTTTCATATCATAAACCGTCGAGATATTGCTCGCCAAGCCGATAGGATCATAAAACAATGTGTTTTCCATTTTTAACTGCTGAGCCTTCCTGTTCATTTCAAAAACAAAAAACTTTGACCCCTCTTTAAAAACAGACCTTCCCAAAACATTAGCAACGGCATTATCCGATCTGATTAAGATAAAATGCAGGGCTTCCTCAAGATTGAAATTATCGCCAGACTTTAAATCATTGTATGGGTTTTCTATTTTCAGATCTTCATCAAGAACGAAAAGCCTTTGCTTGGCGTCTTTGATATTTTCCGATGCCACCAGGGCAGTCATGAGTTTTGTCAAGGAGGCGATCAAGAGTCTTTTTTGCGGTTCTTTTTCAAACAAAGGCTTGTCGTTCGTCAGGTCGTAGATAAGTGCCGATTCGGCTTTAACCTCCGGTTTTCTTGAAAAATTAACCTCGTTCGGGAATATATCTACGGGTAAAAAAGTCACTACCGGATAATCCGGCTCGGGGGATCCGAAAATAATGGCTGATAAAGACGGCTCAGCCGCAACATCCTCCGGTTTCACTCCAAGATAAAAAACCACAGAAACAAGAAAAACTGCAAAAAAACCGGCGGTCATAAGATAAGAAAAATTATTATTGTTCGGTTCCATGATCTTTTTCGATTTCACTCTCAAAATTCTCAACTTTTTTCATCAAATCGCCCAATCTCTGGTTCAAGGCGTCAAAATCAGGAAGGTCCTCGGGGCTTAAGATGCCAAGCAATTTCAGAAGTCCAAAAGAGGGACGATAAACAAAAGACAGGCCGTGTTTTTCCCGTGTGATCAGATCCCTCATTGAAAGCATTCTTAAAATATACGACGAGTTGACTCCCCTGATAAAGTCAATCTCCGATCTTAAAATCGGGCCTCGGTATAGAATCAATGTTAACACCTCAGTCGCGGCTGAACTCAATTCTTCATCAACATCCCTCTTCAGAAATTTTTCCAAGAAAACAAAGTTACCCGGTCTCGTCCCGAGCTGTATCTCGTCATTATTTCTGATCAAAACTGTTCCTGATTCAAGATTTTGAGCAATCTTTTCGGCATATTCGACAACAAGACTGTTAACAATCGCTTGTTCAAGCCCAAGGATTACAGCGAGCTTATCCAGCTTTACTGGTTCACCGTAAGCAAAAAGAATTGATTCTAAGGCTGAAAAAAAACGGCTTTTTTCTGGTCCTGCTTCCATGTCTCTTGCTAATAAAACTAATTGTCTGCTTTGTTCCTTTTTATCTCGATCTCACCAAAGTCTCTTGTCTGAGAAACCATAATCATTCTCTCACGAAATAAAAATAAAACTGCCAAAAAATTGATAATCGTATCGATCTTCTTCCCAGAGGCCGAGAGCTGGGCGAATGTCAAAGTCGCCTGGGTTTCAATATTCTTAAGGATCTCTTTGATTCTCTCTTCGATTGATGCGACCTTCTGAAGATAACCCGAAACACGCGGATGAAGAAACTTTTCCAATCCCAGACCGAGATTCTCAAGAGCTTTAACCAATAGGGGCAGAGATAATTTTGGTGGCGGCAAAAAAACAATTGAGCGCCCCTGCCAAAGTTCACGAGTAATAATCAGATTTTTTTTCAACATCATGCTTTTTACGATCTTTGCCTGATTCTTGTAACGACGATATTCTTCAAGTGCTCTTTCCAAATCTCTGACCTCGGATTCCTCTTCTTCTGACAAAGAAGTTGAAGGTAGAAGAATTTTTGATTTGATCAAAAGCAACCGAGACGCCACTAATAAAAAATCCGCCAAGTCATAAGGATTGAGATCTCCCTGGTTGATGATCTCAAGGTACTGGTCAGTAACACTAGCCAAAGCCACGTCGCAAACATCAAGTTTTTGGCGCTCAATCAGTTCCAATAAAAGATCTAACGGACCTTCAAATTTATCAAGTTTAAAGTTCATCGCCTTTAATCAATCAGTAACCTTTCGCGGTTCATTAATCATCCTTCCAAAACCAATAAACAAATTCAAAGAGAAATTTTCGAACAAATCCTTAAACATCTGGTAACTCTCTCGTTTATACTCAGAAATCGGCTGATGGTGAGCATAATCTCTCAGTCTCACGGAATCGATCAAGTGATCCATCGCCTCAAGGTGCTCCATCCATAAAACATCAAGAACACGCAACGCACCCTGACGCAAAGACTCAACCTCCTTTGTTTTCAAAAACTGCTCGAAAAATTCCAAAACCACGTTTCTTAAGTCCTCTTTGGAATGAGATCTTTCCTTTAAACTTGCCGGTAGATTGGTCAAAGAATCAATCTCGCGCCAAAGATTTTCAAAATCAAAGCTATCGGTGTTATATTTTTTAAAAAACATGTCCAGAGCTTCACCAATAACATTCATAATCAAAGCCATCGTCTGCTGCTGATCAGCAAGTAAAAATTCTTTGCGCCGACGATAAACAGCGTCGCGCTGCCTGCTCAAAACATCGTCGTACTCAAGCACATATTTTCTGATATCAAAATTTGCTCCCTCTACTTTTTCCTGAGCTGAATCCAACGCTTTTGAAACAAACTCATTCTGAACCGGCTGGTCTTCGGGAAGATTAAGACGCTGAATCAAACCGCGAATCTTATCGGAACCGAATATCCTCATCAAATCATCTTCCAGAGAAACGAAAAATTGAGTCATGCCGGGGTCTCCTTGTCGACCCGACCTGCCACGCAACTGGTTATCAATTCTCCTCGACTCGTGCCTTTCGGTGCCAATGACATAGAGTCCGCCAAGTTTTTTAATTTCTTCAGCTTCTTCTTCGTTTTGGGGATTCCCGCCAAGAATAATGTCAACACCACGGCCAGCCATATTCGTTGCCACGGTAACATGCCCCTTCTTTCCGGCCTGAGCAATCGCCTCGGCTTCTTTTTCATGCTGTTTGGCATTTAAAACATTGTGTTCAACACCATTCCTTTTTAAAAGCGCAGAGAGAGTTTCGTTTTTTTCAATAGAAACAGTACCAATCAGTATTGGCTGACCCAGCCCACTTCTTGTTTTCACTTGTTTAACCAAACTATCAAGTTTTGCTTTTTCCGTCACAAAGATCATATCAGAAGCATCCTTCCTGATGTTCGATTTATTAGTCGGAATCGGCAGAACATCCAGATGATAAACTTTCGAGAACTCCTCGCTTGAACTCAAAGCTGTGCCAGTCATTCCTGAAAGAATCGGATACATTCTGAAATAATTCTGTAAAGTGATCGTGGCCGCGGTTCGTGATTCTTCCTGGATCTTCAAACCCTCCTTTGCCTCAATGGCCTGGTGCAACCCCCCTGAATAACGACGACCTTGCATTAACCGACCCGTGAACTCATCAACGATAATCACTTGTCCGTCTTTCACGACATAGTTTTTATCGCGTTTAAAAAGAAACTGCGCCTTCAAAGACTCTTCAAGATGATGGACCAAAACAAGATTATTATCCTCATAAATATCGCGGCCAAAAAATTGTTTCAGCTTCTCAATACCCGTATCGGTCAAAAAAGCCGAGTGTTTTTTCTCATCAATTTCAACATCGGACCCTGAATTTAATCGAGGCGCGATCTTCGCAAACTCTCGGTAAATCTTAGCCGCATCGACATCCGGAGCGGAGATAATCAACGGCGTTCTCGCTTCATCAATCAAGATACTATCGACCTCGTCAACAATCGCAAAATAAAGTCCGCGCTGAACGGAGTCTTCGGAACGATAAACCAGATTATCGCGGAGATAATCAAAGCCAAACTGATGATTAGTACCGTAAATAATGTCTGCCTGATAAGCTTCTTTTCTCTTTACTGGTTTTAAAAAATTGTGAAACACCCTGAAGCTCGAAAACTCATCTCGAGATTCATCTTCAGTCTCAGCAGACCGCCAATCCGAATCATAGATAAAAGAGTTTTCGTGGATTAAGCACGACACCTTTAGTCCGAGCAGGTGGAAAATCTGACCCATCCAAACAGCATCGCGTTGAGCCAAATAATCATTTACAGTCACCACGTGCACTCCTTTGCCGGTTAATCCATGCAGATAAGCCGGCATCGTCGCCGCCAGAGTCTTACCTTCTCCCGTTTTCATCTCCGCAACTTTTCCCTGCCAAAGAACAATGCCCCCAAGAAGTTGTGAGTCAAATGCTCTTTGACCCAAAGTTCTCTTGGCTGATTCGCGAACAAGAGCAAAAGACTCCGGTAAAACTGATTCCAGAGAAGCGCCGCCAAGAACTGTTTTTCTGAGATCCAGGCTACGCCGCCTCAACCCCTCATCATCAAGACCAGACAAACTGCTTTCCAAGCTGTTGATTGACAAAAGAATCGTCGACAACTTCTCGATCGCTTTTTGGTTAGCATCTTTTAAAAAAATCTTAAAAAAATTTACCACTTTAAATTTCTGTTTTCGCTTTACGGCTTCTCTTTCTTTGTTGAGCCAAAAATTTGTCTTTTTCGGCTTTTAGCTGACGCAAGATCTCGTACTCCACCGTATCAATAATCTCATAAATATCTTCTCCCTGCTCTTCACTTCGAACCATCTCTTTATTAAGCTTTAGATTCATCACCATTAACAGCCTCGTACCGTGACGACGATGTGAGATCCTTGAAACCGAGATCTCAAACAAAACTTCGGAGAATCGCTTTTTAACAAAATTCTCAATCTTTTTTATTTTCTCATCCAGATAGTCACGGATAACCGAAGTCAAAACAAAATCATGAGTATTAATCTGAACTTTTCTTAAAAAATGATCCGAGATAGCCATAGGAAAACTAAACTAATCTTAGACACTAGTAAATTTTACCCCAGACAGAGCCTTTAGGCAACGCCTTAAATATCCCGCCCCGAAGTTATTCGGGGCGGGATATTTAGAAAACTATTTTCTTTTTGCGGCTTTTTTCTTCACAACTTTCTTTTTCGACACCGCCTTCTTTACAACCTTTCTTTTAACTGTAATTTTCTTCTTGGCAACTTTTTTAATTGGCCTTCTCACAACTTTCTTCGCTGCTTTCTTTTTAACCGGCCTGGCCGAGACTTTTTTTCTTTTTACCATTTTTTATTTTTGTTCAAATTTTTGTTAATTGGCAAGATACGACCCACGAGCCACGATCGGCCCGGCAACATTCTTGCCCTAATAAACAAACAAGAGTAGAAGCAAACAACCTTTCCTTCTAATTAAATTTTAGAGAAACAAAGGCTTCATGGCAATGGTGGATAACTTTTTCTCTCCCGATTTTTCAAAAGACAAAAAGTATCGATCACGCAAAATCTTCCCAAAAACAAAAAGTGATACCGAAAAGATTCCATAGTGAAAAAAATCCAAAAAAATAAAGTACAATTTGAAAAAATTGACTATTCGTTTCTGTTCTTTATAATTAAGATATCGATTGTTTTATTTCTCCCGGCCCCCGCCAAGCAGCACTCACTTAATTTAACAACAGGAGTACACTCTTGGCGGGGACCCGGGGAAATAACATGATCAAAGCTTGACTTTTAAAGAAAGACATGCTATACTGTATCTGTTAAGTGAGTGAGGCCTGAATTCTTACAAGAATAAAGACCAACTCCTGTTGTTTGAAAAATGGCCAAGGCAACTTGGCTATTTTTCATTCTCAGAGTTTTTCTCTCCATGATTTCTTGCTATATTTATTAATACCAAGTCTTTTACAATTCAATGTTAAAGAATATTCTTCAAAAACAGATCTCTTTTCCGGTTGCGGCGGCTATAATTATGGTCCTTGGTATTTCCAGCGCCGGCTTATTTTTTATCTTCAGAAACAAAATTTATCAGTACCAGCTCTTGCTTCAGGACGACGCCGGAAGCAGGGAAATCTTTGATCTTGAGTATGGTTCGTTGCCGCAAATGTCAGACGAAAACTTCTTTGCGCGGACAAAGAAAAAACTTATTTCTGAAAAAGCTGAGTTTATTGAAGCCAATCTCTCCGAAATGAAAATCAGCCTTTATCAATCCGGAAACGCCACCAAAGAATTCCAGATTATCGGAAAGGGTAAAGAAGGATCCTGGTGGGAAACGCCAGCCGGCATCTACAAAATTGAATTAAAGGAGAAACTGCATTTCTCTTCGATTGGTCAAGTTTACATGCCATACTCAATGCAATTTCAAGGAAATTTTTTTATTCACGGCATTCCCTATTATCCCGACGGGCAGGAAACCAGTTTTTCCTATACCGGTGGGTGCATCAAAATCTTAACTGAAGACGCCGAAAAGCTCTTTAACCTTGCCAATCTCGGCGTTCCCGTACTGGTTTTTGAAAAAGATTTTGAAAAAGATAGTTTCAAATACGAAATTCAAGGCCCGAGAGTTGAGGCCGCTGCCTATCTTGCCGCCGATCTAAAGAATAACTTTGTCTTTTTTGAACGAAATCCAGACTCAGTTCTGCCAATCGCCTCATTAACCAAATTAATGTCTGCCGTTATCGCAACGGAATACATCAATCTCGAAAAAGAAATCACTGTTACCCAAGCCATGATCACTCCGACCTCAGTGCCAAGACTGAAAATCAACCAAAGTTATAAGGCCTACGATCTACTTTTCCCATTGATGACTGAATCTTCAAATGAGGCCGCCCAAGCGCTAAGTTACTTCATCGGACCGCAACGGTTTATCAGCTTAATGAATCAAAAGGCAATGTCGCTCGGCATGAACGATTCCGTCTTTGCTGATTCATCCGGCATCAGCCCAGTCTCCGCGAGCTCGCCAAAAGATCTTTTTTCGTTGGCCAAATATCTTTACTTTAATCGAAACTTCATCTTGAAACTTTCAAGCGGAACGATAAAAGATTCTGCCTATGGCGAAAATCCGTTCAGAAACTTGGCCAATTTCAATGCTCCCCGAAACAACAGACCCTTATGGGAGCAATTTGTCGGCGGCAAGATTGGCTTAACCCAAGCCTCAAAGGAAACCATCATCTCAATTTTCGAGATAGAGATCCGCCAGGAAAAAAGACCAGTGGTAATTATCGTCCTCGGAACAGACAGCAGCTACGAAGATGTTGAGGAAATCGCCTCGAAAATCAGCGCGCTTTACCGATAGAAATCATTTATGGAAAAAAAGAACAACCCGGAAAGTTCAGAAAAAAAAGATCGGGAAGGCGCCCCGGAGAAAATTCTCGAAAACAAATTTTTTATCTGGATTTGCGCCACAATTGTTTTTTCCGGCTTGTTGAGTCTGAAAAACGACTTTGTCGTCTCAAGTGACGTTGTCTCTAACATTGTCTCAATTATCAAACCTTCTCCTTCACCGATTCATTTACAACTCGACCCGGCTCCGAAAACAGTCAAGGGCATTTATTTAACCGCCTGGTCAGCTTCAAACCCCAAAAGGATTAACGAAATAATCAATCTAGCGAAAAATACGGAAATAAACGGAGTCGTCATTGATATTAAAGACTACACCGGCAGAGTTTTCTTTGAAACTCAAAACACATTAATCAAGGAGATTAGTTCAGAAGAACCAAGAATAAAAAACCTCGCTGATTTAATAAAGACGCTTCACCAAGAAAAAATCTATGTCATTGCCAGACTGGCAGTTTTTCAAGACCTTTATCTGGCCGAAAACAAACCAGAGTATGCAATAAAAAATAGCTCGACTGGAAATATCTGGCGAGATAACAAGAAATTAGCTTGGGTCGATCCCGGATCAAAATACGTCTGGGACTACAACATTGCCGTGGTCAAAGAGGCCGCAAGACTCGGAGTTGATGAGATAAATCTTGACTACATTCGCTTCCCTTCCGACGGGGCCATCGGCCAAACAAACTACCCGTTTTTCGACCAATCACAAAAAACAAAGCCTGAACAAATCAGAGAATTTTTCGAATATTTCAAAGCAAACACGCGTGATCTGGGGATCAAAACCTCGGCTGATCTTTTTGGACAAAGCTGCTTTGACCTCTCAGATATGAATATCGGCCAGATTCTCGAGTATGCTCTGCCATATTTTGATTATTTGTCGCCAATGGTCTATCCGTCTCACTACGCTCCGGGCTTTATCGGTTATAAAAATCCGGCTTTATATCCTTACGAAATTATTGACTACTCCATGAAAAAAGCTACTGCCAGACGGGCAACTCTCCACCAGGCTTTAAATACAAACCTGACAACGGCAAGCTCAACTGCTTTGATACCGCACATTAAAATAGAAAAACTTCCACAAAATACTGGCTTGGCAGAACTAAGGCCATGGCTCCAAGTTTTTGACTTAGGCGCCGTCTACACGCCGGAGATGATCAGAAAACAAATCCAGGCTGTTTATGACAATGGTTCGACAAGCTCACCACAAGCAGGCTGGTATTTGTGGAATCCAAGCAACGTCTACAACCAAGCTGCGTTGGAAAAAGAATAAATTGCTCGCAAGCAACGTTTTTGATAGAATAAAAACATTCAAAAAAAGTCAGGGTAGCTCAGCTGGTTAGAGCGCGGCACTCATAACGCCGAGGTCGGGAGTTCGAGCCTCCCCCCTGACACAAAACCTGTATAATAAAGCTGAAAGGAGGCGTTCATGAAAACGCTGACAAAAATCTGGCTAGGACTTTTGGGGATCTCGGGAGTGATATTTATGATCCTTACCCTCGTCTTCCTCCCAGACTCCATAAAAAACTATCCGGTTGAAGGACCGAAAGCCATACCCTTGGTATTGGCCATGGTTGTGCTCGAACTGATTGTTATCTTTGGACCGATCTTTTTGGCCGCCTACATCGCCTACAAAATCCACCAAAGGCAGGGCGGCCATCACGAAGATCTGTTCAAAACATAACAGAAAAAAACTGCGAGGAAGGCGGTTGAATGGCGTTGGTTCGGCGCAAAAAAACTTTCCCACACCCAAGTTAGGTGTGGGAAAAGATTTCCACAACCTTGTTTCTTGAACTCAATCCAGAAATAATCTTTATTTTCGAAACATCAACGTTAAAATACTTTGCCAATTTTTTTATTAACTCTTGATTGGCTTTACCTTTTTCCGGCAGCGACTTTATACCAATGATCAAATCTTTGTTGTTTTGATCTATGAAATCTTGTTTGAATTTTATTTTAACTTGATAACGCATTGTCTATTATATTAAATTTAACCGCCAGGAGTGGCAAAAATAAAGTTTTTAAGCTAAAATCTTTATTGCCTGCGGGTGTAGCTTAGCCCGGTTTAAAGCGCCTCCCTGTCACGGAGGAGATCGCCAGTTCAAATCTGGTCACCCGCGCAGTTCGACAAGCTCACTGCTAGCAATGAAAGAGATTAAGTTTATTCCTGAATATATTGGCACATCTCGCCCTGAGTATAATCGAAGGGTCACCCGCGCAGTTCGACAAGCTAAACAAAAACACAGTTCAAAAAACAGCTTTTGGAGTAGCTGTTTTTATGTTATAAATACCTTACATCCAAGCTCATCTATGTCAAGCACAAGATGGATTGTGACCAATCCAAGTAAAAAAATATTGAAGATCTAAATCAAAAAGAGCCGTACGGCTCTTTTTGATTCCTTTTCGCGTTCCAATAAAATGTTTGTATTTCTTGCCAAACAGAACTTCAATATGATAAATACGGGATCAGGGCCATTTGTTTGGCTCTTTTCACTGCTTGAGCCAGATCTCTCTGGTGTTTCGAACAAAGACCAGTTTTGGATCTGGTTTTGATTTTCATTGATACTGCCAAAAATTTACGCAAGGTCTCAGCGTCTTTCCAGTTTGGATCTGGTTTTCCACAAAAATGGCACTGCTTGTTATAGTTTTTGATCATCTAGTTGCTAATCATTAAAAAATAAATCTAAAAAGGCAGGTCTTCTCCTGTCGGAACGGTTTCATCAGCAATATCCAAAATCGGCACATCTTCTTGCAACGGCGCGTCCTGTGAATAATCAGATTTTCCTTGTGGTCTCGAAAACTGTTCCTGGTCGCCAGATTTCGGCCCGAACTGAACTCGATCAGCAATAACTTCAGTCCGATACTTTCTTTCGCCGGTTGGTGCATCCCAAGACCGTGTTTTGATCCTGCCCTCAATCATTAAAAGTTTTCCTTTTTGAACGTATTGTTTACAGGTTTCTGCTTGTCTGCCCCAAACAACAACATTATGAAACTCAGTTTCTTCCTGCTTCTGACCAATTTTGTCATTCCAAACCCTGTTTGTCGCCAGAGGAAAACTTGCCACTGATTGCCCTTGTGGCGTCACTCTCAGTTCAATATCTTTTACCACTCTGCCGATCAAAAAAACTTTATTAAGATTCATCGCCTAAAATTTCTTTTAATTTAGTATCTAAGGCCTCTTCAGAGACCTGGGGTTTTTCTCCCTTCTTTGATGGTTCGAGCGTTGTTGGTTCTGATTTCCTGGAAGCTCTCGCTCCGACAGCTATCCGCGCTTTCTTTATTTTCTTTGACTTTTTCACCTCAAAAACCATTTTTCTCAAAATCTCGTTGTCATACTGAAGAACCTTTCTGATAGCTTCCAAGATCGAAGGCTCTCCGGAAAACTGGATTTCACCCCAAAAGCCAACCTTCTGCTTTTTTATGGGATAAGCAAGATTGCGTTTTTCCAAAGATTTTTCTGAAATAACAGAACCGCCAGCATTGATTATTGCCTGAGTAATTTTCTGTAGGTCTTCTTTGGGCAAGGTATCGTCACCTTTGTCTTTGAGCCAAAAACAAATTTCGTAAAGTTTCTTTTCTTCCATAATCTGCGAATTTTAGCATGAAAACTGCTATTTTACAACAGATAGTACAGATTTTACGCCTCATCGGCCAGATCGGTTTCTGCTTCAACTTGACGAGCCCGAGCCCCTGGCTCCATCAGTTTTTTTACGATAACTTTAGCAACATTCGGATTCTCCCGAAGATAAGCCTTCGAAGCTTCAATGCCAACTCCAAGTTTCTGACCATCAAAAGAATAGCTTGCGCCAGCGCGACTCAAAATACCAAACTTCACGCCCGTATTAATCAAATCTGCTTCATAAGAAATACCTTCGTTATACATAATGTCGAACTCTGCGGTTTTAAAAGGTGGCGCAACCTTGTTCTTAACCACCTTGGCTTTCACCTTGTTGCCGACAATCTCATCGCCTTTTTTCAATTGAGCGGAACGCCTAACCTCAATCCTAACCGACGAATAGAACTTCAAGGCCTTGCCGCCGGGAGTTGTTTCCGGATTACCGTAAGTACCAATCTGCATCCTGATTTGATTGATAAAAACGATTGTGGTCTTTGTCTTGGCGACAATCGCTGTCAACTTTCTTAAAGCATGAGACATCAATCTCGCTTGCAGGCCAATAAACTGCGCTCCCATATCGCCTTCAATCTCCGCTTGCGGCGTTAACGCCGCCACGGAGTCAACAACAACAACCTCAAGGGCACCAGTCTTAACTAAAGACTCAACAATTTCCAATGCTTGTTCGCCCGTGTCCGGTTGAGAGATCAGAAGGTCGTTGATCTTAACCCCGATTTTCTTCGCATATTCAGGGTCAAGCGCGTGCTCGGCATCAACAAAAGCGGCTTTGCCGCCTCGTTTCTGAGCCTGAGAAACAATATGCAGGGCAAGAGTTGTTTTTCCTGACGATTCAGGACCGAAAACCTCAATGATTCTTCCTTGTGGCACGCCACCGACACCCAAGGCAATGTCTAGTGACACAGAGCCGGTCGGAATGGCATCAACATCAACCCTGCCAACCTCTCCCAGCTTCATAATCGCACCGTCGCCATAGCGTGACTGGATGTCCTTGATCAGTTCGTCTAGGGCCTTTGACTTGGTATCTTTTTGTTCTGACAACGGTTTCGCGCTTTTTGCTTTTGGCATAAATTTATTTGATTAGTGGTTAATGACTAATCATTATAGCAAACTTTAAAACCATAAAAATCCATGTTAAAATTCCAGCCTACAGAAAGGAGTTGATCATGAAACGGGTTTCCCTCTATGCCGTCACTTGCTTGCTGGCACTTGGATTCATTGCCAGCATCGTTGTCGGCAGCATTGGCTACGCGAAACAAAGCGGAGAATTATCGTTCATCGGTCTGATTCTCTTCTTTGTCTCATTGTTGTTCAGCCTTTGTTTCGGCGCAATCCTGACGGCATTTCCACAGCTTCTGCCGCCGGGCAGAAAAACATGAAACTCGGGGCATCTTTGCCCCGTTTTTCTATTCTAAGCCCACCTTGAAAATTAGACTAAAACATGGTATAATATAGATACAGATCCGTTGGTGCCGTCGCGGCCGGGCTCAGGGCGCCCGGATGCTCGCGGTTTGGGCTGAACCAGTCGCAACGCTTACCCGCACCGCCCAACTGTCTGTCTGAAAAAGGGGGAATGGAAAATCTCGGCTAAATAAGCCGAGATTTCTATTACCTGATTTCCTCTTTCGGCCACGTCCTCCCGGCACGTAAATATGTTGCTTTTGAGAATTTTAAAAACGAGATTAAGATCTTCGAGCGATCAAAAAAACTCAGGTAGACACAAAAATTTTATGAACCAAAGTAAGAATTTTTTACAATGCGTTTACTCACTCTTCAAAATCACCATCCTTCTTACCACCACTTCTTTACCGAAAAAATTGATAGCCTTAAATTCAATAATATTGATCTCTTGATTCAAAAAAATATCTTTGGAAAAAGAATTTTTCAAAAGCTCTGTTTTCTCACTATTAACAAAAAAATCCTTTACTTTTCCGGAAACCGTTCCAAAAACCTTCACGTTCTTTTCACTTGTTGCCGTTGGCATCTCCCCCAAGACAATCTTTGGTGGCAAAACCAGAACAACAAATTGAAAGGCAAGGAAAAAAAACAATATCGCCAAGAGAAAAACTACGGGATTGAACTCGGGGAGCTTGAGAACAGACTTTGAAGAAAACCTGTTTTGAGGCAAGGCATCATGTTTCCCGGAAGTTTTAAACTGGCTAACAAAACCAAAAACTTCTTTATATCCGACACCGGCAAAGCGTTCGTATTTTTTTAAAATACCTTTTAAATACGGTGCGGAACCGATTTTTTTAAAATCCCCCGATTCTATTTGATCAAGAATATCTTCAGAAATTCCCGAAACCTGTGAAAATTTCTGTAAAGACAGTCCCGAAGCCTCTCTAGAATCTGATAAAAACTGACCGAGATTTTTCAGCTCTTCAGGGTTCATTGTTATTTTTCTTCGTCTAATTCGTCCACGGCCCGATTCGCCTCTATGGTTATTTTGTCTTGTGCCTGATCAATGAAGGCGCTTCCTTCAATAGAATATACTTCCCTTGGCTTTGCTCCCTGGGAAGGGCCAATTACACTACGTGCTTCCAGAATATCCAGTAGCCTTGCCGCCCTGGCATAACCAACTTTCAGATATCTTTGCAATAAGGAAGCTGAAGCTTTTCCCACTTTGACAACCACTTCGTAAGCCTCTTGATAAAGCTCGTCATCGCCAACATCAAACAATGTCTCTTCTTGATCTTGAGCTTCATGGATCAACATTTCCGAAAGGTCTGAATCGTAACCATAATCTTCACCGAGGATCTCCTTTCCTTTATTTTTCAAAAATTCAACTACTTTTTCAGATTCTTTCTCTGAGATCATTGGACCCTGAATTCTTTTCGGTTTTGAAGTCTCGGCAGAAACAAATAAACTGTCGCCACGTCCCAAAAGCTTTTCCGCACCCGCAGTATCAAGAATTGTTCTTGAATCAACCTGCGATGCCACCTGGAAAGCTGTTCTGGCGGTGATGTTCGCCTTGATCAAACCAGTAATCACTTCAACAGACGGTCTCTGAGTCGAAACAATCAAGTGAATCCCAGTCGCTCGGGCCATCTGAGACAACCTGACAATCACTGCTTCAAGGTCCTTTCCGTAAACAGACATCAAGTCTGCTAATTCGTCAATAAAAATCACAATGTAAGGAAGGGTTTTTTCTTTAGAACTGCCGATCTTTTGGTTATACGAATGAATGTCTCTTGAGTGTTCTGACAAAAGCAGATCGTATCGTCTTTCCATTTCCTGTGTTGCCCATTTCAAAGCCATGATCGCTTTCTTGCCCTCAAGTATCACCGGACAAAGAAGATAGGGAATGTTTTCGTAGGCTGAAAGTTCAACTCGTTTCGGATCGATAAGAATGAATCTCAGATTCTGTGGTGAATTCCTGTAAATCAATGAAGTGATGACGCTATGAATGAAAATTGATTTTCCCGTGCCAGTTGCACCGGCGACTAAAAGATGCGGAAGCTTGGAAATATCCGCCATCACCGCGTTTCCCATAACATCACGACCAAGAGGAAAAAGCAACGCCGCAGGGGATTCATTATATGCAGGAGATTCAAGCAAAGATCTCAACCGCACAAGGCTTGGGGTTTTATTCGGAACCTCGATGCCGACCAAAGATTTCCCCGGAATCGGCGCCTCGATTCTTAATGGATGGGCGGCCAAAGCCAACGCCAAATCATTCTGCAAGGCGACAATCCTTGAAAGCTTGACTCCCTGGGCCGGTTTTAATGTGTATTGCGTAACTGTCGGACCGATATTTACCTCCCCCATCTCAACCGGAATGCCGAAATCCTCAAGCGTTCTCTGAATAACCTGCGAATTAATCCTAATGTCACCGACAGTCGGCTTGGCTCCGTCTACTTCAAGAAGATCCAGTGGCGGAAACTCCCAGCCAGAAGCATCGACAAAGGCTTTTTTGAATTTCTTTGACTTCAAGAAAGAAGCAATAACCGGACGTTCTTCATCTAGTATCTGCTCAACCTCCTCGTTCGGAAGAAGCCGTTCCACCTTGCCCTCCGGCATTCTTATTTTAAGAAGACCCTTTTTTTCAGGCTTCGTCAAAGCGAATTTTTCTTTACGATTTTTAAGGTAAGATTTAAAAATCTGCCAAAAATCAACTACCAGGCCGACCAAAAATAGCAAAATAAAAGCTATGAGGCTCGGGAAAAAACCAATTATATTTTCAAGCGACCCCAAAATCCAGCCAAATTTTCCGGTCAACCCAGATTCAAACAGATCTCCCAACCCTAACAAAGACAATAAAATTAAAAAGATTCCAAGCCCGGTGCCAAAATAGTATTCCTCTTCTTCATTCTTGTTAAACAAAAAGATTGCCAGGCCAAAACAAACAAAAGGCACCAGCCATTTGCCAATACCGAAAAAATCTTCAAGCAACACCCGAAGCAACATGCCGATCGGGCCGGAAAGCTCAAAAAAAGACAATAATGATAAACATCCGAGAAAAACAAAAAAAATCGCCAAGACGATCCTTTTGACTTCTGGATCAAAATCAAAAGAGAAACTTGGGAATTTTATAAAACTAAACCGTGATCTTGTTGATTTCTGAGATTTTTTCTTTTTTGCCATAACTATTTATACCAAATAGCACCACTATTTTAGCTTTGATTAAGCTAAAATACAAATCTTTCTCTTACTTTTTAAAATAAAATCTTTTGCTTAAAATACTGTGAAAACGAAGAAAAAAAACAGCCCACATGTATTCATTAAACATCTGGGCTGTTGAAAGTCGGAAGGGCGCGTTATTTATCTTTTCTTATCCTGATATTTTTTGCGTCAGTCCGATCCTGAGATCGAAAACCAGTGCCACAAGGAATCATCTTGCCAATAATCACGTTCTCTTTAAGGCCGCGGAGGTGATCAACCCTGCCCCCCAAAGAAGCATCAATCAAGACCCTGGCTGTATGTTGGAAAGAAGCGGCTGACAAAAATCCTTCTGCGCCAAGAGCCACCTTGGAGATACCCATCACAAGCTGATACGCCTTGGCAACTTTCTTCTTTGATTTTTTGAGCTCATCATTAGTCAAAAGGAATCTTGATTTATCGATGACCTCGCCGGGCAAGAAGTTTGAATCGCCTGGATTTTTAATCTGAACTCGAGAAAACATCAATTTAGCTATCACTTCAAGCCAACGATCGTCAATATCAGCGCCCTGAGAAACATAAATCTTCTTGATCTCTTTTATAATATATTCTTCAGCTGCTCTCTTGCCCAAAGCAGCCAAAACCTCTTTTATATCAAAGCTTCCTTCTGATAGTGGCTGACCTTTCTTCACCTGATCTCCAGTTTTAACAAAAATACTGAGACCAGCAGACACAGTGTATTCATCAAATTCCTTCCGGGTTCTTTTCGTCTTGGTTTTTTCAAGATGCTTAATCTTGACAACCCGATCTGCGCCCAAAGAAACAATTTCATGAACGGCACCATCTCTTTTTGTCAAAGCAGCCTTACCTTTTGGGGAATGGAGCTCAAAGATTTCTTCAACCCTTGGCAAACCCTGGGTAATATCAGAAGCCAAAGCCGTGCCACCGGTGTGAAAAGTTCTCAAAGTCAGCTGCGTGCCCGGCTCGCCAATGGACTGGGCCGCAACCACACCGACAGCATCACCGATATCAGCCAAGTGATTCTTACCAAGATCATAACCAATACACTGCTGGCAAAGACCGAACCTGGTCCGGCAGTAAAGCGGAGAACGCACCCTAACACTCTCGGCACCAGACTCGACAATTTCCTTGGCTTTTTGCCAGTCAATCTCTTCGCCTTTCCGGGCAATAATCTTTTTCCCCACCTTCACATCTTCAACGAGAACCCGACCAAAAATCACTTTTGAAAAATCTTGGAAAGCTGAGCCAAGAGCTCTTTCAAGCCTTGTCTTTGAAATCAATCTCCCGACAACGTCACCGCAGTCAACTTCTCTAACCACCATGTCTTGAGCAACATCAACCAACCTACGAGTCAGGTAACCAGCGTCTGCCGTTCTTAAAGCCGTGTCGACAAGACCCTTTCGCGAACCGTGAATAGAAACAAAATAATCAAGCGGATTCAAACCTTCTTTATAACACCCCTCAACCGGAACCTCATAAATCTGGCCAGTCGGACTAGTCACCAAGCCCTTCATGATCATAAGCTGCTGGACTTGGTCTTCATTACCCTGAGCTTTTGATCTGATCAAGCTTAAAACCGAGCCGTGCTGCGGTAAGACCTTTGAAATATAACCCTTTAATTCATTGATTGTTGCGGTCCAAAGCTGGATAACTTTAACTGATTTTTCTTTAGCTGAGATAAAGCCCTGAATAAACTGATCGTTTATCTGATCAACCTGTTTTTTCGCCTCTTTAACAAGGTAATCCCTTTCTTTCGGAATGATCAGATCATCCATACCCCAAGAAAGACGAGAAAGGGTGGCGTAAGTGAAACCGAGCACTCTCAATTTATCCAAGAACAAACTCGTCTTCTCGATTCCCTCTGCCCTGATAAAACTCTGAATTGATTTCTGAACCTTCTTTTTATCCAATTTATCATTTATAAATCCAACTCCATCTCCCAGAGACTGATTGAAAATGATACGACCAACAGTTGTTTCAAGAAATTTGCCCTCAACGTCTTTAAACTTCGGCAAAGAATTGTCTATCATGACATTGATCTTCTCTCTCAGGCCGACGACCTTGACCGCCTCGGCGTATAAAGCTTCTTCTATGGAAGAGAAAATCCTTTTTGCCGGCAGAGATTCATCCTCAAGACTGGTTAGCCAATAGATACCAAAAGTCATATCTTTTGACGGTTCGGCAATCGGATCTCCGGTTGCGGGTTTTAAAATATTCTTCGATGAAAGCATGATCTCTCCGGCTTCTTTCTGGGCCTCTTCCGATAGCGGTAAGTGAATTGCCATGGCGTCACCGTCAAAATCAGCGTTAAACGCCTGACAGACCATCGGTGGGATCTGGATCGCCAAGCCTTCTATGAGCACCGGCTTAAACGCCTGAATCGACAAACGATGCAGGGTCGGCGCCCTGTTAAGAATCATATACTTATCCTTGATGGCGTCCTCAAGAATCTCCCAGATAACAGGATCGTAGTCTTCAATCATTCTTGAAGCTGCCTTGGTGTTGTGCGCCAATTCTCTCTGAATCAAACCGTTAATAACGATCGGTTTAAAAATCTCAAGCGCCATCTTTTTCGGCACGCCACATTGATCAAGATTCAATTCCGGACCGACAACAATAACTGACCGACCGGAATAATCCACTCTTTTACCCAAAAGGTTCTGCCTGAACCGACCTTGTTTCCCTTTCAAAATATCTGCCAGGGATCTCAACGGTCTTCTGTTTGCAGCCACCGCCGCTTGCAATCCGCCTTGAGTTTTTCTTGAAGAATTATCAATCAAAGCATCGACTGCTTCTTGCAACATTCTCTTTTCATTCCTAACGATCACTTCCGGCGAACCCAGGTCAATCAATTTTTTTAATCGATTGTTTCGGTTGATGATTCGGCGATAGAGATCGTTAAGATCAGAAGAAGCATAACGCCCACCGTCAAGCTGAACCATCGGCCTAAGATCGGGCGGAATCACCGGCAAAACCATCAAAAACATTGATTCCGGCTTGACGCCAGATTCAACCATCGACTTCACCAGTCGCATCCTCTGAAGAATCTTTTTCCGCGAAAGTGTTTTTTTATCCTGTGCCTCTTTCGCCAAAAATCTGTAGAGCTTTTTCAAATCAACATTTTGTAAAATCTTTCTGATCGGCTCAGAACCGGTCTCGGCTTCAAAAACATGGCCAAACTTCATGGCCAGCTGTTGATATTCCAGCTCGGTCAAAATCCGACTCACTCTCAAAGACAGAATCTCTTCCTTGGTTTTCTTGTACTGAAATTCTAATTTCTTCAAGTTCTCGTCAAGGACCTTGCCCTTGACCCCTTTCTTCAATAATTTTACTTTTGAGGAAAGCTCGGTCTCAAGCTCTTGCAGAACTTTCTTTTTCGATTCTTCGTCAACTGAAGTGATGATGTAACCGGTATAGTAGACAACCTTCTCCAGTTGAGGCAGGGAGATATCCAGAATCATGCCGATTCTGGAGGGGATACCACGCAAAAACCAAATGTGCGCGCAGGGGGTCGCCAACTCAATATGACCCATTCTTTCACGCCTGACAATGGCGAAGGTCACTTCAACGCCGCAACGATCGCAAACGACTCCCTTGAATCTCATCTTTTTGTATTTACCGCAATAGCATTCAAAATCTTTTGTCGGTCCAAAAATCCTTTCGGAAAACAAACCGTCTTTTTCCGGACGCTGAGTTCGATAGTTAATGGTCTCCGGCTTGATCACTTCGCCGAAAGACCATGATAAAATCTCGTCGCTCGAAGCCAACGATAATTTCAAAGCCTCAAAATCAACAATGTTCATCAAGCTCTGCTGGATAATTGATTTTTTCTCTATCTTCTGTGTTTGTTTTAAAGGAATTCTCATTTACCGTTCATCAATTAATTTTCATCAAACCGCTCTTCCTCTGCCCGCCTTTCTGCCAGGGTTTTTTCGCCAAGAATCAAAACGTTCAAAGCCATGCCCTTAAGCTCACTCACCAAGACGGCGAAGGACGCCGGAATATTCGGCTTTCTGATGACCTCGCCCTTGACCAGTGATTCGTAAGTCGAGGCCCGACCGAAAATGTCGTCCGATTTAATGGTTAAAATCTCCTGCAGAGTGTGAGCCGCGCCATAACCCTCAAGAGCCCAAACCTCCATCTCACCAAATCTCTGACCGCCACCACGAGCTTTTCCTCCCAAGGGTTGTTGAGTAATCAAAGAATAACGGCCAGTAGAACGCATATGAATTTTATCCTCAACCAAATGATTCAACTTCATCAAATAAATACTGCCAACAGTAATCTTCTCTCCCAACATTTCTCCGGACTTGCCGTCGTAAACAGCTGTCTGTCCTGACTCTGGCAAGCCAGCTCGTTTCAACTCTTCTTTTATATCTTTTTCCGTAGCACCAGAAAAAACCGGCGTAATCGCCCTGTATCCAAGCTTCGAAGCTGCCCAGCCAAGATGAGTTTCAAGAATCTGACCCAAATTCATTCTTTTAACCACGCCGACAGGATTCAAAACAACATCGATCGGCGTACCATCAGCCAAATACGGCATATCTTCAACCGGAACGATAATCGAAATCACGCCCTTGTTTCCGTGACGGCCGGCGACTTTGTCACCGACGCGAATTTTTCTCAACTCGGCCACTTCAACGTAAACTTTTTTAATCACTCCCGGCGGCAACTTGTCGCCCTTGTCCCTTGAAAAAACCTTAACCTTTATTACCCTTCCTTGCCTGCCATAGTCAAGTTTCAAAGAACTGTCTTTTACTTCCTTGGCTTTTTCACCGAAGATCGCGCGCAATAATTTTTCTTCCGCCGACAACTCTTCTTCGCCACGCGGCGTAATCTTACCAACTAAAATATCATTCTCCCTGACCTCTGCGCCAATCCTAACGATACCTTCTTCATCAAGATCTTTTAATCTTTCCTCGGAAACGTTTGGAATATCAGGAGTCGTCTGCTCTTCACCGAGTTTTGTTTCTCTGACATCGCAACTGAATTCATGGATATGAACGGAAGAAAAAATGTCATTCTTAACAACTCTTTCGGAAATGATGACGGCATCCTCGAAGTTATACCCGCCCCAAGTCATAAAAGCGACATTCAAATTTTGACCCAAAGCCAGAACTCCGTTTGCCGTAGATTCACCATCGGCAATCACTTGACCCTTTTTCACGCGATCGCCTCTCTTAATAATCGGACGTTGATTGATGCAAGTATACTGGTTTGTGATGGAAAACTTTTTCAGTTCATAAGTTTTCTCTTTCTTTTCAGAACCAGCGTATTTAATGACAATTTTAGAGCTATCTACCAAAATCACTTCCCCGTCTTCCTCGCTTACCAGTAGCTCTCCCGAATCATAAGCCGCCCTCTCCTCAAAACCAGTAGAAACCAAAGGTGCTTGCGGCAAAACGCACGGCACGGCTTGACGTTGCATGTTTGATCCCATCAGCGCCCTGTTGCCGTCTGTGTTCTCCAAAAACGGGATTAACCCCGTGGCAATTGAAATCAGCTGCTGAGGCGAAGCATCAATATACTGAACGTCACTTGGTTTAACCACAAGAATATTGTGACCGTTTCTAACCTTTACTTCCTTATCCTCAATCTCGCCTTTTTGATTCCTTCTGATCGTTCCGTAGGCAATCAAGTATTTTTCCTCTTCATAAGCATCCATCCAATGAATCTCCTCGGTCACCTTGCCGTTCTTCACTTCTACATATGGCGTCTCAATAAAGCCAAGACTGTTGATTCTTGAAAAACTGGCGAACTGAGAAACTAAACCGATGTTCTGCCCCTCGGGAGTTTGAACCGGACAGATTCTGCCGTAATGCGAAAGATGAACGTCGCGAACTTCAAGCCCGGCTCTTTCTTTTTTTAAACCTCCGGGACCCATCGAAGAAATTCTTCTTTTGTGTTCGAGCTGAGACAAGGGATTAATTTGATCAGTAAAATGAGACAGCTGGGAGGTCATCAAAAAATCCTTAACAGCGCTAATCAACGGTTTAGGAAATATCAACTGGGCCGGATTCGAGATCGCCAAATCTATGGTTGACATTCGATCCTGGACCGTTCGCCTCATCCTCGACATGCCAACAATCAATCTGTCCCGCAGAATTTCACCGCAGGCGCGGATTCTTCTGTTGCCCAAATGATCAATGTCGTCAGACAAAGCGCCAGGAGTGGTGTTTAAGCGAATAATCTCCCTTAACACCGCCACTAAATCTTTTTTATCCAAAAGACGCTCCTGTGGGGAATAATTCTTAATCGCATGAATATTAAAAAGTCTCTGGCTAAGCTTGAAGCGACCAACATCAGAAAGATCATACCGTTCGGACCTCTTGAACATGGCATCCAAAAACGATTTGGCATTTTCAAAAACACCCATCTCGCCGGGACGCAAGCGCTTATAAACTTCAAGGTAGGCACTGGCAGCATCCTTGGCCGGATCGGTTTTCAAAGTTTTCTCAATATAGCCAACTTTATCAATGTCACTGAATGCTTTCAGAATCTCTTCGTCAGTTTCCATGCCAAAAACCCTCAAAAGAGAGGTGGCTAAAACTCGTCTTTTTCTATCAATTCTCACGCCAATCGTGCCCGCGGAATCAGTATCAAACTCAAGCCAAGAACCACGACCAGGCAGTATTTTTGCTCCGAAAAGTTTTTTTGCCCGAGCCGTGTTCTCAATAAAATACACTCCCGAAGAACGGATCAGCTGAGAGATTACCACGCGCTCAACGCCATTAACAATGAATGTACCCTTCGAAGTCATCATCGGCAACTCACCCAAATATATCTCCTGTTCCTTAATCTCGCCGGTCTTTTTATTATGCAAACTGACAACTACGCGCCAAGGCGCCTCAAACGTCAAAAAATCACGCCTGGCTTTTTCTTCCGTAGTTTTTGGTTCGTCGAACCAATATTTACCGAAATGAAGCTCAAGATCCTTGCTGGTATAATCCTTAATCGGTGAGTACTCAGCAAAAACGTTTTTTATGCCATGCTCGATAAACCAACGAAAAGACTGAAATTGATTTTCGTCGAGCCTAGGCAGGGGTAAGACGTTTTTGGGAGAAGAGGAAAAAACTTTTGTTTCTGTAAACATATTTTTACGACTTGAAGCAATCGCGTCTTTTAAAATTCTAAAAACTCAAAAAACAAAAAATTCTCTTAAGTAAAGAGGATAGAAAAAAAATCAGTATTTATTTGTTAATCCCACCGAGAATAATCTTATTAAAACTTATTAATCTCTAGAGCGATTTTCTTCGCTTTAAGCAAGGCTTGAGCAATATAAGCATCCAAAAAGCTGCCTTCTTTGGAAAGTTTCACGTGAAATAGCTCGATAAAGCTGGGTTTTATTTTACGCGATTTTAGAAAAAAGTCAAGACTTTGCGTCAAATCTTCTTTCTTGGCCACCTCAAAACTGAAAAACCGAGATTTCTTATTTTTTATAGTTGGTTTGACTGAAAAAGAAACAATAAGCATTATAAAAAATAATAACACGCTATCTAAATAAATTCTGATGGAAAACAACTGTCTGAATTTATAATTGCCAGGCACTGATTTTTTGAATAAGATCCAAACTTCAAAAAATCAGTTCCTGGCAATAAATTAATTTAAAATACGAAAAGCCGCGATTTTTTCAATCGCGGCTTTCGGTTTGTTATTCAAATTTTACGGCAATGCCACAACGATCTTCACCCAGAAATAAGCCCCTTTGCCTCCTGAAGAAAATCGCATGCCCGCCTCGTCTGCCAGACACCACCAACCTTGATAAGTGTCACTGGCATCAGGGACGGTAAGTTCAACTGACACCTCAATTGTCTCGCCGGGCGCCACGTCATGCGACAGATTCACGCTCTGACCGCCAAGGATATCCCCTTCCTGAAAAACAATGGTATACCCAGTGGTCCAGGTGCAGGTGCCGGTGTTTTTCAAGCGCCAGGTTTTGATGAAAATCTCGCCGGGCGTAGAAAATGCTGTGTTATCTGGCACGCTAATGTCAGCCAGAAACGCGCCACGATTCTCACAAATCATGGGAGTCATGGACTCAGTCGGCTCTTCAGTCTCTGGCGAAACTGGATCCAGCGTCGGCGTTGGATTCGGAATCGAGTCCTCTATCCCCATCAAAGGTGTCGCCTCATCTGACGCCGGCGCACGACGCGCGTTCCAGACAAAGACACTGGCCACGAGAACCACGATCACGAAGAACGCGCCGGCAAGCTTGACGAGGAAGCTTAATCCTGATTTCTTGCTTGGTTCCGCTAACGCGTCAGTCTCTGCTGGAGTATCTGATTTCGCTGGCGCGGTTGGCAAGGTCGCGGTCACGGGGGCAGCCTGATTCGTAGGCGGTGCGGCTTGACTTCCAGCCGCAACGCTTGTCATACCAACTCCACGAAAAATCCCCTCAAGGAAAGTAAAAACAATGTTGAGTAATTTTCCAAAGGTCATGGGACCTCCTTTCGATAACTAACCATACAACTTATTATTCAACGTGTCAAATCCAAAAAAACTCTAAACATTTCCATAATTTTACACTCATGATTTCACTTTTCCTCACTTGTATTCTAATTTTATTATCAGGGTCTTTATTTTTAGAATAAGACTCAAACTTCTGAAAATAAAGACTTTAACAATCACGATCCTTTAAATAATAAAAATCACCCGGCTATAAACCGGGTGATTTTTATTATTTCTTTTCGTCCTTTTCGCCTTCTTTTTTCGCATCTTTTGACTCCGCCCCTCCAGATTTCTTCTTTTCAGCTTCCTCGTCTTTCTGGCGCGCAGCTCGCTGGGCCAAACCAGCAAAGATCGCCGGCCCAAACAGTAAGCTAAGAATGAACCACAGTCCATTCCAAGAATATTCTTCTTCCCCTGGGGATGATGAGGGCACAACCGAATCGTTCGCTGGATCCGTCATGGAAACGCCGATCGACTCTTCCAATGATATCTGCGATACCCAGGAAGAGCCGAACCAAACCATTGCCGAAAGGTCAGCCAGCAACACAATGGTCAAGAAGTAAAACCACGATCTCTTCTTCGCGGTAAGGCCAAAAACTGCCAGCCGAATCCAGTTGAATGCCGTCCATAAAAACCTGATCGCCCTCGGAATTTTTCCGATCTGTTCCAAAAGCCAAGTCAGCTGACGCTTGAACAACTTTATGAAAATCAGAATCGGAACAACCCATAACGTCCATAAAATATCGTGATTCCGAAATTGCTCAAGGATCACGGCAACAAGAAAAAAACCAATGCATAGACCGCTGACGATTAGAATAATCCCCACAACCATCTTCCCAACGCTGAGATTATCTTTGCTTTCCATTCGTGCCTCCTTTTGATTGATTTAATTAAACACCTTAATCAATCGCCTGTCAACATTGACAAGCCTTGACATTTTATAACTTTGATGCATAATTTAACCATTATCAGCTCTTAGAAAATTTTAGAAATAAAGAGTGTTCATTGTCCAAAGTCCTAAGGGGCGTGCCTCTCGGACTCATTTTTCTTCAAGAAAGGAGAGTGTTATGTATCGACCAACTGAAAGAGGTTATATATGGATCGTCTTCCTTGTGATTCTGGGCGTTTTAGCGTGCGCGTTGTTAGTTGGCATCATCTCGCTGCGCAACAGCAACCTGGCCTCAGAAGGTGTGCTCAATGAGGTGTTCGAAGAACAGCTCTTCGGCGTGATGCGAAAATACGAAATAACCGTCAATGAGCAGCCGTATCTAGCATTCAGTTTCTGTTTCACGGACGGATCGCAAAGATGCATTCCTGAAGGCGGTGGTCTTACCGCAGTCCCTAAGAATGCCTGCGTTAAAGAAGGAGAGGTGCGTATCTGCCCGGATAGCGCCCAACCAGTATTCGACGTCTTATCGCCCACACGCGCTGGTGCAGAAAGTGGCGAAAAAGCAAAGATCATCTTCTTCCGAGGCGTTGCCGTGATAGGCAGTGATGGGTTTGAAATGCAAAAATTCAAACCCACTGATCAAGGCAAACACTTCAATGATTACGATCGGAGTCGAGCTAAACCTGACGACTTCTTTGCCGGTCTTGATTTCCTTTGGAAATGCACTATCAAGGTGTTTTCACAAGGCAACTTGGAGTACAGGGATTGTTTCGAAGACCCCTACTATGCCACGGGCGCGAACATGCGGATTGGCACCATCCCGGGAGATGAAGCAGGAATTGTATTCTACGTCCTCCGCAGCCAAGGAATTTGGATTTATACGGTCAGGGATCTTGATCGGTTAAACCCCGATCCCCTCGGTCAATACGAAGGCCTGTTCTCCGGCCTAGTTTCTTTGTATCTGAGCGATCCCAATACCCTTAATCCAGAAGATCTGGCCGCCATCGGGCAATGGCTCAGCCAAGCCAACCTAACTCTGCCCCCGGAAACCCTTGACACAACCACTCCGTAAAGAAAGGAAAAAAAACAATGAAAGAAAACAAATCAAACAAGAACCGCATTATTTTCATTGCGGTCGTTGTCTTTCTCGTCCTCGCCTGCTGTATCTCTCTCGCGCCAGACGTCTTCGCCTTTCTGGCCGCGGCGGCTGACGCCAGTCTCTACCCAGCGTTCACTTTCGCAACGGACGCTTACGTCAACATTCTGACCTGCATCCGCGGCCTGATGTATACGGTGATATGCGTCGGACTACCGCTTGGCGGAGGTTTCTGGGGATGGCTTCAATACAAGAAATGGGAAAAAGCCCACCCTCAATCGTAATAAATAACCGGCTCTAAAACCAAATAAAAAAACAAATCCGTAGCGTTGAAATAACGCTACGGATTTTGTTTTGCAAAATTCTAGACTCTCCATTGTCTTAATTTCAATGCCTTAGAACACCTTCTGCTCTTCATCCGCTGGCCAATCACAAAACTAATCATATCTCTAGATAGTTAGTCGAGGTAGTGTTTGACCCCGAAGATTTGATTAAAGTAGTCGTGGCTCTTCTAGATAAAATATCTAACTCCTTGCTTCCAACGCAGAGTCATTATTGAAGTGTTGCACCCACTTGACATTGAAGAATTTTAAGGCATAATTTAAACACATCAATATTACCTAGGACTTTAAGGATAAGGTAAAATTTTATCAAGATTCGTAGAGAACGTTCCCCGACCCATTAATTTTCCAAAGAAAGGAGAATGCCATGAGTAGAGATCTTTTGTTGGGACTAGCGATTGTTCTGATTCTCGGTTGCCTGATGATCGTCGGGCCGCTGGTACTCCATCCCGAACTTCGCATACCGATCGGTATGTATGGGGAAAACCTTCAACTTTGGCGAGAGGCCCACCCAAGGTACCAAGGGGACACGGCACCTCTATTCGAGAAAATCGAAAGAATCATGCCGTCGATCATTATCATCATCATCATCATCGCGGCACTGATATTTCTCATCCCAGTCATCAAAGACATCGTAAATATACTGGGTTGAAAGCCAAATAAAACAAAACCGCAGAGTCGAAAAGACTCTGCGGTTTTTGTTTGCTCAATTTTTCTAAATCACAATTATTAGAATAATCGCAATTTTTAATACTTGACACACAGGCAATTCGGTATATAGTATAAACACTGCTACCCATGGGCCTTCAATCACCAGAAAAGGAGTTACTATGTTCACAGGTCATCAATTGCCTAAGGGGTTAATGAAAACGCGCCCGCGACGCAAGACCAAGATCGCCCCAGTCATCTTGATCTTGTTATTCATCCTGCTCGCGCTGATACTCAGCGCTTGCGGGAACAACGCAAGCGGTCAGGAAGCAGAACAACTTCCACTGCTCACTATTTGTTGCGGCAATGCCATCTTTGGCGCAATGCTCTGGGGAATAGCATTTCTTGTGTTCGGTCTCCCGCACATACTTGAATAAAACAAAACCGCAGAGTCGAAAAGACTCTGCGGTTTTTGTTTTTCAAAATAATCTTTATTTTTTAAACTCTACTCTGCCGTCTCTCCCCAAAACCACTGTAACTTTATCACCATGGTTTATTTTTTGTTCCAAAAGCTGACGCGCTAAAGCATCTTTTATTTGTTGAGAAATAGCTGCCCGCAATGGCCTGGCTCCGAAAACCGGGTCGAATCCAATTTTAGCTATAAAATCAACGACCTCTTCGGAAAACTCAAGCTCGATCTGCTGAGATTGCAAAACTTGTTTTGCCAGCTTCTGCAGATTAAGTTTGGCAATCTTTCTTATTTCTTCTTGACTCAACTGCCTAAAAGCAACCACATTGTCAAAACGATTCAAAAGCTCGGGCTTAAATATTTCGGTCAATTTGTTTTTCAACTCACCAGAAAATTCCGCCACCGACCGGCCCTTTTGAATCTCATCTTTTATGAAATTTGACTGGGCGTTTGAGGTGCAGATGATTATCGCATTCCGGAAATCAATATTATCACCAAGGTTATCTGTCATTGCTCCTTCGTCGAGCAACGGCAAAAACAGCTCAGTGATTTTGGGGTGAGCTTTTTCAAACTCGTCAAAAAGAATCAGGGAAAAGGGGTTTTGTTTGATTTTTTCCGTCAGGTTGCCAATAACCTTACCGTCAGGCGAACCAATAAAACTCCAAACAGATTCCAATGTTTGATATTCGGACATGTCAAACCGAATCATGTTTTCTTCCGAACCAAAATAAAGTCCGGCCAAAACCTTGGAAAGCTCGGTTTTGCCGACACCGGTCGGACCGACAAAAAGAAAACTGGCAATCGGGCTTTTCTCCCTCGCAAGCCCGGTTCGATACTGCCTCATAGCTGAAGCTACCAGCTTGACGGCCTCTTCTTGATTGATCAACTTTTCGTGAATTTTTTCCTCAAGATTCAAAAGTGTTTCTGCTTCCTTGTTTTTGGCAACCGAGATAGGAACTCTGGTTTTCCGTGAAACAAGATCGATCACCATTTCGGGAATCAACACCTCTTTCCCAAGCTGCCGCGCTTCAGCCAATGCTTCTTGCAAAAGGTCTGTCGAAGCCCGAGACAGCGGTTTTGATGCAAAAAACCTCGCAGATAACTCTACGATCTTTTTGAGGGCCGGATAGCTGATAATCACTCGCCATTTTTTTTCAAGAATCACGCTTTCAAAAACCAAAAGCTTCAAAGCTTCTTCTTGCGAAAGCTCCTCAACTCTCACTGTCTCAAAGAGATCTTTAAACCGCGGATTCAGTTCGATAATCTGCCGATAAAGCTTTGGCGAAGTTGTGCCAACAACCGGAATTACCGAAGCATTTAAAATAGGTTCTAGGGCCTCAAATCCTCCAAGCTGATTATTCTGAGCGGTCAAGGCAAGATTGTGCAGGTCGGGAATATAAAGAACGACATTGGTAGCGACCACCGTCTCTTCCATCATCATGGCGAATCTCTCCTGAATCTCGCCGGCGGTCTTGGCGCCAGAAGTGATTTTTGTCAGCTCAAGCTTCACCAAACGCTTATCAAATAGCTTTCCGGGAACGTTGTCTTTAATAATATTCAAAGCCAAGTGTTCGACTATTGAAGTCTTACCGATTTCTTCGTCACCAACCAAAACCGCATTGTTCCTCTGCTCACGGGACAAAATATTGACCATTGATTGATACTCGTTTTCGTGACCAATCAAAAATCCGATCCAACCGCGCCTGGCAAACTCCGTCAAGTCTGTGCCCAACAAGTCAAGATACGGTGTCGGCCTCGACGTCCAGGCACGATTAACCCTGACTGGTTGTTTGAAAGTCCCAGAGCCAAGAGCTCGTTGACGCAACAGCTTCAAACCAAACTCCGACGCCAGTCTTTCAAAGACAAGGGCATTTTGAAAATCACTAACCGACAGGCCGCTTTTTGACACTAGTTCTGAGATTGCTTGAGTTTTTTGCGAGATCAAAGCAATGAAAAGACTCTCCGGCGAAACGACCCGGTCGTGAAACTCAATGGCCCGATGGAATGCGACTTCGGAAATATATTCAAACTCACCAGCTAATTTTTGACGATTACTCGAAGGATCAACCGGGTCCATCCTGGTTCGTGACGACGAAGCCAATCTGTCACCGACTTCACTTTCAAACTCTCCCAGATCAATGCCAATGCGCAAAAGACTTTGGCGAATGTTTTTCCCGCGCAGAAGTTCGTCAATGGCAAAAAAAACCAAAGAATCGGATCCAGAAATTTCAGCCCGATTAAAAGCTGTTTTCAAAATATCAAATGTTTTAAGGCTAAAAAATTTATTTACCTCAACGATCTCGCCAGAGATGATTCCCTTCACCGTTCTCGAGTCAAGCCGATGCTCACCAAAAACAATCCGCCAGACAGCGTCGCCAACAAATAGGAGCATAAAAAAACCAAGCAGGTTTAATTTAAAGATAGGACCAAAAAATAAAATCATGCCGGAAATAACAAGTACAGCTCCGGTAAAATAGAAAATCAGATCAATCAAAAAACGTTCAACCCGAGAGAAATAAAAATATTCTTTACCAAATACCATAGATTATCTGAAAATAAAAAATAGAAACACCGGCAAGAACAAAAGCCAAGCTAACCAAATTAGTCCGGCAAAAATAAACACAATAGCGTAGATCGACCCGCCAAAAACAATCCGCAAAGTTCTAAAAATCGGACCGATAACCCTCCCAACCGGAGAGTAATCGTTAAACAAAGGCTTAAGCCAAAGTCTCACGTTAATCTCGATTGCCAAGGTTTTATCTAAAGATCTGAAAAAATAAAAAATTGCAGACCAAAATTGCTCGGATCTTTCAAGGTACCAACGTCTAAAAAAACAAGTGATTTCGTGAAAAATTTGCTTGAAAACAAAAGAGATCATTAAACAATTATAGCATCGGGAATCGTTATCCGTTGTCGCGACTCGTATTGTTCAACGTCAAACGTCTTTCAAAACAGGCAGCAAAACCGAGAAACTAAAACAAGCTCTTCTGAGTTTCTAGGCTTTCCCGCTCGCCTTCTTCAAAAATACTGATCTTTCCGTACTCGCCGTCATAGCCCGGTTTAATCTTCAATTTTCCTTGCCGCATCCTAACAATCGCTTCGGCAATCTGCGGCGTAAGGCTTTTCTTTATCTCGTTTTCTTGCATCTCGAGCACAATAAAAAGCTCCGAACCAATATTTTTCACGATCTCTTCATAGCGCACCAAAACTCCTTTTGTGTTCTTGCCCACGCCCAATGCCTCGGCAATCAATTCGTCAAACGACACCATGCTGAAATATGGTTTTGACCACTTGGGCCTAAAGCCAACAGGCCTGTCTTTTGTTGCCAGTTCATCCACCCTTGCCATCACGCCGACTGTCACCGACTTCCCGCATTTTGGACATAAACCTTTATTCTTTTTTGTCTCTTCGGGAGACATGCTCAGCTGACACGCCGCATGACCATCATAATGATATCTGCCCTCTTCGGGAAAGAACTCAACCGTACCTTGTAAACGATTATCGCGAGTTTTCATCGCATCCATCATCTCAAAATAAGACAGGTCACAATCAAAAATTGTTGCTTCCCTGCCGATCCGCGGCAAAGAGTGTGAATCAGAACTGGAGATAATGGCTTTATTATCCAAAAACGGAATCCGCCAGTTCATCTCTGGTGAAGAAGATAACCCGGTTTCAATGGCGAAGATCTCGGGTTCCAACTCGTCAAAACATTCTTCTAATGAATCAAACCCGGATTTTGAACCAAATACGCCAAACCATGGTGTCCAAACATGAGCCGGAATCAAAGCGCAATTTTTGTCTGCTTCCAACAAAATTTTCAAAAGTTCTTTTGAATCAATGCCGATAATCGGCCGACCGTCTGAGGCTAATTTGCCGACCCAAGAGAGCTTGGCATTAATCTTTTCCGCGACTTCAATACTTGGCGCATAAACCAAATGATGCACCCTTCTGGTCCTACCGTTTTTGGCATAGATGCAAGAAATCTCGCCGGACAAAACAAATCTTGTTTTCTGTTGGTCAAACGGCTGCGAAACATCACAGTATTGTTTTTTCAGTCTAAACAAACCCGGCTCGACTGGTTCAAGCTTGGTTTTAATGTCAGAAAACCAAGCTGGATGGGTAAAATCACCCGTACCCAAAATTTGCAAACCTTTTTTCACTGCCCACAAAGCCAGGTTTTCCAAAACCATTTGAGGACTGACGGCTCTGGCGTATTTTGAATGAATCTCAATATCGGCGTAGAATTTCATATTTTATAAAAAAACAGACGCTAGTGAAACTATCGCCGCCACGACAGAAACTACTGCAGACCAAAAAGATATATTTCGATTATCTCTTTGGGATAGCTGATCAATTATTTTTTTTCTGTTTATGACAAAAAGAGGACCATCGTCTCTGCTCACAAGAGCTTCCTCTAAAAAATGCTGTAAGTTATATCTCCTGGCGAGTCCTTCAAGCTGACTGTCTGTCATTGTCCAATAATCTTTAAACATAGTTATTCCTATTTTACACCCAATGTGCCCCGAGGAAGAATCGAACTCCCAACTCAAGCTCCGGAAGCTTGCATTATGTCCGTTTAACTATCGAGGCGAATCTAAAACCCGTAATAAAAACTCAGGCTACCACCAAGAACCAAGACTAATATCAAAGCAAAAACAACTGGTTTCGGCGCAGAGATCACTTGATTTTTATATCCAGGCAGATTGCTTTTCAAAGACAAATAAACCAATGCCAGCAATATCGAGTCTATTGTCGTTAAGATTGAACCCATAAAGCCCATCACTCCCAAAAAATCCTTGACTCCCAAAATGAAAAATCCAAGGGGCAACAGCACGGTTGCCAACTTTGCTAAAAATTTCGAAAAACCAAAATCTTTTCGCAGAGTCTCGACAGTATTGATGCCAAAAGCAATGTAAGAAGTAATAATCTCCAAAAACGCCAACAGCATACCGCCAAAAACAAGAGGTGGAGGCAGAAAATTAACCAAGCCAGAGATCGCTTCTTTGGTTGTGTGCTGACCGGAAGCGCCAAAAATCGAAGTGGCAAAGAAAAAATATATTGCCACGGGAATTACAGTCCCGGTGATTATTACCGGCTTGATCAAAGATTTTTTCTGTTTTTCAACCTCTAAAAGTTTTGTGATCTCAGGAATAATAAAAGAACCAACTAGGGCGAACAAAATCAAACCAAAGGGGAAGAAAAAAGATTCATTCGGCACGATAAAAAAATTAGCCGCATTTATTTTCATGGACGCAAAACCGCTCACCAACAAAAACAAGGACAGGGTGACAACCGTAATCCCAAAATTTATCTTTGCCGAAAGATTAATCTTCAAAATTACCAAGAGCGACACCACGAAACCAAAGATAAAAGTGATCAGCCGTTCGTCTATATTAAATCCATTCAAAAACGATCCGAGCAGAAGTTTTGAAAAATGAGATCCGAGCAAGAGATAAATCAAAAGACTGCCAAAAACCCCGGCAACAAAAGAAACTGTTGCCAAGCTTTTGGCAAATTTACCAAGGTACAAACCGACATAGCCGGGAAAACGATGATGCTCTTTGGTCGCCAACACTATCTCGGCATAAAAAAGATGCAATAAGGTGATAAAAAATCCCAAGAACAGGAGCCAAAACAGATTCGCAAAAATACCCGCTTTAAAGAAAGAAAAAGGCAGGGTCAAATAGCCTGCGCCAATAATCGTACCAACCAAAAGAAAAACCGCCTCAAAAAAAACAAGTTTTTGTTTCTGCATCAAAAAACTAAAAAATTATTCAGCCAAGAAAACCTCGTCACCCTCTTCCACGGATTGGGTTGTTTTAACGCCGACATCATCTCCCTTTTGGGCTTTTTGAATCTGTTCGTGATTGACCTGTATAGACTCAATCGCCTGGGTAAAATCCGTGTGCTTGCCTTTAAACTGAATGGAATCGCCAACTTTTAACTCAGATTCAAGTTTAAGGATGGCAACGCTGATTTTGCCAAAAACATGGATGACAATGCCAATTTTTTTAGCCATGTTATTTAAGTTAATTCGACTGAGGTATTATAACATCTCTAAAAATACCGGATTTCAAGCTCCAAGCATCAAGCGAATACAAAAATCCAAACAACTTGGAGTTCTGATATTGAGATTTATTTGTGATTTAGGATTCGGCGCTTACCCTTATCTGCCAAGTTGGGCTTGATACATCACATCTCCTTCCCTGACTCTTTTTGCTACTTTTAGACCAATCACCTTGCCCTTGGTTGCTTTTTTTACCTGAACATGATTAATCTGCATTGACCTTGCGGGTTGAGAAAAATCCGTGGTCGCACCCTTAAACTGGACAGCCTGGCCCTCTTTAACCGGCGCTAAAATCTTCACAATACCTACTTTTATATGATTATAATAATGGACCACCTTGCCCAGTTTTATAAGCTTGGCTGGTTTCTTAACAGAGGCAATCAGTTTTTTCACCAGCTTCTTTGACGGTGATTTAACTGGTTTTTTTATTGCCAGCTTTTTCTTAACAGTTGATTTGACTTTCAGTACTCTTTTCTTTGAAACAATTTTTTTAACAACCATGGCTTTAAGGAGTTATTAATTATTTTTTGTTGGTTCATTAAAATCCATCCTGCCATTTTTTTGCAGTTCTTTAACAGATTTTTGAATAATCCGAAAGGCTTCTTCGGCGGTATCAACGAGCTGATAAATCTCCATGTCGTCTTCATCAATATTTTTGTATTTTTCAGAAACAACATTCCTCATATAATCAAGCAGTGGCTGCCAGAAATCTTTGCCAACGATGACGATCGGCACTTTTCTGATCTTTTTAGTCTGGATCAAGGTGATCAATTCGTAAAACTCATCCAGCGTACCGAATCCGCCCGGGAAATAAACATAAGCCTCGGCTGCATAAGTCAACATCACTTTCCTGGTGAAAAAATAATGAAAATTCAAAGAATCGGTCAAGTATTTGTTCGACTCTTGTTCATGCGGTAACTGAATATTGAGGCCGACAGAATCAGCGCCAGCTTCAAACGCGCCACGATTGCCAGCCTCCATGATACCGGAAGCGCCCCCTGTCACCACGGCGAATCCGTCTTTACCAAGCATCGCCCCCAGTTTCCGTGCTTCTTGATACCAATGATTGTTTTCTCGCGACCGAGTTGAACCGAAAATTGAAACACTCTTGGGGAAATCGACAATTTTACCGAAGCCGTCAACAAACTCGGCCATAATCCTAAAAATCCGCCATAAAATCGTCTGGCGAAAGTCTGGTTGATTATTGTTCTTCATTTTATGATACAGTTTATAATTACTCAAAATTATAGCACCTTCGCTTGAAATTTATAATCAACAATTTTCAACTAATTTTATGCAAATCAGCTCCGGATTACTCATGTATCACTTTAAAAACAAAGATCTTTTTGTCTTGCTCGCCCACCCGGGCGGACCTTTTGGAAAGAAAAAAGACCTCGGCATTTGGGATATCCCGAAAGGAGGCGTTGAAAAAGGCGAGGAGTTATTTGAAGCGGCCAGGAGGGAGTTTTCCGAGGAAACCGGAATCACGTCGCCTGCCTACGGAAAACACTTCTTTGAACTCGGATCGGTCAAATACAGCTCAGGAAAAATTGTCCACGTTTGGGCTTTTGAAACAAAAGAAATGCCAAAAGAATTCAGAAGTAATTATATTGAAATTGAATGGCCGCCGCGTTCTGGTAAAAAACAAAAATTCCCCGAAAAAGACAAGTGGGAATTCTTTAACTTAAAAACCGCTCGCGAAAAAATCTTGCCGTCGCAGCTGCCATTCCTAGCAAGATTGGAAAAAATATTATCTTCCAGATAATATTTTTAATGCTTTCGCCACTCGATCACTTATTTTTCCGGATTCGTTACCGAGCTGGCTAATTGCTCTTTTAGACTCTTTTCCGGAATATCCCAAAGAAACCAAGACCCCCTCCACCTCAACGTCAGCGTCAAAAATACCGGCAGATAAATTTCCCGATTTGATTTTCTTCTGCAGCTCAAAAATAAGGCGAGCAGTGGTTTTTTCACCGATACCGACAACCTTGTTCAAAAACTCGGTTTTACCGTGCTCGATCGCTGATTTGATTTTTTCAATCGGTGCCGAGCCCAAAACATTCAGGGCGGTTTTGGGTCCAACTTTATCCACCGAGGTCAAGAGCAAAAACATTTCTTTTTCTTCTCTCGTCAAAAAGCCGAAGATCTCAAAAACACCTTCTTGCTGTTTAAAAACAACTCTAGTAAAAAGCTTGACTTGTTTATTGATCGCGCCGATTTTCCTTTGACATTCTTCAGAAACAAAAATCTCAAAACCAAAACCGCCGGCCTCGATCATGACCCTGCCTAGAGATTTTTCTATTAACTTACCTTGTAAGAAAGATATCATTGTCAGAGTTTTGCCTTTATTTCTCTTTATTGCTAACATCATTTTATCATGCTTCGTCTCAAGTCATCTTATCAACCGATTGAACCGCAAAAAATCGCGACCGAAAAGCTCATTGCCGGTCTAAAAAACAACCAAAATCACCAGGTCCTTTTGGGAGTCACTGGCTCCGGAAAAACTTTCACAATTGCCAATGTCATTGAAAAAACTCAGTTGCCAACCTTAGTTATTTCTCACAATAAAACATTGGCTAACCAGCTTTTTGAAGAGTTCGGGGATTTTTTTCCTGAAGCCGGTGTCCATTACTTTATCTCTTATTACGATTATTATCAGCCAGAGGCCTATATCCCACGGTCAGACACCTACATTCAGAAAGACGCTAAAATCAACGAACAAATTGAACAGATGCGTTACGCCACGACTGCCGATGTTCTTTCTCGCAACGACATCATCGTCGTGGCGTCAGTTTCTTGCATTTACGGCATCTCAAATCCGGCCGAATACGAAAACATCAGCTTAATTTTCTCCGAAAATCAAAAAATCACGCCTAAGCAAATAATCGAAAACCTTATTGAGCTTCAGTATAAAAGGAACGATCTTGCTCCCCTCCCCGGACAGTTCACCATCAAAGGAGAGGTCGCGGAAATATATCCGCCTCAAGGAGAAAACAAAATCAGATTAACACTTGACTCAAAATCAATAACAAAAATCGAACGCATCCCGCTCAATCTCAGGCAACACTTAAACAAACAGACAGAAAAAGAAATCAGAATTTTTCCGGCAAAACACTATGTTACGGAAAAACAAAAGCTGAGATTGGCGATCAAAAACATTGAAACCGAACTGAAACAAAATCTGGCTTCATTGAAAAAACAAGGCAAACCCCTTGAAGCCGAAAGGCTTGAACACCGGACTAAAGAAGATCTGGCGATGATGCGCGGAGTCGGTTACTGCGCCGGCATTGAAAACTATTCGCGCCACATTGATTTTCGCAATCCCGGTGAACCGCCATTCACTCTAATAGATTATTTCAACCACCGATACGGAAAAAACGGCTGGCTTTTAGTAATTGACGAATCTCATATTTCCCTGCCACAAATTCGCGGCATGCAAGCAGGCGATTACTCACGAAAAAAAACTTTAGTCGAGTACGGATTCCGCCTGCCTTCGGCAATTGATAATCGTCCCTTGAAATTCAACGAATTTTTGCAAAGAACTGAAAAAACAATTTATGTTTCCGCTACGCCGGCAGAATACGAAAAAGAAAAATCAGGCGAAAAAAATATTGTTGAACAAATCATTCGACCGACCGGCATTATTGAGCCGAAAATCATCATCAAGCCCGCTGAGAATCAGGTTAAAAGCCTCCTTGAAGAAATCAAAAAAAACATTCAGAAAGGAGAAAAAACTTTGGCCATTGTTTTGACCAAGCGCCAGTCGGAAAACCTGACTGAATATCTGCTTGAACAAAATATCAAAACCCACTGGATTCACTCGGAAATCAAGACTCTTGACCGCCCGGGGCTTTTAGCTGATCTCAGGCTTGGTAATGTTGACGTTATTGCCGGCATTAATCTTTTACGCGAAGGCCTCGACCTTCCGGAAGTTTCCTTGATTGCCATTCTTGACGCTGATAAAGAAGGATTTTTAAGAAACAAGACTTCTCTGCTCCAAACCATCGGCCGGGCCTCACGTCATCCAAGCGGCAAGGTTATTCTTTATGCCGACAAAATAACTAAATCAATCAAGGCCACAATTGAAGAAACCGACAGAAAAAGAAAACTCCAGATTGCTTACAATAAAAATCACGGAATAAAACCGATGCCGATCATCAAACCGGTACGACAAACAAATATTGCTGAACAAGAAAATTTAGGCTATAATGGTTCGACTTCCCTCGACTACGCTC
>Ga0156716_109_pt2 | contig 97811 bp, 109 predicted proteins | sample RifOxyD1_FD_112045 | JGI IMG/M metagenome (GOLD analysis project Ga0156716, IMG submission 112045) | Candidatus Brennerbacteria bacterium RIFOXYD1_FULL_41_16
TCTAGGCAGAGTTCTTGGTGCTTTTGGAGCATATTTTATCCTGATCCAGCTTTTATTGGTTGGCAGGGTCGGGTTGATCGAAAAGAATTTCGGGTTCGACAAACTTAATAATGTTCATCGCTTTGTCGGCTATTGTCTTGCCGGGTTCATTATTCTGCATCCGTTGTTGCTCGTTATCGGTTACGCGAAGTTGAATCAGATTTCTTTGTTCGGTCAACTGGCTGATTTTCTGGCCAACTGGAGATATGTTTTACTGGCCTATTTTGGTGTTCTGGTTTTTTTGTTTATTATTTTTATCTCGGTTTCTGGGATAAGGAAAAAACTTAGATACGAAACCTGGTACTTCGCGCATCTTTTTAACTACTTGGCGCTTGGTCTGATATTTTTTCATCAATTCGAGTCGGGAGACTTTTCAAAAAAACCAGCAATATATTTTTGGTACGCTCTGAATTTTGCGGTTTTTGCTTTGGTTCTGTCTGAACGGTTGTTGCGACCGTTGGCACTGTTCATTAAACACCGTTTCAAGGTTCTGAAAGTCGTTCAGGAAACAGAGAATGTTTATTCTCTTTATGTCACAGGTAAAAGTCTTGAGAGTTTCAAGTTTCAAGCCGGACAGTTTGCCAATATCACGCTTTTGCAAAAGTGCATATGGTTTGTGCATCCATTTTCTTTTTCTATGCCGCCAAACAGCAATTTCGTGAGATTCTCAATCAAAGTTCTTGGTGATTTCACGAGCCGAATCAAAGATGTAAAGCCTGGGACATTTCTGATTATTGATGGCCCTTTGGGTTTATTCATAAAAGACACGGCTTTGCGCGACAAGTATCTTTTTATTGCCGGAGGTATTGGTATCACGCCGATTCGCAGCATACTTGAATCATTGACTGAGACAGATAAAGATTCGGTTTTGCTTTACGCGAACCAAACTGAAAAGAACATTGTTTTTAAAAGAGAGCTTGACGAGCTGTCGGGAAAATCGCCAAAATTAAAAGTGATCCATGTTCTTGGCACGCCACAGTCTGGTTACGAAACCGGACGCGTTGATAAGGAGAAAATTGTCAGGTTGGTGCCGGATTTTTTCGAGCGGGAGGTTTTTGTCTGCGGCCCGCCCCTGATGATGGATTCGGTTATCTCTGATCTGAAGCAGCTTGGTTTTTCCAGACAGAACCTGCATTTTGAAAAATTTTCTTTCTGAATAAAAATAAAAGAGGCATCCAGATGGATGCCTCTTCCTGCGATTCGCCCGCAGCTGCATAAAAAAGGAACAAAAGAACTTTGAAAGTGGAGGGCCTTGGCTCTTCAGATCTTCAACGGCCAGTATTTCGAGCACCGCAGACCGTTGTTCTTGGGCGCACCAGTTTGCGTCCAGGTAACGCCGCCAGGAAAGGGAACGAGCAGTCAAGCGCCGCAACCCTCCACAATCAGATTTTACCAATGTTTTTTATTGTTGTCAAAACTGCGATCAGCTAAATAAAAACACCCCTGCCTTTCCAAGCGGGGGTGTTTTTGTGATGGTCGGGATTCATTTTGCCCGATCAAAGGCATTGCGACCGGCGCTGAGGATCACGGCGATGAGGCAGATGAGGGAGAATATTAGTGAAACTGGGTTCTGCCATGCCCCAGGGAGGTATCCGATCATTATGGAACCTCCGATAGCGAGCAGCCCCGTAAGGAGCAGGGCAAATCCTCCCGGCAAGATCGGTCCGATACCTTTTGCTTTTTTAGTTGTCATGGCGAGACTCCTTTCTTGACGTCATTATGTTCTTTTCGGGGTAGATGTCAAGATGTTTTGTTTTCCGGTTTCTGGGGGTAGAATATATTCATGAGTTTAAAAGAAATATTGCAAAAAGCAGTTGAGACAAAAACGGCTATCGGGCATTTTAATATTTCGAACTGGGAAGGAATCAAAGCGATTTTTGAGGTTTGCGAAGAAACAAAAAAGCCGGTTATCATTGGCGTCTCTGAAAGCGAAGCAGAGTTTTTTGGCATTGAGAACGTTGCGGTTTTGGTGAAAAGCTTTCGCGAAAGAACTGGTCTGGAAATTTTTTTGAATGCCGATCATTTCAAGGATCTGAACAAGGTTAAGCAAGCGGCTGAAGCCGATTTTGATTCAATACTTTTTGATGCTTCGACTCCACTCGGCATAAGTTCTGCTCAAGAGAGCTTGGAAGAAAATATTAAAAAAACAAAACAAGCCGTTGAATTGGTTAAATCAATTAACTTTAATATTTTGGTTGAAGGCGAGTTGGGATATATTGGCGTTGGTTCTGTTGTTAGGGAATCAGTGCCAGAAGGCGCGGTGATTGAAGAATCGCGTATGATAAAACCGGAAGAAGCGAAAAAGTTTGTTGATAAAACAGGGGTGAGTTTGATCGGCCCTGGAGTCGGGAATATTCACGGTATTGTTAAGAATTATAAAGAAAATATAAGTTTCAAGAGAATCTCTGAGATTAAAAACGCCACACGGGCAAACTTGGTTTTGCATGGTGCGTCAGGCATCGATGATGAGTCATTAAAACAAGCGATTGAAGCCGGAATCTCTGTTGTTCATGTGAACACTGAATTGAGGTTGGCGTGGAAAAACTCGTTGCAAAAGTCTTTGGCAGATAATGTGGATGAAATCGCGCCATACAAAGTCTTGAAGTCTTCGGTTGCGGCTATTAAAAAAGTGATTTTGGAAAAGATTTCCATTTTTAATGGAAAGTGAACGGAAAGAAAAGATTTTTGTTCCAAGCGATTATTTTTTTTGGTTTTTGGTTGGCGTGATCGCATGTTTTGCGATTTTTAGTTTTTTTACGTTAAAAACATGGCAGGTATTTGCCTTCGTGTTTGTTCTGGGTATTGTTTTTGCGGTTAGCCGCAAGCCGCTGGCTGTTAGCTTTTTGTGCGGTTTCTTGTTTGGTTTTTTGAGAGTTTTGTTTTGGAGCGGTGATATTTTCAGTATTGGTTTTTCGCAGGATTTTTTGAACTTTCTTGGTTTTATTAGAAATGAGTTTTCTCTGGCTTTGACAAGACTTTTTCCTGAACCAGTAGCGGGATTTTCACAAGGTATTATTTTAGGCGGCAAAGACATCAAGTTTTCCAAAGAGTTTTGGCAAGCTTTGAAGATCACGTCAACCGCGCATTTGATTGCCGTTTCCGGCTACAACATCACTTTGATATCTAGATATATTTCAAGATTTTTAGTTTGGATAACTTTGCACAGAAAATTGATCTGGATTTTTGCCGGTTTTGGCGTGATTGTTTTTGTTATTTTTGTCGGAGCGCCAGCTTCAGCTGTCAGGGCGGGTGTCCTTTCAATTTTGATGCTTATTGCGCAAAGATTCGGCAGGGAAGGTAATCCAAAGATTGCGCTTACTTTCGCCTTGGCGTTGATGAGTTTTTTTGATCCGTTGGCCCTGAAAAACGATCTTGGTTTGCAACTGTCTTTTTTGGCGAGTTTTGGAATTTTTTATGTGGCGCCGAGCTTGACCCGCTGGGCGAGTCCGACGCGCCGCCATGATTTGGACACAGAGCAGAAACAAAATTCTTTTGCGCAAACAGTTTTTGAAACTTTGTCGGCACAAATAATGGTTCTGCCTTTGATCTTGTACAAATTCGGCACGCTGTCTTTGGTTGGGATTCTGGCGAATTTTATTTTGGTACCGTGGATCTGGTTGGCTATGGGATTCAGTTTCTTCTCGGGTTTGGCAATGATTGTTTTCGAGCCCTTGGGCAGAGTCATTGGTTTTTTCAGCTATCCGTTTTTGAATTTTTTCGTGAAAGTGATTGAGTTTTTTGCCGGTTTGCCGATGGCGGGATTGAGCGGTATTTATATCAGTCCGCTATTATTAACTGTTTGTTATCTGGGAATATTTTGGTTCATCTACAGAATTCACAAGATAAAAAATAGGGATTCGTTTTAATATTAAGATCTGTCGCCGGTTTTCCCAATTGGGAAAACCCGCGACAGAGGAATTTAATTCCCAAGGGTTTTGATAAGGGTTTTGAAATATTTTGGATATATAATTATTGTTAATGAACAAGCTCGCTATAACTTTTTGTTTGCTATTTGTGGATCTGTTTTTGTATTCGTCTTTGACGAGCGAGATTTTTGGTCAGGAATTATCGGTTTATTTTTTTCCGGTCGGGCAAGGCGATTCAGAGTTGATCAAAACAAAAAGACATGCGGTTTTGATCGATACCGGGCCCGGAACAAAAGTTGTGTCTGAACTTGACAAGCTGATTCCGGTTTACAAAAGAAAAATTGATTTGATTTTAATTACACATCCGAACGTCGATCATTTTGGGGGCATGCAGGAGATTCTGAAACATTACGAAGTTAAGGTTGTGATGATGAATGGCATTGATACAGAATCAGGCAGTTATAAAAATATGGTCAATGTTATCAAGCAAAATAAAATCCCGATTGTTTTTGCCAGAAGTGGTCAGAAAATTGAGTTCTCAGAGGCAAAACTTTCGATTATTTGGCCTGGATTGGATCTCAAAATTCACGAAACTTTGCCTGATAAAAAATTGAACGATACTTCGATTGTCAGTTCGCTTGAGTTTAAAGATTTTTCTGCGTTGTTTACCGGCGACATTTCCGCAAATGCGGAAAGGGTTTTGGCGGGTATTTTGCCTGATATTGATTTGTTGAAAGTGGCGCATCATGGTTCAAAATATTCTTCTTCGGAAAAGTTTTTGGCGACTTTGCACCCAGAATATGCCGTGATTGAGGTTGGTAAGAACTCTTATGGCCACCCCACTCCTGAGGCGCTTTTGAGACTGTCTGGCGTTGGTGCTGAAATCTTGAGGACTGATGTTAATGGTTTGGTGAAGGTTTTGTGGAAAAACAACGAGTGGCAAATAGCGGATAACAAGTAGTTATGATAAAATCGGGAGATATGAAACGGTTTATCAACGACATTAAAGATAAAGCTGGACAAGAAGTTTTTGTGGCTGGCTGGGTGCATACGCGCAGAGATCACGGCAAGCTTATTTTTATTGACCTGCGTGACAGAACCGGAATTTTACAGGTCGTGTTCCTGCCTACCGGTCAGGCAAGCCTGCCAGGCGAAAAAGAGGCGTATGAAAAAGCGCAAAAATTGCGTTCTGAATGGGTGGTTGGTATCAAGGGCATTCTAAACCAAAGGCCGAAAGGCATGGAAAATAAAGAGCTTGAAACAGGCATGGTTGAGCTTCAAGCCAAAGAGTTGGTTATTTATTCCGAAGCAAAAACACCTCCGTTTTCCGTTGAGACAGATGGCAAAGAAATTGGCGAGGAATTAAGGTTGAAATACAGGTACGTTGATCTGAGGAGGCAGAGATTGGCAAGGAACATGGAAGTCAGGCATAAATTGATTTTGTTTGTCAGAAATTGGCTGTCTGAACAAGGATTTTTGGAAGTGGAAACACCAGATTTGACCAAATCAACGCCTGAAGGCGCCAGGGACTATATTGTGCCATCTCGCCTTCAGCCGGGCAGTTTTTATGCTTTACCCCAGTCGCCCCAGCAGTTTAAACAGCTTCTAATGGTTTCTGGGATTGAGCGTTATTTCCAGTTCGCGAGGTGCTTTAGGGACGAAGACACGCGCGGTGACAGACAACCGGAGTTTACTCAGATGGACTTCGAAATGAGCTTTGTTGAGCAAGAAGACGTGATGGCTTTGAACGAGAAGCTGATGATTGAATTGATCCGAAAGGAATTTCCGCAAAAAAAAATCCAGATCATTCCGTTCCCGAGAATCAGCTATCAAGAAGCCATGAAAAAATACGGCACAGACAGGCCAGATATCAGAGGTGAAAAAGATAATCCAGATCTCCTTGCATTTTGCTGGGTGATTGATTTTCCGTTTTTCGAAAAGACTAATGAAGGTACTTGGACTTTTACTCATAACCCGTTTTCAAAACCAAAACCAGAACACATGGAGATGCTAATGAAAAAAGAAAGAATTTCAGATGTTTTAACAACTCAATACGACTTGGTTTTGAATGGTTCGGAAGTCGGCGGCGGTTCAATCAGAAACCATGAATCAGCCGCTTTGGAAAAAGTTTTTGAGGTGATGGGATATGAAAAAGAAAGAATCCAAAATAATTTTGGCCACATGCTTGAAGCTTTTGATTCTGGTTGCCCGCCACATGGTGGCATCGCTTGGGGCTTGGATAGATTGGTGACGATTTTACAAAATGAACCAAACATCAGAGAGGTGATTGCCTTTCCGAAAACCGGAGACGGTCGGGATTTGATGATGTCAGCGCCGTCAACAATCGATGAAAAGCAACTGAAAGAACTGGGTTTGAAAATAGAAAATAAAAAGTAGAAATTAGAATCTAAAAATAAAAACAGAAAAAATCTGTGGATTTTCTGATTAATAAAAAATAAAGAAAATGCAAGATATAAAAAAAGAAAAAACGCTGGTGATCATTAAGCCAGACGGTGTCCAAAGAGGGCTGGTGGGTGAAGTAGTAAAAAGATACGAGAGAACTGGTTTGAAAATCCTTGGTTTGAAATTTATTGTGCCAACGGAGGGGATGATAGAGAAACACTATCTGGTTGATCCTGATTGGATTGTTAAGAGGGGAACAAAGACGATTCAGGCTTACAAAGATAAAGGACTGGAACCTCCGGAAATGAATCCGGAAAAATCAGGTAGAAATGTTTTGAATGTTTTAAAGAAATACTTGAGTTCTGGTCCGGTTGTAGCAATGGTTTGGCAAGGAATGAATGCCGTTAAAATTGTTAGAAAAATAACCGGAGAATCTGCCGAGCCTTTGAGTAATGATGTTGGAACAATAAGAAGTGATTTCACAATTGATTCTTATGCAGCAGCCGATACTGATTCGCGAGCGGTTAGAAATTTGGTCCATAACTCTGGTTCTGTCGACGATGCAGAAAAAGAAATCGTTTTATGGTTTAAATCTGAGGAGTTGATCAGTTATCGCCTAATCAATGAATCGATACTTTATGATGTCAATCTTGACGGTATTCTGGAATGATTGTGACAAGCCTTTAATGCTCTGGTTTTTATCCACCGCGGTTTGTTGACGGTTGGCTATAATATAAATAGGTTTTCGCGTCTGAAATTGGGACAAATAAAACTTTTTCGGGAGGCCGGTATTCTTAATAAAAAAGACGAGGCCACCCACTTTTCAAAAAGCTAATTATCACGCGCGAAGACCAAGAAAAAAACCGAATCTCTTCGGTTTTTTTCTTGCTAAAATAAGCTTATAATAAATAATTTTTCGCAATGAGTTTATTTCAAACGATTTTTTTAGGAATCATTGAAGGATTAACGGAATTTTTGCCAGTGTCTTCGACGGCGCACTTGATGATTGTTTCAAGATTGTTTGGTGTTGCTGATTCTGAGTTTTTGAAAACTTTTGAGATTGCCATTCAGCTCGGGGCCATCTGCGCGGTTTTGGTGTTGTATTTCAAAAAGATTTTCTCCGATTTTTCCTTGATTAAAAACGTTGCCGTCGGTTTTGTCCCGACCGCTACCACCGGGTTCTTATTTTATGGTATTTTTAAATCTTTGCTAGGAAATATTTACATCGCTTTGGCAACATTGTTTTTTGGCGGCATTGTTTTGATTTTGTTTGAAAAGTTTTCTAAGCCGAAGAATGATTCGACTTCGCTCACCACAAGTGAGCAGCTTGATTTGAAAAAATCTTTTACCGTTGGCTTGTGGCAAACTCTGGCAATGATTCCGGGCGTGTCGCGGTCAATGGCAACCATTCTTGGCGGCATGATGACAGGGTTATCAAAACAAGCCGCCGTGGAATTTTCGTTTTTGTTGGCATTGCCAACAATGTTTTCCGCGACCGTTTATGATATTTATAAAAGTTATTCTTTGTTCAGTTTTTCCGAATGGCAGACTTTGGGGATTGGTTTTTTGATTGCGTTTTTGAGTGCTCTTGTTTCGGTGAAATGGTTTTTGGGATTCATTTCAAAAAACAGCTTTGCGAATTTTGGCTGGTACCGGATTACGTTTACGATTTTGATTTTTGCGATTTTGTTTTGACATGGAATTACCGGATAAATTTAAAAAGCCGTATCGTCATTGGAGCGACCACTTGTCCGCAAAGCGCAACACATTGTTGCAGATGGAAGAGTTTCCCGGAGATAAGAAGCTTCTTGAAAACATTATTGTCTTTGTTAATGAACGTTTGAAAATCTGGGAGAAGAAAACACTTGGCGAGACTCCACCGTACACAAGAGATTCAATTCTTGCTAAATACAAATTTTGTAATGTTTTTCGCGAGCTTGACCGGCAGACCATTGAGTTTCACGAATTGTTGAATTCCTTGCGTGAAGATTTTCCTCTTTGGCTTTTGAACGTGTTTTACTGCCGGATGGTAGCTAGATCAGAAACTCTTAAAATTGTCGGTCTCTTGTCTTTTGATAACCAAGATAATCGACAGCTTTATTCAAGGTTGATGGAATCATCTCGACCGCGATTTGGCAATGCTTATGTTTTTCCGGTGAGCGTGATCCAAAAGAGCCGAACGCCGACAAGAGAAAAATTCATAACAGAGTATTTGCCGGAAATTGTTCCTTTAGTTTCCGATGAAATAAAAAAATGGAAGAGATTGGCGGTATTTGATGCCTTGGATAAAATAATCCCGATTTTTGGTTTTAATCTTCGTTTTCTGTGGACCGAAGTGTTGATTGATGTTGGTTATCAATTCCCTGAATACATTGATTTGTTTGGCAGGTTTTCAATTGGACCGGGAGCTCTTTCAACTCTTCGCTTACTTAATTTCAAAGAAGAACCATCGTCCTTAGTTATGCGGCTGTCCAATCTCAATGTTGATACTGGCCTAACTTATAATGGTCAGATGTTGCGGCTATCGCCGGAAAATTGGGAGGGAATTGCTTGTGAATATAGAAAATACTCAAACTTGAAACTTGGCAAGGGTAGAAAACGTTTGTACGCTATCGGCCGATGAGATTTTGTTATAATTAGTTGAGTTAGAAAAAACAGATATGTTTCAACTACCAAAATTAAATTATAGTTATGATGCTCTGGAGCCGTACATTGATGCTAAAACAATGGAGATTCATTACGCCAAGCATCATCAAGCTTACGTTGATAAACTTAACGAGGCGATTGCTAAGCATCCAGAACTTGAAAGTAAAACACTTGAGGAGCTATTGAAAAATCTGGGTAGTGTGCCGGAAGACATTAGAACTGCAGTCAGAAATCATGGCGGCGGGCATTTTAATCATTCTTTGTTTTGGCAGATTATGGCGCCCTCCGACTTCGCTCTGGGTAAACCGAATGAGCCAATGGGTGAGCTAAAAATAGCGATTGAAAAAGAGTTTTTTAGTTTTGAAAAGTTTAAAGAATTATTCATGAAAGTAGCGGTGACGCATTTTGGTTCTGGTTGGGTATGGTTGTCAAAAGATATAAATAATAAATTGGTGATCGAGTCGTTGCCGAATCAGGACTGTCCGTTATCAAAGGGCTCAAAACCAATTCTTTGTCTTGATTTGTGGGAACATGCTTATTATTTGAAATACCAAAATCGAAGAGCGGAATACGTCGAAGCCTGGTGGAATGTGGTTGACTGGGAAGGGGCTCGTTAATTAACCGATTAAAGAATTAACAGATTGAATAATTTTTTGATTTTCCAGATTTTTAGACAAAAAAGATACTTTAGTATCTTTGTGGTTTTTTCTTTGGCCATGGGAATTTTTTATCCGGTGATCCAGGTTGCACAGCAGGGGATTAATAATTTCTTTTTTTGGTTTACATTACTGAAACCAGTTGATTTGGTTTTCTATATTCTTTTTTGTTTGCTTTTTGGTCTTTGTTTTTCTTTGTTTACTTGGCGAAATGATTACAAAGTTTGCAATGTCGGACATAAATTTAAAAGCGGATTTTTTGGTGGCTTGGGAACTTTTCTGTCGGTAACTTTGCCAATCTGTCCGAGCTGTCTAAGTTTTCTTGCCCTGCTCTTGCCGTTGAGCTTTATGGGTTTTTTGGCTCAATATCGTTTTTGGATGATGTTTTTGAGCACGGGATTAATGTTTGTGTCTCTGATAATTTTAGGGGCGTTTGGGGAAAATAGTCTCTACCTTAACAGTCGTGGTTCGGACCGCGAGCGTCGGAAAATTTAGAAAATATGCAGTGGTTTGTTTTTGCATTATTATCGGCCCTGTTTGCCGGTTTGGTGACAATTTTCGCCAAAATCGGGTTAAAAACCATTGATTCAAGTCTGGTAGCGATTATCAGGAGTATTTTTGTGGTTTTGACGCTCCTGTTGTTTGGTGTTTTTTCCGGAAAGCTTTCAACATTTTCTCCGAACTTATTTTGGGGAAGGGAAGGGGTGTTTATTATTCTATCTGGCGTCGCCGGCGCTATTTCGTGGCTGTTTTATTTCTGGGCCTTGAGAACCGGTAATGCTTCACAAGTGGCGTCAATAGATAAGTTGAGTTTGGTTTTTATAGTTTTATTTTCCGCTGTTTTTTTAGCAGAGAAAATTACTTGGCAAGTGATTCTGGGCGCGATTTTGATGATTTCTGGGGCCGTGTTGATTTCCTGGCCGCATTAGAACTGTTTTTCCTCATTGAACTAAGATGAAAAAGGCTTTAAAATGAGGTTGGCCAGACCCGTTGTTTTCGGGTTATTTGGCTACTTTAAATATGATTAAACTTGATCCGTTGTCGAGAACTAAAAAGCCGAGGAAAGTTGCGAAAAAGAAAAAGATAAGATTCAGCCCGCCTAAAGGGTTGTTTTTGGTTGTTTTTTCGATTTTAGTTTTGATTGGGGTCAGTTTCGTTTCCGGGGAGTTCTTCAAAGGAACTGATTTTTCGAATTGCAATTCTTTTGTTCAAACGGCGATTTCGAAAACATGCAGTCTTGGCAAGGGGTTTTTTGAGAAGTTGTCTCGGGCCGCGAATAATCTTGGCGAGCCTCCGCACCTGATTCCCGAGGTTATTGATGTTTCGGTTGATTCCGATGGTAATGGTCTGATTGTACTAGGAAAAAATTTAAAGATTGTTGAGATTTATGCCAGAACTGCGAACGCGGAAAGATTTTGGGGAGAAGCAAGCGTTTCAGATTTAAAAGGCAGCTCTGAGGCTTGGCGGTTTGAATTTCCTAAAGAGCCGATTCTGGTTGAAGAAATCATTGTGAAAGCGGAGCCGAAAGATGAAAGAGAGAAAGCCATAACTTTTTCTTTACCATTGACCGGAAGCGTGGCGATTTATCAATTAATTTGGGGCGGAGACGGAGCGGATGTCTTTGGAGTTGATCTTGGTTTACGCCAGAAACTGTATTCCGGTCAGACGGCGATATTGAATGCCGGTGAGGTTGGGATAAATTTTAAAGAAGTGGTTTCTGATTCGCGATGTCCGATCGGCGTTTATTGTATTTGGCAAGGAAAGGTTTCGGCAAATTTGAATCTTTATTTTTCCAATCAGTTGCCAGCAGAAGTTATATTGAGCCTTGACCCGCAAAATCCAGAATCAGCTTTTTTTGATGCGACAAAAGATTTACGGATTCGTCTTGTTTCTGTCGGCCCCGAAGTTTCAAGCAAAAAAATAAATCTTGAAACTGAAGATTATTATGTTGTTATTTCAGTAGAAAAGAAATGAAAAAAAGACTCGATTTTGCTTTGCCGGTGAGAGTTTCTGGAGCCACTTTTCCGTTTAAACGTTTTCTCAGGCAACGAATGTTTGTTATCCTTTTCCTTCTGGCGATTTCCGTGTTTTTTATCATTCTTTTCAATGAAGGGAAGACTGAGTCGGCAATTTTTTATCCTGAATCGTGTCTCGGCGGATGGGAAAATCCGCAGTTAGCTCAAGGACCAGCCGAGACAGAAAGTCCGAAAGATTTTAATCGTGAGAACTCGGCAGTTTTGTCGAATTTTTTCGCCGAGATTTATTGCGGAGGTTTTTCCGGCGAAATTCCTGAGAATTCAAGGCCAGAAAAAGTCCTTTTAAAATTCGGTTTGACAATCAAATCAATCTCGTCTTCGACAGAAGAATTTTATCCCGAAGCCTTGAATCAGGGGACAACCACGGAAATTATATTTTCGCCAACAATAGAGTCCGAGGTTTCCCCAGCTCCTGAACTGGAGATTGTTCTACCACAAGAAGAAACAGTTTTACCGACACCAGAAGAATCACCGGTTAGTTTTTTCCGAAAAATCTTTATGATTGCGCATTTTGAATCGGCCTTGGCGCATGCAGAAGAAATTATTTCCAGTCAAGAACCGCAGACACAGGAAACAACTCGGCCGTCTCCAGAATCAGCGCCAACGCTGATTCCTGAACCGTCGTTATCTTTTACGCCAGAACCATCGCCGGAAGCAATTTTAGAACCAACAGTTTCCATGGTTGCGTCTTCGACGCCAGAGGTTTTATTAGAGTCGCCGTTTGAACCAACACCAATCATTGACCAGGACGCGTCTTCAACGCCTTTAATTCTTCTTGAAATAGAAACAAATCAGAGCGCATCTTCGACAGAGATTTTTTCTGAAGAGGAGGCTTTGGTGCCATCGCTGTTTTTACCTGAGTTGATGGAAATTTTTTACAGCTTTGATGGCATAAATTGGTCGTCTTTGGGCAGGGTGAATTTGCCGGGAGTTGAAAATTCTGTTTTTGAAATACCTGATTTTGATTGGGATGAACTTTCGCAACTTCAGATAAAAATATCGTCACTGCCGAACGAACTGACTGGTTCGGAAATTTTATTGGAACACGTTGCGCTAGAAGTTGTTTATAGCCTTGATTTTTCGACTGTCGAAAATATTTTACAACCCAGCCAGGAACAGGAGGGAGCGGTTGTAAATACCGAAGATAATGATTTTGACGGAAGCGAGCAGTTTGTTGTTTCTGAACCAATTGTTTTCAATCAAGTTGAAGACAAGCCGGTTCTGAAACAAAGAAAATTTGAGAAGAAAGTGAAAGTTGACAATCAAGCGGATCATGGTTGTTATCTGACACCTTTTTCACAAGATATTTCGGGGGTTGATACGGGGTTGTTTGAATTGACTATTGTTAAAGGTAGTGTCAATCCGTCTGTTTTGGAAATCGGCAGTCTGCCTGACGGGATTGATATTATTTTTTCAGGAAACAAAGATCATGCCTACTATCTTTCTCAAAACGAAACAGTCATTGGACTGGAGATTATTAACCAATCAGGTTCACAGGTTGGAGATTTTACCATTCCGATTATTTATACGCAAAATGGCGTTAGGGAGTCATCGGTAATTTGCCAGGTGAATATTATCAATCAATGATTTTTAGAAAAATGAACACGCTTCGGGTATTTGTTTTTTTAATATTCGTACTTTTGGCGACTAATCTTATTACGGTGATGGCATCAGGAGATTCGGTTAAGTCGCCAGAGGAAAACGAAGTTGAAATCGGTGATTTTATGCAACGCATTTCCGAAGAGACGTATAAATACTTTTCGGAATAATCTTGAATAAGTAAATCAAACCATATCCGCCACAGATGTTTTATCTAAATAAAATAATCAAACCCTTGCTTGCTTTGTTATTTGCATTTGCGATGTTTTTGTCAAATGTTCCGGAGGGATTTTGGGGCGCGATGTTTGAAATCTGGAGAGATAAAAATGTCGTTGATCGCATCTGGCAGTCTATGCGCGAGCCTTCTGTGGCGGATTCTTTCAAATCTCGATTGGCAGAAGCGGCGCCGATTGTGCAGTATTCTGGCGGACTTTTAGTTTATACTGACGGCACAGTCGGCATGCCAAAATACAAGATTTTTGATGGATCAAGCGGTTTGGGAACTTTCGGGACTGAGCAGAGCGCAACTTCGGTCGGTTCAGTCGCCATAGAATGGGTTCGGGTTGTTGCCAGTCCCATAAACGATGAATGGATTATCGCCACGAGGGATGCTGGCGATGTTATCAAGGCCCAGATATGTTCCGGTGTTGATGGCGGCGTCTCTTGCGGTTCGGCCACGACAATTACCGCTACGGCTGGTGCGCACGGTTTCAGAAATTACGATATTGCTTTCGAGCAATCCTCGGGGGACGCGTTGTTGGTTTACGGAACAGCAACAACTGATGAGCTTCGTAAAATAGAGTGGGTTAATGGTTCGTGGTCAAATGATGCGCAGATTACAACAACAAGAACAAGCGGCGCGGTGGAATGGGTGGAATTGACATCAAGACCGGGAAGCAATGAAATAGGTATTGCTTATTCTGATACCAATGATGATGTCAGCGCATATAAATGGAACGGAAGCGCTACAGCCAATGAACCGGGTCAGGCGATTACGACCTCGGCTTCAGTAAGCGACTTGAGAAAGTTTGATATCAGTTTTGAAGGCTTGTCTGGAGACATGGTTGTTTACGCATCTGCCAATGGCGGAGGTACGGCTTACGAAGGTTATTTGTCTGGTACGACCTGGACTTTTACGAGTCGGACCGGATTGGATATGACAACAGACTTTATTGACGCCCAAGAGCCTGGCGCTTATGATACGGTGGCGATGTTTGCTCATGGCGATGCCGCATCTTCAAATCCTTCAGAAGGCTGGGTTTATGAAGGCGACGGCACGATTACCGACGGTGGTAACGGAGACGATATTATCCAAAATTGGGCTGCGAGCTATCAGCTGGGCGCGGTTTCCTATTTTAGTAGCACTTATCGTGGCGTGGCCGTGATTTCGTCAGTCACTGGCGCTGGCGCCGATGATATTGACTGGTGGACATCGGCTTCCAACCATGCCATTACTAACCAGACAGTTAATGCGCGGTCGCGCGGTGCGGCTAGATTTATTGATCTGTTTGATTATCCAAGCGCTGACAGGGTTCTATTACTAACAGCAGATGCCAATAGTGATCTTTGGGCAGATGTTTGGGTTGGAATAGACGTTGATGGAACGGCCTGGACAGATCTGACCAGTGGCGGAGCGCTGGAAACCTCACTTGCTTCAGTGACGACTGATGTGGTTGACTTTGCCTTTAGGCTGGCGCCATTGACAACTTTTGAGCAGTCGGCCTACCGGTTTTTTAATAATGCCGATTCTACGGATGTCGGTTCTGCGTTAGCGATTCAAGATAGCTCGGCAACTCTTACTTCTTCCGGTCAGGCATTTCGTTTGCGTATGCTTTTGCATATCGGCACGACCAAATTAAATTTGAACGGACAGGGTTTTAAGCTCCAGTTTGCCGAACGAAGCGTTGCGTGTGACACGGGGTTTTCCGGAGAAACCTATGCCGACGTGACCGGATCAACTGTGATTGCTTTTAATACAGCTAACTCTCCTGCGGATGGCGACAATCTGACAGCCAATGTTAATGATCCGACTCACGGGGGAGATACTGTTGTTAATCAAGATTATGAAGAGGCAAATAATTTTACCAATACCGTTGCCGCAATTCCTTCCGGTCAAGACGGAAAATGGGATTTTTCTTTGAAAGATAATTCCGCACCGGGGAGCACGAGCTATTGTTTTCGGGTGCGCAAATCAGATGATACCGATGTTAATACTTATTCCGTGATTCCGGAAATCGCGACTTTTCAAGCCGCGACAGTTTCATGTTCAGCATCGACTTCGACGACAGCTTTTGGATCGATATTGCCGATATCTGTTTATACTTCATCTCCTAACGCGACGATTACTAGTTCCTGCACTTATGGTTCGGGTTGCACTATCTCGGTTGATGACGCTGGTTCTGGATCAAACCCGGGATTATGGAAATCAACTGCGACGACTTATCTGATAGCTTCGGCTGACGCGTTATTAGTTGCCGGGACAGACGGTTACGGTATTCAAGTTGCGACGACTTCAAGCGGTTCCGGGGCGGTTTTTTCAGTGAACAGTAAATATTTAAAGACAGGTGATAGCGTTGGTGGATTAGTTCTGACTTCAACGCAAATAGCCTCAACAACTTCAACGTATACAAGCAGGGAATTGACAATTACGCATAAAGCTACTGTTGGCTATCTGGCTGAAGTCGGTTCTTACACAGATACAATCACATATAGTTGCGTTGGAAACTAAAGTGTGTCATAATAACGTTATGTCATTAACGGTCGAGCTATTGACTTTAAGTGTTTTAGATAAGATAATTTATTAGGAAGATAATTTTTTAAATTTTTTATGAAAAAACAAACTTTTTTGGCCATTCTTTTAGTCGGAGCATTAATCTTAACGGGTGTTATTTTCGAACCGGAAATGAGCTTTGCTGATGATGTGGCAGTAACAGCGAGCGTTTCAACTAGTGTTTCGTGTTCAACCACGGCAACATCCACTGCTTTTGGCACTTTAACCACGGGTTCTATTGCGACTGCCTCGCCGAACTCAACCCTATTGATGTCTTGCAACTACGGCGCTGGTTGCGATCTTAATATTAACGATGCTGGCGGCGGTGGTAATCCTGGGCTTTGGAATTCTTCCGCTTCTGATATTGTTCAGTCTGCTGATGCAACCTTATCAGCGGGCACAGAGGGTTACGGCATACAGGCCGCGACGACAGCGAACGGTTCTGGCGGTGTTCTTTATCCAAGTGTTAATTATTGGGTAACCGGCGACAACGTTGGTGGTTTGACTTTGGGTACCTCAGTCTTGGCTTCTTCTTCTGTTCCGATTTCTGGACGAGAAATTACTGTTATTCATAAAGCTGCCATTTCTGGCTTGACTGCGGCTGGTTCTTATGCTGACACCATCACCTATGGTTGCGTCGGAAACTGATGATTTTCGGTTTATCACAGAAGTTTCAGTATCGATAATAAGTTATTTTGAAAACTAGTTTTAATATGGCAAAAAGATTTTTTGTCTTAACCTTATTGGGTTTATTGTTTCTTCCCTTAACGTCTTTTGCCATCACTGTTGGACCAGTTAAACTTGAATATAGTGTTGATCCCGGGGATACTGTTTCCGGAGAACTTTTTATTCAAAACGAAGAATCTCAGGCAAGGACGTTGTATCCGGTTTTTGAGAAATTTACCGAAGAAGAAGGCGTTAAAAAATTCACGCGTGAAGAGTCTGATTTGTCGACATGGTTCAAGGCTCAAAGCCTGATCAGTTTGAAACCAGGCCAGCAAGCCAGGATTCCTTTTTCAATCGAGGTGCCCGAAGACGCGTCACCCGGTGGCCATTTTGCTGTAATTTGGTGGAGTACGGCTCCGGCTGATTTTGAAGGTCAAGAGCAGGTTTCGATTGTCACCCGAGCCGGAATTTTGGTTTACGTGACTGTTTCGGGAGATATTAAAGAAGAAGGCGGGATTGAGTCTTTTTCCACCTCCGGAAATAAAAAGCTTTTAACTCAACTTCCGATCGTTTTTAATATAATCTTTAAAAACACCGGTAATGTTCATTTGAAACCACAAGGAAATATTTTAATAAAAAATGTTTTCGGAAAAACAAAAGATTCTTTGTCAATCAATCAATTCGGATTAAATATTTTGCCCCAGACCAGGAAAAGCTTCCAAGAAAAATGGCAGCCAAAGTCTCTGGCTTTTGGTTTTTTGAAAGCAGAGTTGAACTTGAATTTCGGAGAGTCTAAAAAATCATCGACACAGTCGATCTGGTTTTTCGTTTTCAACTGGAAAGCGTTTGGGACGACAGTCTTAATTTTAATTGTATTGGTTCTGGCTCCTTTTGTCCTGAAAAAATACAATCAGTGGATAATTTCTAAAGCCTTAGGCAAGAGGTAAAAAATAAGAAGGGCGCTATAATATCTTTATGAAAAAGCTTTTGCCAACATTAGCTTTTGTTTTTCTTTCCTTTTTTTCTATATCGTTCCTTAAGATTGACCAGCTTTTAATTAACTATTTTGTCAATCGCGCTGATGCCGTGGAAGTGACAGCAATAGTCGGCAGTCCTTCGCCATCCATGTCTGTTTCACCAACGCCATCACCGACGCCTTCGCAAGGCGGTGGTGGAGGAGGTGGGGGAGGCGGGATGATTTTGCCACCGACTCAAGCAACAGTAGTTTTTTCTGGCAAGGCTTACCCTGGCAGTAATGTGGTGTTGCTTAAAGACGCGCAGGTCGCGACAACAGTAAAAGCCGGTCAAGATGCGAATTTTTCTGTAACGCTTTCCGGTATCTCCGGAGGAAGCTATATTTTTTCTTTGTACGGTGAGAATAGCAGGGGGAATCGATCTTCGCTCTTAACGTTTCCGGTTTCAATAGTTTCCGGCGCAACAACTCTGGTTAGCGGAATTTTTATCTCTCCGACGATTGCAGTTGATAAATCTGAGGTGAAAAGAGGCGATAACATAGTTGTTTTCGGACAGTCTTTTCCGAAATCAGAGATCACAGTTTCTGTTTCTTCCGAAGAAGAGAATTTTTTTAAAATTATTTCCGATCAGGCGGGTGCTTACCTGTTGAATCTCGATTCTTCAATATTGGAAGTTGGGGATCACTTCACGAAATCAAAATCAGCGATCTCCGGTGAGATCAGTGTTTTTGGTAAATCTGTTAGTTTCAAAGTCGGGACCAAGAATGTTCTGGCCGTTCAGGAAACATTGGCATGCCATAGGCGTTCCGATGTTAATGGTGATTGCCGCGTGAACTTAACTGATTTTTCAATCGTTGCTTATTGGTATAAAAGAGCATTGACCTCGGCTGTAAAAAATGGGGTTGATTTTAATGCCGATGGAAAGGTAACCTTAGTTGATTTTTCAATCATGGCTTATTATTGGACGGGATAGCAAAAATTCCGCAGGCTGGATTGGAAGCTTCAATTTTCAACAACTAATTTTAAATGATTAAACTGAGAAAACCAAAAATATTGATTGTTATTGTTACTTGCTGTTTGTTATTTGCCGATAGCGCTTTCGCCGTTTCGATTTACTGGCAGGCGCCTTCTGAAGTCGGAGTCGGGCAAGGATTTTCTGCGGCTTTGTTGCTTGATCCCTTGGGAAAAGAAATCAACGCGATTGAGGGCAGGGTTGTTATTCCTCGAGAGCTGGAAGTCATTTCTGTAAATTCAGGGAATTCCCTCGTTAGTTTGTGGATCGAGAAACCAAATCCGAGCGGTAGTGGAGAGATTGTTTTTTCCGGAGTGATGCCGGGTGGGTACCTTGGCGAATTGGGTCCTTTTTGGGAGGGTTATCATCGTGGCGAAATTTTTAAAGTGATGTTTAAGCCGGTTGCCACCGGGCAGGTTGAGATTTTGACTAAAGATTTTTCCGCTCTTTTAAATGATGGTTTGGGGACAAAAACAAATCTTAATCTGAAAAGCCACTTATTAGTAATTAAATCGGAGATTCAGGCACCTTTAGAAAATATTTCTGAAGACAGGGAGGCACCGGAAAAGTTTTCAGTAGAAATTATTAAAAATGAAAATCTTTTTGAGAATCAATGGGCACTAGTTTTTTCGGCTCAAGACAAAGGTTCGGGCATAAACCATTATGAAGTTCGGGAAACATCTCCTTATCTTTGGCAAAGGTTTTTTCAATCCCGTTGGCAGGTCACTGAGGATGGGCCGTATTTACTGAAAGATCAGAATCTGAATAGTTTGATCAAGGTTAAGGCTATTGATAACTTGGGAAATGAAAAAGAGTCAATAATTCAAGCTCAAAACACGATTTTTTGGTATCAGGATCAGAGCCGCTGGGTTATAATGATATCTGTGATTCTTTCAGTCTTTTTTTTGAGAAAAGCTTTATTTGGCTGGTTTTTAAAATGCAATAAAGTGTAGAAGAATAGAATCCGGAACAGTAAGAAATATGAAAACAATCAGGTTATTGAAATTCTTTGTTTTATTTTCTTTATTGTATTTTCTCGGTCCCGGCCTTGCCGCCGCGGCCTCTTTATATAGTTCTCCGGCTGTCGGCAATATTTCTTTGGGTCAGACGATCACGATTGGCATTTACGTTTCAAGTCCTCATCAGGCAATGAATGCAATCTCGGGATCTTTGAATTTTCCCGCTGATAAGCTGGAGGTTTTAAGTGTTTCAAAGTCGGGTTCAATTGTTAACCTTTGGGTTCAGGAGCCGAGCTTCTCAAATTCTTCTGGTATGTTGAATTTTGAAGGAATTGTTTTGAATCCGGGGTTTACTGGTTCTGGCGGTAAGGTGATTTCAATCCAGTTCCGTGCAAAAAATATTGGCACGTCATTGATCTCCTTTTCCAGCGCTTCAATTTTGGCTAATGATGGGAATGGGACAAATATTTTGTCTGGTTTAACCGGATCGAGTCTTTCCGTGCAGCAACAAGGCAATACAGTGCCCGGTACAGACCCTATTGGCGTTGACCCCTTGACGCCGCAATCGCCAATAATTATTTCTCAAACTCATCCGGATCAGGAAAAGTGGTACAGTCTTTCTGATGTAAATTTTTCATGGCAGTCGGAACCAGGCGTGACTGGCGTCAGGACCCTTTTTGACAAACTGGCCAGATCTCAGCCGACAATCATCAACGATTCTTTAACAAGCGTCAAAAGTGTCAAGGGGATTACGGACGGGATTTGGTTTTTTCATCTTCAGTTGAAGAATAAATACGGCTGGGGCGGAGCCTCTCATTTTCGCGTTCAAATAGACAAGACTGAGCCGGAGCCATTCTCGATTAATTTTCTTGGAGACAAAAATTCGGTCAAGTCTCAACCAAAAATAAAATTTGAGACAGAAGATAAGCTTTCGGGAATTGATTATTATCTTGTTAAGATCAATGATCCCGTTGCCGTGAAAGTTTATCCAGAAGAAGTCGGGGGCAGGGAGTATTCTCTGTCTGTTAACGAACCCGGTCGGGGGCTTGTAATTATTGAAGCCTATGATAAGGCCGGCAACTCGCGGATAGAGACAGAAGATTTTTTCGTTGAATCCCTTGAGCCTCCGGTTTTTGAAGAGTATCCAAAAGAACTGACGGCGGGAAAGATTTTGGTTGTGAAGGGGAAGTCATATCCTGATTCAGAAGTGATTTTTAAAGTTTTAAAAGACGACAAAGAGATGCCAGTTCGGTCGATTCACGCCGGCCCCGACGGCAGTTTCGTTTTTGTTTATGAAGATAAAGTTGCTGCCGGGGTATATAAAGTCAGTGCCAGGACTGTTGCTGATGATAGCGGCCAGAGTTTTTTCAATGAACCGATTTTGATTCCCGTGAGTCAAGGATTTTTGCAATTATCCGGATTTACATTTCTTAGCGCTATTGGATTTATGGCGCTGGTCGTCGCCATCTCGTTTTTGGTATTTCATATTTGGCAGCACATCAAGAGGAGATCTTATTTAACCAAGGAGATCAGCGAAGCTAAGACCGTTCTGTTGGAAGAGTTTAAAAAGCTTAAACGTGAAGCGCAAAAGCAGGTTGATCTGCTTGAAAATTTGAGACAGTGGCGCGAACTGAGTTTTGAAGAAGCGGCGTTGTTGGAAGATCTCGGCAAAGAGATTGAAACCTTGAGCTCAGCCGAAAATTTGATCAAGAAAGAGATTGAGGATATTAATCAAGTTTGAGGCAGTGGTTTTTGAAGAAAAATATTTTTCTAGATTTTTGAGCATTTCCGGGATTTCCAGAGAGGCTTTGGCTCTTTACTCGATGCATTTTTTGCGTAACTTTGCCGTTGGATTGTTTGGGATTTTCGTTCCGATCTATATCTTTCAGAACGCCACAAAACCGGTCATTGTTTCGGATATTTTTCTGAGTAATCTTTTATGGGTAGTTTTTTATTTTTTGGCATATTCGTTTTCAATGTTGATTTCCTCGTTGTTTTTAGGCAACTTGATCTTTAATTCCTTAGGATTTAAGAGATCGATTTTTCTGAGCATTCTGCTTTTGATCTTTGGGATTTTGTTTTTGGTTTTTTCCGAGAAAGTTTTCTTGTGGTCATTTCTCTCTGCTTTCTTACTTGGAGCTTGTGTTAATTTTTACTGGATTCCGTTTCATGTTTTTTTTATTCGTAAGGCTAATCAGGGAGGGAACTATGGCAAGGAAACTTCTTTCCAGATTTTTTTAGGTAATCTTGCTGGCATCGTTGCACCGTTTATCGCTGGTGTCGTTATTTATTTTTCCGGTTTTGAAAAAGTTTTTACGATTTCGATCGCGTTTCTTCTAGTTTCTTTGTTGCCGCTGTTTTTTTTCGTTTCTGAAGGATTGCACCGCAATCATGATTTGAAAAAGATCGTTTCTGGTTTTTTGAAAGATCGCAGTAGTCGCCGAGCCTTGATTGGTCTTGCTGGCGCCGGTGTCGAAGATACGTTGTTCGGGGTATTCTGGCCGATTTTGCTGTTTTTGACTCTTATGGATACGATCAAGATCGGGGCGATTACCACGATCTCGACATTTTTGTCTATGGTCGTGGTTCTTTGGGCGGGCATGATTTTTGAAGGTGGAAAGAATAAAAAACTTTTTGAGTGGAGTGCAATTTTTAACAGCCTACTTTATCTGCCGAGGTTTTTTATCAACTTCGCTTCCGGAATCTATGTTTTGGATATTTTGGATAAACTCAACTCAAAAATTTATGGCGTTGGGCTTTCTTCAAGCACCTATGATCTGGCGAAGCGTTTTGGAGATTCTGATTTTATCTTGATTCGTGAAGTGGTCTTGCATTTGGGAAGGGTGTTGGCGCTTTTGGCGTCTTTGGTCTTACTGTTATTTTTCCCCTGGAGAACGATTTTTTTTCTGATTGGAGCGATCTCTTTGCTTAATCTTCTGGTGTTGAAGGAGCATAGCGCCTGAACCCTGTTTTGGCAATTCTGGTATAATTAATTAAATAGTGAGCAATTAATTTTTTTGTTTAAATATGTTTGATCAATTGCCATCTTTGATGGCGAATCGATGGGTGATCTTGTTTTTGCTGTCTTGGTCTTTGGTTTGGAAGGGCCTGGCTTTATGGCGTGCCGCCAGAAGCAGCCAGAGAAATTGGTTTATTGTTCTCTTGGTTGTGAATACCCTTGGGGTTTTGGAGATTTTTTATCTTTTTTTCTGGGATAGCTTCAAACAAATTTCGAAGAAACTTTTTGGTTCGAATAATTCATCATGAATTTTCAATTATGAAAAAAGTTATTATTGTTGAAGATGATAACGCCATGGGCAATGTTCTGGCGGCAAGAATCAGGAACGAAGGATTTGAAACCATCCACGTCCTGAACGGCGAGGAGGCCTTGTCCCAATTGAAGCAATCGCCGTTTGACTTGATGATTCTTGATTTGATTATGCCAAAGCTTGATGGCGTGGCTCTTTTGGAGAAGATGTCGCAGGACGGTTTTAAGATTCCGGTCATTATCGTCTCAAATTTGTCCCAGGATACAGACCGCAGTCGTGTGGCAAAATACAACGTGATTCAATTCTTTTCGAAGTCCGATATCACCGTCGCCGAGATAGTCGGTTTTGTAAAAAACTTTTTGGCTTAAGATATGTTCGTCGGCGGAGCCAGGCAAAAAGTAGCCAGAAGAAGATCTGGTTTTTGGTTATATTTTTCATATATTTTTTCTTTGTTTTTGATTTCAGTTTTGATTCTGGGATCCGGATTTGTGTTAATCAGATTTGTTTCGGGATTGGAAAATAATTCCAGGTTGGTTAATTTGGCCGGCGGGCAGAGAACGTTGGCCCAGGACATTTTGAATATTAGTCTGCAGCTGGCTAGCAACAAAGACAGTGACACTCAGGTTTTAAAAAAACATCTTAATCTGAGTTTTAATACTTTCGTTGATAATCAAAAAGCCCTGGAAGAAAGAAACCCCGATCTTGAGCTTGGCGGTAAGAACAGTGATATTATTGATGCTTTTCTTTCCGAGATTAAGCCTGATTACCAAGGGATAGTTTCCAGCGCCTTGATTGTCAAATCTCGAGCCCCCGGCGATCCGGTCGTTTTTTCAGCTGTTCGGGAGATGATACGTTTTGAAAATGATTTTTCGATCAAGATGGACAGAGTGGTTTCTCAGTACGAATTAGAGTCTAAGGAAAAAGTTCTTTATGCTGAAAGCCTTGCCATTGTTATTGCCGGGGTGATATTGGGAGTGATTTTTTCTGAAGCTTTATTTATTTTTTGGCCTTTGTCCCAGAGGATAAATCGGACAATTTTTGAGACGGAAAGATTTCGTCTTGCGGTGGAAAATACTTCGGATGCGGTTATTATATTTAACAAAAACGGTAGCGCCATATATTCGAACGAAACTTTGGAGCATTTTACCGGGTTCTCGGAATACGAGCTTTTGGGAGAAAGGTTTGAAAGCCAGCGTTTTTGGGGCGATTTGATCGAACCTGATTTTTTTGACCGTATTTGGGATCAGGTTTTCGAAAAAAAAGAAAAATTTTCCGGAGAATTGATTCAAAAAAATAAGGTTGGTATGGAACGTGATCTGAAAGTATCTTTTTTCCCGGTTTTAAACAAGAGATCGCGGGTCGAGTTTTTGGTTGGCATTTTAAGAGATATTACTAGCGAAAAAGAAATTGATCGTGCAAAATCAGAGTTTGTCTCTCTCGCTTCGCATCAAATGAAGTCGCCTCTTTCAAAGACCAAGTGGTTGACGGAGTCTCTGCTGGCCGGAGATTCCGGAAAGTTTAATGAAGAACAGGATTGTCAACTTAAAGAGATTTATGAAAGTAACCAGAGGATGATAGATTTGGTTAACGGTTTGCTTGATGTTTCTCGAATCGAGCTTGGAGTTTTCAAATTTGAGCCTCAATTGGTCAATGTTTCAGAGGTTGTTAGAACGGTTCTCTCAGAGGTTGAAGTTCAGGCAAAGAAGAAAAATTTGAGGATTGTTCAGTTCATTCAAGAAGGATTGCCGCAGATTGAATCAGATCAAAAATTGATAAGGATTATTTTTCAGAACTTAATTTCAAACGCCGTAAAATATACCGGCAATAACGGTTTTGTGGAAATAACGGTCAAGATAGCAAAAAAAGATCAGGTCTTTGATCAAAAACCGTTGAAGGAAGATTCTTTGTTCATTTCCGTTAAAGATAACGGTGTCGGCATTCCCGAGAATCAAAAAGACAAGATTTTCTCAAAACTTTTTCGTGCTGACAATGTGAGAATGATGGATGTTGAGGGCACTGGACTGGGGCTATATGTTGTAAAATCGATCATAAACAAGATCGGCGGCGAGATCTGGTTTGAATCTTCTGTTTCTACCGAGACCGTTTCCGGGACAGGAAATATTTCCGGGACGGCTTTCTATGTTTTGATGCCGCTTCATCAGAAGCAGTAGTTGAATCGTTAAGAGAACAGATGGCTCTGAACGAAAATAAAAGTCGCCCCAAAAGACGGCTTTTATTTTTTAATGTTTATGATTGAAAAGTATTGCGACTCAGCATAGCCCCATTCGAGGTATCCTTCAAGAGAGATTTCTTTGCCGATATTGTTTTCCAAGAAAATCCACTGGTCGTTTATTGTCGGTACGATGTCAATCATTCCGGTTTTATCAGGGAAGTTTTCCACGTTGGGGCTGAGTTTTTCAAAAGATTCAGACAGTTTTAATAAATAATCATAGCCAATATCCGGAGCCGGTCTGGCGCCACGTACAACAATGCCTTGCAAAATTAGTTTTGCGAGGTTATTGCCTTGCTGTGGCCATTGTCTCAAAGAATCCGGATAGGGATTGCAGTTTGAGTAGTCGATTGTCTTTATGCTCTTTACGCTTAAGACTGAACGACCATAAGCTTCGCGGATCTTATCTTTGTTTTTCCATTCTTCCGGGACAGAGCCAGTGATGCGAGTGCATTTCCCCATAAGATCGTCTTTCATGTTATCAGAGACCAGATAATAACCCATGATTTGTTCTTCTTGATAGGCTCTATCGTAATCTCCAAAACCAGTGACTTGGTAATTGGCGAAAGTCAACTCACGCGTTTGCTTTTCTTCGTCAAGCAACCCGCTGGTTCGGATAACACCGGTAATTATTACCTGGTTTTTTCTCATGCTCCAGATAAACCAACTGCTAGCTCCCAGGATAGAGCAAGCAGCTATAATTAAAATGATTATTTTTTTCATCGACGACGTCAGCTTTAATTAATTGTCGGACCGGGCAGAATCGAACTGCCGTCACGAGTACCCCATACTCGCATTCTACCACTGAACCACGGCCCGCATTGTTTATGGCTAATTATATTTAATTATAACAAAAACACTTCCGGCTTTAGGGCGGAAGGTGTTTTTTAGAGAATTATTTTCTTGCTGTCTTGGATCTTGTTTTCAGACACTGAACACAGGATTTTACTCTTTTGCCAGATGGTAAAGTAAGCCACTGCAAGTTTGGATATTTCCTTGTGCTCTTGACTGGATTGTAGTTGCCGCGTAAAAGATTTCTCTTGCCAACAAGAATTGAACCTTTGCCGCAGACTGAGCAGATTCGTGACATAGATTTATATTTAGAAGCTAGAAAGTAAAATAAATACAGATTGAGTATACTTGAAAATACTGAAAATATCAAATCAGAATAAAAATGTCTCTGGTTGCGGGCGCGGCAACCAGAGACTGGGCAAACAGATTTTGTGCTATGGCATTTTCCTGGAGAGTTTTAGGTCGCGAACCCGACAAAACCAGTTTTGCCGGAATATCTTGAAAACACGTCTGTTTCAAAAAATCTCCTTTGGATAATCTGTTCGGCTTGGCGGTACAACCAATTTCTCTGGGTTTACAGAGATGTTTGTTAATTTGCTCACTCCGCCAGTAGTCTCGAGCACGTTTTTCTCCTTGAGCGCCTCGGAAAATTAGTGCAGCCGGAGCTAGCTATCAATTTATACAACAAATTTACGATGATGTAAATCTTTAAGATACATCTTCGGTTTGATATAGTTAACTGGATGGATCCCGTAGTGAATTTTTGATAGCCCTGCCTACCGGTAGGCAGGTTCTCAAGTATTTTTTGCTACCGTTTATTTGTGTGATAAAGATGATTTAATAGAGTTTGCACTATAAGACATGTTTAACGTATTAACATTTGAGGCTAAAAATTAGTCAAAAACCTACTACGGGATGGAAACAGTATTTTATTTTTTAGTTTTTATCTTTTCTGCCGTTATTCATGAAGTGTCTCACGGTTTTGTCGCTAAGGCTCTTGGCGATGATACGGCGGAGAAGGAAGGCAGGTTGACTTTGAATCCAATTAAGCACCTTGATCCAATCGGTTCGATTCTTCTGCCTTTTGTTTTTTACCTAACGTCAAAACTCGCCAGTGGTCAGGGTATGATTTTCGGTTGGGCAAAACCAGTGCCTTTTAATCCTTATAATCTGAAAAATCCCAAACAAGGAAGTCTTTTGATCGCTCTGGCCGGTCCGTTGTCTAATTTTTTTGTAGCGTTTTGTTTGAGTTTGGTTTTGCGACTAGGCATGGTCAATGGAGTTCTGGCGGAATTATTTGGCATTATTGTTTTAATCAATCTGGCACTTGCTGTTTTTAACTTGATGCCGATTCCACCGCTTGACGGTTCAAAAGTCTTGTTTGGATTGTTGCCTGATAGCTTGGCGCATGTTGAGGATTTTTTAGAAAGAAATAGTATGATTTTTTTCCTGATGTTTTTTTTGTGGGGCGGTGATTTAGTTTATTCAATTGTTTTCGGGCTTTTTTCGATTTTCACCGGCGTTGGCGGTTACTGAGTTGATTTTTAACCACATTTTTGATAAAGTCTTTATGCTTAGATGTTTTGACATTTGAGCTCTAACATTTGAGCTTTTTTATTTTAGCTTATCCCGTACTGAATCTTGGCCTTTTGGTTGTTGTCGAGAAGATGGGTCGAGTAGAATAAATCGGCTTTAATAATTATTTTTTTGCTTCGCTTAATTTAAGTTTCGCGATTCTTAAAATTTTAGTAACAGGATGCCGACAATCAATCAATTGATAAGAAAGGGTCGAAAGGTCTTGAAAAAGAAAACCAAGGCTGTTGCCCTGAGGCGTTATTTTAATCCCATAAAAAATAAAGCCAAAATTTCACCATCTCCTTTCAAGCGTGGTGTTTGTATTAAGGTTTTTACAACGACGCCGAAAAAGCCTAACTCTGCTTTGCGAAAGGTTGCTAGGGTTAGATTGACTAATGGCATGGAAGTTACGGCTTACATTCCCGGTGAGGGACATAATCTTCAGGAGCATTCTGCGGTGGTGATTCGTGGCGGCAGAGTAAAGGATCTTCCGGGCGTGAGGTATCATATTGTTCGCGGCGTTCTTGATACGCAAGGGGTGAATAAAAGGAAGCAACAGCGGTCAAAATACGGCGCGAAAAAGCAAAAACCGAATGATCAAAAGGATCTTTAAAAAAGAAACAAAAAATCAATGAGACGGAAAGTTAATTACAAAAGAGAATACAAACCTGACCCAAAGTTCGAAAATCAATTGGTTGGCAGATTTATCAATCAAGTCATGAAAGACGGTAAGAAATCAACTGCCCAAAGGATTGTTTTTCGCGCTTTTGAAGAGATTGAAAAAACAAAAAAGCAAAATCCAGTGACGGTTTTTGAGTCGGCGATAAGAAATTGTTCGCCTTTAGTGGAAACCCGTTCAAAAAGGGTTGGTGGTGCGAATTATCAAGTGCCGATGGAAGTCAGGGGTGAAAGGAAAATTGCCTTGGCCATCCGTTGGATTCTATCTGCTTCAAGAGGGAAAAAGGGGAAGCCGATGCACGAAAAGCTGGCTGAAGAGTTGATGATGGCTTCACAAAATGAAGGAGGCGCCGTTAAAAAGAAGACCGATGTTCAGAAAATGGCAGAGGCAAACAGGGCCTTTGCGCACTTTGCCAGATAAAATTTATGGCTCGAGAATATTCCCTTGAAAAGACTAGAGACTTTGGCATTATTGCTCACATTGACGCCGGGAAAACTACTGTTTCCGAAAGAGTGCTTTTTTATACCGGTATTACTCACAAGATCGGTGAAGTTCACGAGGGCGCAGCCGTAATGGACTGGATGGTCCAAGAGCGCGAACGCGGCATTACGATCACTTCTGCGGCAACAACTTGTTTTTGGACCCAAACTTATAAACCAAATTTTGGTCAGGGCAAAGGAGATTATCGGTTTAATCTGATCGACACTCCTGGCCACATAGATTTCACCGTTGAGGTGAAGCGTTCTTTGCGTGTTCTTGACGGCGCGGTTGTTGTTTTTGACGGTGTTTCCGGAGTTGAGCCTCAATCGGAAACCAACTGGCGTTATGCAGACGAATATAAAGTACCGCGTCTTTGTTTTATTAATAAACTTGATCGTCTCGGTGCGAGTTTTGAAAATTCTTTGGCTTCAATTCACGAAAGGCTGACTGTTAATGCTGTTCCAATTCAGCTGAATATCGGTTTGGAAAGTCAGTTCGTTGGTGTTATTGATTTGATAAGAATGAAAGCTGCTTATTTCGACGGGGATCGGGGCGAGACTGTCAGGCTTGAGGAAATACCACAAGATCTTTTGAACCGAGCCAAGGAGGCGAGAGCGGCAATGATTGAGAAGGCTGCAGAGCAAGACGATGTCTTAATGGAAAAATATCTTGCTGGTCAAGAGCTGACCGAAGACGAGATTCGTTCTGGAATCCGCAAGGGTACTTTGGCTTATAACTTTGTACCGGTTCTCTGCGGATCAGCTTTGCATAATAAAGGCGTTCAACTTATGCTTGATGCGGTGGTGGATTTTTTGCCATCACCAGAAGACATTTCTGAGACGAAACCAATCAAGGGCATTAATCCGAAAAATGGCGAAGAGTTGATCAGACAGCCAAGCGATTCCGAATCTTTCGCGGCCTTGGCGTTTAAAGTGGCGGCTGATCCCTTTGTCGGCAGTTTAGTTTATTTTCGTGTTTATGCTGGTTCGTTAAAGCGTGGCAGCTATGTGTTTAATGTAACCAAGGAAGAACAGGAGCGGGTTGGCAGAATCTTGAGGATGCACGCTAATCAAAGAGAAGAGGTTGAGGAGGTCTATACCGGGGACATTGCCGCGTTGGTTGGTATGAAAAATACCTCTACCGGAGATACGCTTTGTGAACAAGCAAATCAGATCTTGCTTGAAAGAATTATCGTGCCAGAACCAGTGATTTCAATGAAGATTGAACCGAAGACGAAGATTGATCAAGAGAAAATGGGACTGGTTTTGAAAAAACTTCAAGAAGAAGATCCGACTTTCAGAGTTAAGACTGATCAGGAAACTCTGGAGACAATTATCTCCGGTATGGGAGAGTTGCATCTGGATGTTTTAGTAGATCGGATGAAAAGAGAGTTCGGTGTTGAGGTTAATGTCGGTCGACCGCAAGTAGCTTATCGTGAAACTATTAGGCGCGAAGCCAAAGAAGAAGGAAAATACATCAGGCAGTCTGGAGGTCGCGGTCAGTATGGTCATGTTTGGCTTGAGATCAAGCCGAGAGAACGTGGTCTGGGCTTTAAGTTCAATAATTTGATTAAAGGAGGCGTGATTCCTTCAGAGTATATCCCGGCAGTCGAGAAGGGTGTTAAGGAAGCTATGGACCGTGGTATTATCGCCGGTTTTCCGTTATCTGATATTGAGGTTAGTCTTTATGACGGTTCTTATCATGATGTCGATTCTTCAGAATCTGCTTTCAAGATTGCGGGGTCCATGGCTTTTCAAGGGGCGGTCAAAAAAGCTGACCCGGTTCTTTTGGAACCGATCATGAAGGTTGAGGTAATTGTTCCGGAAAAATTCCTTGGAGATATCACCGGAGATCTTTCCTCCAAGAGAGCAAGAATTGAAAGAATGGGCGATCGGGCCGGGGCGAAGATCATTGATTCCATGGTGCCGCTGGCCGAGATGTTCGGTTACGCGACAAAATTAAGGTCAATGACTGAGGGTCGCGGGACATTTACGATGGAGTTTGACCATTACGAAGAAGTTCCAAGGAATATTGCCGAGCAGGTAGCTTCAGGCGCAAAGAAGTAGGTTTTTTTATGGGCTACGGTGAGTTCGTCGAATCCGTTGACTTTTAGCCTGACCTGAGCTAAAATCTTAAACACGTTATCAGTAAATTAAAGTTTTAAAAAATAATATCATATGGCTACAGGAACATTTGAAAGAACAAAGCCGCATGTTAATGTCGGTACAATTGGTCACGTTGACCACGGTAAAACGACTTTAACCTCTGCTATCACCAAGGTTTTGTCGATGAAAGGTCTTGCCAAGGGTCTTGATTACGCAGAGATCGACAAGGCTCCTGAAGAAAAAGCTCGTGGCGTGACGATTAATCTTCATCACACTGAATACGAATCAGAGAAAAGGCACTACGCTCATATTGACGCTCCTGGTCATGCTGATTACATCAAGAACATGATCACTGGCGCCGCCCAGATGGACGGTGCGATCTTGGTTGTTTCGGCTCCAGATGGTCCGATGCCTCAAACCAGAGAACACATTCTTTTGGCGAGACAGGTGGCAGTACCGAAAATTGTTGTTTTTATGAATAAAGTGGACATGGTTGATGACCCTGAACTTTTGGATCTTGTTGAGGCCGACATTCGCGAACTTTTGAAAAAATATGAGTTTCCTGGTGACGAGACTCCGATTATTCGTGGCTCAGCTTTGAAAGCCATGGAGGCCAAGACGCTTGATGATCCGGCTGTTAAACCAATTCTCGATCTTGTAGCTAAGATTGACGAGTACATTCCAGAACCGACACGTGATATTGATAAACCATTCTTAATGCCTATTGAGGATATTTTCTCAATTGAAGGTCGCGGTACGGTGGTAACGGGCAGAATCACTCGTGGCATTGTTAAGATTAACGAGGAAGTTGAAATTGTCGGTATCAAACCGACAGTAAAAACCGTGGTGACTGGTATCGAGATGTTTAATAAGTCTTTGAACGAAGGAAGGGCTGGTGATAATGCCGGAATTTTGCTTCGTGGCACAAAAAAGGAAGATGTTCAAAGGGGCCAGGTCTTGGCCAAGTCAGGTTCGATTACTCCACACACTGATTTTGAGTGCGAAGTCGTTGTTTTGAAAAAAGAAGAGGGTGGCCGACACACTGCGTTCATGAATGGTTACAAACCGCAGTTTTACATTGGCACAACTGATGTGACGGGTGATATCACCTTGCCAGAGGGACGGGAACTGGTAATGCCCGGAGACGCCGCTTCTTTCTCGGTTAAACTGATTCACCCCGTGGCACTTGAAGAAAGACAGAGATTCGCTTTCAGGGAGGGCGGCAAGACCGTTGGTGCTGGCGTAGTGACAAAGATTGTCAAGTAAGGGTTATTAATTGCCACAAATCAGTAATAGCGAAAAGAGAAATAAATGGCTGTTGCCTCAGAACCTAAACAAAAGATGAGAATCAAGATTAAGTCTTATGATCATAAGGTTATCGACTCATCTTGCAAATTGATTATTGAAACGGCGCAAAGATACGGAGCCGAGATCGTTGGTCCGATTCCTCTGCCGACGGAGATCAAGAAATACACCGTGAATCGTTCGACTTTTATCCATAAAAGTTCTCGGGAACAGTTCGAAATGAGAATCCATAAGCGCTTGATCGATATTTTAAATCCGCAGGTGAAAACCATTGAAGCTTTGACGAATCTTGTTCTGCCTGCGGGTACAGAGATTGAGGTAAAGATGAACGCTTAGAATTGAGATTGTTGGTTTAGGGGTACGCCCCCACACCCGTCCTTGTAAAGCTGCCGTGAGAGAAAAAGTTTTCTGAAGAATTAAATCTCTTTTAGAGTTATTTATCAGAATAGGTGTGGGGGTGGTTTTAGAAAAGCGTCCCAACCAGACGCTTTTCTCAATGCTTATTGAGTAAAAAATTATAGAAAATTAATTTTAACGCGATGCGTTTATTAATCGGAAAAAAATTAGGCATGATGCAGGTTTTTGATGAGGCATCTGGTAAGGCTACGCCAGTGAGTCTGGTTTTGGCTGAACCAGTGACAGTTACGGGAATCAAAGACTCTGAGAAACATGGCTACTCAGCCGTTCAAGTTGGATATGGCAGAAAAAAGTTTGTCAAGAGGCCACAGGTGAAGATCGGATCTTTCGCATTATTGAAAGAGTTTCGCGTTGATAATGGTAAGGAAAATAATTTTCATCTTGGCGATCAGATTGGACTTGATATTTTTTCAAAAGGAGAGAAGCTTGATGTTTTTGGTATTTCTAAGGGACGTGGTTTTGCCGGTGTAGTAAAGAGGCATGGTTTTGCCGGTGGACCGAAATCTCACGGGCAGAAGCACAGAGTGAGAGCTCCGGGATCAATCGGTTCGACAACTCCACAGCGAGTTGTTAAGGGTAAAAAAATGGCTGGTCACATGGGATCAAAAAGAGTGAGTGTGAAGAACCTAGAGGTGGTTAACATTGATTCGGAAAAGAAAATAATCTTTTTGAAGGGTGCAATTCCTGGTTACGCCGGATCGTTACTAGAGTTGCGATCAAGGTTATAGAATATGAAACGCGAAACAGAAAAAATTATTGTCCCGGTTGTTGATTTTAAGGGAGAAAAGGTGAAAGAACTGGAATTACCCGACAATATTTTTGGTTTAAAAATGAATCACGATTTGGTTTTTCAGGTAGTTAGAATTCTTCAGCTGAAAAACAAAAAACCGATTGCTCATGCTAAGGGTCGCGGAGAAGTTTCTGGAGGCGGCATAAAGCCTAGACCACAAAAAGGTACTGGCAGGTCTCGCCAAGGGTCAATTCGTTCTCCTTTGTGGAAGGGCGGTGGCGTCACTCATGGTCCGTTAAATGAAAGGAACTATGATCTGAAATTGAATAAAAGAATGAAAGACCTAGCTTTTTTGCAAATTCTGTCTGATAAAGCCAAACAGTCTTTGATTGTTGTTGAAGGTAAAATCGCGCTTAAAGAATCGAAAACAAAATTCGCGGATGAGTTGATGAAGAAAATTTTCGCGAATAAAAAGATTAAAAGAACCTTGATGGCGCAGGATTTTGATGATAAGTCCATGGCAAGATCTTTTTATAACTTACCTTATCTCAAATTAATTTCGGTGAAAAATCTGAACATTCTTGATTTGATGAATTTTCCTCAGCTTTTGCTTTCTGAGCAGTCTTTGAATGATTTGATTGATTTTTTGTCGCAGAAGACGGTAGCGAAAAAATAAACCACAATGACAACGTTAATATTGAAAAAACCTCATTTGAGCGAAAAGGCAACCTTCTTGAAAGAGAAGAATAATGCCTATGTTTTCGTCGTTGATAAGACAGCCAATAAAAAAACTGTTGCTCAAGAGATCAAGCGGCTTTATAAGGTAGAGGTTTCCGATGTTAGAATTGTAAATCTTCCCAAAAAACCAAAAAATCTTGGAAAAACACGGGGATTTTCAGCTGGTTTTAAAAAAGCGATCGTTTATATTAAAACTGGTCAGGCGATTAATATAGTTTAAAATGGCAATCAAGATATCAAAACCAACTTCAGCCGGCAGGCGCCATTCTCAGGTGGTAGATTATTCTTCTTTGTCGAAGACAAAACCCTACAAACCATTGTTGGCCGAAATAAGAAAAACCGGCGGACGGAATAATACCGGGCGCATCACCATGCGACATCAAGGCGGCGGCGTGAAAAGGATGTATCGGGTGATGGAGTTTGGTCAGGGTTTTTTGGGTAAAATGGATTCAAGAAAAGCTAAGGTGGAGACAGTCGAGTATGATCCGAATCGAACTGCTTTTATTTCATTGGTTCTTCTTGATAACGGCAGGCGATTATATATTTTGACGTCCGCAGGAGTAAAACCCGGAGATGTTATTGAGATTGCGGGGAAAGCGGAACTGAAATTGGGCAATCGGATGAGACTCAAAAATATTCCGGTTGGAACTCAGGTTCATAATATTGAGTTGAGACCAGATCAAAAAGGAAAACTTGTACGTTCGGCTGGTTCTTTTGCGACGGTAATGGCGCATGAAGGTAGATATGCGATTTTGAAGATGCCTTCGAGCGAGGTTAGACGCGTTGATGTTGAGTCGTTCGCTTCAATAGGTCAAGTTTCTAATTTTGAGAGACGTTTGGTTTCATGGGGCAAGGCTGGTAGGTCGCGCCTCAGGGGTATTCGCCCGACCGTTAGAGCCAAGGCAATGAATCCCAGAGATCACCCTTATGGTGGTGGTGAGGGTAAGACTACGCGTGGCACCAAAAGACCAAAAGATAAATGGGGGAATATTACTGGTGGTCGAAAAACCAGAAATAAGAAGAAATACTCAAAAAAACTCGTTTTACAAAGAAGAGTTAAGCCCAGAAAACAAAAATAAACATGTCAAGAAGTCTTAAAAAAGGTCCTTACGTTGATCAAAGATTGCTCTCTAAAGTTCTGAAACTTGAAAAGAGCAACAAGACAGCGATAAAAACATGGGCCAGAGATTGCACAATTATTCCCGAGATGGTCGGTTTCGGTTTCAGTGTTCACAATGGCAAGCATTTTATCGACGTTTTTGCGACTGAAGACATGGTCGGACATCGTTTAGGGGAGTTTTCGCCGACGAGAAAATTTATTAAACATGGCGGGAAGAAGCAGAAAGAAATGGAAACTAAGAAAAAGACTCAAGCTTGATAATATAGAAAGATATGGACTCTGTTTTTGCAAAATTGAGAAATTTAAGAGTATCGCCTAAAAAGGTGAGACAAGTGACCAGGCTTTTAAAGGGCATGAGTTATTTTGAGGCTGAGTCGCAACTTCTGCACTTACCTCAGAAAAGCGTTCCCGGCGTTTTGAAGCTTTTGCGATCAGCCGGAGCTAACGCGGAGAACAATTTTAATCTTTCCAAACAAGACATTTTTGTTTCAAAAATTCTGGTTGATGCCGGACCGACGTTAAAGAGAATGATGGAGCGAGCTCGCGGCCGTGGAATGTTGATCAATAAGAGAACATCTCAGATAACTTTATTTTTATCTTCAAAATCAGGCAAGAAAATTGACTTAGCGTCGTCTGCCAAGCATCACAGTTCGGTTAATCAAGGGAAAACGAAGATTTCAACTCAGGGCAGATCTGCCAAGGCTCACATTAGAAATAAGTCAGTAGCGGGAGAAAAAGGCCGAAAATCCTCAGGTGTCAAGCGGAAAATTTTTAGTCGTAAAGCAATTTAATCGATCGTCAATTATCAATATCATTTAAACACATGACACATAAGACAAATCCGATCAGTCATCGTCTCGGCATTTTTGAAAATTGGCGCTCGCGTTATTTCAAACCGAAAGAGTTTGGTTTTCTTTTGGAGGAAGATCTGAAGATGAGAGAGGTTATCGATCATAAATTCAAGCGCTCTGGGATTGAGAAGATTGAAATTGAAAGATCTGGAAATCAGGTAAAAATCTTTATTTTTTCCGGAAGACCGGGATTGATTATCGGTCGTGGCGGCACCGGTATTAGTGATCTTCGGCAACTATTAGAAAAAGAGGTAAAAAAGTTAAGGGCGAAGAAGAAAAAATCCCAAGATTTTCTGATTCAGCTGAACGTTGAAGAAGTCAAAAAACCAGATATTTCGGCTCAACTTGTGGCTGAAAATGTTGCTTTGAATCTTGAAAAAAGAATGCCTTTCAGAAGAACAATCAAAATGGCAGTGCTAAAGGTAATGAGTTATAAAGAGGTTAGCGGCGTGAAGATTCAGGTTTCCGGAAGGCTTGATGGTGCTGATATCGCTAGAAGAGAATGGGTTTCTGATGGCAAGATTCCTTTAATTACGTTGAGATCAAAAATTGATTACGGCACGATCAGGGCCTCAATCCCCCAAGGAGATATAGGAATTAAGGTTTGGGTTTATAAAGGAGAATAAAACATGTTGGCGCCTAAGAAAATGAAACATAAAAAGTGGAATCGTGGCCGTTCACGATCAAGGCTTGTGGAAACACGAGGCAAGGACCTTGCTTTTGGCGAATTTGGACTGCAAGCTCTCGAAGCGGTCTGGATGACCGCTAATCAGATCGAATCTGCTCGAAAAGTTATCTCGAAATATGTGAAAAAAGGTGGTAAGATGTGGATTCGTATTTTTCCAGATAAACCCGTGACACAGAAGCCGCCGGAGGTAACCATGGGGTCCGGCAAGGGTGCTGTCGATCACTATGTTTTCCCGGTTAAGCCCGGAAGGGTTATTTTTGAGGTTTCCGGAGTATCAAAGGATCTGGCCGAGAAGGCTTTAAATCAAGCAGGTTATAAGCTACCATTTAAAACCAAGATTATTTCTGAGTAGAATTTCATGAAAACCAAAACTTTAAAAGATTTTAAGAGCAAGACAGAGTCAGAGTTGGTTTCTTTGTTGCCGGAACTAAAGAAGAAACTCCAGGAGTTCAGTTTTGGTCTGAAACTGGGCAAACTTCAGAATGTTAGCCAGATTTCTAAGACAAGAAGGGATATTGCCAGAATTAAAATGATTTTGAGTTCTGAATATGGAAAAAAGTCATAAAAAAAGAAGGTTATCTGGAGAAGTGCTTTCGACCAAGATGCAGAAAACAGCTGTGGTTGAGGTGAAGAGGATAAAGATCAACTCTCGTTATCAAAAGAGAATTACTTTGAGCTCCCGGTTTAAAGCCGAAAACCCGGATAATCTTTTTAAAGAAGGGGACTTTGTCACTATTGAAGAAACTAGACCTTTATCGAAAGATAAGAGGTGGTTGATTATTGGCAAGACGAAAAAAATTACTTAGTTTTTTATTTTTTTGTTATGATTCAGTTGAGATCAATGTTGAAAGTGGCTGATAATTCTGGCGCCAAGATCGTACAGTGTTTTCGTGTTTATGGAGGATCGAATAAAAAGTACGGTCAGATTGGCGACGTTATTATGGTGGCCGTGAAAAAAGCAGAGCCAAGAAAAGCGGTAAAGAAACACGATAAAGTTAAAGCTGTCATTGTCAGGCAGAGAAAGCCGCTTCGCAGGAAAGATGGTTCATATATCAGATTTGACGATAATGCGGTGGTTATCCTTGAAAAAGGCAAGGAGATGAAAGGGGGTCGCGTTTTCGGCCCGATTGCCAGGGAGTTGAAAGAGAAAGGTTATGACAAGATTGCTTCATTAGCGGAAGAAGTTATTTAGCTTAGGTAATAATAAGATCAATGGCACGGATGAAGTTAAAACTGAAGAAAGGTGATTTCGTGAAGGTTGTTTCCGGAAAGGATAAAGGGAAGCAGGCAAAGATTTTGAGAACGATTCCAGATTCCGGCAAGGTTGTTTTGGAGGGTCTTTTTTTGGTTAAAAAAATCAAGCGGCCCAAAAAGGCCGGAGAAAAAGCAGAAATCATGAATGTGTCAATGCCTGTTTTTGCTTCAAAGTTAATGCTGATTTGTAGTTCTTGCGGCAAGGCATCTAGATCGGGTTATTCTTTGACAGATAAAGAAAAAACTAGAGTTTGCCGCCGTTGTGGCAATAAAATTTAATCTTTGAATATTTCATGTCAACTTTGAAACAAAAATTCGAATCCAAGATTATCTCGCAGGTGAAGAAGGAGCTTGGTCTGTCTAATGATTTTGAAGTTCCGGCCCTGAAAAAGGTGGTTATTAATTGTGGTATTGGGCGATTTGTGGCCGGAGACGATAAGAAAGATCAGAAACAGTCCGTTGTTGACGAAGTTTCAAAGATTCTTGCTTCAATTTCCGGTCAGAAACCGAGAGAGAATCGAGCGCAGAAATCAATTGCCGGGTTTAAACTAAGAGAAGGTGATTTAATTGGTTTATCAGTCACATTAAGGGGTGAAAGAATGTATTCTTTTTTGGAGAGATTCATTAATACGGTTTTGCCGAGGGTGAGAGATTTTCGTGGTATTCCTGACAAATCTGTTTCGCCCGACGGGATCTTGAATATTGGTTTGAAAGAACATATAGTTTTTCCAGAACTAACTGGCGAAGATTTCAGAAGAATTTACGGGATGCAAATAACCGTGGTTACTAAAGTGGTCGACCGCAATCAGGCGATGAGTTTATTCAAAGTCTTGAAAGTTCCGTTTCAAAAATAGTTTTGATTTGTTAACCTGAAAAAAGTTTAAAATATGGCAAAAAAATCAGTCATCGCAAGAGCTTTAAAAAAACCGAAATTCGAATCGCGGATTGTCAGGCGTTGTTTTAAATGCGGCAGAAAGAGGGGGTACATTAGGGACTTTAATCTTTGTCGTATTTGTTTTCGTGAGATGGCCTCGATCGGTTTAATTCCGGGCGTAAAAAAATCAAGCTGGTAGAATTTATTTCAGAAAATATCATGGATCCAATCGCAAATATGCTAACAATAATTAGAAACGGCCAAATGGTTGGCAAGGAATCTGTCAAAATTCCGTACTCCAATTTTAAATTTGAGTTGGCCAAGCTCCTGTTAGAACTCGGGTTTTTAGGCAAGGTTGAAAAATCCGGTAAAAAAGAAAAGCGTTATCTTGACATTGATCTTACTTATGAAGGCAAGAGTCCGACAATCTCTGAAATCAAGAGGCTATCTAAGCCGAGCCGAAAAGTCTATAATCAGTGCCCTGAACTGAAATGGCCAAAAGGATCCGTATTAATTGTTTCAACATCCAAGGGGCTGATGACGGGTCAGAAAGCAAAGAGAAACAGAATCGGCGGTGAATTAATTTGTTTAGTGTCTTAAGCGTAACTGTAAGCTATGTCAAAAGTTGGAAAAAAAATAATTGTTGTTCCAAGCGGCACTACTGTTCATTGGGATAATCAATCAGTATCTGTCAAGGGTCCGAACGGAGAGATGATTCAAAAACTTAATCTTTACGGTTTTACTATTATTGAAAAAGATGGTTCGTTGACAATTTCTCCTCCCGAAGTTTTGAATAAACGATCAAGGTCTCTATGGGGTACGTTTAATGCTGTTATCGCTAATATGATTTCCGGTGTCAACAAACATTTTGATAAAATCCTTGAGTTTGAAGGCGTCGGTTATCGTGCTGAGGTTTCAGGGAATGACTTGGTTTTAAATCTCGGTTTTTCCCATCCGGTTAAGCTGTTAATTCCAGAGGGCCTTAAAATTTCAACCACGAAGAACTCAATTTCTGTTTCCGGATGCAGTAAAGAACTTGTTGGTCTTTTTGCGGCGAAAATAAGAAAGATCAGAAAGATTGAGCCGTTTAAACTTTCTGGTATTAAATATAAAGGCGAGATAGTCAAAAAGAAAGCAGGTAAGAAACTCGCCGGTTGAGCTTGAGTCAGATATAATAATCAATATGCAGGATAAAAAAGAAAAAAGATTGAGAAGACATCATCGGGTCAGAGTCAAAATTGTCGGCACGAAAGATAGACTAAGACTTTCCGTGTTTCGTTCAGATAAGCACATTTTTGCCCAGCTCATTAATGATGAAGATGGAACGACGATACTGGCCGTTTCCGATAAAAATTTGGTGTCAAAAGAGACAAAAGGTCAGACGAAGAGTGATAAATCGTTTGCTGTTGGGAAGTTACTTGCGGAAAAAGCTAGAGAGAAGGACGTTAAAAAAATCGTTTTTGATCGTGGCAGCTATGTCTATGCCGGTCGAGTGAAAAAAATAGCTGAAGGCGCTCGTGACGGCGGTTTGGAGTTTTAAGGTTGTTATTAGCATCGGTAAATAAAATGGCGAGAGTTACAGTATCAAAATCAAGAGATAATGAGTGGCAACAGAAATTGCTTGAGCTTCGAAGGGTTACAAGGGTTGTCGCCGGCGGTAAGCGTATGAGCTTTCGTGTGGTGATGGTTATTGGAGACCAAAAAGGCCGTGTCGGCGTCGGTGTTGCTAAGGGCAAAGATGTTGCTCGGGCGACTGAAAAGTCGGTTTTTCAAGCGAAGAAAAATATTTTTCAGGTTCCGGTTGTTGACGGCACCATTCCTCATCAGGTTGAAGCTAAACACTCAAGCGCGCGAATTATTATCAAACCGGCTGCTAAAGGAAGGGGTCTGATTGCTGGTGGGGCCGCCAGAGTTGTTTTGTCTTTCGCCGGCATTAAAGACGCGACTACTAAAAATCTTGGACGAACAACTAATCGTTTAACCAACGCTGAGGCGACCATCAGGGCCCTGAAGAAACTTAAGATTTCATCAAAAATCATCAAGCAACAATAAAAATTTTATGCAGATTCATCAAATGAAACCCGTTCATTCTTTGAAAGATAAGAGGAGAATTGGTCGCGGTGGAAAACGCGGAACTTATTCTGGAAAAGGTCAGAAGGGTCAGAAATCAAGAGCTGGGGCGAAGATTCGTTCAGAACTACGCGAGGCGATTCTGAAGATTCCGAAGAAACGGGGTATAAAATTTAAAAATAGTCCTAAAAAAATTAAACCGGCCATTGTGGTTGTCAGTCTTCAAGTTCTTGAAAGAACTTTTAAGAATGGCGATGCCGTTAACCTGAAAATTTTGTTATCTCGTGGGCTGATAAAAGCCGCTTCTGGTCGGGTTCCGGCTGTGAAAATTCTGGCTGGTAGCGGAAGTTTCTCCAAAAAAATTTATCTTTCAACTCTTGAGGTTTCTCAGAGAGCGAAAGAGCTAATTGAAAAAGCCGGCGGTAAAGTTAGAGTATGAGTTTTATCCAGACAATTTCACAAATTTCCAGAGATAAAGATCTGCGAAAAAAGATTTTGATTATCTTGGGGATTCTGGTTATCTCAAGATTTTTTGCTGCTTTGCCTATTCCCGGGACTGATCCGGAGACTTTGAAATCATTTTTTGCCCAGAATCAGTATCTCGGTTTGGTCAACATTTTTTCCGGAGGAGCCATGGCTAATTTTTCTATTGCCATGCTCGGTATTGGTCCCTACATTACTGCTTCGATTATCCTTCAGCTTCTGACTATGATTTTTCCGGCCATGAAAGAAATGTACTACGAGCAAGGAGAGCTTGGCCGAGCAAAGTTCGTCAGGTATACCAGAATCATGACCGTGTTCTTGGCTTTCTTTCAGGGTTTTGCCTTTTTGAATCTTTTGAAAAAACAAGGTGTGGTCGGGACCCTTGATCCATTTGAACTTTTTCGAAATATTATTCTTGTTACTGCCGGGTCAATTATTTTTATGTGGCTCGGTGAATTGATCTCCGAACAAAAAATCGGTTCTGGGAGTTCTTTGATAATTTTTGCCGGTATTATTACCGGTTTGCCCACATCTTTACGAAACAATATCTTGACCTTTGACTATTCAAGAGTTCCTTCTTACTTAATCTTCATCGCTTTAGGTTTGATCACGATTCTTGGCGTGATTTATATTAACGAGTCAGAACGTCGTGTGCCAATTAATTACGCAAAAAGGGTAAGGGGGATGAAGGTTTTCGGAGGACAAAACACTTACTTGCCGCTAAAGGTCAATCAGGCTGGTGTGATACCGATTATCTTTGCGATCTCTCTTTTGCTTTTTCCTGGGTTAATCGGGCAGATATTATCTTTGAGCAAAAACGCTTTTTTGGCGAATGTCGGTGCTGGCCTTAGCGGTTTTCTCAATAATCAGTTGGCGTATGGTATCAGTTATTTTATTTTTGTGTTTGCTTTTACTTATTTTTATACATTGATCACTTTTGATCCCAAGGAGATTTCGAAAAACCTCCAACGTCAGGGTGGATTTGTTCCTGGCATCAGACCGGGGCAGAATACAGCTGATCATTTGTCAAAGATTCTTTTTCGGATCACGTTTCTTGGAGCTATGTTTTTGGGTGTTATCGCGGTTCTGCCTTTGGGGGTTCAGGCGATTACCGGTATTTCTTCTCTGACTTTAGGCGGCACTTCTTTACTGATTGTTGTTTCTGTGGCTTTAGAAACAATGCGGCAGTTCAGGGCCCAGATGGTGATGAGGGACTACGAGACGTTTTAGTGAATACAAACGTCTTATTTCTTCGCAAAAAATACACCAAAACACGTCCCGCTAAGCGGGACGTGTTTTGACACAGCAAGGATATTTTTCGTAATTTATTTTTCGTCGATAAGATCATCAATTTTCTCTGTCATGAAATCAAGAGCTTTTTTCATTTTCTCTAAATCCGTCCCCTTTGTTTTTATTTCTTCCTCTAATTGTCTGGTTTCCTGAATAAGTTCAACTGCTGTTCTGAAACTTAATCTCCCCGGGTCTGGCGAGACAGTGCTTATCAATTCCGGAATTAATTTATCATCTAGATCATCCAATGCCTCAGAACCAATATTTTCCCTTTCTTTTTCTAACCCGAGCCTCCACTCAGTCAGTTCCTCAATAAGGTTCTGATTACTTTCTTTTAATATTGCACCAAGACCTATCTGGGCCCATTCGATAGATGCAACCCTCGATCTTATTTCTTCAGCTATTGCGTGAAACTGTCTTAGTTTTGGTTCGGTCATATTTGTGTTTAATTTTCTGTATTCTCCCTCTCTTTTAAGTGATTGTCAAATTTGATTCCGCGATTTAAACGTGCTTTAATTATAAACGGAGGCTAGAATGGAATTACAAAAGTTCTTAAGAGGCACAGTGATGATCTTCGCAAGTTTGTTTCTTGCCGGGTTCGTAATTTTTTTTCTGATGTTTGCACGCGAATCGGAATTAGTGTGGCTCGCCCCGGCGTTCATGACTTTCGTGTTGGGTGGTATATTAACCTATGTTTATCTGCCCTCTTCGTGAAGTTCGTGAACTAAGCGAATTTCCATCACGCGTACAAGTCGGCACAATGTGTCGACTTTCGTTTTTATCAAACAAAGATTTTTGATATAATTTGATAGCTATTCTTAATTTGAAAATTTGATTATTATGTCTAAATTTCACGTTTTTTGTATTATTGGCAAGTCGGGGTCGGGCAAGGGGACCCAAGTTGAGCTTTTAAAGAAAAAACTTGGAAAAACCAAGCATATTATTAACGGAGATCTTTTTCGTGCTTTTATTAAATTGGACAATCTTTTATCGAAAAAGACAAAAAAAGTGGTTAATAGCGGTGGGTTGCCACCGGCATGGCTTTCAGCATATCTTTGGCAAACCGAGTTCTTGAAACCAATTTCTGCTGGCACAAAGTCAGCTATTTTTGAGGGCACGCCAAGAAGAATTTGGGAGGCCGATATTCTAGATGATGTTTCTGACTATCTTTTTGATCAGAGATCTGTGGCAATTTATATTGATATTTCCGATAAAGAAGCCAAGCAAAGGTTGCTGATAAGGCTGGTTTGCAAGAAGTGCAAACAACCCGTTCCGTATAAATTAATAAAACTGAATCCGAAAAAATGCAGTTTTTGCGGAGGGGGAATAGAGAAGAGAAAAGATGACGATGAACAAGCAATTTTAAAGCGATTAACCTGGTTCAAAACTGATGTTCTGCCGACGGTTGAGTATTATAAGAAAAAAGGTCGTTTAGTTCATGTCAACGGCGAGCAAGATGTGCCCTTGGTGTTTAAAGAACTGTGGTCTAAATTATCGAAAAGATTAAAATCCTAAACTAGCACATTCGTATTGATTTGTGATTTGCAGGATGAGTCATGGCTATCACGATTAAAACTGAAAAAGAGATCGAGCTGCTTAAGGCCGGGGGGAAACGCCTGGCTTTAATTCTTGATGAGCTGGCCAAGATGTGTATCACCGGGGTTTCTGGTGACGAGCTTGATAAGCGCGCGGGATATCTAATGGAAAAATACAGTTCGCGTTCTGCGTTTTTCAGATATCGGCCGGCTCCGGATTCAAAACCATTTCCGGCGAACATTTGTTTATCCGTTAATCATGTGGCTGTGCACGGTATTCCTTCAAAGAAAATTATTTTACGCGAAGGTGATGTGGTTAAGGTTGATGCTGGTTTAATTTATGGCGGCATGATTGTTGATTCTGCCGTGACGGTTGTTGTCGGTAATACCACCGCGAAAGTCAGAAGATTAATTAAAACAACTAAAAAAGCATTGGATCAGGCGATTAAACAGTGTTTGCCCGGGAAAACAATCGGCGATATTGGTTTTGTGGTTGAAGCGACCGCCAAAAAAAACGGGGTTTTTGTTGTCAAGGATTTGGCTGGACATGGTGTCGGTTACGATGTTCATGAAGATCCTTTTGTCATGAATTTTGGCAGAAAAAATTCAGGCGAAAAATTGCGCTCGGGTATGGTTTTGGCATTGGAACCGATTTTGTCTTTGGGGTCAAGCGAGTCGGTTGAACTTGAAGACGGGAGCATTGCCACTATTGACGGTTCAATCTCGGCGCAGTTTGAGCATACCGTGGTGATTACAGAAAATAAACCGCTCGTGGTGACGAGATTGGATTAGAATAATTTATTTTTCTATATAGCTTCAAGATTGGAGAATAATAGTCGCTTTGCTTCATTAAAATACACGCGGTGCCTGTCACAAAATCTCCTACCGCTATTTTAGTTCGCAAAGCTTTTTTATTTTCACAATCTTTCCGCGAATATTTCAAAACAGATTGTTCTAATCTCGAGTAATTGCTTGGTGCTGGACCAGGACAGATTCTTGATTTTTATGATAAAGTGTGTTATAATATAGGTATCAGAAGCTAGGCTTCTAGCTTCGAAACCAGCTTTACGGGTTCAAGCAAACCCGTTGCAGCGCGAGACTTACATCTCAATCTCGCGTCAAGTCCTCAAAAAAAAGAAAGGAGGATGAGATGAAAACATTACCAGACGCCATGTTCATCATCGGCCAGCTCTGGCTGGTAGATGATGACAAAATTGCTTTTGTCATCCGGCTCATTTCTGCCGGGAATGATTTAAAAGCAATTGAGGGGATTATCCGTGAAGCCAGGAAGCTTTCGCGGATCCAGGCTAGTAACCTGGATGCTGTTGAGAATTTTAAGGTGGGTAGATAGATTCTGTAGTCGTGTAGCTCAGCGACTTTAAAAAATTACGAGTGGAGGGTAATAAGGGTGTGCCTTTATCCAGAGTCTCGGGCTGTTATTTCGCCCCGAGCTTAGCACACTTACCCAAGTTATATGGATATCATATTTTCATTTGTTCGTAGCCGGATGGTTGCGAACAAACAGCGGTCTCGTGTCAAATGGTGCGAGATTTTGCGTTTTAATGCGATTTTCATCTGATTTTTATTGATCTTATCGTCAACTATCTTTGCGATCGCGAAGATAGTTGACGCTTAGGTTTTTGTTATAATTAATCTGTATCCTGATCTGTATTTAGTTTTTGACTTTTAATTTTTGGTTATGAATTTATTGGCTGTTGATTTTGGCGAAAAAAACATCGGTTTGGCTTTTTGTGATACAGAAATAAAATTGCCATTAAGTCTTGAATCATTGCGAGTTGAGACAGAAGAGCAGGCTTTGCAAGAAATCAGTGAGACGATAAAATCAAGAAATATTGAATTGGCGGTTTTTGGTTTGCCGTTGAACTTTGAGTTTAAAGAAACAAAGCAGTCTCAAAAAACCAGGGATTTTGCGGCAAAACTTGAAGAAAAACTCGGTGTGAAAATATATTTTATTAATGAAGTCTTGAGTTCACTTTTGGCTTCGCGCTTGAAAGAATCAAGTAAAAATACACATTCATCGAGCGCGCTGCTTCTTTTGGAAGATTACTTGGATAAGTTAGAAGAACAGGCTAAATAATTGTTTTTAAGTTTCTCATCTCGGTTTTTTTACTTTTAACTCTTTTCTTTAAATTATAATCTTTGAGCCTTAGCTTATGAACCATCCTTTCCTCTCTGTCATTATTCCCGCTTATAATGAAGAAAAATCTTTGCCTGGCACATTGAGATCGGTTTTTAGTTATTTAGGTAAACAATCGTATTCTTGGGAGGTGCTTGTTGTTAATGATGGCTCAGAAGATCGCACCAAAGACTTGGCTTTGGAATTTCAAAAATCGTTTCCAGAACTTAGGTTGATAGAGAACTTCAAAAATCGCGGCAAGGGCTTTGCCGTAAAAAATGGCGTTTTGCATTCTAAAGGAGATTTGGTTTTGTTCATGGATGCTGATAATTCAACGAAGATCAATGAGATTGAAAAAGCCTTACCCCTGCTTCGGGGTGATATTACTTCGGTTTTGCCGGGTCAAAACCCGTTGCTGCATTCAGAACAGTTTGATGTAATCATGGGTTCGCGCAGACTTAAAGATTCTTTGATTGTTGAAAGTCAACCTCGGCACCGTCGGTTTTTAGGTGAGTTCTTTAGGGTTTTTACAAAAATTCTTCTTGATTTACCCTATGACGACACCCAGGCTGGATTCAAGATTTTCAATCAAAGAGCGAGAAGGATTTTTGATTTGCAAACTCTCTCGGGATTTAGCTTTGATGCCGAGCTCTTATTTTTGGCAAAAAAAATCGGCCTTAGAGTTAAAGAGATTCCCATTCAATGGGAAAATAATGCGAGTTCTCATGTTAGTTTCAAGAAGATGGCCCATGCCCTAGCTGAGTTGTTGAAGATTAGGTTTAAAAGGTATCCGATGTAGTCTGGCTGAACTTGGTATAATATACTATGGCAAAAATCTTAGCTTTTAACTGGAAGCTTAACCCGCAAGATAAAAAATTAGCAGATCAGCTTTTTTCTGTTTACGAAAAACAAGCTAAAAATCGGAAAAATTCACGAGTTATTGTTTGCCCTCCCCTTGAGTTTTTGTTTGGGTTAAGTCAATACCAGTCGCTTGCGAAAAGCCACCACCTTGATTTTGGGGCTCAAGATTGTTTTTGGGAGAATCTCGGTCCTTTCACCGGTGAGATTTCGGCCTTGAATTTAAAGCAAACCGGTGTCGATTATGTCATCCTTGGGCATTCAGAGCGTCGTATTCACCTTGGCGAGACAGATGAGATGATCAATAAAAAAATCATCAACGCGATTGGTTCAGGATTAAAACCAATTTTGTGTATTGGTGAAGGTTTCAAAATTCACGAAAAAGGCGAAGAAACAGCTAAAAAGTTCTTGAAAAAGCAGCTTGAAGTAAGCCTGAAAAACGTCTCCTCACTTTCAGTTTCCCAGAAAAATCAGTTGACTATTACTTATGAACCAATCTGGACTATTAGTAATAACTCCGGAAATGTTGCGGACAATCCTTCCGATGCCGCAGCCATGATTAAGTATTTGAAAGAAATTCTCGCCATTCGATACTCATTATTGAATATTAAAGTTTTATACGGTGGATCTGTAAACAGTAAGAATGTTGCCGGATTTTTGTCATATAATATTATTGACGGTTTTTTGATTGGTCGAGCGTCTCTGGATAAAGAAGAAATTAAGAAGATTATTGATGAGACGGAAAAGAGAGGATAGAATATTAAATATAAATTAATTAACCTCAAACCAGCTTTTGTAAGTTTTGATTTTATTGAGCCAGGTGAGGATAAAAATAAAATGAATACAGAAAAAATCAAAGGTATTTTACTTGCGGCCTTGGCCACGTCTCTAGTCGTGGCGACAGTTCTCGGTTCGGCAGTTGTGTTAAAACAGCTTGGTGTTTTGAAGCAGCCGACAGTGATTACAATTTCCGGATCGGGCAAGGAGTCTTATACGCCCGATAAGGCAGAGATTACTTTGTCAGTGATCACCAAGGATAAGGATTCTGGCGTGGCTCAGTCGAAGAATGACGAGAAGATGGCAAAGATTGTTAACTATCTTAAAGATTCTGGAGTAAAAGAAGAGGATATACAAACAACTTCTTATAATCTTTACCCGGAATATGAGCAAGGCAAGGGTTTGGAGCCGTCTTCTCCCGAATACTATTATCCGAATACTTTTAAGATTATTGGCTACACTCTTGATCAGGGTCTGAGCTTTAAAATTAAGGATCTTTCAAAAGTCGGGACGATCATAGGCGGTTTGTCTGACAAGGGTATTAGCCAGATCGGCGGAGTCTACTTTTCTCTTTCCGATGAAAAGATGGAAGAGTTGAAAACAAAGGCTAAAGAAAAAGCCGTAGCCAAGGCTCAGATCGAGCTGGAGAAAACCAAAAATCTTTATGGTTTTAAAAAATCAAAGTTAATAAGTATCAATGATTATCCGGTTTATCCCATGCCGATCTATCGTGGCGTTGATGACTTGAAAGTTAGTAGCACGCCTGCCAATGAAGCTTCGATTCAGGTTGGCGAAGGAGAGCTCGAGGTTCAAGTGAGCTTGGTATATGAGCTTCGATAAAATTATCGAAGCGGAATCCTGAGCCTGTTGAAGGGCAAGTTAAAGTAATTTATTTAAATTACTTTAATGAAGCCATGTTTAGTCCGGTGAATGTCTATTAAAATGCATAGCAAAACATCTCTTCCAAGAGATGTTTTGCTATAATAAAGTCAAATGCGTAATCTACCCAAGCAATCGTTTTTCAAAAATAAACGCGTTTTGGTCCGCGTTGATTTTAATATTGAATTAAAGAACAGAAAGGTTATTGATGATTTTGACATTTTGCGGGCGTTGAAAACAATCAAATATGTTTCGGGTCGCGCAAAATACACTTTATTGATTAGCCATCTGGGCAATCCTGGCGAAGGAGAAGGATTGAGGTCTTTGAGGCCAGTCGGTGTTCATCTGTCAGGGCTTTTGAGGAAAAAGGTTTATTTTGTCTTTGACAAGATAAAAGATTTAAAAAACAGCTTGGCGGTTTTGCCTGAAAATTCCATTGTTCTGCTTGAGAACATCAGGTTTTATTCTGGGGAATACGCTAACGGCCGTTACGTCGATTCTATGTTTTTTGCAAAAGAGCTGGCAAGTTTGGGCGATTGTTATATTAACGAGGCTTTCGGCGAGTCGCATCGTAGAGTTTCAACAGTTTCTGCGATCACAAATTTTTTGCCGAGCTTTGCCGGTTTTAACTTTCAAGATGAAATTAAACATCTGGACAAACTGAAAAGCAAACCGCTAAAGCCGCTTGCCCTGATTCTTGGCGGTGCGAAAATGAAAACAAAATTGCCCTTGATAAAGAGTTTTATAAAAAAAGCTGATTACATTCTGCTTGGTGGCGCCATTGCCAATACATTTTTGAAAGCTAGGGGTTTTGAGATCGGTAAGTCTTTGTATGAAAAAAAGTTTGTTAATGAAGCCAAAAAGCTTTTAAAACACAAAAACATTATTTTGCCGACTGATTATATTGTTGCGATGTCATTAAAAAGTAAGGTTAGCCATGTTTTTAAAACCACTGATCGTCAGTCATCGACCGCTGGTCGTATTCTGGACATTGGCCCTGAGTCATTAAAGCAGTTCAGGGAAATTATCAAGTCTGCGCGAACAATTATCTGGAATGGTCCAATGGGATATTATGAAAATCAGGTTTTTGCCAAAAGCACCAAGGCCGTGGCCAAAGAGATTTTTGTCAATAAAAGAGCTTTCAAAGTCATTGGTGGAGGAGATTCTACCGCGTTTTTGAAAAACTCAAAACTCAAAAATCAAAAATCAAAAATCCCCAATTTATTCATTTCCACTGGCGGAGGATCGATGCTGGAGTATTTGGCGGGGAAGAATTTACCCGGGGTTAAAGTGTTGAGCTAATTATTTTTCTCATGGATAAAGTTATTATTTTTACTGATGGTGCGTCGAAGGGCAATCCCGGCGAGGCTTCAATCGGTGTCGTGATTGAGCTAGATAAAAATAATCTGAAAGAATATTCGCAGTATCTTAGCAAGGCCACGAACAATGAAGCAGAGTATCAAGCCATGATTTTCGCTTTTAAAAAGCTCAAAGCCTTACTCGGTAAAGAAAAAGCCAAAAAAACGCAGGTTTTGCTTAAAAGCGACAGTCAGTTAATTACCAGTCAGTTGAGAGGCGAGTTTGAGGTTAAAGAACCTGAGTTTTTCCCGTTGTTTATTAAGATCTGGAATTTAAGACAGAGTTTTGCCAAAGTTGAGTTTGAAACAATTCCGAGAGAAAAAAACAAACTGGCAGACGAGCTGGCAAACTCGGTTTTCCGTCAAAATAAACTGTTTTAACCTTGCTTTTTGAGCGTATTTGTTCTATACTTGGGTGCTGCGTAGGCAGTATTTTTTAAGCGAGAATAGAAAAAAATTCATAATCTTTAGAAGAATGGATCAAGATAACCAATTAATCGCGCAGTTTTTAGACAAGGGTCTCCACTGGGGTGTGCGTCGATCTTTTATTCATCCAAAAATGAAGCCTTTTGTTTTTACTTACAAGGGCGATCTGGCAGTCATAAATCTTCAGAAAAGCGCCGATCTCTGGGATAAGACTTTTAAGTCTTTATCGGATTTAATTTCTCAGGGCAAAAGCATTTTGTTTGTTGCTACCCAGCCGGCAGCCGAAGCGATTGTAAAAAAATACGGTCAGGAATTTGGTTTTCCGTATATTACAACCCGATGGCTTGGGGGCACGATCACCAATTTCGAAACTTTCAAAAAGAGGTTAGAGCACCTCAAAGGACTTGATGCCAAGGTTGCTTCTTCCGATATTGAAAAATATACCAAGAAAGAAAAAGGGTTGATGCAGAAGGAAGCAGATGAAATCAGAAAAAAGTTCGACGGGTTGGTGAAGATGACAACCTTTCCGGATGCAATCTTTGTTTTTTGCGGAAAGAAGCATAGTACAGCTTTGAAAGAGGCTCAGAGAAAAAATATGAAAGTTTTTGGTATCTTTGGACTTGAGGATAATCCAGAAGAGGCGACCGAGTTTGTGCCTTTGAATGATAACGTGAGAATTGGTATTGAGTTTGTGATGGAAACCGTCGCGGAGCTTTATCGGAAACTTCAATCCAAAGAAGTCGATAGTGGCAAGGCTTTAGTTGCCGAATCTTAGCCAAATTTTTTCGTTCCTTTTTTCGGTTTATTTTTTGACACTTGAAATTGGAAATTTCTTTTCTGATCCAGTCTTTGGCTTTTGAATTTTAAATTTTTAACTTAATATTATGTATAAACCCACGACTGACGAAATCAAGAAACTTCGCGAAACAACATTCGCGCCGATGATTCAGTGCAAAGAGGCTTTGGTTACAACCGAAGGGGATTTTAAGAAAGCGATTACTTGGCTTAATGAAAAAGGGTTGATTAAAGCAGCTTCAAAGTCAGAGAGAATAACTGGTGCCGGCGTTATAGACGCCTATATTCACAATGGCGCTCAGGTTGGTGTACTTTTGGATCTGCGTTGTGAAACAGATTTTGTCGCCAAGAATGAAGAGTTCAAAAAATTGAGTCACGATCTTTGTTTACAGATCGCATCAATGAATCCTTTGTGGGTGTCGCAAGAAGATGTGCCAAGCGAGGTCGTGTCTGAAAAAAAAGTGATATGGGAAAAAGAGCTTCGTGAGCAAGAAAAATCTGAGAATATGTTTGAAAAGATTATTCAGGGCAAGCTTGATGGATTTTACAAAGAAAATTGTCTGTTGAGCCAGATTTATTTCCGAGATGAAGAAGGTAAGCTGACAATCAAGAATCTTATTGGTCAGACGATCGCCAAAACCGGAGAAAACGTTAAAGTGGCTAATTTCACAAGGTTTTCTATATGATTTGGGAAGTGCTTCCCCTGATTTTAATATTTTTAGGGTTTGGCAGCGCCCTGATTTTTTTGGTGAAAAAATCAGAGTCAATTTCTGATGAAGAAGTAAACAAGACCCTCGATAATATCAAGTTGGTTAAGCTGATAAAGATTTTTTATCATCAAAAAATCAAGCCGAAACTTCAATCACGCGTGATTGAAGAAAAAACCCTTCTCTTTGTTGAGAAAGAGTTGCGTTGGTTAAGGATTTTAGCCTTGAAGCTGGAAAATTGGCTGACTAAACAAATCGACGGCGTTAAAAACTTGCGGGTTAAACCGGAAGCAGATCCGTTATACTGGCTTTCGGTCAGGCGAGATGCTTTAGAGAAGAAAATCAACGAGGTATTTCAGTTCAGTTTTAATGCCAAATACGATCCTTTTAAAGAAGAAGAGAAGTTGGTAAAGAAGGGTATCGAAGATATTAATGAATGGTTGAAAATCGTCAAGTTTCATCTTGAAAGAGACGATATTTCAGAGGCCCGCAGGCTGATTATCCGTTGCTGGAAGATTAATCCTGACGATGAAAAACTCAAGCTTTTGCTTGAAAGGTTTCACCTGAGTCTTGAAGAAGACCAGTTGAAAGAGGAAAAACAGAGCTAGTTTGTTATAATTCAACTCGGCTTGATATAATAAAATGCATGCTGGGATGGTAGAGCGGTCAATTACAAGAGACTGTAAATCTCTCGCCCTTAGGGCTACGCAGGTTCGAATCCTGCTCCCAGCACTCTGACTCGCAGGGGCCTTACTCGCTCGGTGCGAGTACTAGAGGCCCTATCGTCTAGCCCGGTCTAGTCATGCCAGCGGCAGATCCGCCTTTGGCGGAGACATCGCCCCTTTCACCTGTCAAAATTTTAATTAAAATTGAGTTATCTCATGGCGCTATCGTCTAGCCCGGTCCAGGACGCTGCCCTCTCACGGCAGAAACACGAGTTCAAATCTCGTTAGCGCTACATGGTTAAAAATTAGGTGGGCGAGCGGCGAATCCGCCAGCTGGCGCACAAGTCCCGTTAGGGCTACTTGACAAAGAATCAGTATTTGCTATAATATAAATACAATTTATATAAAACATCCCACGGAACCTTAGGCGAAGTGGGGAAGTGGAGTCACGATCCATGATGTTGCCTCGCAAAATCGGGGACGGAAGCTGAACCGTAATTAATCCAGCAAGCGGTGTCACTGTAGATTACAACTGGCGTTTACGCTGAGCGTAGTCGAAGCGCGGAGCCGACCAAAGAGCCATGACTTTTAATGGAGTTATGGAATGAGGATGGGACCGCGGGAGGTCTCTTTTTTTATAGTCTCTCGTTCCTTGCTTACTACTTTTGTAGTAATTGAGGAACGAGAGGTTTTTTGATTCTTCGCGGAGTGAAGAATCAACCCTGAGCGTAGGTAGCCACGCTTGGCGTGGCGTAGTCGAAGGGTGTTTACCTTTCGTAGAAGGAGGCGTTGATGAGTAAAATACATCGCGCATTTGGAGGGTCTGGCCCTCACGGTTTTCGTCGGGAAAGATTTGATCAGTCTTTCCCGATGTGATGGTCTCTGTAGCTCAATAGTAGAGCGTTGCTCTGTGAAAGCAATGGCTGGGGGTGCAAATCCCCTCAGAGACCCAAAATGCAAACTGCTTTGCATTTTATGGGATTTGCAAGCCGGAGTGATATTTAACTTGCGTATGGCAAGTTAAATCACGAGGCGGGATCGCGGCAAAATTTTCGGAAGAAAATTTTAGCTGTGACCAAATCCCCTCAGAGACCCTGGGCTGTGGATGTTTTATTTTTCTGCCGGCTTCGCCCCGTTTTACGGGGCTCGTCAACTTACTCCAGCGGTAAGTTGTGGCCTGTTCTCTCGCCTCGACGGCCCTTCGACTGCGCTCAGGGACCAAGCCCGTCGGGGTTCCGAGAACCAGAAAAACAAAACATCCACAAATCCTATTAAACAAAAAATAAAAGAAATGAGCTACAAAAACAAAAAATTGAAGAAGGTCAGATTTAATCAACTCAAAAGGTCGATCGGGTTGATTAAAATTGCTCTTTGGAAAAAAATCAAAGTTCTTTTGCCGAAAAGAAAGGAGACAGCCGTGTTGAAACAAACAGTTTTTCTGATGCAGGATTTGAGACTGTTGGCTGAACGAGTCAGGGAGAATAACAAGAAAATTCAAACCTGGGTTGATAAGTATATTGAGGAATGTATTTTGGTTGGTAAACCGGTACAGATCTTGACTCAGTGGTGTTTTTCGCTTGACTTTGAGGTAAGGTTGCAAAAACAAGGTGGGAAGTTTGCGCCGACAAAAACAGAGCGAGAACTGGTTTTCAAATGGTTCCCGACTGTTCTGGAGGTTTTCGAAAAGAGGAATGTGCCAATCAATTGGATTGTTACTTTCAATCGATCCTATCTCGACAGCGGCAGGCTGGAACCAGAGACAGAAAGGGCTTATCAGGAGATGGTTCAGGGATTGTTTGATGAGGCTGGTTTATCCAGCAAGATTCTTCTTTGTAATTGGGAAGACGATGTTCTTCTGAAAAAACCGGAGCCAGATAAAAATGTTCTTGAGAATCTGGGAGAATTTTTGGTTCCAGCCGCACTCCAAATTGTTTTTAATCAACACAAGAGCTGGGCCCTGGGAGAAGCCGGGCTCAAGCAAGCAGATGAAGAACTGTGGCAGGACGTGAAGTTCCAGATTGCTTGTGAAGCTGAAGAAGGCAGGTTCCTTTGCGATTCGGAAGAATCGCCGTTGAGTGAAGGCAAGTTCATCCTGGTTCCCTTGGAAGTCGCCGAGAGGTATAATCCAACGTTCTTAATTCTTAATCCTGAATTTGAGGAAAGGATTGCTTCGTTGTTGCCGCCATATCCTTGGCGTATGACTGAAGAATAATATAAAAAACCGCCCAAAAGGGCGGTTTTTTACTGCCTTGAAAAAACAACGCCGGTTATTTTCTCAAGGCACGGGGGTAAGGAGGAAATCCCCCGTGCGCATGTAAAGAGCTGTTTTCAATTATAGCATACTTTTAGCCCTTTTCTTGGTGATATAATACATGAAATATGAAATACTTAATTGTCCTGGCATTTTTAATGAATTTTGTTTCCTGGGGAATGATTTTTTACTTTGTGCCCGAAGTGAACTTTCCTTTTATTGTGAAGTACAATATTTCTGCCGGTAAAGATATTTTCGGAACAAAGCTTTCGCTGTTCAGCTTGCCGGCAATGGGATTGCTAATTTTGGTGATCAATGCTATATTGGCCCTATCATTGATTAAGATTAACAAAGAGTTGTCGACGCTCATTCTTGGAATGACGTGTTTTTTTGAAATTTTGATCGGTCTTTACGCGTGGATAACGATATTTATCAACACTTATTAAGCGGGGTCAAGGGTTGGAAAATAAAATTCTCCGCCAGGGGCGGATCCACCTCTTGAGGAAAAGTTCAAAACCAGAAAAAAGAAAAACAAAACATATGCAAAAAGCAGTTGTGAAAATTAAAGGTCATCAGTACCTAGTCTTTGAAGGACAGAAGATTAAAGTTCAGAAAATGAAAGCCGAGCCAGGCGACAAGCTGGAGTTAAAAGATATTTTCTTAGTATTTTCAGATTCCGCCGAAGGCGGATCCGTCTCTGGCGCAAAAGAGTTCAAACTGGGCAAACCAGTTGCTGAGAAATCTTCTGTCGAAGCTAAAGTTTTGCGTCAAGCGAGGAGCCGGAAGCTGACGGTTTTCAAATACGGTCCGAAAACCAGGAGAAGGGTCAAGCGGGGATTTAGAGCAGAATATACGGAAATTGAAATCACGAGCATAAAATAAGCTCGTGACTTCAATTTATGATTTAGTTGTTTGAGTCCTGTTCGAAATTTGTTATTTGGAGTCGGCAAAGCTCTATCTTCTCGAAGATAAAGCATTGCCAAGCGTGTCTTCATCAGCAAACTCGACTTCGGCGCCTCTTGGCAGACCTAAGCCGAGGCGGGTGAGTTTTAGGCTTTTAAATTGGTTAAAGATTTTTTCCAGCTCCATAACAGTCAGGTCGCCTTCAGCGGTGTGGCTCAAGGCGAGGATAATTTCTTTGAGATTTTTGTCATTTTTAATTCTTTCCAAGAGTTCTTTTAATCTGATTTCGTGGCCGTTTCTGATGGTGGGTGAAAAAAGACCGCCCAAAACAAAATAAAGACCGTTGAATCTCTTTGTTTTTTCCAGGGTGATTAAATCGGTTTCTTTTTCCACGATAGCCAAGATTAATCGGTCTCTTTTTTCGTCGCGGCAAATTGGGCAGGTCGAGAAAATATCCTTGCCCGAGTTTGTCGAGGGATCAAAGACAAAAAAACATTTCTGACAGACCCTTACTTTTTCAGCCAAATCTTTTAATGCTTGTGAATAAGCTAAACTGTTTTTTTTTAAAAACCAAAAAGCTATTCGGTGCGCTTGACGCAAACCGATGCCCGGTACTTTTGAAAATAACTCAATAAAATTTTCTAGTGACTTTGGCAACATTCGGCCCTTTTATTTATTTTAATTTCTTTTTTTAAAATTCTTCACTGTCGCTAGTGCCCATTTCCAGTCCTTCTTCTTTGGTTAGCTCACGGAAACTAGCGAACTGTTCGGAAAAATGGAAAGTGACCTTACCGACCGGACCATTTCTGTGTTTGGCGATAATTAAATCGGCAATATTATGCTTGTTTGTTTCTTCTTTGACTTTATCTTCTCGGTAAATAAACATCACAACATCTGCATCCTGTTCAATTGAACCAGAGTCTCTGAGGTCTGACAAGCGAGGGATTTGATGCGGTCGTTGTTCAACGGCTCGCGAAAGCTGGGAGATGGCTAAAATCGGAATGTTTAACTCTCTGGCCAAAGCTTTTAAGCCTCTTGAGATCTCTGTCATTTGTTGAACAAGGTTGTCTGATTTACCGGTTGAGTTGATTAACTGGAGGTAGTCAACAATCAACAGTCCCAGATTAACCTCAGCCTGCAGTCTTCTGGCCATGGCGCGGATTTGAATAACTGTCGGTGTGGCGACATCAACAATATAAATTGGCGCTTCGTCAAGTTTTGCCATGGCTTCTTGCAAAAGTTCAAAATCATTGGGTTCGCCTTTTTCCGAGAGATTGCCGGTTCTGATTTTCCAAAGGTCAACATTGGCTTCTGCGGCAACCAATCTGTCGATAATCTGATCACGTGACATCTCGATCGAGAAGATGCCGACTGGCACTTTCTCGGATAGAGCAGCATTTCTGGCAATATCCAGGGCGAAAGAGCTTTTTCCGATTGAAGGCCTGGCCGCCAGGATTACGAGATCTGATCTCTGCAGGCCCGAAAGAACATTGTCTAAAGATTTGAAGCCGGTAGTGATGCCGCGAAGTTTGCCGCGGTGATGGTGGAGCTCTTCGATTCTTTCAAAAGCCTTCTTAAGGTCTTCGGTGATATGCTGGAAGCCTTTGCCAGAAGTTCTCTGTGAGATTTTGAATATTTCTTGTTCGGCGCTGTCGAGAATATCTTCAACATCTCTTTTTTCCTCTTGCGCCAATTCAGAAATATTATAAGAAGCGCCAATCAAGTCTCGCAGAACTCTTTTTTTGTTGACAATCTTTGAGTAGTGGTCAATATGGCTTGATGTCGGAACGAGATTGACAAGTTCGGAAAGGTAGCTCACGCCGCCGATTTCTTCAAGTTCCTTTTTTTCTTTGAGCCGGCTTGAAACAGTCAGGATATCAATCGGTTCGCTTCTTGAAAAAAGTTCGATCATCACGGAATAGATTTTTTGATGGTTGGGTCGGTAAAAATCTTCCGGCAGCAGAACATCAGCCACTTTTGCCAATGAGTTTCTGTCAATCATGATCGCGCCAAGCACTGATTGTTCGGCTTCGATATCTTGTGGCGGTAGTTTGCCCGCCAGATCGTTAAGGTTTTTTATTTCGTTTTTTCTTTTTGGCATTGTTTTAACTCGGGCGTTTGTGATCTTGACCCCGACTATTAATGTCGGGCATGATTACTTTATTTTCAATCAAAAGCAGGGGTTTCGCAATCGAAACTGGGGGTTAGTTGTGAATAATTCAGAACTATTTCTTGTATATCCTGATACCGTCGGGTGTATCTTGAAGCTCAAATCCAAGGTTTTCAACCTGTTTTCTGAGATCATCTGATTTTTTGAAGTCTTTGTTCTTTCTGGCTTGTTCTCTTTTTGCAATCAAAGATTTTATATTCTCAGGGGTGTCAGACAATGTTTGCCTGGCATTTGTTTCATTAAGTTTTAGTCCGAGAACCTTATCGAATTCAAACAAAAGCTGAAGTTTTTCTTGAGGCATGGCTTCTGATTTTAAAGTTTCCCAAGCTGTAGCCAGCGCTTGCGGAATACTGAAGTCATCAGCCAAAGCGTTTTCAAATTTTTGTTTTAATGCCAAAGCCGCTTCGGATCTTTCTGCTTGCTGCTCTTTAGTAAAAAGCATTAAAGTGGCTATTTTGTTTTTCATTTCTTCAAGGCTCGCTTGAGCATTTTTCAAGGCCTCCCAAGTGAAGTTTTGTTTTGAACGATAATGTGCGGTCAAGAAGAAGTAACGTAAGGTTAGCGGATCAAAACCGTGCTCCATGATTTCTTGCAAAGAATAACCAGTGCCTTCTGATTTCGCCATTTTTTTGTCATTGACCAAAAGATGCTCGTTGTGCAGCCAGTAGTTGACGAACTTTTTATTATTTGCAGATTCTGATTGAGCAATTTCATTGGTGTGGTGAATTGGAATATGTTCAACTCCGCCCATGTGGGCGTCGAGTGCGTCGCCAAGTAATGTTTTTGACATGACTGAACATTCAATGTGCCAACCCGGGAAGCCCCGACCTTTTTTAACTAGTTTTGATTTGAAAGGCGAAGGCCAAGATTGCAGGGAGTTTTTGTGAACGCCAGCCTTGAAAAACCATAAAGCAAAATCAAGAGGTGATTTTTTTTGGGCATCTGAAACATCGCCTTTGCCTGCGTCTTTTTGCATTTTTTCGAGGTTCTGGCCAGAGAGTTTTGTGTAATCTGGGAATTTTTTAACGTCAAAATAAACAGCCAGGTCAGTTTCATAGGCGAATCCTTTTTCAATCAAGGTCTGTGTCATCTCAACCATCTGTGGAATATATTCAGTCGCCCTTGGTTTGTGAGTGGGTTCAAGAAGATTAATCGCTTTTGTATCCTCTTCAAATTGATCAATGTATTTTTGAGCAATGATATCCGGAGATAATTTTTGCGCTCTGGCACTTTTTTCCATTCTGTCTTCTCCGGAATCAGCATCGCCGATATTATCACCGGTGAGGTGTCCGACATCTGTGTAGTTCCTTACGTGTAGAGTCTCGTAATTAAGATATTTGAAAGTTCGTACAACTAAGTCTCCCATAGTCATGCCACGCAGATTGCCAATGTGCTGAGCCCAGTAAACTGTCGGTCCGCAGTGGTAAAAACGCAGCTTATTCGCCTCAATTGGTATAAACTCTTCAAGTTTTCTTGAAAGAGTGTTGTAGATCTTTAATTTCATTGCGTCATTTTATTTATGTTGGATGTTTTCCAACCTATGAGTTATTGGAAAACACGATTCGCATACGGCAAAGCAAGAAAATATTTTGATGCGATTGCTTAAAGCAGTTTTTTTCGTTTCAAAAACCAGTAGAGTAAAACGCAACAGACGAGCGTGATGGATAAAATGATCCACCAATCGCCGGGTTTGCCAATGATCGGCGTGAACTGGGTGTTAATCTGGAAAAGGGTGCCGACAACCGTGAAAGGAGCCAAGAAAAAGGCTAGCCAAGAGATGATTTTTGTTACCTCATCAAACTTGGACGAGAGGATAGAACTATTGGTCGATTCTAAACTATCAAGGGTGTCTTTTTGGTTTTGAGAGAGATCAACCGTGTCATCGTGGGCTTCGAGAATATGTTTGAAATGATTGGTTTTGTCGTTTTTAAAAATCTTTTTTTGTTCTTCGAGCATTTCTCTTAAAACTCCATGGAGAGGCTGAATGATTCTTCGGAAATCAAGAACATCTCTTTTGGTTTGGGAGATTTGTTTGATCATCTCTTTTTCTCTGCCCTTAAAAATATTTTCAGTAATCTGAGTTATTTTTTTATCAATATGGGTTAGCTCTCTTTGGGCGTAGGTGAAGATGTTTTCAAAAAGAAGATCCAGAAACTCGGCCGCGGTCTTGCCAAAGAATTTCGATCGATACCCTTCGAGAGTATCTGCCTGTTTGAATATTTCCTCGATCGGTTCGTTGGCAGCATATCTGATGGTCGCGACAACATCTTCTTTGATCAATAAATCTATTTCTTGTGGAGTTGATGTTTTTTTATGCTGGCTGTAAGCTGGGAAGCGAGTGACCGCAAAGAGAAAGTCATCGTATTGATCAAGTTTTTGTCTGGGTATTTGTTTTTTGAGCTCGTCTTGCAGATCTTGCGGTAAATTGAAGTATTCGTTAAGGGTCTGAATATCTTCATCTTTTGGCTGGAAAATATCTAGCCACGTGATTTTGTCTTTGATTGTGCGTATCATCTGTTTTTAAGGTTAATATATTATTTTAGCACAACCTCGTTGCGCTGGGTCCGGACCAAGTCGTTAGCAGTCTTGACATCAGATTGCTAATTTGTATAATAGATGTTATGAACTCTTCGATTGCGTTCAGAGCGGGATGGTTAATTTACCATATTTAATGGTAAGAATGAAATTAAACTAATGCTTATATTGAGCTTGCCGAAATATGAATGACCGCCAGAGACAGATTCTTTCAATTTTGATTGATGATTATGTTGAGGAAAATAAGCCGATCTCTTCTGGATTTTTGGTTTCACGGCATCATCTTGAGTTTAGTCCGGCCACGGTCAGAAATGAACTGGCGGAGTTGCTGGAAAACGGTTATCTGAAAAAGATCTATTTTTCTTCCGGTAATGTCCCGACTAATAAGGCTTACCGTTTGAAAGTTGAGGAAGTATTAGTTTCGGAACCTCAGGATTCTCGTCAATCTCAATCGGAGAATTTTTCTTCTCTTGAGGGTGCCGTTAGCTTTTTGGCGAAAAGATTTGGTGCTTTGACTTGTGGAGTGGATGAGGATCTTAATCTTTTCATTGATGGTATTGACGAGCTTTTCGGTCAGCCTGATTTCAATACCCGGGATCAGTATCTAATTCTGGGCAGACTGGTTGAATGTTTGCAGGAAATGAAAAAACAGATTTCGCATCAAAGTGAAAACAGTATCTTTGTCGGTCGGGAAAATCCTTTTTGGGACGAGTCAGATGACTTGTCTTGGTTAGTTGGTTCTTCGAAGAATAACTACGTGAATATTGTTTCGATCGGTCCGACAAGGATGCCGTATAAGAAAAATTGGCAGATTTTTAAAGAAGTATTAGAAAATTTTTAATTAGATTTTATGAGCGATAAAGACGAAAATAAAAAAGAAGAAACAAAGGAAATAGAATTAGAGAAGCTTGTCGAAGAGCGAAATGATTATCTTGCCGGCTGGCAAAGATCACGAGCCGATTTTCTCAACTATAAAAAAGAAGAAACCGAAAGGCTGGCGCGAACAATTCAGTTTGCTAACGAAGACATGATTAAAGACTTGATCTTTGTTATGGATAGTTTTAGTTTGGTTGAGAATGGCTTGAATCTGTCGACCGAGGGGAAAGATCAACTAAAGCCGTTTTTGATGGTTAAAGCCCAGTTGGAAAATACTTTGAAGACCAGGGGTTTGGAAAAAGTTAAAATCTCTGTCGGAGACGAGTTTAGTCCCGAAGTTCATGAGGCGATCGAGATGATTGATGATTCTCGTGCGAGCGACAGCCATAAAGTTATTGAAGTCATCGCTGACGGCTATTATTTGAACGGGAAATTGATCAGGCCGGCAAAGGTAAGGGTTAGCAAATGACCTCGACGAATAAATTAAAATGCGAAATTAACAAATATTTATTATAAAAAATCATGAAAATACTTGGAATAGATCTTGGAACAACAAATTCAGCTATGGCGATCATTGACGGTGGTCAGCCAAGGGTTTTGGAAAATAAGGAGGGAGCAAGGACAACTCCTTCAGTCGTGGCGGTTTCTAAGACCGGAGAGAGATTAACCGGCATTACGGCCAAGCGCCAGGCCGTGGTTAATCCGCACAATACTATTTTTTCCGTCAAAAGATTGATTGGCAGACGTTTTTCAGATCCGGTGATTGAACATGATAGAAAATTGTTATCTTATGAGATGGTTCAGTCTGGTAATGGCGGTGTCGAAGTAAAAATGGGAGATAAAACTCATAAGCCCGAAGAGATTTCGGCTATGATTTTGATGAAATTAAAGCAAGATGCTGAAGACTCTATCGGCGAGAAGATCGAGGAAGCCATTATCACCTGTCCGGCTTATTTTGATGATTCTCAAAGAGCGGCGACGAAAGCTGCCGGTGAGATTGCCGGATTCAAAGTCAAGCGTGTTTTGCCTGAGCCGACTGCGGCCGCTTTAGCTTATGGGTTTAATAAGAGAAAGGGCGGCAAGATTTTGGTTTATGATTTTGGCGGTGGTACTTTTGACATTTCTGTTCTCGAGATGGGCGATGACGTAATTGAGGTTAAGGGTATTGGCGGCGACACGCATCTTGGCGGCGACGATCTTGATCAGAAAATTATTCACTTCATTATCGACGAATACAAGAAGAACGAGGGCATTGATCTTTCAAAAGACAATCTGGCGTTGCAGAGATTAAAAGAGGTGGCCGAACGAGCCAAACACGAACTTTCAACTATGTTTGAGACCGAGATCAACCTTCCTTTCGTGACTTCTGACGCTAACGGTCCAAAACATTTGTTGATGAAGTTCTCACGGGTGCAGCTCGAGAAATTAGTTGGAGATTACATTGAGCGTTCGATTGAACTTGTCGACGAAACTTTGAAAAATGCCAAGATTAAAAAAGAAGAGATTGATGAGATCGTTATGGTTGGCGGTCAGACAAGAATGCCGGCAATTCAGGAGGCAGTAAAAAAGTATTTCGGCAAGGAGCCGCATCGTGATATTAATCCCGATGAGGTTGTGGCGATCGGCGCCGCAGTCGAAGCCGGAATCTTACAGGGTGAGGTGAGGGATGTTTTGTTGCTTGACGCCACGCCATTGAGTTTTGGTATTGAAACCCTTGGTGGCGTGATGACTGTTATGATTGCTAAAAATACGACTATTCCGACTGCTAGAACCGAGGTTTTTTCGACCGCCTCTGATAATCAGACCTCTGTCGAAGTTCATGTTATGCAGGGCGAGCGTTCGATGGCTCAAGACAACAAGAGTCTTGGCAGATTTATTTTGGATGGCATTCCGCCGGCTCCGAGGGGTATTCCTCAGGTTGAAGTTAGCTTTGATATTGATGCCAACGGTATTTTGTCAGTCACGGCCATGGATAAAGCGACCAACAAAAAGCAATCCATCAGAATTGAGGGATCAACTAATCTTTCCAAAGAAGACATTGAAAGGATGAAAAAAGAAGCCGAGTTGCACCAAGCAGAAGATCAGAAGCAAAAAGCTTTATCAGAAACAAAAAATTTGGCCGAGAATTTGATTTATCAGGTTGAAAAATCAATCAAGGATTGGGGGGAAAAGATCGCGCCGGACCTGAAAACAAAGCTTGATCAAAAAGTTTCTTCCCTGAAGTCCGCAAAAGACTCTCAAGACGTTGAGAAGATAAAAACTGAAACCCAAGAGCTTTCGGCTTTATTGCAGGAAATCGGGAAAAATATGTATAGCCAGAGCGCTCAGTCGGGCGAAGAACCAAAGCCCGAAGAACCCAAACAGAGCTGAGTTAATTGGTCGGATATGTTTTTAGCACAAAACTCCTTTGTCAGGAGTTTTGTGCTAAAATGTTTCAGGCTTAATCTTAATTTTTTGAATTATGTTTAATTTTTCCTCAAAATCGAAAACCTCAGTAGTGAAAACCGTTGATCCCGTCGAAGATACTGGGACGTTTAGGAAAATTATTATACTTACCCTTAACTTGGTTTTGTTTCTGGGGCTTTCTTTCTTTCTTTATAAATTGGTTTATACTGACGGTGTCGATTCAAAAAGCGATCAGATCTTGGCTCTTTTATTCGCTGTGTCTTGGATTTGCGTGCTTTTGATCTCTAGCTTAGTTTTGAAGTTCCCAGCATTTTTAATTCTGGTTGTTTTCGGTCTCCCAGCTGTTTTTTTCCCTTTTTTGAAAGATCTTGATTTCGGTTTAGTCAGCATTTTTATTTCTGTTGTTTTGTTTTCGATTATTTTGATGCGGCAGGTAAGCAGGACAGCGGCAGATAATTCCTTGAAGTTTAAACCGTCTTTGATTTTGAGCCCAAGCTTGCCGAAGATGCTTTTTATCCTTTCTTTGTTGGCGGCTTTAGTTTTTTGGTCTGGTAAGTTTAGCTCGGGACTCAATCTCGGAGTTTCTGATTTTAACTCTATTTTGTCGCCGGGGATGAACATCATTTATCCTGAATATAGTGAGAAAACAACTTTTGGCGAGTTGGCTGACAAAATTCTTGAAAAACAAACGTCGGGAATTTTGGGCGGGTTGATTCCGGGTGGAGTGCCAAGTAATTTGACTAAAACAATTAAACTGCAAGCTCGGGAAAGTTTTCTTTCCCAAATTTCTCAGGCGCTCGGTAAAAAAATCTTTGCCAAAGACACCATCTCCGGCGTTTTTCACTCAATTATCACTAATTATTACAAGGCTTTACCGGAAACCCTGAAGAAGGCCATTGATTTCTCAATTCTTTTTGTTCTGTTTATTTTTTGGTTTGGCGTTTTTCAGCTTTTCAGTTTTGTTTTTCATGTTATTTTTTGGCTGGTCTTGCAGGTGTTTTTGGCTTTAAAGATAGTAAGGGTTGATTTCGTGACGGTTGAGAAAGAAATCTTAACCACTTGAGTTATGAATTCCGTTAGAAATTCAGTCATAGATAAGTGCATAATTTTTGTTATGAAGGGGAATCCGACGGTCGTCTTTGTGATTGCGAGTAAAGAATTAACTTTATCAAATTTCTAACGAGATGAAAGATTTTTACAAAATTCTTGGAGTTTCGGAAAATTCATCTTCGGAGGAGATAAAGAAAGCTTATCGCAATTTGGCCCATAAGCATCATCCCGACAAATCTTCCGGAGACGAAGCAAAGTTTAAAGAAATAAATGAAGCCTATCAAACGCTTTCTGATGCCGGCAAGAAACAACAGTATGATGCTATGCGAAAGTATGGTGGGGGATTCAGCAGTAGTGATTCCCGTGGCTTTGGCTACGACCCGTTCGGTTTTTCTTCGGGTGGGTTTTCTTGGCAGGGCGGATTAGATGATCTTTTGTCAGAGTTCTTCGGTGGCATGTCTGGTTTTTCCCGTTCGACCGGACAAAGGACCAGGACTCAGCCGAAACAAGTGGTTACGATGTCGGTTCAGGGTCCAAAAGGTATGAACATGACAATCCAGCTTTCAGGGGTTAAGGGCGTTAATGATAAAGCCAAAAAGATCATTGAAGAGTTTGCCGGAAAGTTGTTTAGAGAACTGGAGTAAAACATTCATTAAAAATAAAACAGCCTAGGTTCGTTGACCTTGGCTGTTTTATTTTGTCTCAGGAATCATCATAGATCCTTTTTTTGTAACCTATGTTGGGGTGGTCGAATGTGAAGTAGATATTTTCGTTATCGTCTTTCTTGACTCTTCCTTCATATTCTTTACCACTGTTTTTATAGGTCACAATCACTCCGTAGTCATTGTAAAGATGGCTCCAGAATCTTCCGGTAATCACCAAGCCTTCTCGCGAAAGCGTGGTATTGTGTTCCGGGTAGCGGTTGTGCAGATATTTAACTTTCTGCACACAGAATTTTTCCACGGGTTCCTGCTCCCGATTACTGGGGGTTGAGTTTGTGCTTGTGAAAGCAATCTCCTTTCTTGATATGTTTGTATTGTATCCATTTTTTTTATTAGATTCAAGTGTTCGGGATTGTGGTATATGTAATTAACAAAGAGCGAGAAAATCTCGCTCTTTGTTGAGTCGCTTGTGCGTTTGTCAACTTTCAAGTTCATATTTGAATCAGTTTTTATTTATTGTTAAAATAAATCTATTGTTTGCTGTGTTATGAGCTTCAAGCTATTAGTTATAAGTTGATTTTTGTGGATATTCTCATTGTTATTACAGTTGTTGGTTTTATTCTCTTGACCATGATTTTTGGGGCAGTGGTTTATTTTTTGTTGAAAAAACAACAGGATGAAACGCTTCAAAATCAATCCATCAAGGGTTTGCAAGAAACTATTTCCAAGATGCAGGTTCAGATGATGGAGCATATGGCCAGCCAGATTAATGCCATGCGTTCGAGTCTGGATAATTCTTCGCAAGCCGTGACTAAAGAGGCGAGAATTTTTAACGAAGGCATTGTCCAGATGCGCGAAGCTTTGAAACAGGTCCACGAAAAAGTCGGCACCATTTCCAGTTTCCAAGAGATTTTCAAGTCGCCAAAACTCCGCGGCACCTGGGGAGAGGCCAGTTTGGAACATTTATTGTCGCAGTATTATCCGAAAGAGCTTTATGAACTGCAAAAAATGTTTTCGTCAGGTGAGCGCGCAGACGCTTGCGTAAAATTGCCCGACGGCAAGCTGATTGCGATTGACTCAAAATTTCCGTTTGAAAACTTTTCCAAGCTTGAGGTTGTGGAAACCGATCTGGAAAAAGAAGCGATCCAAAAACTTTTCGCCACTGACGTGAAAAAGCACATTGATACGATCGCGCAAAAATACATTTTACCTTCTGAAAACACCTTGGATTACGCCATCATGTATATTCCGGCTGAGGCTGTTTATTATGCGATTGCCAACCCAGCTTCAAAATCAGTCAAAGAAGACTTGATTTCTTACGCTTGGACAAAAAAAATCATTGTCACTTCGCCGAATTTGTTTTATTTAAGTTTGAAAACTATTGAACATTGGTTCAGGGATGTTCAGGTTTCAAAACAAACTCAGGAGATCTTGAAAAGTTTTGAAAAAATCAGAAAAGACGGCGAGAAGCTGGCTGATGATTTTCGTGTTTTGGGCAAGCATATTGCCAATTCCCAATCGGCTTATTCAGGTACGGAAAAACGTTTGGGTTTGATGGTGGATAAGGTTTCGCGGCTAACAAAAGGGAATTTGGAAGAAGACAATCCTTTGATTCCGGAAGAAATTCAAGAAAATAAAACTTCCCAGTAGTAATACTGGGAAGTTTTTGGCTCAAAGTTTCAGAGCCATAGATCTTTGGTGGATCCCAGGCATTCGAATCTGACGAAGAGATGCGAGGTGCGGACTGAGATTTTCAACTCACCAGTGAAGATTGTTTGTCGCTGGCCGATTCTGAGATCAACCACCCATTGGCCGTCTTTGCGAAGATACGCGCCAAGGACCTGGATGTTGAGCTCTTTGACGTCCGGATCGTTCATGCCCGAGATGGTGTCAGACGGGTATTCGACTGGGATTCGAAAATCGCGGTTTTGATCAATCCATAAAATGGATTTGTATTTCTTGTGGCCGATGATCCAGGTTGTGATTGCGATCAACATCAGGATTCCCGTGATCAGCGGGAAAATTAACTTGGGATCAATTTCCATATCTGCCTCCTTTGGCAAAGTCTTTGGTCTGCGTTATCTTGACACTGTTTTTTAGTTTTTTCAAATTTGTAAAATAAATCAGCCCCGATGTTTTTTCGGGGCTGACAGCTATTAGAGAACAGTGATAATTGTATCCCACCAAACCATGACTGGGTGGTCGTTCTCGCCTTCTTCAACCAGGAATCCGACACCTCCATCGTTCGCTGTCATGCCTGGTCTTTCAACCGCGAAGACCCTCATGATGTAATCAAATCCACCTGTTCTAGCGGAGTATAGTTCCTGATGGATTTTGACCCTTTTCCCGACCAGGCTGAGCAAATCATTATAGCTCGGACCATTGATGATTTGCTTTGGGTGGCAGTGTTCGTATAACCAGAGAGCAAGGACTGCAATGAATCCCGTTACGAACGGAAGCCACAACATTAACATGGACCAATCGAAAATGTTCATATCAACTCTCCTTTCAGGAACGTAGGTTTTCATAATTAAAGCACCTTGATCATTACAAGTCAAACTCGTCTTTGTGTGATGTTTTATCTGAAGATAATTTTACGTTATTGAGCCAAGAGAGATTTATTGATAAACTGAAAGATTCTCACCTTCGTCTACTGATTGGCGGACTACGGAAGGGAAGGATAATTTTAAGAGTTTATTATATGCAAGATTTTATAAAATTACGCGGCGTGCGGGTGCACAATCTGAAGAATGTTGATCTGGATATTCCCAAGAATAAGCTGGTGGTAATTACTGGTGTTTCCGGGTCCGGCAAGTCGTCTTTGGCTTTTGATACGATTTATGCAGAGTCAGAGCGGCGATACCTTGAATCATTGTCTGGCTACGCCAGACAGTTTTTGGGGGTAAAAGACAAGCCCGATTACGACAAAATTGAGGGTTTATCTCCGGCGATCGCGATTAACCAGAGGAACATTGCCAAAAATCCGCGTTCAACCGTAGCGACAATTACAGAGATATATGATTACTTAAGAATTCTTTTTGCCAGAACCGGCGATCCGTTCTGTCCGAATTGCCAGATTCGAGTTTCCAAACAAACTCATCAAAGCATTATTGAATCAATTCTTAAAATTAAAAAAACATCTGACCTGGCAAAAGAAACGCTAGTCTTAATTTTGGCGCCGATAATAGAAAACAAAAAAGGCGAACACAAGGGCGTTTTAACGGAACTTTCTCAGGCCGGATTTTCTTTTGTCAGGTTTGATAAAATTTTGTGGCGTCTTGAAGAGCTATTGCAAAAAGAAATTTCAAAAGTTAAAAAGCACACGATTGAATTGGTTTTGGACAGATTGGTACTTGGAGAGGAGTGGGAAAAGACGCGTTTATCAGAAGCTGTCGAAAGGGCTTTAAAAACCGGCAAAGGATTTTTGAAAATTGGGTTTTTATCAAAAATAGGCAGACAAATATCTGATGATGTTCTGTTTTCAGAAAAGTTTGCTTGTCCAAAATGCGGTATGTCTTTTCCTGAGATCGAGCCACGAATCTTTTCTTTTAATAATCCCTATGGCGCTTGTTCACAATGCACTGGTTTGGGCTATCTGATTAAAGTCGATCCGGAGCTTCTTTTGCCGAATAAAAACCTGACCTTAGCAGAAGGTGCGATTGCGCCATCCTTAGCTGTTGGCCAAAGGAATTGGCAATGGTATGAACTAGTTCAGCTGTCAGAGAAACTTGGTTTTTCTTTGAAAGTGCCGGTCAAAGATCTCTCAAAGAGGGTTTTTGAAATTATCATGAATGGAACCGGCCGAACAGGTCCGGGCGATGAGGGCATTGATTTTGAGGGCGTGATCCCGAATCTTGAAAGAAAGTGGAAAGATTCAAGCTCTGATTACGTGAAAGCTGAGATTGAAAAATACATGTCTCGCGTTTCTTGTTCTCTGTGTCATGGTCAGAGATTGAACTCCATTGCCTTGGCCGTAAGGGTCAAGGGTAAAAATATTAACGATATCGTTTCCCTGTCGATTTCTGAGGCTTTTGAATTTTTCAATAAATTGAAATTTTCTGAAAAAGAAAAGATCGTTACTCTCCCTCTGATAAAAGAGATCCAGAAGCGTTTGGAGTTTATGATTGAGATTGGTTTGGATTATTTGACTTTGGACAGGGAGTCGACAACTCTGGCCGGTGGTGAATCGCAGAGAATAAGGCTGGCAACCCAGATTGGCTCTGGCCTTTCGGGTGTAATCTATGTTTTAGATGAACCGTCAATTGGTATGCATCCGCGCGACATTGGTCGCTTGATTAAAAATCTCAGATCCTTGCGCGATCTGGGCAATACAGTTATCGTTGTTGAGCATGATGAACAGACTATCCGAGCCGCCGATTGGGTGGTTGATGTTGGACCTGGTGCGGGCGAGCGGGGCGGGAAGATTGTTTTTGAAGGTGAAGTCAAAAAGCTTGAATCTTCTAACTCACGAAGTAAAACTTTAACAGGAGAGTACTTGTCGGGAAAAAGAAAAGTTCAGAGAAAAATAAATCAGCATAAATCCGCGTTGAATCAGCACAAATCAGCGTTTTTGGAAATTATTGGTGCGTCACAACATAACCTGAAGGATGTTTCAGTAAAAATTCCTACAGGGAGATTAGTTAGTGTAACGGGAGTTTCTGGTTCGGGAAAGTCATCCTTGATTATTGATACTTTGGCGCCGGCATTGTTGAGGCATTTTTATCATTCTCGTGAGCCGATCGGAAAACACAAGGAAATAAAAGGAATAGAGAATCTGGATAAAGTTTCCGTGGTTGATCAGTCGCCGATTGGCCGGACGCCAAGATCAAATCCGGCCACTTATACCGGCATGTTTGATTTTATTCGCGACATTTTTTCGCAGACTAAAATTTCCAGAATGCGCGGTTATGACAAGGGCAGGTTCTCTTTTAATCTTAAGGGCGGTCGATGCGACGCTTGCGAAGGCCAGGGGTATCAAAAGATCGAGATGTATTTTTTGCCGGATGTTTACGTTGAGTGTGACGAGTGTCGTGGCACGCGTTACCGAAACGAGATTCTGGAAATTGAACACAACGGTAAGAACATTGCCGAGGTTTTAAAAATGAGCGTGCTTGAGGCCAGGATGTTTTTCAAACATTTTCCTCAACTTGAGATAAAACTCAGACTCCTTGAAGACGTTGGTCTGGGATATTTAAAATTGGGTCAGTCGGCAACAACTTTGTCTGGGGGTGAAGCACAGAGAATTAAGCTTTCTAGCGAGCTGTCAAAACGGCAAACAGGTAAAAGCCTTTATATTTTGGACGAGCCAACCACAGGGCTTCATTTTGATGATTGTGCCAAGCTTTTAGGTGTTTTGGACAAACTGGTAGAAAAAGGTAACACAGTTTTGGTTGTTGAACATGAGCTTGATATTATTAGGAATTCTGATTGGATTATTGACCTTGGACCAGAAGGCGGAGATGGTGGCGGGCAGGTAATTGCCGCTGGCACTCCTAATGAGATAAAGAAAAACAAGAAAAGCTATACAGGAAAATACTTGTGAAGTTAAAAGTCAAAATTGAAATTAGAAATTAAAAAGTTCTTAAAACTTTTGAATTTTGACCTTTGAATTTTGAATTATCTTTATGCTTGAAACCACCCATGTTTTAACCGCTTTGGCGATAGCCAAGAATATATCGAATCCTTTTTTGGCTTTTGGCGCCGGGCTGGTTTCCCATTTTGTTTTGGATGCGATTCCGCATTATGATTTTCAGGGTAAGATTCTAAAACAGGAATATTACAATGAAGAGAAGGGCGGAGATTTTGGTAAAAAAGAATTTTCAAGAACTGGCAAAATCGTTATTTTTTCGGACTTGACTGTGAGTCTTGTAATATTTCTGTACCTATCTCTTTCCGGGAGAATCTGGCCTAACTTTCCCGATTTGATTTCTTTTGCTTTTTTTTTATTTGATAACTTGCACTTGGCGGCTGGTGTCCTCGGCGGCGTGTTGCCAGATCTAGCAAACTTGGTTTGCATCAAAACCGGATTTTGTCAGCCGAAATGGTTTTTTAAGTTTCACAAAAAGATCCAGATAGTAAAGATCGGGATTGTTCCCGGACTGATTTTCCAGATTGCTTTAGCTATTTTTTCGTTGTACTATTTTATGAGATAAATATATAAAGCCCGTTAGAAATGACTCAATTTTTAACAGGACGAATAAGAAATTAATTGTTTTTAAATTAAAACAAGATGAAAAAGCTTTTTTTAAAATTTGCGTTTCTTGAACTATTGTTGTTGACCGTGGCTTATAGCGTCAGGACATATTTTGGTAAAGAGATATTCTTGGCTGATTCAGCGAATTTCGGCTGGGTTTTTGGAATTATCGGCACGGCATACACATTGATTGCTGCGTTTGTCTTGTTCGGAGTCTGGAATCAATATAGTGCTTTGTCTTCTTTGATCGCGCGTGAATCTTGGCTTTTGGGTTCGATCTGGAATTTCACCGATTATTTCAATGACAAGAAATTAACTCAGAATATGAAAAGTGTATTATTGTCTTATATCAATCAAACCGTTGATAAGGAAGTGGATTTATTAGCACGAGAGCAAGAAGTGGAAACCTATTCAAAAGAATACATTGCGATAGGGAAAGTTATAGACGGCATCGAGTTTAATGATGGCAGAGATGCCGTGATTTATCCGGTAATGATTCAGGGATATCGGGATTTGTTGGATGTCCGTCAGCAACGTAACGAGGCGGGAACCACTCGTTTGTCTTTTTCAATGAGAATTTTGTTTATGATCTTTTCCTTGTTATTAGCAACCTCGTCTTTGATTGCTGGGTTTGTGTATACGATCATGTACATGTTCGGCGCTGGATTTATCGGCGCGGTTGTCATCCTGACATATATTGTTGTTGCGGACATGGACAATCCTTTTGGCGGTCTGTTTGAGTTGAAGCCGGTTTCTTTTTTCCAGACAAAAAAATACATTGAGGGCAGTTCACATCAAGAGTAGCTAAATTGTTGTGATAAAAAAATCTGTCCTCGGCATTGCGTTCGGACAGATTTTTGTCGGTTCCCCTGAATCTTAATCCCAAGTGTATCCTTGTTCTGTTTTTGTCTTTGTTTTGCGTGGTTTTCTTTTCGGAGAGTTGGCCAATGTTCGTAAACTAACCATGAAAAGAAATCCTGCCCCAAAGAAAAATATCCAGACCCAGTCAGCGTAGGAAATTCCGAAGATCATTCGTGCCTCCTTTCGCTTTTTTAGCGAATCACTATTGACAAGAGCTCTCTGGTGATTATAATGAATACTTAGCAGACTAGGCTTTAGTTTGCTAATGAATGAATTAACGATTCAAAAAGTTATGAAAATACAACCGCTTTCGGATTTTATTTTAATTGAACCATCGAAAGAAGAAAAAACCACATCATCAGGGATTATTATCCCCGACACGGCTCATGAGAATCGGCCGCAAAAAGGTAAGGTGATCTCAGTCGGTCCGGGGAAGAAGAATGATAAAGGTGAGCACGTGGCCTTGGGAGTTGGGATCAACAACATTGTTTTGTTCAAAAAATACGGTCCGGACGAGATTAAGGTCAAGGATGATTCGGGGAAAGAAGTTGAGTATTTGATTGCAAGAGAAGAAGACATTCTCGCGATTATCGAATGAATAATGATCGTGAAGGTTCAAATGTCAAAGCTGAAATTTCAAAACTTTTGTTTTTAAGCATTTGATATTGATTTGTCATCTGGATTTTGTGATTTGAAGTTTAGTTTTTAAATTAATTTAAAAAATTGTTATGGCAAAACAAATTCTTTACAAAGATAAAGCTCGGGAGCTTTTAAAGCGCGGTGTGGACAAGGTGGCGAATGCGGTCAAGGTCACTTTGGGCCCGAAAGGTAGGAATGTGATTTTGGACAGAAGCTATGGTTCGCCAATCATTACCAAAGACGGCGTTACCGTCGCCAAAGAAATTACTTTGGAAAATAAGTTTGAGAACCTGGCAGCTGAGCTGACAAAAGAGGCATCGCAAAAAACAGCAGACATTGCCGGTGACGGCACTACCACGGCCGCTCTTTTAGTTCAGGCGATTGTCAACGAGGGTTTTTCCCAGATTGCATCAGGTTCAAATCCTGTGCTTTTGAAAAAAGGCATTGATAAAGCCTTGGTGAGTGTTTTGGAAATGCTTTCAAAAGAAAGTGTCAAGGTTGAGGATAAGAAAAAGATTGAAGAGGTGGCTGCGATCTCAGCCAATAATCAAGAAATCGGCAAGATGATTGCTGACGTTTTTAACGAGATCGGAAAAGAAGGAGTTCTGACCGTTGAAGAGTCAAAAACTCTTGGCCTTTCAAGAGAGGTTGTTGAGGGTTTGCAGTTTGATCGCGGCTACATTTCACCTTACATGATTAGTGATACGGAAAGAATGGAAGCCACCATGGAGGACCCGTATATTTTGATTACAGATCAAAAGATTTCCGCCATGGCAGATCTTCTGCCGGTGTTGGAAAAAGTTTTACAGGCAGGCAAGAAAAATATAGTTTTGATTGCTGATGACGTTGAAGGAGAAGCTTTGGCGACTTTGATTGTAAATAAGCTTCGTGGCACATTTAATGCTTTGGCTATCAAGGCTCCGGGATTTGGCGATAGAAAAAAAGAAATACTTGAGGATATTGCTGTGGTCACCGGAGGCAAAGTGATTACTTCCGATCTTGGTTTGAAGCTTGAAAACGTGACGATTGACATGCTTGGTCAAGCTCATCGTGTTGCGGCCAACAAAGATAACACCACCATTATCGACGGCAAGGGCGATAAGAAAAATATTGATGAAAGAGTCAAACAATTGAGAGTACAGCTTGAGAAAACTGATTCAAGTTTTGATAAAGAAAAGCTGGAGGAAAGATTGGCAAAGCTGGCTGGTGGCGTGGCCGTGATCAAAGTTGGTGCCGTGACTGAAACCGAGATGAAAGAGATCAAATACAGAATTGAGGATGCGATTCACGCTACTCGAGCTGCCCTTGAGGAAGGCATTGTTTCCGGCGGCGGCGTGGCTTTGTTTGATATTTCCCGAGAATTACGGAATAAAAAAGAAACATTATTCCCGATATTCGGTGATGAGTATCGCGGCGTGGAAATTTTGTTGCGCGCCTTGGAATATCCGATCAGGACGATTGCGGAAAACTCCGGTAAATCCGCTGAAGATGTTTTCAACACTTTGATGAAAGAAAACAAAAAAGGTTTTGGCTTTAACGCTTTGACCGGAGAATATGCTGACATGATCTCCTCAGGCATTCTCGATCCGACAAAGGTGGTGAAAACTTCGCTTTCAAACGCGGCATCTGTAGCCGGATTAATCCTGACCTCTGAAGCTATTATTGCCGATAAGCCGGAAGAAAAAGATAGATCTCAAAAAATGCCTAGCGGCGGTTATCCGGGCATGGAAGAAGACTACTAAAACAGAATCTAGAAAGTAGAAAGAAGCAACAGAAATATCCCGCGAGCGGGATATTTCTGTTTGACATTATTATAACAATGTGGTAATTAACTATTAGAAAGGAGATTCTCATGAAAAAAGCAGCTTTAATTGCGCTTGCTGTATTCATCGCAATTTCATTGATTACAGCGCCGTTCCAAGTGGTATCGGAGCAGATCGCGGCGGATCACGAGAGTGATTCGTCTGTCTGGATGCTGGGGGTTTTATTCTGTGATTTGCCGATTCTTTTTTTGCTTTTTCTGGTTTTGGTTATTCTCGGGGTTGTTGTCTATTCGAGAGGCAAACAGATTCAGGGAGGAGATGAGATTGGTGAGAATTAGGATTCGGAAGATCGCGTCAAGAAATGGCGCGATTTTCTATTTTAGCTTGTCAAGCTGGTAAAAAAATAATAGAATGTGGTGTTGCCGAAGTAGTTCAGTGGCAGAACGCTTTCTTGGTAAGAAAGAGGTCGTGAGTCCGATTCTCACCTTCGGCTCTAGACTGAGATAACATGACCAACCGGCCATGTTATCTCAATAAGTATGCGAATTAAGAATCGGACGGCTTTCAGCATCCCAGCATTAATACCCGTGAGGGTATTAATGCTTCTTTCGGCTCGGATTGAAAAAAAACTGTTTTTGAGTTAAAATAGCAACACTATTTCTGGATAAAAATGGCAAAGTCAAAATCAAAATTTTCAGAGAATTTAATCAGGTTTCAATGCACTGTTTGCAAGCAGTTTAATTATTTTTCTCGAAAAAACAAAAAACTTGTTGAAAGGAAGCTGGAATACAGCAAGTATTGCCGTCATTGTCGGAAACACACTAAGCATAAAGAAGCAAAGAAGAAGTAAAAAACAAAATCGTCCTTCGACAAACTCAGGGCGATTTTGTGATAAAATGTGCGCATAGTGGGGATTTGGTGTAGTGGTAACACAGCGGTCTCCAAAACCGCTAACGGGGGTCCGATTCCTCCAATCCCCGCCGCGTTAAGCGCGGTGGATAAACTTTATTAACCGCAAACCCCTATGGATTTTTCTGAACTTAAAATTAAACTTCAATCTTTGCGGGAACGGCTTCTGAAATGGCAGGTTTGGCTTGATTTGGATAATAAAAAATCTAGGATCATTGAGATGGAAACAGAGATTCTTGAACCGAATTTCTGGAAAGATCGTCAAAAAGCCGAAACAGTTTCTAAAGAGCTTGGAAGGTTGAAAAGCGAGCTTGAAGATTTCGAGAAGAAACAGCAAGAGCTTGATGAGCTGGAAACAATGTTTTTTATCGCCGATAAGGAAAATCAAGAAGAAGCCGGGATGAAAGAGATTCTGCCGCGGTTTGAAAAGCTTGAAAAGCAGGTTGATAAAGAAGAGACAAAAACTTTTTTATCCGGGAAGTATGATAAAGGCTCTGCGACCTTGGCGGTTTATGCCGGTGCTGGTGGCGACGATGCCGAGGATTGGGCAAGAATGCTTTGGGAGATGTATCAGGCTTTTTTTCTTTCAAAGACTTGGAAGTTTTCTATTCTTGATGAGAGCAGAAGTGAGGCCGGTGGTTTAAAGAGCGCCGTGGCCGAGATTTCTGGAGATTATGTTTTTGGATATTTAAAGGGGGAAAACGGGGTTCATCGCCTGGTCAGGGTTTCTCCTTTTGACGCGGATAAACAAAGACACACTTCTTTCGCTATGGTTGAGATTTTGCCAGAGATTGAGGAAAAAGAATTCGAGATTCGTTCTGAAGATTTGGAGCTTGATTTGTTCCGTTCTTCCGGTCCGGGCGGACAAAATGTCAACAAAGTGGAAACTGCAGTCAGGATAAAACATAAGCCGACAGGAATGACGGTTGCTTGTCAAAGCGAAAGGTCGCAGGATAGAAATCGTCAAAAGGCAATGAGTTTATTAAGGGCAAAGCTTTTTGAGATAGCCAGGGGCAAGGCACAATCAGAAAAAGCTGAGATTAAGGGAGAAAAAAAACAAATTGCTTGGTCAAATCAGATAAGATCTTACGTTTTACATCCTTATCAGATGGTTAAAGATCACAGGACTGACGTTGAAACAAGTCAGGTGGATAAAGTTTTAGCCGGAGATCTGGATAGATTCATAGAAGCAGAATTGAAAATAGGTTATAATAAGTAGATGCCTAAGATTATTTCTTTTGAGAACGTTTCCAAGATTTATCCAAATCGTTCGATTGCTCTTGATAGCGTCAGTTTTGATATTGAAAAAGGCGAGTTTATCTCTTTGGCGGGGAAGTCTGGCGCGGGCAAGTCAACAATCTTAAAACTTCTTATTGCAGAAGAAAAACCGACAAAAGGCAGGGTAGTTTTTAGTGGTATTGAGCTGAATAAAATTTCGACCCGGGAAATGCCAATCTTACGTAGGCGAATCGGCATGGTTTTTCAAGATTATAAGCTTTTAACCGGTAAAACCGCTCATGAAAATGTCGCCTATGCCATGGAGGTTGCCGGCATGCCTGATAGTGATATTAAGAGAGATGTGGCCCAGGTACTGGAGCTGGTGGGGTTGTCCGATAGGAGAAATAACTTCCCAACGGCCTTGTCTGGTGGAGAAAAACAAAGAGTGGCAATCGCCAGGGCTTTGGTACAAAGACCGGAAGTGATGGTGGCAGACGAGCCGACCGGCAACCTTGATCCGATTAATACCTGGGAGATTATTAAGCTCTTAATGAAGATAAATGAGCTTGGGACGACAGTGATTCTGGCAACACATGATAAAGAAATTGTTGATACTCTTGAGCGTCGGGTGATTATCTTGGACAAAGGAAGAGTCATTAAGGATGAAGAAAAGGGGAAGTACATCATCACTTAAGTCAAAACTCAAAATGCAAAAGCTTGATCAATTTCATAAACTCGACACTTTTTAATCAAAATTTTGTCCGTTCGACTTTGCTCAGGGCATCTTGAGTAGAACCGAAAGATGAAATTTTACATTTGAATTTAAAATTAAAATAGATATGATTTTAGTCGCTTTCAGAAGAATTTTTAAAGCCGGGTGGCAGAACTTTTCGAGAAATTTATGGCTTTCGGTCGCCACGGTTGGTATTATGATGGTGGCGTTGTTTGTTTTTTCCAGTTTGGTTTTGTTTAATTTCTTCACTAGTGAGATAATCGAGATTATCAGAAACAAGATTGATCTTTCGGTTTATTTTGATGCCAACATTGATGAATCCGAAATTTTTAGGGTAAAAGATATTCTTGCGCAGTTGCCTGACGTGGAACGCGTTGAGTATCTTTCACGTGAAGAAGCTTTGAAAACTTTCAATGAAAGACATTCCAATAATGATGTTGTGAGGCGGGCGTTAGAGGAGCTTGGCATCAATCCATTACAGGCATCTTTGAATATTAAGGTTGATCAGGGTGGATCATATGAAACCGTGGTTGCTTTTATTGAAGGCGCGCCTTTCAAGGCTTTGATTAGCAAGGTTAATTTCACGGAAAATAAACTGATCATTGAACGTTTGAATAATATTGTCTCGGCGATACAGAGATTTGGTTGGGGCGTGATTTTCGTATTTGCCGGACTGGCTGTTTTGGTGGCTTTCAATTCCGTGAGGATGGCAATTTATTCTTTTAAGGAAGAGATTAATGTCATGCGTTTGGTCGGAGCTTCGCGCTGGTTTATCCGTGGTCCGTTCATGGTCATGGGGTTGGTGGTGAGTTTGATTGCTTCAGCAATCGTGTTTTTGATCATTTGGTTGGCCGTGCTCGGGTTTGGACCGAGAATTAACGCTTTTGTACCCGAGATAAGCTTTAACGAGTTTTTCTCGGAGAATTTTTTCAGAATTTTGTTTTTACAAACTTTAGCCGGTATCGGTATTATGTTTTTTTCTGTTTATCTGGCGTTTAATAAATACCTGAAAGAGGAGAATTGATGGCCAATCAAAAGCATCCCGCGAGCGGGATGCTTTTGATACACTAAGGGCATTATAGAGATCTATTGCTCCGCGTCAATTGCCTGAGATTTTGTTTGATGAACCGTGCCTCGTGCGTGTTCCGGAGGAGAGTAAACCGAAACAAGCTTCATTTTTTCCGATGAGGTGTTGACAACATTGTGTTTCGAACCCCTTCTGATAAATAAAACATCATTTTCTTGTATCTGAATCTCCGAACCGTCAATAATCGCTTTGCCTGACCCTTCGACAAAAAATAAAATTTGATCGATGCCAGAATGAATTTCTTCACCGATATCTTCGTGTGGATTTAGTGACATTAAAACCAGTTGCGACTCGGATCCTGTGAAAAGTTCCCTTCTGAAATAAGAGTTTTCCTTGGCGCGGGAGATGATATTTTCTTTAAAATACGACATTGTTTTAATTTAATTAAGCTGGCCGTTTCGAGCTAGAACCGTAGATGGTCAAGCCCAGACAAGCTTTTTTAATTACTTTTATTCTACCATTTTGACGCTCCTCGGAATTAGATTACAAACGATAAAAGTCTGTACTTATTTTAGAGACTCTTCTGAATAAATTTTCCTAATCTGATTTGTGATCACAGCATATTTCGGATCACTCCTAAGCCTAGCAAGTTGTTCTTCGATTTTAGAGATATACTCTTGCTCTAAAATATGACCCTCAACTTCTCCTTTTAACTTTTCCAGACTGTTTAAGATACTCCACCTATTCTCATCGATATCTTCTTTCAGTAATTCAATTGAGTAGATAATTGCACCCATTTTGTTTTCCTTACTGAATTTATATACTTTTAACTCTTTTATATCTCGTTGAGCATCTTTTACGTTAGATTTCATACCAGAGATTACTTGCTCTTGTTGAAGAATTTTTTTATCAGATTCTATTTTTGAATTACCAATGATTAAGTTTAGGTTTTTTTCAAGAACTGAAAGGCGATTTGTGACTTCAGATAGTATAATTTCTTTAAGTTTAGTGTCCTTATCTTCTGACACTAAGTCAATTTTCTCCAATAAAGAATTTTCTACCCCTTGAATCTTATTTGTCACCCCTAAGTCGACGATCTCTTTCTGTTGCCTTAGAGTTAAAGTCAAAGAAGAAGATTGATTAGTTTTAAATTCCTCTAGTGTTTTTTGAGTTTGTGCATCTGACTCAGACAACAAATCATGAGCTTCTTTTTTTAGGTCACTGATTGTATTTTCTTGTTTATCAAGAGCATCCTTTAGAGGCTTAATATTAAAGTAAACGAAAACACCTCCAAGGACTCCGAGAATTGCAACTGAAATACCCAGATAACCCATGTTTAACTGGGCAATGTCTTTAGAGAAATTTATTAAATCAATAGCGTTGATTGTGCTAGTAGATACTATTTCCATATCGTTCTTCGTTTAAAATTTCGAAATCTCTCGGACTCCGAACCCATCTCAAACTGGCTGGGAGGCAGGGAGTCGAACCCCAATTTTCAGGGCCAGAACCTGACGTCCTACCATTAGACGACCTCCCAATGAACAAAGTCATTCTAACTGATTTTAAATGAAAATTGAAGCTTTGCAGTTAATTTAATGAAGGAATATAATAAATGCAGAAATTAATTTTTTTTGAATGGGAATTATGAAAGATATCTTTTTAAAGTTTTCAAACTCAGAAAATATTTCTACGATGTTTTTTCGTTATGTTTTAGTTTTAATCGGGTTTTACATCCCTCTCTTTCCGTTTACTTCCTTATTGGCAATGATTTTTAAGCCAGATGCCGGAGATTTTTTATCTCTTATTATATACGGTGCGATATATTCGATTTTATTGATTGTTCCATTTTATCTTGTTTGCAAGAACTTTATTTTTTTGAACAGACAGAAACCAGACTTCTCTCTCTTCTCAAGATTCTTAGTGGTTTCGGCAATATCGTCGCCATTATCTAGCCTCTTCTTCTTCCTCTCTAATTGGACTTGCTATGTATTTGGCGGCAATGATTTGAATAAAGTTGTTGATTGTCAGAACGTGGTGTCGCCACTAATCAATATTTTTATTTATAGCGTTATTGTTTTTTTGATTTTATGGCGATTTGTGTTTCGTGGGAAAAGTAAACATGAAATTTCAACGGGATCTTCTACTTTAAATTAGAAGGTGATAATCATGAGACAGTACGTTGGTGTTGTTTTGGTAAAATCTGACGCTTCTGTGTTGGTTCAACATCGGGATGATAACCCCGAGATTTTAGGTAGTAATACTTGGTGCGTTGTCGGCGGGAAACGAGAAGAAGGCGAAAGTCTGGAAAAAGCTGCGGCGCGAGAATTAAAAGAAGAAACCGGGTATATTGTTGATGACGAGAACCTTAATTTTTTAATTCAGGATGAATATGTAACAGAAAAGGGCGTCTCGGTCCAAAGGATTATTTTTTGGAATAAATATGACGAGAAACAGGAAATTAAATGTTATGAGGGCCAAGAAATCAAATTTGTGTTTCCTGAGGAACTGGAAATACTGAATCTTTATACTGGACACAAAGATTTTCTGAAAAAAGCTTCTGAAAAAATGCGTAGATGAAAAATCTAATTTTGAACCATTTTAAGAGAAAAGATAAGATTTTGTATAGCTGGGCTTTGAAGTTCAAAGGTTCGATCGGAGAGATAAAGAAAGATAAACCGGTTAATTACTTTCTTCATTTGTGCTCGGAGATTGTCGGGCAGCAGCTTTCCGGAAAGGTTGCCGATGTAATCTTTACAAGGTTCAAAAAACTGTTTTCCGGGAAAATTACGCCGAAAAAAGTTTTTTTAATGTCGCATAAAAAATTGCGTGCGGTTGGGCTTTCGAATGCCAAAGTCAGATATGTCAAATATCTAGCTAAAGCTGTTTTAGATAAGTCTTTGCCATTATCAAGGCTAGACAGCATGTCGGACGGAGGGATCAGGGAAAGCTTGCTCGCGGTCAAGGGCATTGGTCATTGGACTTGCGAGATGTTTTTGATGTTCACTTTGGCCAGGGCGGATATTTTTTCTTTTGGCGACCTGGGATTGAAAAAGGGGATGATGAAAGTTTATAAAATGAAAAAAGAGCCGACAAAAGAAAAAATGGAAAAGATTGTTTTAAAATGGTCGCCGTATAAAAGTTATGCGGCCAGAGTTCTTTGGAAGAGCCTGGATAGTTGATAATGAGGGAGATGAAATATTTCGTTTATATCTTGGAATGCGCTGATAAAACTTTCTATACCGGTATAACTAATGATCTTAAGAAAAGATTGAAAGATCATGCGGATTTGAAAGCCGGCGCCAAGTACACAAAATCAAGAAGGCCGGTGAGACTTGTTTATTCTGAAGTCTGGGAAAATAAAAATCTGGCTTTGAAAAGGGAGGCGTCGATAAAGCTTTTGACTCATCAGGGAAAACTAACCTTGATTACGAAGTAATTTGTTATAATCATCATCATGTCCGAGATTGCTCAACTATTTTTTTCTGTTTTACCGTTTGCTGGATTTGTCTACCTTCTGATATTCAGGAAGATTTCTTTGATCAAGACCTCGCTGGCCACCTTGGCCCTGACAACCGTTTTGGTTGTTTTTTTCTGGCAGATTATTCCTGGGCAGATTATTGTTTCTTATGCCAAGGGTTTTTTTGTTGCTTTGGACATATTCATCATTATCGGTGGAGCGATTTTCTTTTTGGAGATTTTGAAAAGATTCGGCGTCATTGAATCTGTGTCTTTCTATCTTGAGTCGTTTTCCGGGGACTTTCGAATTCAGGTGATTTTACTGGCTTGGTTTTTGGAAAACTTTATTGAGGGCACGGCCGGGTTCGGCACGCCGAGTGCGGTTGTCGCGCCACTGCTTGTCGGCCTTGGTATTGAACCCTTGACCGCGGCGGTTTTATCTTTGCTGGGCAACAGCACTTCTGTTGTCTTTGGCGCGGCGGGTGCTCCGATCAGAATCGGTTTTTCCGGTCTGGATATCAGTGGTGTGCCATATTATGCGGCGTTGATAAACATGATCGGCATGATTGTTCCTTTGTTTATGCTTTGGGCAGTAGTTGAGCATCATCAAGAAAGAAAGAAATTATTTATCGAGGCGGTGCCATTTGCTTTATGGTCTGGTTTTATTTTTGTTTTTTCGTCTTTTCTGGTAGTTCCTTTGGGTCAGGAGTTTCCATCAATTATCGGCGCGGTTGTCGGGTTGGCCATTGTTTTTTTGACAACGAAACTCGGTATTTTTGTGCCGAAAAACATTTATCGAACAAGATCAGTTGTTAATCTCAAGCCAAAACTTTCTTTGTTGAAAACAGTTCTTCCTTATTTTCTTTTGATTACTTTTTTGATTCTGGGTAAGTTATTTTTGTCTGGTGTTTTTTTGAAAATGCCTTTTGGTGTAAATCATTCTGTTAATCTTTTTAATCCCGGGTTCGCTTTCATCGTTGCCGGGTTGATTATTGCGGTCTGGTGGCTCTGGGCCCTTCGACGCATCCAGAAACAACCAAAGAATTTTATTTTGAAGAGTTTTGGTTTTTCTTTTAAACAGGCCGCGGGTCCATTTCTGGTAATTATTGCCATGTCTTCAATGGTGCAGTTGATGATAAACTCTGGTAACAATTACTCCGGGCTTGAGTCTTTAATCAACATTATTGCGAGGGTCTTTGAGACCGAGTTTCTGCCGTTTTTGGCGCCACTAGCCGGAGCTTTTGGAAGTTTTTTAACAGGCTCAGCAACCATTTCAAACCTTTTGTTTGGTGGATTCTTGGCTCAGGCGGCCAGTGGTTTATCAATGCCACAGAGCATCATTTTAGCCTTAATTCTTGTCGGCGGAGCCGCTGGAAACATGATTGCCTTAGCCGATATGCTTGCTGCCGAAACCGTTGTCGGTTTAAAGCATCGAGAAAGGGAGATTTTGGGCAGAATATTTTTGCCTTGCTTGATCTACGTTGTTTTTGCCGGTATTCTTGGCTTCATGGCGGTAAGGCTATTTTAGGATTGACCTGAAACTTCAAGTGTGTTATTCTATTAGGTGATTTAAAAATATAATTTTATGAATATTTCTGGACTTGTTGGAAAAATTTTAAGCGAGCTTCCCGAGCGGACTAGTCAGATTATTGCCGCGAGAATGGGTTTTGAAACTGGTCAGCCGAAAGTTCTTGAAGCCATTGGCAAGGAGCTTGGCATTACCAGGGAACGTGTCCGTCAGCTGGAAGCTTCAGGCATTAAGCAGATCGATAAAGTCTTAAGTAAATCATCAGTTTTGGATGATTTTTTTCAGGTTGTTGATTCTCATCTGGATCATTTTAACGGTGTTCGCGAAGAAAAAAGATTTTTGAAAGAATTGACGTTTCTTATCAATGCTGATGATCAAGAGATTGCCAAAATTCGCTTTTTAGTTTTTCTCCACAAAAAACTTTCTTTTTTTCCGGAAGATGAAAACTGTTTGGCTTTTTGGGCCAAGGACAAGAAGTTTGCTTCAAGAGTTATCGAGTTTGTGAAGAAGATGAATAAGACGGTTTTGTTAAAAAAATCGCCTTTGGCAGTAGAGGATTTTGAAAAATTTGTTAAAGAGATCGCTAAGGCTTCTGGGTTTTCGGGGGTTAGCATTGGGAGCTTGATGTCTTGGGTGAGTTTGAGTCAGGTGATTTTATTTTCGCCTTTTGGTTATATTGGTGCAGAAAAACATCTTGAAATTATGCCTGCTAATGTTGGTGATAAGGCTTATCTAGTTTTGAAAACTAAAGAGCAGCCGATGCATTTCCGTGATCTTGCCGGTTCAATGAATCAATATGCCAAAACTTCTTCTGGGTTCCATCCGGTTTGGCAGAAAACAGTCGAGGCCCAGACTGTTCATAACGAGTTGATTAAAAATAAGAATTTTGTACTCGTCGGACGCGGGATCTACGCTTTGTCAGAATGGGGATATGAAAAAGGTACAGTGAGGGATGTGGTAATTCAGATAATGAAAAAAGCCAGGAAACCACTAACTCTTCAGGAGATTGTTGTCGCCGTAAAAAAGATTCGTTTGGTTAAAGACACCACCATATTTATCAATCTTCAAAATAAGGATTATTTTGGGAAGACAAAAGAAAAGAAATACGTTCTCAAAATTACCAAGTGAATTCCGGCGTGATTTCGAAGTTTTCCAGTTATTTTTAGACAAAACTCCTGTTTCAGGAGTTTTGTGTGTTTTGTGTTAAAATATTATTAGCCAGAGTTTGAATTTTTAGTTATTTTTTTATGATCGATCTGTCTTTTTTCGGTGGATTTACAGAAGATATTGCCTTGGCTCTTTGGGGAGCTTTTGTTGATTGGTGGTGGCTGTTCTTGCCGGTTCTGTTTTTTCCGGTTGCCAGGGATTATTGGATTGATTATCATCAAGCGAAATTTAAAGATAGCATTAGTTGGGTGAATCTTGCACTTCAAGTGCCGCGTGATGTTTTGACAACTCCGAAAGCCATGGACCAGATCTTTGTTGGTCTTTCCACGATGGCTTCTACGCCAGATAGTTGGTCTGAGGAACTACTGGACTTGAAGATACCCTATCAAAAGGGTGAGGTGCCATTGTGGATTTCTTTTGAAATCATCGGTAATGAAAACGGCATTTCTTTTTTTGTCAGAACTCCGCAAAAATTCCAAAGATTAATTGAGACTCAGTTTAGATCTCAATACTCGCAGGTTGAAATTTTGGAAGTAGAGGATTATATTGCGCCGCAGCTTTCTTTACCCGGGCAGAATCGTGATTTTTGGGGGATTGAATTGGCACTGTCTGAATCGCCGGTTTTTCCGATAAAAACTTACGAGTATTTTGAAGAAAGGGTTGAAGAACGCCGGCTTGATTCCATGTCGCCCTTAATGGAGATTATGAGCCATCTTGAGAACGGTGAAGAAATTTGGTTTCAAATTGTATTGCGAGGATTAACGAAGCCATTGGCAGACTCTTGGAAAGAAAAATCAAAGGAAAAATTGGATGAGCTTATGGGAAAAGAGAAGCCGGCTAAAGAAATAGGAGCTTTAAATCAGATCATTGGTGGTTTGGCCAGTGAATCAAAAGGAATGTTTGGTCAATTTTTCAAAGATATCGGAGAAGCTTCTGGTGTCGGTGCCACCGAAGCTGCGGGTGAAGAGAAAAAAGAAGAAAAAAAGGAAAGAACCCAGGCGCCGGGAGATAAAGAAAAAATCGAGATGGCATCGAAAAAAATAGCAAAGCCAGTTTTCGAATCTTTAATTCGGGTAATCTACCAGGCGCCGCAATTGATTTTCAATAAAGATATTCAAAGTACGGCGATCAATTCTTATCTGAAAACTTTTGCCATCCCTTCTTTGAATGGTTTTAAAGCGAAAAAAGCTAGCTACCCTATTTTCCAAAAGTGGTTTTTCGGCGGCAATATTTCAAATCGCGATGCCTCTGCCTTTTTCGAGTCTTTTAAATCACGTTCGCCAGATCCAGCGCCGCAGTTTGACGATGACGATGACGATGTGATGAAAAAGATGATTCTTTCAAGCGAGGAACTGGCGACTTTGTATCATTTTCCGATTACCCAGATCGAGGCCCCTAGACTTTATCGTGTCCAGACAAAGAAATATGAGCCGCCGCCAAATTTACCGGTTATTTAGAATTTTTTAAAGATTGATATAAATGGATAGTGAGAAAATATTGATTGGCGAAGCCAAATTCCGCAATAAGCGGACCGCGTTTGGCATTAAAACCGATGATCTCAGGCGGCATGTTTACGTTATCGGTCAGACCGGTACTGGTAAAAGCACGTTGGAAGACACCATGGCAATTTACCACATTCAGAATAATCGCGGTGTTGGCATTATTGATCCCCACGGTGAGTTTGCTGAAAGGCTTTTAGATTTCGTTCCAAAGGATAGGGTTGACGATGTTGTCTACATCAATCCCTCCGACACTGATTTTCCGATTGCTTTCAATGTTATGGAGAATGTCGCTTTTGATTTTCGACACAATGTTTCTTCTGGGTTGCTTTCGGTTTTCAAAAAAATCTGGCCGGATGTCTGGTCTGCCAGAATGGAGTATATCTTAAGCAATACCTTGCTGGCTTTGCTTGAGTATCCGGACTCAACTTTGCTGTCAATCAACCGAATGCTGTCTGACAAAGATTATCGGAACGTCACCGTGGCCGGTTTGCAAGATCCGGTTGTGCAAGCTTTCTGGACAAACGAGTTCGCCAGGTATCATGACAAGTTTCAGATCGAAGCGATCGCGCCAATTCAGAATAAAGTCGGACAGTTTACGGCAAACCCTTTAATCAGGAATATTATCGGTCAGAAAAAATCAAAGATTAACTTGAGAGAGATCATTGATTCCGGAAAGATTTTGATTATTCGTTTACCAGTCGGTCTTTTGGGCGAGACAAACTCTCAGCTTTTGGGCGGACTTTTGGTGACAAAAATTCAGCAGGCCGCCATGTCAAGAATTGACATTCCGGAAAGCCAAAGACAGGATTTTTGTCTGATTATTGACGAGTTTCAGAACTTTGCCACTGAGTCTTTCGTGAAAATTCTGGCTGAGGCAAGAAAGTACCGCCTGAGCTTGGTTATGGCCCATCAGTATGTTGAGCAGGTGCCGGAAGAGATTTCCTCGGCTATTTTCGGTAATATCGGCACTCATATAAATTTCAGGATCGGTCCGAAAGACGCCGAAGAGATTGAGCCACAGTTTGCGCCGCATCTTGGCGTTCAAGATTTGATTAATATCCCGAACTTCCATTTTTATATCAAGATGATGATTGATGGCGTCACTTCTTCGCCGTTTTTAGCTTCAACCTTAATGCCATTGGCAGTGCCATCACCGAGCTATAAAGAAGAAATTATCAAACTTTCACAGTTAAAATACACCACCAGCAAGAAAGATGTTGAAACCGATATCGCCGAATGGCTGCGTCCGGTTGATACTTCCGGTCTTAGCAATGAATCAAGCGGTTCCGGAGTGCCTGGATTCGCTCAGGCTTCAGGAGTTCTTTTTGAAGCCACTTGTGATTCGTGCAAAAAAGTTGTCAGAGTCCCGTTTAAACCGGATCCCAGTCGTCCGGTTTACTGCAAAGACTGTTTGAAAAAAGTTCAGAGATTGAAAGAGCTAAAAAAATCAGAACCGGGTTTACTGGAAAAAGTTTTGGGAAAAGAAACTAGGGCTACAGAAAGATCCGAAGAAACGCAAAAACCAAGGTCTTTTCGTGGTCAACGAACCGAGAAGGATTCCTCTGGGCGTAGAATCACTGATTTGATTCCGGAGATCACGAGTTCGGTAAAACGGGAAGAAAGACCAGGGCTTTCGGATATTTTAAAAGATATTATTTCTACTAAATCCAAGAATGAAACGAAGATCAATGATGAAGCCGGAGAACAAACACAAATCAAAAATCAAGATAGTCTCAAGTCGCAAGAGTAAAGAAAACAAAGGCGTGGTTTTTATTGCTATGAGCGGAGGTGTTGATTCTTCCGTCGCCGCGCTGTTGTTGAAACAGCGCGGCTTTGGCGTCATCGGTGTGTTTATGAAGAACTGGACAGAAAAAGTCCCTGGTCTTATTTATTGTCCATGGGAAGAAGATCAGAGATCAGCCAGAATGGCTGCAGCAAAGATTGGTATTCCTTTTTACACTTGGAATTTTGAGGTTGAATACAAAAAGATTGTTTTTCATAACTTTATTGAAGGCTATCAAAAAGGCGAAACGCCGAACCCCGATGTTTTGTGCAATAAAGAGATTAAGTTTGGACTATTTTTGGAAAAAGCCAAAAAATTGGGAGCGGATTTTATTGCTACAGGGCATTATGTAAAACTAAAACAGAATTCTTCCAATCGAACCGCTGGTTTTCCAATTCCAGCGATTGGAAACCAGCTGTACTCTCGTCGCGACGGCTCCCGTAAAACGGGAGACCGAGACCGTCGCGTCTCCGAGAATTTCTCTTGGAAGAATTCTTTTTCTTTGTCTGTGGCGCATGATAGTAATAAGGACCAGTCTTATTTTCTTTGGACGTTGAAACAATCGCAGCTTAGGCATTGTCTTTTTCCGCTTGGAGATTTAACCAAGCCGGAGGTCAGAAAGATTGCAGCAAAAGCCGGATTGCCGAACGCCAAAAGAAAAGATTCACAAGGGCTTTGCTTTGTCGGTCAAGTGAGTCTGAAAGATTTTTTGAAGCCTTATATTAAGGAAAAACCTGGCAAGGTTGTTTTTGTGAATTTTTCAAAAAACAAAAAATTAGAAGAAGTTATTGGCAAGCATCAAGGGATTCATCTGTTTACTTTGGGGCAGAGGAGCGGGATTGGTATTGGTGGTGGCAAGCCGTATTTTGTCTGCGCTAAAAACAAGAAAGAAAATATTCTTTATGTTTGTGAAAAAAAAGATCTCGTGAAATTTTTTCCCACACACATTTCTATTAAAAATGCCAGCTGGATAAACCGGCCAGTAAAGTTTCCGATCAAATGTTTTGTCAGGTATAGATATCGTCAACCGTTGTTGAGAGCGGTGATTAACTCCGACGTTGCCAGTCGGAGCCCCGACTCTGGACGTCGGGGTCGTAAAGCTTTTGGCGTTTATGTTGTGTTTGATAAGCCGCCAGTGGCTATTACGCCCGGCCAATCAATTGTATTTTATAAAGGTAAACAAATGTTGGGCGGGGGGATAATCAAATAAACACTGGCATACTTTTCAGTATGCCAGGGATTGTTAAGGTAGGGGTAATAATACTGTTGAGGGGGTGGATGGCTGGTCTTTGTTCTTAAGACTCTTCCATCTCAACGCCCCTCTTCTTTTTTTGCCCGTGCGGGGCACCCTACCTATTTCTATTATATCATATTTTACTTAAAAGTCAATCTTTCTTATTGCAACAAGAAAAAAGGCGGTCGGATAATCCGACCGCCTCAGGAATGGGTTTCAGAGACATCGCTTATTTTTTTAAATCATAGTCAGAGGTATTGGTGTCCCGCAGGGCCGGAAATTTCGGAATGCCGGAGTTGAATTTCTCTGACTTTTTGACTTGGTCGTCTCTGGGAGATTTGATGATTTCTTGTGGGCCGGGGCGGAAGGGTGCGCCGCCTCCGAAGAAAACACTGAGTCTCCATCAATATTTTGGCATATTTTATATATTTGGTCAAATAAGATATGCTATTTCTGTCTATTAAAAAATCCTTCAGTTTTGTTATACTGGTTCTTAATCTATGATTACTGCTAAAGAACTACGCGAAAAATACCTTGATTTTTTTAAACAAAAAGGTCATACGATTATTTCCAGCGCTTCTCTGATTCCGGAAAACGACCCGACCGTGCTTTTCACAACTGCGGGCATGCATCCCTTAGTGCCTTATCTAATGGGCGAACAGCATCCGGGCGGAAAGAGATTGACTGATTCGCAAAAATGTTTGCGGACAGATGACATTGATGAGGTCGGCGATACGACTCATCACACTTTTTTTGAGATGCTTGGGAACTGGTCTCTGGGTGATTATTTTAAACAAGATGCCATTGCTTGGTCTTGGGAATTTCTGACATCAAAAAATTGGCTTGGCTTGGATCCAAAAAAGTTGGCAGTTTCAGTTTTTGCAGGCGACAATGACGCTCCTCGTGATGATGAAGCGGCGAAAATTTGGTTAGAGGTTTCAAACAATGAATTACAGGGAAGGATTGACTATCTGCCAAAAGCGAAAAATTGGTGGGGGCCGGCAGGGCAAACGGGTCCGTGTGGACCAGATACAGAAATGTTTTATTGGGTTGGAAAAACAGAACCTCCGGAGTCAATCAAGCAAGGTGATCTGGCCGAGAGTCTCGATTGGGTTGAGATTTGGAATGATGTTTTTATGCAATACAACAAAAATGCAAAAGGCGAGTATGAGCCATTAGCTCAGAAGAATGTTGATACGGGCATGGGCTTGGCTCGGACGGTGGCAATTCTGAACGGCGTTTTTGACAACTATCAGACTGATATTTTTCTGCCGATCATTCAGAAAATCGAAAGTATTTCCAATAAGAAGCATGGTGATTCCGAGGGGTTAACGAAGGCCATAAGAATCATCGCAGATCATATCTGCGCTTCTTCGTTTGTTCTTGCCGAAGGCTTAGAGCCGTCAAATGTTGGCAGGGGCTATGTTTTGCGCAGATTGATCAGGCGCGCAGTCAGGTATGGCAAACAACTTGGCATTAATAATTCATTTTGTTCAGAAATAGCTGAGGTTGTGGCTGAGATCTATAAAGATGTTTATCCCGAGGTTTTGAAAAACATTGAGTTTATTAAATCGGAGTTGAATAAAGAAGAAGAAAGGTTCGGCAAAACTTTAGTGCAAGGGTTGAAGAGATTTGAAGAATTTGTGTTGCGAGAAGAGATAAGAAAAAATCCCAAGGGAATAATGAGGGCAGGAGGTGTCGCTTCGAGTCAGGGGATTTTGTATGGGAATGACGCCTTTTTGTTGTATCAGAGTTATGGTTTTCCCAAAGAAATCATGAAAGATCTTTGTCAAGAGAAGAGCATTCATTTTGAGGAAGCTGGTTTTGATGAGGCTTATAAAAAGCATCAAGAACTTTCGCGGACAGCTTCGGCTGGAATTTTTAAAGGCGGGTTGCAAGACCATTCGGAAATCAGTACGCAATATCATACCGCAACCCATCTTTTACAAGCAGCGCTGAGAAAAGTTTTGGGTGCGCATATTTACCAGAAAGGTTCAAACATCACGGCTGAAAGAATGCGTTTTGATTTTTCTCACTCAAAAGAAATTACCCAAGAAGAGCTACAAACGACCGAAGATCTGGTTAATCAGAAAATTCAAGAATCTTTGCCGGTGCATTTTGAGGAGATGACGGTCGAGGGGGCCAAACAAGCAGGTGCTTTGGGAGTGTTTGAGAGTAAATATGGGGAGAGAGTTAAGGTTTATTTTGTTGGTTCGCCCGAAGATTACTATTCTATTGAGATCTGCGGCGGACCGCATATCCAAAATACGAGAGAAATCGGCAGTTTCAAAATCAAAAAGTGTGAATCTATTGGCCAAGGAACCAAAAGGATTCGCGCCGTGATTCATGATGGAGAATCCAAGAAAAATTAATATCTCGGTGATATAATTAGATTACTCTTTAATTAGTTAATTTTATAAGAAATAATAAGATGGTCAGGAAAATTGTTGATATAAAAATCAAAAAGGCAGAAGAAGCGATCTCGCCTGAAATAACAGAGTCAAAAGAAGCTGTCGAAGAAGAGTTTTTGAAAACAATCACGCAGAATTCTGTTGAATCAGTCGGTGCGGCTGCAGTTAAAAAACCAAGACGTCGAACAGCATCAACTAAAACCACGAAAGCGACAGCGGTATTGAAGAAAAAACCGACGCCGGTGAAAAGAAGGATTAACTTTTTGAAACCAGCGCTAGTGTTACTCGGCACTTCCCTTTTTGGTGTTGCTGTTTATGCCGTTGGGCTCGGTATTTCCAGTGTTAACATTGATCTTGAAACCGAGAAGGATTCTTTGTCGAAAAATTTCAATTTCGTTTTTAAAGAATCGCCGTCTTCGGTTTTTGATTCCGGTAAAATGCTTTTACCGCTTTATCAATTCAAGAAGTCATTTTCTTACACACAGAAGTATCGGGCTACAGGAGAAGGCGAGGGTTCTAGTTATGCCATCGGAGAAATGAAAATTTACAATGAAAATTCTGCATTAAGCCAGATACTGATTGCCGGTACCAGGTTTGAGTCTCGGGATAAGAAAATTTTTCGTCTGAGTTCAAGAGTTGTTGTTCCTGGATATAAATCTGAAAATGGCAAAACAATCCCCGGAGTTGTTGTCGCCGAGGTTCAGGCTGATCAGCCGGGTCCGGATTTCAATCTTGGTCCTGGAAGATTCATGATTCCCGCTTTTGCGGGCAGTTCGAGATTTGAAAAAATTTACGGAATTTCTGAGCAGTCTTTTTCCGGCGGCGCCTCGGGAAAAATTCCAATGGTGGTGAAGGCCGATCTTGATTCTGCAAAAGAAAAAATTATTGAGTACGCTTACAATACCGCCAAAGATGAAGTTTTAACCCAGGCACCGGATAATCTTAAGCTTTTGGATAAAGCCATACAGTTCACCCCAGGGGAGGTGTCCTGGCCGAGTGAAGGCGCTAAGACACCTGAGTTTAAGGTATCGATTAATGGAGAGCTGAGCATCTTTGTTTTTGATGAAAACGAGGTTAAGTTAAGGATAGCCGAGAGGCTTGAAGAAGATTCGAATATAAAAACAGATTTAAAGTCTGTTTCCTACGAACTCTTCTACGAGAATCCTGATTTTAATATTGATGATAATGTGTTGTCCTTGTCAGTTAAGGTGAAGAGGAATCTTTCGGCTATTGTCGATACGCTGGAATTCAAACAGAGGATTTCTGGAAAAACTATCGATGACTTTAAGGCGGAACTTTTGAAGCTCGAGGGCGTGGAAAAGATAAAAGTGTCAGTCTGGCCTTTTTGGGCACAGAGCGTTCCGGCTAACATCGACCGAATTAAAATCACATCCCAATAGTCAGAAAAGGGTTGATTTTTTTAGGCTTTTCTAATATAATGAAAGCCTAAAGTCTCGACAAAAATCATGCTTTTGGCAGCAAATTATGGCAGATAATAAAGCTTCTCGCCTTGAGGGTGTTGTTTCCGAGGCTTTACCAAACACCTTTTTCAAAGTCCAAATCAATGACGGCAAAGAAATTTTGACCTATCTTTCCGGCAAGATGAGAAAGAACTTTATCAAGGTTATGGTTGGTGATAAGGTCACTGTTGAGCTCTCGCCCTATGATGAGGCTCGTGGAAGGATTGTATTTAGGCGCTAGAGCTTTTTATTTTGGGATTTTCCAGAAAGAACTAATTTAGTAAACTCCAAATAGGATGAAGGTTAAGGCTTCTGTTAAGAAAAGATGTCTCAAATGTAAAACTGTCCGTCGGGAGGGTCGGGTTTATGTTATTTGTGAAAATAAAAGGCACAAACAGAGACAGGGATGAAAAATGAACTACTTGATTTTTCATCCGTTTTCAACGAAGCTGAAAATTGTCGATATTCCAGAAGGCGGAATCGACAATAAGCGGTCAGTAAAAATAAATCAAATATTTTAAAGTTATGCGTTTTGCCGGAGTAAATATTCCAGACGAAAAGAGAATTGAGGTTGCCTTGACCTATGTTTATGGCATTGGTCTGACAACTTCGAAAAAGATTTTGACTGAAGCCAGTATTGATTTTGATAAAAAAGCGAAAACCCTGAGTACCAAGGAGATGAGCCTTTTGAAAGATATTATCGATAAGAATTATCGCGTTGAAGGTGATTTAAGGAGAGAGATTTTTGCTAACATCAAGAGATTGAAAGACATTAAGAGTTATCGTGGGGCGCGGCACTTGAAAAAGCTTCCGGTTAGGGGCCAGAACACGAAGCATAATTCAAGAACTGTCAGGGGCAACAAGAGGGTGACCATGACTTCGGGCAGGAAAGCTTCGGCACAAAAGACTTAATATGGGCAAGAAAGCAGTTATAAAAGAAGATGTTTCCGAGAGTTTAAAAGAACAGGAAAAGATTGAATCGAATATCAAAAAATCTTCCGGTTCGGCTTCGGCGTCAAAGAAGTTTGAATCTTCAAAATTTTATATTGCCTCGACTTACAACAATACGATTATTACAGTAACGGATGATAAAGGTGCGGTTTTGGCCTGGAGTTCTTCTGGTAATCTTGGTTTTAAGGGTCCGAGAAAAGCGACTCCTTATGCCGCGACCAGCATTGTTGAGGGCTTGATTCAGAAACTAAAAAAGTTTGATCTCGGAAAGATTTCAATTTTAGTTAAAGGCGTTGGCGGCGGTCGCGAAGCCGCGGTCCGGGCGTTGATTAATCAGGGCCTGGATATTCAATCGATTAAAGATGTCACTCCGGTTGCGCATAACGGTCCGCGTCGTAAAAAAGCCCGTCGAGTTTAATTATTAGCCATCAGTTAATTTTTAATATGCCATTTGTTTTCGGTCCAAAAGAAAGAAAAAGCCGCGCCTTGGGAGAAAATCTTTTCCTCAAAGCGGAAAGGTCTGCTTCGCAGAAGTCTGCCATGGTTAGGAGGGCCTATCCGCCAGGTATGCACGGTAAAAGGAGAAGGACGCTTTCTGAATACAATATGCAGTTGAGGGAAAAGCAGAAACTGAGATTTTTTTACGGTCTTCAGGAAAAAAGAATGAAAGATTATGCCGAGCTGGCAAGGAAGTCGCGGAAGATTTCGGCTTCTGAGTTTTTATTCAGAGTTCTCGAGCTGAGATTGGATAGCGCCCTGTTTCGTTCTGGTTTGGCGCTTTCAAGATCGGTTGCCAGACAGGTAGTGTCTCATGGTCACCTTATGTTGAACGGCAGAAAGGTTAATGTGCCGTCAATAAGTCTCAAACTTGGAGATGAAGTTTCCGTCTCAGTGAACTCGAGAACTAAAAAAATCTTCGAGAAGGCTCAGGATCGGATTAAAAATTCTGATACTTCAAACTGGATCGAACTCGATAAGGGCGGATGGAGTTTCAAGTTGAAACAGTTTCCGTCTCTTGAGAATGGCAACATGAATTTTAAGCTTCCTTTAGTGATCGAATATTATTCTCGATAATTATTTTTTTATTAATATTTTTTGAAATATGATTTCATTACCGCAAAAAGTTAATGTCGTTTCTCATTCTGAGACCGATGCTGTTATTGAAATTGAGGGCCTTCATCCGGGTTACGGCTTGACTTTGGGTACGGCCTTGCGCAGGGTTCTACTTTCTTCTTGCGAAGGCGCGGCCGTAGTTTCTTTCCGCTTGAATAATGCGCCTCATGAGTTTTCATCCTTGCCGGGAGTCAAAGAAGATCTTGTTGAGATTTCTTTGAATCTTAAGAAACTCCGCTTCAGGGTTTTTGGTGATGAGCCACAGGTTTTGACAGTGGTCGCCAAAGGAGAACGTGAGATTAGAGCCAAGGATATAGCCAAGAACTCTTCTGTTGAGATTGTTAATCCTGAAGCCGTGATTGCCACCCTGACAGATAAAAAAGCGGTTTTTGAACTTGAGTTGATCGTGGAAAAAGGCATTGGTTATTCGACGATTGAGGAGAGAAGGAGAAAAGAAAAGCTTCCAATCGGCATGATTGAGATTGACTCCAATTTTTCGCCACTGAGCTTGGTTAATCTTGAAATAGAGAATATGCGTGTCGGCGAAAAGACTAATTACAATCGCCTGAGACTTACGATTAAAGCTGATGGTTCACTGGATCCATTGCTGGCTTTTGACCACGCGATTAATATTCTTGTTGGCCAATTTTCTGCATTAAAGGCCGAAGAAAACGAAACAGAAGAGGGCCCAACTTCTTTCTCTAGTCTGAAAGACGGATCCGAGGTTTCTTCTGTGGTTTTAGAGGAGACTTCTTTGTCGGGAAGGGTTTTGGCTGTTTTGAAGCAGCATCGGATCAAGACGGTTGGAGATCTTGGGAAAACCAGCGTTGATAAGATAAGGGCTTTCAAGGGACTCGGTGACAAAGCGGTTGAAGAGATCCAGGAAGTAGCTAAAGAATACGGTATCGTTCTGAAGTAGAGATATTTTTTAGGACTTATGGTTTATTGCTTTTGAGATATGAGACATCAAAAAACAAATAGAAAGTTTGGCAGAAAAGTTGGGGACAGGAAATCCTTTTTAAAGGGTTTAGTTCATAACTTGGCCATGAAAGAAAAGATCACTACGACGCTATCGAGAGCTAAGGAGCTCCAGAAAGTCGTCGCTCCCTTTATCACTCTTGGCAAGAAGCAAACACTGGCAAGCTATCGCTTGCTTTTACAACGGTTGCCAAAAAAGTCAGCGGAAAAAATTTACAAGGATATCTCGCCGAGGATGAAAGACAGACGCGGAGGCTACACTCGTATTGTCAGGCTAACGAGCAGGATGAGGGACGCTTCGCCAATGGCAATCATCAGTTTTGTTGAAAACGAAGTAAAAGAAGCGAAAAAATAATCAATGATTCAAGCAGCGAAAAAAATTTACGAATTTGACGCCAAAGATAAAACCATGGGGCGTTTATCAACGTCGTTGGTTAGGATTCTGGTTGGCAAGGATTCTGCCAGCTATCAAAAAAACTGGCCCCTGGATCGCGAAGTGAAGGTGAAGAATATCGCCAAGTTAAGATTTACTGGCAGAAAATATTCGCAGAAAGTTTATCATCATCATACTGGCTATATTGGTCATCTGAGGACGGAAAGACTGAAAGTTCTGTTTGAAAAAGATCCCGGAGAAGTTTTCAGAAAGGTTTTGAGGGGTATGCTGCCAAAAAACAAGTGGCGTGACAGATTATTAAAAAGAGTGAAGTTTGTTTAGGGTTTTAATATGGAAGAGAAAAAAACAAAAACTGAAGAAAAGAAAAAGGTTGCAAGAAAACCAAGGGCCGTGAAGCCAGTTTCAGCCACCAAGCCGGTGAAGAGCGAAATAACTAAAAAAACTGTTTCCGATGAGAGATACACCCGTTCTTTGGGCCGGAGAAAAGAAGCTACTGCGATTGCGAAGATTTTTGTATCAAAAAAGGAGATCAAGGTTAATGGGAAAACCTTGAATGATTATTTTAAGGTTCTGGAAATGCAAAAAATTGTTCAGGACGCTTTGAAAGTTTCGGATCTGATCGGCAAAGTCGGCGTTGAGATTACCACTAGGGGTGGGGGTATGAGAGGTCAGGCAGAAGCCGCAAGATTGGCAATCGCTAGGGCTTTGGTTAAACAAAATCAAGAATACAAAAGAACATTGAAACTCAAAGGTTTCTTGTCCAGAGATGCCAGAGAAAAAGAAAGAAAAAAGTTTGGTCTGAAAAAAGCCCGCCGAGCATTTCAATGGAGTAAACGCTAACTGCTTAGCGTTTACTCCGGTTTCCGCCTATGGCGGAAAATTGCCGTTATGCAACGAAGTTGCATCGGCAATAGGTGGTGTCCTT
>Ga0156716_109_pt6 | contig 20264 bp, 22 predicted proteins | sample RifOxyD1_FD_112045 | JGI IMG/M metagenome (GOLD analysis project Ga0156716, IMG submission 112045) | Candidatus Brennerbacteria bacterium RIFOXYD1_FULL_41_16
AGGGCAACCAGCTGTAAGTTGGCAACAGAAAACCGTCTCTCGTGAGACGGTTTTCGTATAATAACACTTACAATTTCTGTTTTATAATCTTACAAAACCATTTCCATTCTCAAAGTTTCCGGTAAATTCTTATTTTTCGGGTATTTCTTTATTACCTTTTGTATGAATCCGCTATTTTCATAAGCTTTGATGGCGCGTTTGTTTGTCGGACGAAACTGCCATTTCTCCTCTTCAGCACGGTCAAATTAGTTATAATTGTCTGCGTATTCATCATGAGAGAATATCACAAATCCTAAGAAAATTTTAATCTGCGATATGGGATGACTTTCCGTCAATCTGACTTAACCTGTTAATCCATTCCGACAACTGATTTTGCAATATGAGCTTATCAACTTCGAAACCTGTTATAACGTGATCTTGCCAAATATATCCAAAATCGGTTTTAAGTTTTTCTACTGTCTCAATTGATAGCTGGAATAATAGTTTAATATCATCCCTGCTTATTTTGAGTTCTTCTAGAAAAGATGGTTGTGCCACCTTTCTATCATGATGAACTATTATCTTATTTCTTATTCTTCTCAGCCGATTTAATAGTTCGTCATGACCAAAATCAAAAAAGTAGTATACCGATATTGTTTCGTCTAGTTCTTTCGGGCGTTCAAAAAATTTTGCCAAACCAAGCAGATACGACTGTTCAAGGCCTAACTGGATTGCGTCCCACAAGACTTTATAATCTGTATATAACTTTCCCCCTACTTTTTCATGAATAGCTTCATTCAAGGCAAAATGATAATGAGCCAAGGCTAGGCTTTTTACCATAATTTCGAATTCTTTTTGCTTATTCATTATGTGTTTAAAATAAACATAAATTTATACTATTTTTTGTTATCTACCTGGCTTGAGAAATTACGTTAAAGTTCAAATCCCAAAAAGGTAATGGATCTAGGACTAGAAAGATTCTTAGAAAATATGACGTAATTCGGTCTCTCGGAACTCGCTGACTGGTGCTGCGTTCTCCGGTCTGGAAATCAATATCTCAAGACAGATACAATGTTATTCAGGCAGTTTTATTATAACAGCTCAACGGGTCTCGGGTGGACTATTTTGAGTTCAAAGTTACTTGTTCGTAATTACTTTTTGTTTGTTTTTGATATTTTCTTTGAAGTTTTCAAAATAACCGGTAAATGTTCCTTAGCATAGCGATGAATATCAATCTTCAAGAAAGTTTTAGGAGTGAAGCTCCTGTTTCTATATATTTTCTTATTCCATAGTTCTTCTGGCAAAGAACTGTATTCTTTATGTATCTGAACGCCCAGCTTTTTGAATTCAGCAAAAACCTTGTTCCAACTCCACTTTTTGCGCTTCAGAACGCTTATTTTATTAAATTCGGCGACAGTAGTCCCCCATTTGGGAAACCTGGATTTTTTGAAAGTTTTTATCGCTTCAATGGTCAGAACATCCCAACCGTTAATATGAGCGACAACATCTTTCAGGCTCCACTTATCAAACAGAACTTCTTCCCGAAATCTTATCGGGAATCTTTTTATAGCTGAAAACAGTGATTTCCTTGATTGTCTGAACTCTTTGAGCAATTTTTTCATCTTCTTTGACTTGCCTTACTCTTCTCTTGACGGGAGAAGATTCCGGTCTCGATGATTTATTCTCAAGACGAGATAAACAAATTTTATTGATGAATTACCAAACTTTCAAATCCCTTAACTCTTCCATCTTCAAAAAGAAAAGAATAATCTTTATTCTCTAAAATTCGAGTTGTGGCCTCATTTGGCGTCACATCTTTTAACACACATTGTGTTTCTTTTATATGAAAATCTTTTAATAAACAGATTCCGAAGAATTTATTTGCTAATTTTTCTTTTAATCTTTTGCCTAAAGACGGATCGCTATTGTGTATATTGAAAGAAAAGTCCAGGTGGGCAGCATGAGCGATAATAATCCACGTTCCGGATCTTTTTTCAAGATTTTCTACTATGTTTAAATACATATCTTCATCGCGAGATCCAGATCTTAGAAAATAAGAACCATACTTAGATTTACTAAAATACATCTCATTCTTCTCTTTGCTAGAATCAATACAAATAACAGGAACTCTCTTTTTCTTAGCAAAATCAAGAATTACAGTAAGGGTTTGTTTTAGATTTTTCCCCTCGCTTTCTGCTCCCGCAAGGAGCTGAGTTAAGTTTTGATCTAAAATTCCTGATTTAATATATTCGTTGATTGAATTTTGATAACCTACGGGATATTCCAAGAATATACCGTTAACTGAGTCAAGGTTGTTTAATAGTTGTTTTAGAATTTCTGTGTGGACGCCGTGGTCCATTTCTCCTAAACCAATTAAAATTGGTTTTATTTCTGTGATCTTTTTTAACAAGTCTTTCATTTATTCGTAAAATAAAGCTCTCCAATCGCTCGATAAAACAAGCTGAATGCTGTGTTCTTCAGTCTGGAACCAGCAGGATTAAGACCGACACAACGTTATTTGAATAGTTTTATTTTATCATTTCGACGCGTCTCGGTCAGAATGGTTTTAGCGAAAAACGAGACAAATGAGACAGTCGTTATGCTTAAAAAACTAGTTAGCTATACCACTCTCTCCATTCTCAGAGTCTCTGGCAGATATTTATTCTTTGGATACTTTTTTATCCGTTTTCTTATAAAGCCGCTGTTCTCGTAAGCTTTAATAGCACGGGCATTTGTCGGACGGACTTCTAAAAATATCTTTTGTATTTTCAATCTTTTGACTTTTTGTATTAGTAATAAAATGGCCTTGGTTCCGTAACCTTTACCCCAGAATTTTTTATCTCCAATAACTATCTGAGTTTCATGCCAGTTATCTTTTCTTTTAACCAAAGAAATGTGGCCTATGGTTTTTGTACCAAGATCAATCATAAACTCCAAAGAGTTTGTAGTTTTATAAATCGCGTCAAAATATTCATCAACCTCTTGATCAGAGATTGGGTCTAAAATTCCGCTTGTAAGCTTTAGTAAAGCAGGGTCTCGCCACCACTTGGCAAAATACTCTTTATCTGATAGTTTGATTTTTCTTAGAGACAATTTATTCATAAAAATGTTTTGTATTTCCTAGGCTACCAGATTAAAGACATCTGAAGTAAGAGGATCGCAATGAGTATAGCATGGGAAATAATTAAACTGATTAGATTACGGTATTTCAAAAAGTTATTTGCATATATGACACCTAATATAAAGGTAAAAATAACTAATGTGATGTTATTAAACGGAATATGAATCAAACTGAAAATTATTGTTGGCCAAAGGGTAAGAAAAAACCGGTTTTTAGATATCAATTCCAAGCGGGAAATATAATATCCCCTGAAAATAATTTCCTGTAAAAAAGCTGAGAGAAGTGTGCCCAATAAAATTACAAATAGAGGTTTATATTGCGTTTCGTTAGCTACTTGTTCGATGAATAAAAAGTGAGAATGTAAATTAAACGAAATAAACAATGCCACGCTTATAGCCACAAGGATTATAACGATAAAAAGTGGTTTGAACGAGTCAACCAGATTCTTTGTTGTAAGGCCAATGCGACGTAGCGAAATCTCTTGAGTTTTCATGACAAACCAGATATAAAGCAGGCTGAAAAGCATAACAAGTTTACGCAGATACAAAAGTTCTGGTTTGAATTGAAGTAAAAACAAGGGGAAAAGGATCAAGAATCCCGTCTCGATAACTAAGAATAGTTTATTTTGGTACAGACTTAACAATAACCGTGTCTTTTTCGAGGTCATATTATTGGCATTTTAACTGATTGCATTCTCCGGTCTAGAATCGACAGAACTAAGACCAGCACAACGTTATTTAGATATAACTATTGTATCATTCTGACCCGTCTCGGTCGGAATGACTTTGTGATAAAAACGAGACAAATGAGACAGTGATTACTGATGAATTCGCGTTTTATTAGTAGGTTTTATTGCAATCATGCTTATTTCTATTTCAGCTCCCATGGGCAATGCTTTAACGACAACAGTCTCTCTGGCAGGATATGGTTCTTTCATAAATTTCAGGTAGACGGCATTAACTCGACGGAATATAGATTCATCAGTAATGTATGCCGTTGTCCTCACCACATAGTCAAAAGTCACACCCGAAGCCGTCAAAATAGCCTGAAGATTTTGCATTACCTGATTCGTTTTCTCCTCAATAGTTCCTTCCAGCAACTCTCCGTTTGGAGTTAAGTGGATTTGACCAGCTGTAAAGATAAAATTCCCCGCAACTATTGCTTGTGAGTATGGACCAATTGCTTTTGGCGCCTGATTTGTTTCTATTTTTTGTTTCATGAACTGTTATATTTTTAATTTATCGGCGAAGTTTATTCCATGTTTGCGTCTCAATAAGTCTCTGGCAATCATGCGAGCTTCGGTTCTGAATGATTTATTGACGGTTTTGCTAATATTTTTTAATGAATAGCTGTTATTTTTGTAATCGATTTTTAAGATGATTTCATTGCCTTTTTCATCGCTCATTTTGTATTGCGCGTGATTAAAGATAAAAGTTTTAATGTGTTTAATATCGATCATGTAACTTTAATTCTTAATTTAATTACAAACAAAAAACTTCCGATTATCTCAGAAGTTCAACAACAATTGTGTCAAAGATTTTTCTTTTTCAACAACACAAAGTACTCCCGAGGTATCGTTCGGAAGCGCAACAAACCATTATCTGAATATTTAATCCAAGGTTATTCATGTTCCAGGTATTATACCACAATTTTAACAGAATACAAATTATCTCAATCCTGTTTTTGCTATTAGGTTAAGCAAGTTACAGAATTATGTCTTATGAAAGTATTATGAGAGTTTCTGTAGATGATTCTTAACAATCATTGGATGCGTCTAAATCACTGATCATTCGGTTTGGTGAAGAAAGGCAAGGTCAAACTTTTTGATTACATTTTCCCAATCGCTCACAGCTTGGTTTATTAGCCGATCAAGAGTACAGATGTCTATTCCGTTAGAATTAACAATATCAGCATGAATTGAGATCATCACGTTAAGCGCCTTTGCTCCGTCACTAGCGGTATAAATCACATTATCGGGCCTATCCGATGGTCCCATGCTAGTTTGTATATTCGAAATCATCGGATCCTTTTTTGATCGTTTACTTCTCTTAAGTGGGTATCCGTGTTTTTCTTGATTAGAAAGATCAAGGATAAGCTTAAGAGCCCAGCTTTCTTCAATCTCATCTTCAATTGGCTGTTCGCTTTTCTTTCGAGCTTGCATTTGTGCTTTTAAAATATCTTTTAAATTTGCAAGGTTGCTTATAACACTCTGAATTTGATTTTGTGTATTTTCTTGGTTTCCAAAAGAAATGGCAAGTGTGAATTTGCCATTATATCCCCTGCGAGTTTCGGTGTGCATTCCAGCCAGGACTTCGCCACCGTACTTTTTCATTGAATTTACTGAAGTGTAAATTCGTTTTAGACGAGTATCGATATCGTTATAATTCATAGATTCGTACTGATGATAGATACGTTAAAGCGAATAGACAATAACCGTCTGAACCATTGTATGAAGAATTCGTATGATAAATCTATATATTTACACCTTCCGGTCTTAAAACATCTCACTGACTGATTCGTCGAAATGTATTCGTTTCGACGTGATTTTTACGTTTAAAAATCAGCTGTGTGCCCCAGTCTAGAACCAATCGGATCAAGACTAATAAAGCGTTATTCAGATATAACTATTGTATCATTCTGACCCGTCTCGGTCAGACTGTTTTTAGCGCAAAACGAGACAAATGAGACAGTCGTTACTCATAAATTCTATCTGTAGCCAAAAGAGAAACAAGATTAACGCGACTAAATAAAAGAGCGCCAAGTTTCCTTGGGCTCTCTCATTCTCCCTATCCGGGATTTTGTTCTGTCGAATCTTTCTCTGGCGGCCGATCTGACTTAAGATCCGGGTAGTGGTTCGGGTTGAACCTGTTCGGGAAGTCCACGCATAGCTCGTGCGGGGTTTTCATGTCGAGGATGAATTTCCTGTCATCTTCTGTGAGTGTGACGCCATACTCTTCCTCGATGATCCTGACGATCTCTTCCCTGTGTCCGCCGAGATAGATCACATAATTCGGCGTGTTCTCGCCATGGGCATACCAGTTGATATCCGTGGTCAGTCCAGCTCTGGCAGCGATAAGACGATATGCATGCCAACCGTTGTGCTCATCCATACGTATTTCTCCTTTTCGTAGGGTATGTTGATAATTAAAACATAATCATTTGACTTTTACAAGGAAGATGGGTATAATTTAGTCACAGGAGGCTCCTTATGAACTTTTTAAAAAATTGGTTGCGCCGGTTCCGAGAAAGTTGGAAAGAATTTCTGCGGTTGATGGCTGATCCGAATTTCCTGAACGCCATGACCAGCGCAGACTGGCTTCTCGGAACAAAAAGCGAAGCCGAAGACGAACCGTCCGAATAGGACGGTTTTCGTATTAAACAAAATCTATCTTGTTCTATTGTTTGTAGTATAATTTATTTATGAATACAAGATTTAACATTCAATTCAAAGTTAATCCTCTTTACGTCTTTTTGCATGCCATAAACATGAATCAAGACGAAGAACCGTTTAAGGGTTGGGCTAAATTTACGAACGCCATCTGGGAAAAGAATCCGGAGATTTTCTTTTTTCTTGCCGGAGCTGCCGAACATGTTTTATATGTCAAAAATACATATGATTATAAAAAGCTCTTTGCCAAAAACCTACAAACTTTAGCAAAAATACAAAAATCCAAAGAGTTCAAAAGATTGGTCAAGGAAACCGAACAATACAATCTGTTTCTCGAAAAACAGTGGAATAAGAACAAAGACAGGGTTTTGGCTATCTTGCAGGAAATTTCTGGTCTTCCTTTACCAAACCATACAATTACAATCAATCTCTCTCACCCGGCCTTGCGAAATGGTATGGCAATTGACGATAACAATATTGCTTGGGGCCACAAAGAAGAGTATCCGAATTACTCAATTGTTTATATCTGCCACGAATTACTGCATATCATGACCAAACATGATAACTCTGATGTTTTACATGCTGTCATCGAGCTTTTGGTAGATAATGAACTTCGTATCCGCCTAAATAAAAAGGGCAGATATTTTGAGCATGAAAATCACTGGCATCTAAAAGAGATTGAAAAGAAACTTTATCCGGCCTGGAAACAATATCTCAAACAAGACAAAAAGAATATTCTCCAGTTTGCCAAGAAACACGCAAAAATCAAAAGAGGCTAGTTTATAGCCTCTTTTGTTATTCATCACTGTATGGATCGTACTGGCATCGCGGCTGGCGGCCGTGAAGGCCGTGGCCGGAACTGATGCTCAGTTCTCGACAATCCATGCAGGCATACCGATACTCGCAATCTCGGCATCGATCAACATTGTCTAGGGTGATGACCCAGCACTGTTGTTGCAAGGTCTGGACTGCCGGTGTGATCCCATCTTGGTTGGCATCGCCGAATGTCGTCTGCCTGGAAAACACGCAAGGAAAGACCTTCCCTTCAGCCGAAACCGCCATTTCTCCCCTCCAGCACGGATTGCTTTTTCGTGCTTGATGGAAGAATTGTGGCGTCACCGTAAAGAAAAAGTCATATTGCAATGGTGCTCGCGGTTCAACGGCATTGTTGCATCCGCGTCCAGTCGGACGAACATCATCCGGTTCAAACTCTTCATCTGCTACCAACAGATCCTCTCTGCGCAGGAATGCCTCGATTTCTTCCATGTCGTTTTCATTTTGTTGCATTCTGACTACGCCGATTCGGAAATCAATTCCAAGCGCCTGGATTTTCTTGATGTTGCGGTACCAACGGTTGAAACTTCCTGGAATCTGTGTGCAGGCGTCATGAACTTCGGCGTTATGACCAAGAAGAGTTGTGGCAATGTGGATGTTGTAAGCTTTAATCCGATTGATATCTTCTTCTTTCAACAATGTCAGGTTTGTGAAGATCTCAATATCAGGAAAGCCAAGCTCCACAGCGTATTCGATCATCTCCCAGAGCTGACGATGCATAAACGGTTCACCGCCAACAAACTGCACCCACTGGCAACCCATGGCTCTGGCTTGACTCAGTATCCTTTTAGCCACTTCCAGTTTCATGAAGTTCTTGAGTCGAATACAGAAATCCCCGTAGCAATGAATGCACTTGTGGTTGCATTGATCAGTCACTTCAAGCCACAGGTATTCAAGCAACGGTATAGCTTCAGCAGAAGAAGTATCCGGCAAGAACAACCTATCAGCGATCCCGCTTTGTTCTGCCAGTTCCATTATCGCTTCCGCATGTTTGGTAAGAAACACGAGTTTCTCTTCTGACGGTGAAGCTTCTTGGGCTAAGGCCCAAAGCAGTTCTCCGCTGTCGAGGTCAATACTGATAAGCGTTTCTTCTTTCAGATCGTATAAAGCCCAGTGTTTTGCTCCTTCAACAATAAAGAGATGATCCCCTATACAGGTGGTTCTTTTGGTTTGGGTTGATAGCATGTTTCCTCCAAAAGATTGATTCGGGGCTGGATTTTGGCCAGCCCCGAAGACGTTGTGCGCGGCGAAGATCAGGACGGTCTTTTTTTCGGTCCGCAAGGCCGCTGTTTCGGACTGCACGGGCCAGGTTTGCAACACTGCGCCTGGATTGTGCGGGTTGCCCGATTCACGGGTTCGCGCCGACCGCGCCGGGTGACGATTTGCCACCGAGGACGAACTTTACGTGCCTGAGATTTCAGGCTGGTTGAGACAGTCATACTGCCCTCCAATCTTGGTTTTGGATATGATGTTGGGTTGGTTCGGGTTTTTAGTATTCGGAATATTTGCCTCCTTCCATTTGACAAAGAACCAAAATCATTATGTTGGTTTGCAATAGGTTTGTCAATTAGCAAGATAAAAAAATGATTCTCACGAAATAAGAACTGTTACGCTTTAGAACATGTCAACAAACCCTAAACCACTAACTCTTTTTTTAAAATTTTCCTGTAATTCTTTTTTAGTTAGCAAGTCTTCAAAATACTTGTTCACGCCAGCCTTGAAATCATTAAGAACATTTTCAAAGTTTTTTATTTCTCTGCCATCGCCATCTTTAAGGCCATGGCTGTCCGGTTTCCCATTTGTTAGATTTAACGTTTTCCCTAGGGTGAAATTATGAGTCAGTTTACACCTTAGATCGGTATAAAGTTCGTTCTCGTCGTAACTCGGCATATATGCTTTCACAAAATCTTTATATTGTTTTCCTATGGCACCAGGTGGCGGTGTGTCAGTGTCTCTTCCCCCATAAAAACCGGCAATAATATCTATCGCGCAAGAAAGAAGAAGATATGCAACAAGCGGACTCGTTTTATTGCCGGACGGATCCCTGGTTGCGACAAGAGTCTGTTCTATGCTTTGTATTATCCATGTATCAAACTTCTTTTTTATAAAGATTTTTACCTCATCATCGCTTGCAAATTTTTTGGCTGGTTTAAACATTGATTAAGAAATTTGAATATTTAACTTTTCTTGTATCTTAAAAAAGTTATGAAATTGATTGAGTTAACAAAATATATGTTAACGACAATGTGGCAGCTAAGAAGGTTATCCAGAAAAATAGTTTTGAATATTTCAATAAAATAAATGAAATTTCTTTCTCTTTTTTAATTTTTCTTTGGTCAGCCTCTATTTTAAGTTTCTTTCTTTCTTCAAAATATTTATTAATCCGATCAGTTATAATTGGTAGAAGGGTTAATGACTTATTCTTATTGAATTCGTACAGACTGTCCCTAATTTCTATAGCTTGTTCTAAATATCCTTTTACCAGTCCATACTCCCAATCGTAATCTTTTTGTATGTGTTCTTTATCTCTTTGTATTGTGATTAGCAGAGAAAAGACTCCCAGAATTGAAGATCCTAAAAACAATATTGTTATGACATTTATCATTCCGGATGTAGCGAACTTTTCAGCTATTGGTAAAGCGATTGCTAAGAAAGCCGCGGCGAGAGTGGACATGTTTAATATTAAATTAAACTCTCTTTCGCTGTTTCTTAAATTTAATTCATAATTTCTATTAACAGTAGATAAACCGAAATCAGTCCAATGTTCTACAGCACCGCTGAACTCTTTTATGAGCAAATTTAATTTATCTTGATCCATGCAATTATGTTATTTCATTACTTTAATCCTGACAACTTAAGCCTCTAAAATTCTACTCCGGTGATATCTTTATAACTGTGTATAAAAAAGCCTCATTTCTTGAGTCTTTTGGTCCAAGTTCGGCACGGTTGACGCGGATTGAAAGTAAGTTAAAATGATCTCACAACTGAAGAAATAACGGATGACCAGGGCTAAACCATATGCCCGTCTGGGTCGTTACCGGACAAACGCTGCGGAAGATAGCTCGGTATAATAGGAATAATTCTATTATCTGCTTGGTTCAGCTGAGTTAAAGGACATACAATCCTTCGTCTCGCAAACGAGAATAATGCTTTGAGAGCTTTATTCTCGTATTAGTAATCACGAAAAGCCTCAAAGAAATGAGTGCTTTTTTGTTATGGTCAATTAACAAGAAATACTCATGCGGTTAATTATTAAAGACTAGTATAAAAATATGAACAAGAATAATTTGCGGATTGAACAGGTTTCAATCAATGCGCTTAAAGCTGCCGAATATAATCCTCGTAAGTGGGATAAAGAAGCAGAAAAGCAACTGAAAGAAAGTATCTCCAAGTTCGGTATAGTAGATCCTCTGTTGGTGAACTGCGCACCTAATCGAAAGGGTGTTGTCATCGGCGGACACTTTAGGCTTTCGGTTCTAAAAGAGATGGGATTCACTGAAGTTCCAATAGTTCAGATCAATATTTCCGATATCAAAAAAGAACAAGAGCTTAATCTCCGCCTGAATCGTAACACTGGCGATTGGGATTTGAGTTTATTGGCAGAGTTTGACGAGTCTTTTCTTTCTGAGATTGGTTTTTCAAGCGAAGACCTTGATGACATCTTCCCCATGGAAGAAACTCCGGAAGTTTTTGATCTGGAAAAAGAACTGAATAAACTTGATATTAAACAAATTACGGTTAAGAAAGGAGATGTCTACGACCTATGTGATAGTCGTCTGATGTGCGGAGACAGTACGGTTGAAGCCGATATGCTTAAGCTGATGGGTGGAGAAAAGGCAGACATGTGTTTTACTGATCCTCCCTATGTCTTGAATTATCTAAGGGGTAAGAAACGAAACGGAAAAGCCACTGAAGGCTTCGGGCTTAAGCGAGACCGGAAATATCTTGAAACAGATTTCTTGCCTGATAACTTTACAGAACTTTGGATGGAAAACATTGCCAAAATCCAAAAACCTGACTTCTCGATAATCGTTTTTGAGAATCCAAAGAATCTAAGAATCATTTGGAACGAACTAGAAAAACACTGGCGATATCGCAATACAATCGTTTGGCATCTTCCCAATCGAGTACAAGGGTTCTCCTCCAAGTACAGATATTTCAACAAACATGATATCGCCCTAGTGGGAACCGGCGGAAATGTCTCTTTAAACCTAAAACCCGAAGAACCTCTGTTTCAAGAAGAGTATGAGAATGCCTTATTCGCGACTTCAGGTAAACCATGGTGGGAAACATACGAAAAAGGCAAAAAATACTGTCCAACGGATTTTATTGAGTTTAAGGCGGCGGATGAAAAATCATCCGGTCAGGGCATTATTTTCGGTACCAAGCCGATCGAGATATTGATTCCCTACATAAAGACTCTTACCAAAAGAGGAGATTTAATCGTGGAGCCTTTTTGCGGGTCGGGCAGCACGGCGATTGCCGCAATCAAAATGAACCGTCGCTGCTATCTTATGGAAAAAAGTCCGGTCTACGCGACAGTCGCAATGCGTAGGTGGGAAAAATTAACCGGCTTAAAGCCAAAGAAAATCCATGGAAAATAATTTAACCATTGAAAAACGACAGGAAAAAGATAAGCAGTTGCTCATTGAGACTTTAAAAGAAACTCCGATTATCACGGCCGCGTGCAAAAAAGCTGGTATTGGTCGAGCCACTTATTATCGTTGGCGAAAAGAAGATCTTCCATTCCTGAGGCAAGTTGAGACTGCGATGACAGAAGGTTTTGAGCTTATCAACGATCTTTCCGAGGGGCAGATTATTTCTCTAATCAAGGAGAAGAAGCTGCCGGCGATTACGCTATGGTTGAGGCATCATCATCCTCGTTATGGTTCAAAGATCAAGCCATATCTAAAACCGGCAATTTCTGAAGATTTAACCCCGAAAGAACAAAAGATCATTAAAAAAGCTTTGGCACTTTCATCGGGAAACATTAAATCCAAAAACATTCATGGCAGAAATAACTTCTAAATTTCTGGAGAAGATCCAGAGCAATAAAAGAATACGACAAACACTGGCTCGAGAAGACCCCATGTGGTTTAGTTTGCTTTATCTCCGGGATCATTTTGACTATCCTTTCGCGCCGTTTCATATCGAGATGTTTCACCTGATACGGCAAGAAGATTTCAATTTGATTGCCGTCATGGCGTTTCGTGAATCAGGAAAATCAACGATTATGAATTTAGCCAATGTTCTTTGGTCGATTCTTGGGAAGCCGGAAAAGAAGTTTGCGATTATTATTGGCAAGACCCAAGAACAAGCCAAAAATCATTTTCTGAATATCAAGGCGGAACTCGAAAATAATGATCTGCTCATAGAAGATTTCGGGCCGTTCGCGGAAGATAATGACGATCTAAAGCGATTGTCTCTTGAACTTGTCTATCACGAATCGAAAATAATGTCTTTGGCATCTGAACAAAGCATTCGAGGATTGAAATACGGTCAGCATCGCCCCGGTTTGATTATCTGTGATGATTTGGAAGATCTGTTTTCGGTATTTGATTATAAAGAAAGCGATCTGCTATACGACCGATTCTATAAGGAAATAGTTCCGGCGGGGAATCTGAAAACCAAGATTGTTGTTCTTGGTAATCTTCTTTCTCAAGATTCTTTGATAATGCGGTTAAAAAATGATATTCGAGAAAAGCAAACAAAAGGAGTCTTTCGGGCTTATCCTCTGGTTGACGATGAAGGATTGGTTCTTTGGCAGAGCAAATTCAATTCCCCAGAAAAAATCAATGAACTGCGCAATAAGCTATCCGAAGATTCGTGGAGTCGAGAGTATTTATTGAGCCTGGATGGTCGAACATGCATCTCAAATGATCTTTCCGAGAAATTACCGGATTTAACAGATAAGGAGAACTATATGCACGTGATATCTAGACGTTGTCGGTACAAGCTTTTGTCAGTGGAAAAACACTATAAGGATATATTCAAAAAGACAACGATCCAAGGGGCTTTAATTCCACAAATGGAAATGTTCAAAATAGCTATTCCGTCAAAAAACGATATCGAAGCCCCATGGCCTGATGATCCCTTATTCGAAACATATCAAGAATATGAAAGAGAGAAACGTGAAATCGCGGATGAATACAAGAAAGAGTTGAAGGAAAGTATTCACGCTAGATGCGAAATGAGAGCTTTTGAAAATCAGTAAAACTAATTCAAGATAATCAATGAGACGTATTTCCAGGTTTTTTAACTTTTTTTACCTATCTCTTAATAACCAAGCTTCAGCATTGCTTATATTAAAAGCGCTCCAGTGGATATATCCATACTGAGTTACTCCCACATTATCAATCCATTGAATTCTTATCCATTCAGGTAAATTGTTGATTGATTCGTTGAATTCAAACTCAGTCATAGCTGGATATTGACCAATTATTAAGCAATCTAGTGATCCACAGATTCTAACATTGGTTAAATCTTTCAGGATATATTTATAAATAGTTGGTGATTCTATTTTTGTATCCAAGCTTATTTTGGGGATAGGAGTAGAAATCTCGCCCGGTTCGGATGTGGGTCCGTTCTGATTAAGAATTACCACGCCAGATAACCCTCCTAACATAACAAGCCAAGCCATGATAGCTTTCATCGTTTCATCGGAGAACCCCTTAGTTACAGCGGAAATGACTGAAAATATGAACGATAAAAGCCTGACAGTTATAAATAGACCAATATAGATCAAAAAGATAACTCCAATTACCGATATAACCCCTAGAAGAGTTGTCAAAATTAAAAAGAGTAAGATTGGAATCAGGTATCTGGTTGGTTCGCGAGATGCGGTTCGTAACATGTATGCAACCCCTTGGGGAGTGAACAATAACCACATTAGATCCTTAAATTTTTCCATATCTTTTTATGTTTCGCTGACGGGAACATAAAGCTCCCCGCCAGCGATAATCTTGCGATTACCTATACAGGTTTCCCCATATAACGTTCAACGCGTGCTCTGACGAGGAGCTTTCTGCGTTGAACGTTTTTTGACCATGCCGTTAAAAACGGTTTAGGTCGCTAACTTCTTAAATTGTTAAGAACATTTTAGCTTAATATCGATCTTTGTGCCAATCTTAGCTTATTTATAAGACCTTGCGAAGTCTTAGTTACCAACTTGACTTAACGTGCTTCCGGCGACTTCATTGTAGTTAATGGAAAGCCAACGGGTTGAACTAAAATTGAAATATGTGCTTTATGCAAGGAAAAGCACAGAATCTGAAGAAAGACAGATTCTTTCTATAGATTCACAAGTTAAAGAAATGCTCCAAATTGCCGAACGGGAAAATTTGGAAATTGTGGATATCCGGCGTGAATTCCATTCTGCAAAGGATTCTGGTCAAAGGCCTGTTTTTAACGAAATATTGGCTGATATTAAGAATCAAAGGTATAACGCAATTCTTACCTGGGCTCCTGATAGATTAAGTCGCAATGCCGGAGACCTTGGGTCTTTGGTGGATTTAATGGATCAGAAACTGCTCCAGGAGATTAAAACCTACGGTCAGAGATTTACAAATTCACCATCAGAAAAGTTTTTACTGATGATTCTATGTTCTCAAGCAAAGTTAGAAAACGATAATAAGAGCGTAAACGTTAAACGAGGATTACGGATGAGATGCGAGATGGGTTTGTGGCCAGCGCCAGCTCCGACTGGATACCTAAACGAGAAAAGAATAGATAGAAAAGGATATGTCGTGGTTGATCCGGAACGAGGACCAGTGATAAAACAGATGTTTGAAAAAGTCGCTTATGACGGTTGGAGCGGAAGAAAGATTTATCACTGGCTGAAGTTTGATATGAATTTTCGAAGCGCAACAAGTAATAAACCACTTACGTTAAGCAATATTTATCGTCTACTCCAAACACCATTCTTTTATGGAACATTTGAATACCCACTTGGCAGTGGTAACTGGTACAAAGGTCTGCATACACCACTCATCACAAGAGAGGTCTTCGAGAAAGCGCGGGAGCAACTTAAGAGGTCAGAGATAAAGTATGTTGATAAGCAGTTCGCGTTTTCAAGAATAATGACATGTGGACGGTGTGGATCTGGTGTAACGGCTGAAGATAAGTACAAAAAGCTCGCCAGCGGTGATGTGGCTCACTATGTTTACTATGGTTGCAATCGATCAAGGAATTTACAATGCAAAGAGGGCTATATCCGAGAAGAAGAAGTAATCAAACAATTAATCGCAGTTATCGGGGAATTAGAGATGAATGAGGGAATTATAAAAAAGAAGTTCGATGAGGAATACATGCGAATGGCCAAATTTCAGAAAGCGTTCCTCAATGTCCACGATAACGGATCACTGGGGAGAGACTTTGATGCGAAACGATATGCAAGCCACGTTCTGAATACCGGAACAACAGAGGAAAAACGAGAGCTATTGTCTTGTCTTAAAAGCAAATTGGTCTTAAAGCAAAAAATATTAACCTTACAAAATTGAGCTAAGATTCAAAAAGCGGTATAATGATATTAACAGTCCGTGTTAGCAGCAATGCAAAATATAATAAAAACATTTACTACGTTAAAACCACGAGAAGAGTGGTCTTTTCGCAATGTAGGACGGTCACAAACCACCGCTTTCACTCATGACTACCATCGCTATCCGGCAAAATTCATTCCACAAATTGTCCAGAAACTAATTAAGGATTACGCTCCGAACAATACCCAGGTTGTTTGTGATCCGTTTGGCGGATGCGGTACAACTTTGGTTGAAGCAAAACTTTTGGGACACAAAAGCATTGGTTTTGATATCAATCCTGTTGCCAAACTCATCACGCAGACCAAAACAACTGCTATCAAACCGATAACTCTCACGAATAATAGAAATAGATTTTTAGAGTATTACGAAAATTCTCCATCAGCCTCACGTGTTCATCATCAACGTATTAGCTACTGGTTTGACGAAGCTACAATTAAAGAATTAGATAAAATCTATTTTGCAATTAAGAAAATCAAAAATCATAATGTTCGGCGTTTTTTCCTCTGTTCTTTTTCTCATAACCTGAAAAATTGTTCTCGGTGGTTAATGAAAAGTATTAAGCCAACCATTGATAAAGATAAAATTCTAAAAAATCCCAAGGAAACATTTTTACGGCACCTGGATTCAATGATAAAGAAGAATGAACAATTTTATTCTACCCTTACTCAATCAGGGTACACTAACACCTCCGCAAAAATGTACCGCAGGGATTCTACAAAAAAACTTCCGATTGAATCAGAAACTATCGATCTTATTGTTACATCGCCACCCTATGTCACCTCGTATGAATACGCAGACCTCCATCAACTTTCATTACTTTGGTTTGGTGATGATCCTAGACACTTTAAAAAGTGGCATCATTTTAGTAATGAATTTGTAGATTTTCGTAGAAATTTTATCGGCACAAGTTCCAAAGAAGAAAAAAGTGGCGATTTCAATAGTGCCATAGCAAAACAAATCGTGGGTGATTTAGTACAGATAGAGCGTCCACTTGCCATTGATGTTGCAAATTATTTTTTGGATATGAAAAAAGTTTTTTCAGAGATGTACCGAATACTGAAAACTGGTGGCAAGGCATGTGTTATTATTGGCAATACAAGTTTACGTGGGGTTGAAATTTTAAATGCACAAGTTGCGGCTGAACAAATGCGGGCCGCCGGTTTTCAAAAACCCATCTTCATTAAAAGAGAGATTCCAAACAAGATGATTACGCCTTGGCGTGATTTAGAAAGTGGTAAATTTACAGGGAAAAATAATCCATCCAAAACTAGGGCTTACGAATTTGAATACGTTGTTGTGATGGAGAAAGTCTAAACGATTTTCCGTATCATTCCCGGTAGTGCCTTACCAATCGCTCGCATTGCAGAACCTAGAATTCGATCCTTTTCGGGATCGTTTTTCAGTTCAAAGTAAAGATAAAGCGAATAAATATAAGTATCAGCTATGTATTTATTTACTGCATTTTCCACTTTTTCTACGCCAACAGTCTTTTTTAATTCTTTGAGGGGCTTAGAATCTACATTCAAATTTACAGTAAGACCACCCTGCGTTCGTGAGGAATCAACACTTGAAATATCATTCTCATTCCAACTATAAGCAGGCCAATTCACCTCTGAAACGTAATTCCTTTTAGGCTCGTTTAATCTTGAACTTTCCTCGGGTGGTACGATCTCAAAAGGTATTGAGAAATCAAAGCGATGATCAGCCGTATCTATAATACTTAATTTCACATCTTCTCTGGCTCCAAGTTTTTCTATTGGGGAATAAAATGTAACTTCTAAAATGCCGTCATTTAATCTAAATCTTTTTAATTGCAAGTCCTGTCTTTCTTCAAACTCTATTCTTCCAGCGTTGTTATCCCTAGAAAAATAATCGTTGGTGACATCACTTGCAAATGCAAATTTTCTAGTTGTTTTGGGTGGAATCTTCAGGCTTTCTTTCTGTGGCTCAAAATAGGTTGGAAATTCAAATCCTTCATATGGTGGAGTTTCTATCGCTTTTAGCCCTATGGTTTGTTCGAATTTTACTTTTCCAACTTGGTCTGTCAATGTAAAAGTCATTCTATCTTCATCACCTGTCTTTGCAGATTCGCGACAGTCTATGCGGAGAGAAATAATTCCGTTTTTCATTCCCCTCAATACAACATCAAAAACTTGTGATGAAGACCACTGAATTTGGAACCTATCCTTTTTCCGAGTTAAAAGATTGTCTTTGGCTTCGGTGTGGAAAGAAACTAGAGCATACGAGGATCTATCAACCTCTTTCGGCTGATTACCCACATATTCAAATTTCTTTGGAAAATCTTCTCCAATATATTTTTCTTTTTCCTTATCCTTACCTTTAGGAATCTTTATTTCTTCTCCTATGCCAAGCAATTCTTTCAATTCGGGATCATCGACAATGGCTTTTTCTATAAGCTTGTCCAGCTCTTTATTATCTTCGTTGGCACTGGCGAGACTTTTATCTTCATATTCTTTATTCCATTTCTCAAAAATTTCATTCTCAAAGAATTTTTTAAGACGTTCCTTCAGAATTTGATAATCTTCGGTACGAGCTAATTCCTCTCTGCCGGAGTGAAAAATATTTGCTAGATCAACTCGAATATCTGACATATCGATATAGCAATGCAAATATGGGGCTAAGGCCGGAAGTTGGCAATCAGACCTAACAAATGTATCAAATTCGTATCCCAAAGCTAAACCGTTTTCTACATAGAATATTTTTTCTCTCTGTAGCTTGTACGACTCTACTCCCTTAGCATCATTTATGTGCTTTAGGCGAATACAGCGAATACTCCTTGTGCCAATTTCACCTAAACCGGCAGGTAGAGTTATGTCATCACTAATAATTTCTTTGTTATCTTCCATTCTTCGAAGCAACCCAGCAATTGTATATTTTGTATCCCCTCGATAGCCCGCTCTCAACTCATGAAGAAATATGGGCAGGGGGGATCTCTGTAATTTCTGATCTATGTCTAGCGCCAATGAATTTCTGCCATAAGTAATGTTAGATGGATTTTCCAAATAGTAATCGTATAAACGGATCAAACATCCGTCTACAAATTCAATTTCCGCACCGTCTATTTTAATTGGTTTGTCGTAAGGGAAAGAAAATGTTTTCCCGTCTTTGTCGGTGCAATATTCGTAATAAGCAATCCTATTCTTATAATTGCGTCTTACAAGCGTAAAACCCCATTGATTGTCGTTCCCTTTACCCGCAATACTTTCAGCCCTTCTCGATAAAACTAGCTGGAAACATTTTGACGGACTTCCACAAAAGCGGATTGCCGCAGAACCACCTTGATGATATTTACCAAAAACAAAATTAATTTTTTCTTTTATACTTTCACTTAGACCAACAATAGTGTCCTGAATTCGTTCGGGCAGTTGTCCCTCCCCTCGATCAACGATTGTAATTGTTGGTTTTTTCTTGTCACCTTCTGCTAGAATAACCAGATGTTGCTTCGCCCACTCACTTCGTTTTCGGTTAATTTCTTCATCGGTCCCAAAATATTTTGTTATTGCCTCCAATAATGTTTTTGGCAATTTCGTGTTTCCGCTCTCCGGTGCCACACCTTCAACCTCGTAGCATCTGCGCATTAAAAGAGCGTCTGTTGAGTTAGTCAATTTCTCCACTAGAGCATTACTTGAACTTTTCATTTGACCCTCAATTTGTGGTGCGTTCAATTCTCGGCCGCCGTATGGTTTCCATGAGCAATTTTCTGACTGAAAAAAATCATCATTCTTTATCAATGAAACAATTTCGTCCGACGAAACGATTGACAAGAGTTTTAGAAATACTTCTTTATTATTCGATGATGTGGCCATGGTTATAGATGTTATAGTTTAAATTCTTTCTTCTTCGGGAAATGAAATTTTGCTTTAGTTTCTTTGACCTTACGTTCAATCTCAAAAAAAATTTTATCGATATCCTGTTCTTCGTATTCGTAAATATTCCTATTAGAACAATTACCCAAAACTTTTAAGCGTTTTAGAATTATATTAGTTCGTTGAGTAGCGAGCCGCTTAAAGCGGTCTCGTGGATGTTCATTTGATTGTGGTATTTTTTCCATATTTTTATCTATAGTTTAATTATATATCTTCCTTGTAAGGGAATCAAATCCTTATTAAGAGTATAATCCCTAGAAGTATTAAAGTCAATACCCAACAAAAAAACCACTAATAGTTGGTGGTTTTTTTGTTTTGAATTATGACGCTACTGAGGCAAGGTGGTCTTACCACGATAACGCGCTGACTGTGGCTGGGGGATTAGGATTCGAACCTAAGTTAAAGGCTTCAAAGGCCTCGGTCCTACCGCTAGACGATCCCCCAATGATTGAACAGAAGCCATTTTAGCACTTAAAAACAGCCTTTTAAAGGCTGTTTTTAAGATAAAGTTTCAATAA
>Ga0156716_105_pt2 | contig 8464 bp, 6 predicted proteins | sample RifOxyD1_FD_112045 | JGI IMG/M metagenome (GOLD analysis project Ga0156716, IMG submission 112045) | Candidatus Brennerbacteria bacterium RIFOXYD1_FULL_41_16
AAACATCTTGCCGGATAATTTGCCTTTATTTTTCGCTGATGATTGATCACTAATCGCCAACCTTACTCCGGCTAGTTCTAGTTTTTTCAACAGTTCCATGTTTTTCTTATCACGAAACCAATCATGTATACTCTGCGCCACTTTTGGTCCAATATCATTAATTTCTTGCAACTCTTCCAAGCTGATGTCTTTAAAAAATCTCCCCAGATTAAAGATTCTCACTCGCTGCCCTCTTGCGCGAAGGTTTCGGGTAGACGGCTCGAGCACTTGCTTAGCAAGCACTCGAGCCGTCTCCTCACCAACATGAAATATCCCCAACGCGTAAATGAATCTTTCCAAAGAAATTGTTTTTTTATTCTCAATCTCCAAAACAAGATTCTCTGCTGACTTTTCTCCAAACCTTTCAAGCCGCGAAATCTCCTCTTTCTTTAATCCAAAAATATCAGAAGCATCTTGAATCCAACCTTCATCAATAAACCGATCAAGTATTTTATGGCCCAAACCTTCCATATTAAAAGCAGCCCTCGAAACAAAATGATTCAAACCGCGTCTTAATCTGGCCACGCAGCTTGTATTGGAACAACGGAGAATCAAGCCGTCTTGACGAACAGGAGCTCCGTCAATCGGACAAGTTTTTGGCGTCTCAATCTTTTTTTCCTTTCCCGAACGCAGTTCCTTAACCACACCGGTGATCTGCGGGATCACATCTCCGGCCCTTGAAACGATGACCGTATCGCCGATCCGAAGATCGAGATTTTTTATCTGATCAAAATTGTGTAAAGTTGCATGCTGAATTTTGATACCAGTAAGTTCAACCGGTTCAAGCATCGCCACCGGTGTTAAGTTCCCTGTTCTGCCCACCTGCACTTTGACGCCTTTCAGAATCGTCGTAGCTTCAGATGGAGAAAACTTATAAGCAATCGCCGCACGCGACGCCTTGCCGACCACCCCGCCCCGATCAAAAACCTGATTGCTGTTAATAATAACCACGATGCCGTCAATCTCATATTCAAGTTCATGACGATGCTTCTCCCAATAATCCCGAAACTCGAAAACCTCTTTTAAACTCTTCCTCACCCGATTGTGTTCATTCACCAAAAAACCGAAAGCGGCCAGGTATTTATGCTTGTCTTCGTGGGTTTTTATGTCTTTTGGCAAATCGCCCAAAACATCGTACTGAAAAGATTTTAAACTTCTTTTTGCAGTAATTTTCGAATCAAGCTGACGCAAAGACCCCGCCGCCAGATTCCTCGGATTGGCATAAATTTTATTTCCTTGTCTTTCCAACACCCCATTCAATTGATCAAGATCTCTTTTTGTCATGAACACCTCGCCCCTGACAATCAATTTTTCAGGAATCTCCCACTTACCAAGTCGTGTTAATTCCTGAGGAATGTCGGCAATAGTTTTTATGTTCTGTGTCACGTCTTCGCCAATGAAGCCGTCTCCACGAGTCGAGCCCTGTTTTAAAGTTCCATTCTCATAGATCAGCTCGATCGCCAAGCCATCGATTTTCAACTCACAATAAAAATGATAAGTTGAGAGTTCTGAATTGTAGGTTGGCTTCAAGTAATTATCAAAACGCTCCAGCCATCCTTCCATCTCATTTTCTGAAAAAGCATCATTAAAAGACAGCATTCTGTATTCGTGCTTCGCTTTGGGGAACTCTTTTAAAGGTTCCGCTCCGACCGTTTGCGTCGGAGAATTTTCCCCGGCGATTTCGGGAAACCGATTCTCAATCTCTTCAAGCTCATTTTTCAAAGAATCAAAAGTATGGTCAGAAATCTCCGGAGAATCAAAAGTATGATAAAGACGGCGATGGTATCCAATTAGCCTTCTCAATCTTTCCGCCCTGAACTTGGCTTTCTTGTAATTGTTTTCCATTTGAAAAATTAATCTTTTTTGTAAAAACGATCAGCTACAAAAAGCAAAAATAAAGATCCCAGAAAAGTAATAACTCCCGAAACAAGAAACAAAGCATTGAATCCAAAAACTTCGGCAATCGCACCGCCAAGAGCGGCCGAGGCCGCACCGCCAAGACTGATAACGCTGCTGTAAAAACTCCATTCCAAAGCAACGCTGTCTTTATCAAGGTGTCTTGAAAAAATCGCATACCAGGCTGTCGTCGCCAAAGCTGCGCCAGTACCATAAAATGCCTGAACAAGATAAAGCTGCCAAGGTTCCTTAATCAAAAGATATGAAAATGTGGCCGCAGTAATAACCACCGAACCAATAAGCAAAACCCAAAAATCATCTTTTTCGCCACGGCGCGAATCAATAAAACTGGCAATCGGTATAGTCATAAACCCACTGAAAAAAGCAAAGATCGAGCTTGCCAATCCAACAGTAAAAACATCGCCGCCGACAATCTGATTGGTAATGAAGACCGCAAAGAGTGGTTCGACTAAACCAAGACCGGAAAGAATCAAAAGGTCGGAAATAGTAAAAATCTGGACAATTTTGTTGCCTTTAAAGTTTTTCCAAAAGATCTTGTAAATGCCCTTTATATTCAAATGCTTTTTCTGATTAAATCCTGCAAAACACTTGGATTCGCCTTGCCCTTTGTTTTCGCCATAACCTTGCCGACCAAAAATTGAAGCGCCTGCTCCTTGCCAGACTGAAAATCTTTAACCGGACCGGGATTGACTTTAATCACCTCCAAGACAATCGCCTCAAGCTCAGAAATATCAGAAACCTGCAAGAGATTTTTTGCCGCAATGATCTCTTCCGGATTTTGCCCCGTCTTGAACATCTCGACTAAAATATCTTTCATCGCTCTAGAAGAAATCTTACCCAGATGGAAAAACTCAGCTAGTCGAGAAATATCAGCTGGATTTGTCTTCAAGTCTTGATAACTGATTCCATCTCCCGCCATTAAACCTCGCATGTCAGAAGAGATCAAGTTGAAAATAATCTTCGACTTCTCAACATCTGACTCTTTTTTATGTTTGGCATCAATGGATCTGAACTCTGAGGCCGCCTCTTCAAAAAAATCTCCGGCATTTTTCTCTTGAACCAAAAACTCAATCTGGGATATCTCCAATCCATAAAGTTTCGCCAACCTCTCTCTTCTTTGCCATGGCAGTTCTGGCAATTTGTTTTTTATCTCTTGAAGATCAATAAAAACACTTCGCCCGGACATAGCCTTTGGCGCAGTCGAACCAATGACTAGCGGCGGCAGGTCTGGTTCCGGGAAATAACGATAATCATGGGCTTCTTCTTTTGAACGTTGTTCAAAAGTCTCGTTTTTTTCCTGATTCCAGCCGCGATTAGTCTGAAAAATCTTGTCGCCGGCTTCAAGAATCTTGATCTGCCTCTGGACCTCAAAGTTGATCGAGTCCTCAACGGACCGAAAAGAATTCAGATTTTTTATCTCAACTTTAGTCCCGAGTTTTTCCGTTTTTGAAACCGAAATGTTCGGCTCAATCCTTAATTGACCGTTCTCCATCTCAGCCGAAGAAACATCAAGATAACGCAATAACAACCTGAGTTCTTCGGCAAACTTTCGGGCTTCCGGGCCGGAATGAATCACCGGCTCGGTCACCAACTCCATTAAAGGCACACCGGCACGATTAAAATCAATCAATGAATTTTTTCCTTGATGACTAAGCTTGCCAGTATCTTCCTCAAGATGAATCCTGGTAATGGCAATTTTATTTTTCTCTCCGGCCTCGTTATTTATTTCCAAAAACCCGCCAGAGACGAGAGGGTGCTCGTATTGAGAAATTTGATAGCCTTTTGGCAGATCGGGATAAAAATAATTTTTTCTGTCAAATAAAGATCTTTCCGGAATTTTGCCGGAAAGAGACAGCCCGACCCGAATCACTTTTTTGACAGCTTCAAGATTAATCACCGGTAACGTTCCCGGATGCGCCAAACAGATTGGACAAACGTTTTTATTCGGTTGAATTTCTTTCGCGTCATTCAAGCAAGCACAGAACATCTTTGTTCGCGTCTTAAGTTCAACGTGAACTTCCAACCCAATCGTGGTGAAATATCTATCCATTATAAAAATATTTAGAAAATAAGTTACTCCAGCAATACCCGCCCCGTTATTTCGCGAAGCGAAATTTTACGGGGAACTTCCAACCCTATTGTGATGAAATATTTATCCATTAATTAAATTATAACTCAAAGCTTAAATCTCACAGCACCCGACCATAACCAACTGCCGGAAAATAGTTGTTAATTTTGAGTTTCTTCCTTGTGCACATCTTGAGCCGCTATTTCCTCTGCTTCTTTGAACCTTAAAGAAAACAGCTTCGAGACACCGTCGGCCATAGTCACGCCATACAGAACACTCGCCGATTCCATCACGGCCCGGTTGTGTGTGATTAAAATAAACTGAACCTGTTTTTTGCCAATCTCCTGTAAGACCCTTGCTAATTTCCTTGAGTTCGATTCGTCAAGCGCGGCATCCACTTCATCCAAAACCAAAAATGGGGGTTTGGCGAAATTTATCACGGCAAAAAGCAACGCGATCGCTGTCAAAGATCTCTCGCCGCCGGAAAGCATTTCTAATGATTTTATTTTCTTCCTGGGCAAGCTGATCGCAATCTCTATCCCGAAATTAATCTCTCCGGTTTCTTCATTAATTGTCTTTTCAACTTTTAATCCGGCTTTTCCGCCTTCGAACATAATTCCGAAATAACCGGCAAACTCTTGATCAATTTTTTTTAAAGCATCTTCAAAACCAAAAATGATTTTCTCCTCAAGCGATTGAGACAACGACTCAAGATCCTCCAGGGCGGAATCAAGATCTGCTTTCTGTAAATTCAAAAAACCGAACCTCTGTGAGATTGCTTCGTACTCTTTTATGGTTTCGACGTCGACTTCGCCAATCAAAGAAAGTTCGTTTTTGAGTTTAAAAATTTTCTTTTCTTGCGACAGAAGATCTTCTGCAATCAAGTCAGAAGCGCCGATCTCGCGGCTATGATCAGAGATAAAACCTTCCCATTCAAAACCGGCTTCCTCGAGCTTAATCTTCAAATCCTCACGGCGCAACCTGATCTTTTCTTTTTCAATTCTTGAATCAAGGATCTTGGACTCCATTAATCTCAGATTTTTTCTCTTTTCCTCAAGATCTTTTGCCAGCTCTTCAAAATCACGATTCCTGTCTTTTTCATGATCAGAGATTTTTTCTTTTTCAACACCAATCTCTGACTCAATCTTCCGCAAGGAGAGATCTAGCTGCTGTTTTTTCTCCTGTAGCACGAGCGTTTGGTCCGACACCTCGCTGCCAAATTTTCTCTCCTGTTTTTGATCAAGAAACTTCTCAAGATCGCTGACAACATCAGCGATTCTTTGCTTCAAAACAGCGAGCTCCGTCTCTTTCAGGTTTTCTCGTAACACTGAAAGAACATTTTCCAACCTTTCTTTTGCTTCAGACAACCCAAAACCAAGCTTTGATTCCGGTAAAACTTTCAAAAGCTCAAGTTGGCCTTCAAGATTACCGATCGATCTCTGCACCTCCAGTCTTTGTCTGTGCAAAAACTCAACTCTTTCTTGATTCGCCCGCACGGCGCCGCTGTCGCTTCCGGTAATAATGTTTTTTAACAATAACTCTTTTTCCGAAATCTCTTTTTCCAGTTTCTTTGCGGCCTCCTCCTCCCCGGCAACTCCGACCATTGACGATTCTTTTTCAAACTCAGAAATCTTTTTGATGAAAAAATCCTTTTCCAAAGACGCTAACTCCAACTCTTTTTCTTTCCTAGCCTGCCATTTTTCCACCTGGCGCTTCAAAGATCTCAGGTTCGGACCGATCTCGCTCAAAATAGACTCTGCCTGCAAAAGGTTAATCCTTGTATCCCTGATCTTTTTTCCTGCCTCATCTTTTTTGAGTCGAAGCTCTTTTAAGCCGATCATCTCCTCTATCATTTCCCGACGTTCGATTGAATTAGCGCGCAAGAAAATATCGCCGGCTCCTTGATTGATAATGCCCATGCCCTTGACTCCAAGCTTCGCCGAAGCCAAGAGCTGAACAATATCTTTCAAACGAACCTGCTGTTTATTCAGAAAATACTCCGACGAGCCATCGCGATAAACTTTCCTCCTGATCTCAACCTCGCCAAAATCAAGTGGGAAAATTTTCTGGCTGTTATCAAAAAGCAAACCTACCTGAGCGGCAGAGCTTGCCTGTTTCTGAGACGTACCGGAAAAAATCACATCATCAGCATTATTAATCCTGATATTTTTGGAACTTTGTTCTCCCAAAACCCAACGGATAGCGTCAACAACATTTGATTTTCCCGAACCATTCGGACCAACAACTGCCGTAATACCTTCGGGAAAACGCAAAACTACTTTATCCGTAAACGATTTAAACCCTTGAATTTCTAAACTTTTTAACACCTTGGGTAAATAATTAAATATCTTAGAAGCTGCAACCTGCATTATCCAAGCACGACTTGTCCTGAGTGTAATCTAAGGAAATTTCCACTAGACTCCGTCCCATCCTTTTACTTCCAGCGCTTTTTTCGCGGCTCCCGTCTCTGCTTCTTGCTTTGATTTTCCGACAGCCTCAGCTACTTTTTCTGGGCCCAAAAACACGCCGACAACAAAATCTTTGTTGTGATCTGGACCGGATTCCTTCAACACCTGGTAATGCGGCGTGATGCCAAACTTTGCCTGAGCCTCTTCTTGAAACCTGCTTTTCGGATCGCGGTAAAGACCGAGCTCAATTATATCTTTCAACATTGGCAAGAGGCTTTTGGCAACAAATTTTAACGCCGCTTTATAACCGCCATCAAGATAAATCGCACCGATCACGGCTTCGTAAGTATTGCCGAGGATCTCATTTCTGGCCTTGCCGGTTTCTTTCGCTTCGCCCCTCGAAAGAAGCAAAAAATCATTGATACTAAGATCTTTGGCTGACTGTGCCAAACTGTCGGCGTTCACCAAAGCCGCCCTGAATGCCGTCAGTTCGCCTTCTCCGTTTTTATATGTCAAAAAAAGTTCCTCTGTAGAACAAAGCTCCAAGACCGCATCGCCCAAAAATTCCAACCTTTCATTGTGCGGCAATTTCCAATTCTGATTTTCATTAAGATAAGACCTGTGAGTCAGGGCTTCAAGCAAAAAATCTTTGTTTTTGAATTCATAATCGAGATTCTTTTCCAAGATGCTCAAGTCCAACATGATTCTTTAAGCTCTTGGCAAATCGCTGATGGCCTATAGCCTTCTATTAACCATTAGCAATGTGCCAAACTCTATTTAATAATTCTGATTTTATTTTTCCCGACGTTACAACCGAAACGCCAACCACAAACGCTAGCTATTCTTTTTTCTCCAAACCCTGCGCTTCCCTAAACACCGTTCCCAAAACACCATTAACGAATTTCCCCGAAGCTTCACCGGAAAACTCCTTTGCCAATTCAATCGCCTCGTTAATCGCCACCTTCGGAGGCACCTCGCCCGGTTTCCCCCACAAAAGTTCAAATAGCCCGATGCGTAAAACGTTTCTGTCGACCAGATTGATTTTATCCACCGGCCACTCTGTCGCGACTTTTGAAACTATCTGATCTATCTCTTTTTGATGTTCAAGAACACCCTTGACAATCCCTTCCAAAAACTCAGGCTCCTTGATCTCTTTTTCAGAGTTTTTCACATTCTTTTCCAGAACCGCTTTATGATCTCCACCAAACTGATTATTAAAATCAAGCTCGTAAAGAGTTTGCAAAGCTATCTGTCTGGCATTGTGTCTAGAAGCCATTTTGAAAGTTTTATTTACCTTTTGTTTGCTGAGCCAGCTGTTCTCTTCTTTTCTTGGCTTTTTTATCAAGTTTTTTCAGAACATCAAGCTCTTCTTTGCCATTATAAAATCCGCAAGCTTTACAAACGCGATGCGGCAAACTCAAAGCGTGACATTGCTTGCAGGCAACCAAATTTGGCTTTTTTAACGCAAAATGAGACCGGCCAGCGTTTTTCCGTCTTTTCGTGTGATGTCTTGTCGGTGTTCCACCCATCTCTTTTATGTAAATTCTAGACGCTAAATCCTAATTAAAATAGCACAAAAATAAGTTAAAAACAAGAAAGAAAAATCCACTCGTCATAAAAAAACGAATATGATTTAGGAATTCCGACTTTAAAGGAATCACCAATCAACCTTTATGTCGGATTCTTCAATATCACCACAGGCTGCTAAATACCACTTGTCACTACCAAAATATTTCTGTGCCGCTGTCAGAATCTTCTCGGGGGTCACCGATCTAATCTCTGATATATAATCAGACAAGGTCCAAACTTCATCGTGTCTAAAAAGTTCCCGCAAACTATGGAAACCAACCCAAGATCCAGAAGTTTGCATATCCATTCGCTTTGATTTTTCTATTTTGTCTTGTGCAAACTCCAATTCTTCTCTAGAGAGTCCAAAATGCTGGATTCTTTTTAACTCTAACACAATAACATTAAGCACCTCATTGAATTTGGACTTGCTTGTTGAAGTCTTAATTACCCAGCTTCCGCTATC
>Ga0156716_108_pt3 | contig 5628 bp, 10 predicted proteins | sample RifOxyD1_FD_112045 | JGI IMG/M metagenome (GOLD analysis project Ga0156716, IMG submission 112045) | Candidatus Brennerbacteria bacterium RIFOXYD1_FULL_41_16
CTTACATTCAGTGGCAAGAAGCTGATAAATTATCGTGCAAATGACGGTTTTGACGTCCTTCTCGGACGTTCTTGGATAACTGGCTCCGGCGGCAGGATTCGAACCTGCGACCTGGGGATTAACAGTCCCTCGCGCTACCGCTGCGCCACGCCGGAATGATTTCTTACAAACTCTCTTCCCCTATAACTTTTCAATTGCTTTTCTCTTTTTAAAGCCATAGATCTGTTTTCATATTCTTCTTTATCTATTAGCCTCCATTCACCGTCAATTTTTGCTGTATAGCTCTTTTTGCCTAATGTTTTAGCGTTGTGAAGATTTAGCCTTTGCTCGAGATTCGAAGTTTGGCCTATGTAAATTTTATCGTGCTTTGCATTGTACAAAACGTAGACCGTATACATTAATTAAGATTAATACTAGTCCCTCGCGCTACCTCCGCCAGCTGGCGGAGCGCCACGCCGGAATGATACTGGGTGCCGTGTCCGTCTTCGGGTAGGCACCGGAATGATACTTTTTGATTATATCAATTTTTAAGCTATTTCCAAGGGTTTTTTTGAGATAATTCTTTTGTAATTTTGGCTTTGACAAAAAACTGTGGCTTGTTAAAATTAACTTAGTTGTTGATAATTAAAAATTAAACATGAAAAAATATTTTGGGTTAGTTTTATTAATTGGCATGGTCGTTTTTGGGTGGCAAGGAGTTTTTGCCAAACAAGAACCGATTCTGCCCGAAGAAGAGGGCGTTTATTCAGTACATGGCAGACCTGATTTGAAGCTTAGGATTTTTGTTTATAAAGAAAAACCGGAAACACAAAAAGGTAAACCAGTGCCGTCGCCGGTTCCCATATGTGGACTAACGGATAATGATTCATTGGCAGTTGATAATTCAGCTGGCTGGCATTTGCCAGCAATTTTTGAATATACTTTAAATCCAAGTTCGGTTCCATCAAGCATTATTTCAAATGTCGCCGAGATAACCGATCTTTCTTTTGATGCCTGGATTGGCGCCTTAGATCTCGGGCAGGTTGCAATATCCAAAAATCCAGTCAATACAACAGTTTCGCGGGCAGTTTTTGACGGACAGAATATTGTCACTTGGGGCAGAACTTCCGGTTCGGCTCTGGGCGTGACTTACATTTGGTACGACAATACCGGACTGGCAGTTGAGGTTGATACAATCATGAACAAAAAGTTTTCTTGGTCATGGACACCGTATAACATTTCCAATCTTTGTTCGGTACAAAACACTTATGACGCGCAAAATATCTTGACTCATGAGATCGGACATTGGTTTGGACTTGACGATCATTACACGACTGAATATCAAGAAAATACTATGTATGGTTATGGTTCGAAAAATGAGGTTAAAAAAGACACATTGACAATCGGAGATGTGTTGGGTTTGAACTTAATTTATTAGTCGCCATGTCTGTCATCAGGAAAATATATCTTTATTTATTTTCTGCGATCGGATTGATTGTCGTTATAATTGGCTCGGTTCAGTTGGTTGATCTTGGTTTGAAAACTTTTGTTTTCAAAAAAGCTGATGTTTATCTTGAATATCCGAGACCGATTATTGTGCCTGACGGGAAAATAGAGGCGATTAATGAAATTCCCAAAGAAGAACTGGAAAAGTTTAATCGCGAACAGCAAGAGTCGCAAAGGCAAAGAACATTAGCAAATGCCCTGGCCATGATCGTTGTCGGTTTGCCGCTGTATTTGTATCACTGGAAAACATTAAAATCAGATCAAGAGAAATAAGAACGAACAGGTTTTACCTGCTCGTTCAATGATTCAGCGCGAGTGGACGTATCAAGCTCCGCTTGACCAGGTTGTGCGCATTCTCACAACCCGCAGCCCACTCGTGTAATATAAGTATATCATTATATTTCTTATTTGTCAACAGTAGGGACGCATGAAAAAATGGAAAAGTTATTGAAGATCCAGTTTTATGTTCTTTTCGCCGGCACAGTCTTTGCCTGGGGTAATTTTTGTCATGAACTTTTCGATTGGTTAAATGCCAAACCATGGCAGGGATGCGTGGCAAAGTTAAGTTGTCCTGTTTATGGCCCGAATCCATTTTTAACGTCTTGTTTTTTCGGTACGGTTTTTTTCACGATGGCGTTTATTTTGAATATTCTGATCAAAAAGCAGCAAAAGGCATGAAAAAGATTATTTTCGGCTTTGTTGTCGGATCAATCGGGGTGTTATTGTTTTCTTTGTTTGTGAAATTTTTCGTTTTCCAAAGAAATCAATCGCCATCGCCGGCAAATTCTATTCTCAGCATTATTTCTCTAGAGCCGAGTTCCTTGGCGATTCAAAAAAAGCAGGCAGATTACGAATCGCCGGTATCGGGAACTTGTGCCAGCTATTATGAAGTTGGAACTATTGGCATTCATATTGCCGGAGGGGCTCCGTATCCGAGATGCATTAGGGTTCTTATCAGCCAGAAGCTGAAAATATTTAATGACAGTGAGGAGAAAGTTGATTTTGAGTTCGTTGATTATTCCGTTTCTTTAGGACCACGCGAGTCTTTTCTGTTTGATAAACCAGCTTCTGATTTTCTAGAACCAGGAGTCCATGTTATGAAAATGGATTATTATGGAGGTTCTGGTCCAGAAATTTGGTATACGGAATAATTTGCGTATTTTTGAACGTTTAATTTGAATTTTGGATGATAAAATTAAATAGGCAATTAAAATTTGAAAACTATGTTTGATAATCATCTTTATAACTTGATGCTTCAGCTAGTTGAAGAACACAAGGTACTTTGGAGAATTAAAAAGATGTATAAGAAAGACGCAAAAAATTGCAAAAACTGCAAGGTTTTTTGGTCAAAACTAGAGAAAGATAAGGAATCGCACATCAAAGAACTCCAGGCGATTATAAAAAATCATCTCAAATAAGTTGAATGCTTAAGTTTTTCAGTCCGGCCTTTTACGATGGTGAAAAAATGCCGTCAGTTCACACTTGCGATGGTATTAACATTAATCCACCGCTCCAGATTTCCGGTGTTGATTCCAAGGCAAAGTCAATGATTTTGGCCGTTGACGATCCCGATGCTCCGGCGGGCACATGGACTCATTGGGTTGTTTTCAATATTCCGCCAGATGTAAGCTATGTTGCCGAAGGACAGAACCCACCCGGTGTTATCGGCGTGAATTCCTGGGGGGAGACAAGATACAATGGTCCGTGTCCGCCTTTTGGTCAACATCGTTATTTTTTTAAACTTTACGTTTTGGATTGTTTGTTAGATCTGTCAGAGGGCGCCAGCAAACACGAGGTTGAAAAAGCCATGATCGGGCACGTGGTTGATCGATCTGAGTTTATTGGCATTTATGGCCGTTAGCGGTCGGATTTGACAAAAACTTTAATATGAAGAAAAAAAATTTCAATCTTGTCATTTTGGCGATTGTTGTATTGAGCTTGGCATTACTAACTTATTTTCTTTTTGTCGCCAGATCAAAATCTTTTAATATTAATGATGCGCTGATTGAGGTGGAGGCAGGCGAATCTTTTTACGTTTATCTTGAGAGTAATCGGACAACGGGTTATGCTTGGATTCCTGATTACGACGAGAGTTTTTTGGTTTTGGAAAAAGAAGAATATGAGGATGCGCCGGGAAATCAATTGGGACGTGGCGGTACGGATTTTTTCTTTTTTCAAGCCCCAAAGAAAGGAGAAGGCATTTTGAGTTTTTTGTATTCTCGGCCATGGGAAGAAACGCAATCATCAAACAAGACAAAATTTTTCAATGTTATTGTCCAATGATTTTTTAACAGATGCTTAAATTTTCAATAATCGTTCCGGCTTTTAATGAAGAGAAGCTTTTGTTTCAAGGCCTTGAGTCTTTGGTCAATCTTGATTATGGCAAGAAAGATTACGAGGTGATACTTGTCAACAATAACTCGACAGATAAAACAAGAGATATAGCCCTGAGCTTTCCTTTTGTTAAGGTTCTTGACGAACCAAAACAGGGCAATGTTTTTGCTTTGATTTGCGGTACAAAACAAGCTTGTGGAGAAATTTTAGTCTTTACGGACGCCGATACTGTGGTGCCAAGGGATTGGTTGAAGAACTACGAGGGGGCCTATGAAGACCCAGGCGTTGTTTGCGCCGGTGGCGGAGCCATAATGTTTCCAAGGTCTTTGAAGGTCCGAGCGGCGGAAAAAACTGTAAATTTGATCGCCTCTAAAATAAAATATTTTCCCGGATTTAACCTGTCGATTAGACGAAAGGTTTATGAAAAGATCGGCGGGTTTGACCCGAAAGTGAATTTTGATCAGGATTTTTTTCTTGTTTTGAGGGCCAAAAAACTTGGTCGTTCGGTTTTAGTAAAAAACAATGAGGTTAAGACTTCGAGCCGAAGATATAAAGATTATCGAGCCGCTGTTTATATTGCCAAATCTTTGGTGAATATTACTTCTTTGTTCGTTTTTAAGAAATCAATATTCTTTGAATTCGGAAATATAAGATGAAATTTGTCTAAATTGGAATTTGTTATATAATTGAACAGTCTTTAATAAAAATCATGCTTGTTAGATCGAGAATAAAACCTTATTTAATTTTAGGTATGACAGTGGCCCTTATCTCTGGTGGAGCGTATTTTTGGGGGTTGCGCTCGAGCGTGTTGAGTCTTGAAAGGGAAGCTCAGGCCAATCTCGAAAAAGCGAGAAATTTTGAGATTTTACGCATCAAGGTTATGAAACAAAAAAAAGAATGCTTGGAGTATCTCGCACGCGAAGAAGGTAATTTCGATCAATTCTCATTTTGCAGAAAATTTATTGAATGGGCTGACGTTTTGAGTCTTGGTCAAGACGAATGACCTTATTAAGAAAAAAAATTATATGCTTAAGAAATTATTTTTTGTTTTTGCAGCTCTTTTAATCATTGTTTTCTCATTGCTTGTTTTTAGATATTTTTATCTGAAAGGAATGTTGGGATTTGGATTTCAATCCTCTCCGCGGCCATCTTTGTCTTTGTCGCCGTCACCGTTTCCGTCACCCGTAGATTCATCTTTGCCTTTGTTCACGCCCAGTATCGGACCAGGTTTAAGCCCGACGCCGGCTCAAAAGGGAAAACTAGCGACCGTAGATGTTGATGATACAGCGGCCGGAATCTATGTTATTAATGTGGCTAGCGGCACCAAGGTTACTTTTACGATTAACGTTGTTAATTTCAATGTTTCACATGGGGGACTTGATCTCAGGAGTGAAAAGATTTCAACTGGCAATGTTTTGCCGGGAAGTTCGAAAACTGTCGAGTTTATTTTTGATAAAGATTTGATTTTTACGCCGTATTATTTTGACACAAACACTCCTGCTCCCTACACAATAAAGTTTAACCTCATTTAGGACTAATGATGAAATCAGGCTATTTTTTTAGATTCGCAAAGAAGAACAAAATAATTGTTTTTTTTATTCTCTTGGGCTTAACTACAAGTTTTATTATCTTTTATCAAGTTAACAATGAGCCGAGTTTGAATTTACACACCGTTGGTTTCGGAGACATCAAGCAAGCACTTAGCTTTACCGGCAAGATCAAGCCCGGCGAAGAAGTGGACCTGTCTTTTGAGATAAGCGGCCGTGTGGAAAATATTCTGCAAAAAACTGGTGATGGAGTGGAGGTTAA
>Ga0156716_104_pt2 | contig 5205 bp, 5 predicted proteins | sample RifOxyD1_FD_112045 | JGI IMG/M metagenome (GOLD analysis project Ga0156716, IMG submission 112045) | Candidatus Brennerbacteria bacterium RIFOXYD1_FULL_41_16
AACAAGACAACGTTATTCATCAAGATCGTCATTGATCTAGGGATCATCAGAAAAATAGTTTCTTTGAGGTACGGAACCGCGGTTTTATTGAAAAGAAACTTGAAACCAAGTGCTTTCAAACCAGGAATCTGGATCAGAAGGTGCAATAAGGCTCCAAAAACCACCCCCCAGGCAACTCCGGATATGCCCCAAAAATCTGAAAACCAAGCCACGCCTATAATAATCCCGACATTATAAAAAACCGGCGCCAAAGACGAAACAAAGAACTTTTTAAAACCCTGAAGAGTTATGGAAAATAAATTAGAAAGAGAGAGGAAAATCGGTTGGATCATCAATATTCTCAAAAGTGAGGATAACTTTTCAATATCCGAAAGAGAAAAACCAGGTGCAATCAATAAGGCTAATTTTTCGGAAAAAAAGAAAACTATCAAAGCAGATAGACCGAAAAATAAAATAAAAATAGAAAAGATTCTTGAGATCAACGACCAAACATCTTCCTTACCGTTTTTGATCGCTTTGGCAAAAACCGGCATAAAAGAACTGGATAAACTTGAGAAAACAAGAAGACCATAAAGGAAATCAGGAATCCGGAAAGCTGCAAAATAAATATCAAGGTCTCTTGAGGCACCGAACTTGGACGCCAAAAGCGTGTTCTTCAAAACTCCCAATAGACTGCCGACAATAGTAACCAAAGCCACCGTCAGGGCACCTTTCTCGATTGAAGTTTCTTTAGATTTCCAAAACATAAAATGTGAGCCGTCTGCCAACTTTATCCAAGCTGCTTTGTCACTTCGTCATTAATAATTTCCAAGTCACCGGCCAGAATCCGAGAGATATTTTTCCAAGATTGGTTAATCCGATGATCTGTAATTCTATCTTGAGGAAAATTGTAAGTCCTGATCTTTTCCGAACGTTCGCCAGTACCAATCTGAGATCGACGCTCAGAAACACGTTCTTCCATTTGCTCTCGACGCTTAATATCAAGAAGCTTCGCTTTTAATATTCCCAGGGCCCTTTCTTTATTTTGATGCTGATATCTTTCAGACTGGCAAGAAACAACAATGCCAGACGGCGAATGCTTAATTCTAACGGCGGTTTCGACTTTGTTAACATTTTGCCCACCGGCGCTAGAAGATCTGAAAAAGACAATCTCCAAATCTTTTTCCGAGATCTCGAGTTTGACATCTTTCAAAACTGGCATCACAGCCACGGTCGCTGTTGAAGTGTGAATTCTTCCAGCCTTTTCTGTTTCTGGAATCCTCTGAACACGATGAACGCCACTTTCATATTTTAACAATGAAAAAACTCTTTTACCCTTTATTTCGCAAATCACCTCTTTATAGCCGCCAAGCTCATCCCTACTTTCGCTAATCATCTTGAATTCCCAATTATTTTTTTCAGTATACGCACGGTACATTTTAAAAAGATCAGCAGCAAACAAAGCCGCTTCGTCACCGCCGGTGCCAGCCCGAATCTCCAGTATTGCTTCTTTTATTCCTTCTTCGTCCTGCGCCTCCGGATCATCAAGTCGTTGTATTAAAAGATTTAATCCCTTTTTGAGCTCCTCTGCCTTTGGAATCAATATCCCCGACTCTTCTTCGGCAAGATCAGCTAAAGCTTTGTCCAATGATTCTTGAATAATGATCCTGTTCTGGCTGATGTTATTGGAAAGCTTTTCCAAATCATCGATTTTTTCCAAAATCACTGAAAGCTTTGAGAGTCTTTTTGAAGATTTAACATATACCTCCTGATCGCGGATAAAATCAGGCCGGGAAACTTTTGCCAAAAGATCTTGATACTCTTCTCTGATTTTTTGGAATTCATTAAGCATCTTTTTATTAAAAAAATAAAACCCCGCAAGGCTTTCCTAAGTTTAATTTTCGAACCAACAAAAATCAAACAAGAAGAAAGCCCGCCGGGGGAAAATCGTTATTTCTTTGTATTATTTTTCTTTGCTTCTTTGACTCGGGTCTGATTTTTCTCTTTTTTCGTTATGGGTTTCAATGATTTCAGCTGTTTCGATCTCGCAACTTTTGCCTGATACTTATCAACTCTACCGGCGGCATCAATTAATTTATCTTTGCCGGTAAAAAAAGGATGGCACTGAGAACAAACTTCAACTTCAATCATCGGTTTAGTAGCGCCAACCTCAAAAATAGCGCCGCAGGCACACTTAATCTTCGCATCTAAATAGTATTGAGGATGAATATCTTTTTTCATAAAAACAACAAGAATACATTCGAGAAGAAACTCGTAAGCCGGATTCTGTTTTTAAACAATCATTAGTCTAGGCCCTCAATTACTTTCGGGCTCAAGCGACTCCCCCAATGGAACGCATTGGATACGGTCTTGTACTCCGCAAGGATTTAGCCGTTTCACTCCTAGCGTCACCGCCAGGACTATACTTTCAAAAATTAGATCTCTATTTTCGAAAGATATTCCGAGATTCTTTCGAATCCGGACGTCTCTGCTCGCACCTCGTCCGCCACAACTTCACCCGTCCGCAACGCATGCGCGTAGCATTTCGGGTAGACAGATGTTGACGGAGACGGGTATTACCCGCTACGTTTTTGACCCAGTTATTAGCTGAGAAATAGTATCCGGACTTTCCTGACGTCCGCAACTGTGCAGCTGCTGGCGCCCGATTGTTCGGTCTCCTCTCGGAGGAAAATTATAGCACAGAGACCGTAAAGATTAAAGACTTGATATTGAAGAGGGCAGTCCGGCCTGTCTGAGGATATTTATCTGATCAGCGTAATAATCAGCGAGTTTCATGACCTTATCGCCGTAAGAATTGAGATAATAACGCCACCTGGAACCAGCATAATATCTCGCGGCGGCGGCTTTTTCCTGAGAATAAGTGGCATTAGCCGCACCTGCATCTGCCAAATACAACGCTGTCGCCAAAAAAGCATCTCTCGGGTTCCATGGAGACGGCACAACACCAATTATCTTTTTAATTCTATCTTTATACATCATCCACGTTGAAGGAATAAACTGAGAAATGCCCATGGCGCCTCCGTAAGCGCCGTCAGAAACAATCGGGCAAGAAACCATCACCGAGTCCGGACTGATGCCAAGCTCCTTGGTAATTTCAACAAACGCAGGCTGATCGCGAGTCGGGTGCATCGCCGTTTTCCAAGAGCATCTGCCAACGTTTTTACCAAGGGCAGACTCCTTATCCAAAACAGCCAAAAGCAAAGCAGACCTCACCCCCGTTTCCTTTGAAGCAGATTCGGCATACCCATAAGCATCGCCGAAATTAATCTCGCCACCGCCCAAAAGCTTATAAAGCTGGGCCCTAATCTCGGCCGCTGTTTTCTTCGACTCTTTCAAAAGATTTTGATAAGCAGTTTCCTTTCCTTTTGTCGCGGACATCAGTTTATCTTTTTCCGCCTTCCTTGAGTTTAGTTCTCTCTTCTGAGACTCTTGGATTTCAAGTAGAGATTGCTGATCTTCCCTGCGGTCTATCCAGTTCACTCTTTGCACTTCAAGATTCTCTTTCAAATCGCGAATCAAAACCAACTCTTTCTGCAATTGATTTTGGATTGAAGTCTGTGCGTTGAGCTCGGAGAAAAAATCAGATAAGGAATTTCGACTGATCAAAATTTCAAGTAAAGAAAGCTGCCCGCTCTCATAAACAGCCTTTAAAGAATCTGTCAGAAGAAGCCTTTGCGAATCAATTCTCTCTTCCGAATCTTTAATCGAAATATTAACGTCGGATATTCTCAGGCCGAGTCGCTTGATCTCGAGATCTACTGCTTTTATCTGCAGGTTAATCTTCGCCATAGTATTATCAAGAATTTTAATCTCATTGGCCAAAGATTTTTTCTCTCCCTGAATGATAAGGATACTCCTTTCATACCCTTGAATATCTGACTCAAGCTTTGTCAACTGAGCTTCTAGCTCCTTTTTATCTTCCAAGGTATCGGCATAAGAGACAGAGATCGGCGCAGACACCAGATCAATTGAAAAACCGACAAAAAACAGGATTAGTGAGCCGACAAGAATCGACTTGGCAATATCAAAAAAATAAAAGCTGTTTTTGCAACGCTCTCTCAACGATGGGATTTTTTTCTGAAAAATATTTTTATCAACAACCGGAGATTTAGAAATATCTGTCATCTAATCTCAATTAATCTCGAGGCAAATCCCTGTTTACGAAGATTTACCCGACTTATCCTCGGCCGCTGCCGCCTCTACAGGCGCAACGACTGCCGCCTCTACAGGCGCAACCGAAGAGGGAATTTCATCTTTCAGTGGTTCAGAAACAGAAACCACTGACGTTTGAGAATCAATATGACAAGAAACCCCAACAGGGAATTTTAGATCTTTAACATAAATTGTCGCATCAAAATCCGAAAGAACGCTCACGTCAACCAAAACACTGTTGGGAATGTTCACCGGCAAACACTCAATCTCAATCTCGTTCATGTTCAAAACAACTACGCCACCAAAATCCTGAGTTGGAGCCTTACCCTGTAACACAATGGGAATGCTCACTTTGATTTTCTTTGAAGCATCAAATTGATAAAAGTCGACGCTGGAAAACTTCCCTCTTAAACTATCCCGCTGAAGCTCATGAAGCAAAACATTATCTATTGATTTACTGCTGTCAAGTTTCAAAACGAAAGGTTTTGTTCTATGACCGGATTTGAGAAAAGAATCAAGCTCTTTTTCAGAAACAGAGAGATTCAGATTCTCTGTCTCGGGACCGTATAAAACCGCAGGAATAAAGCCCCGGTTTCTCAGCTCACTATTACTTTCTTTTTCAATCTCTCTTGTTTTTACCTGTAAAATAATCTCTGACATAAGAAAAAATGCGCTTTTCCGCGTAATTTAAATTTATTCTTTATTTTAGCTCAAAAATCACTAAAAATCAATTTGCCATCGGATTACCCTTCTTTGCATGGGGCTGATTTCCAAAAAAACAGTTCACAGAGACCCTAGAACAGTTTTTATTAATGGGTCAAGGCCCGGTAATGCTAAGGCCTTTTGTTTATCGAGCCAAATAAATTCTGAATGTTCCTCGCTCAAAACCGGACTTATGTCAAAAACCTCTTCGCTCCCAAAAGTCAGTCGAACTATGTGTTTTTCGTTATCGTGAATAATATCTTGAGCGAATAAAAGCTTTGGTTGTTTTTTTATCTCAAAACCAAGTTCTTCTCTTAATTCTCTCTGAAGATTTTCAAACAGCGGAATGCC
>Ga0156716_105_pt1 | contig 4884 bp, 8 predicted proteins | sample RifOxyD1_FD_112045 | JGI IMG/M metagenome (GOLD analysis project Ga0156716, IMG submission 112045) | Candidatus Brennerbacteria bacterium RIFOXYD1_FULL_41_16
TATCCCTTCATAATGACCACAAATGAGAACTATCTGTTTGTACTTTGCAAGTCTTTGAGCTTCTCTTTGCGTAAATAATTTTCCTTTAGCGCTCAAAAGAATGATTCTTGTTTGAAATTTGCTCGCCTTGCCGAAGCCTTCGGCGTAGCGCAGGGATTTCGAAATTTGTTTGGAGTCCGAAATTCGGAATTTGGAATTTCTCAAAATTGAGCTGATCGCTTCCGTAATCGGCTCAATTTTAAGTATCATTCCCGGCCCTCCTCCAAAAGGCTTGTCATCAACTGTCCGGCGTTTATTACTAGCATAATCACGCAGATCGCAAAGATTGATTTTAATCAACCCCTTTTTGACAGCCCGACCGATAATTGAAGAAGAAAAATAATTCTTCAAAGCTTCCGGAAAAATTGTAATAATGTCAAATTTCATAAAAAATTCAGATTCCCCTTATTTTAACAAAATTCAAACAGAAACAAAAACTCCGCCAAGCAAACCTGGCGGAGTTTTCTAGAATCGAAAAAATTAAATCTTCAGATCATCGACAACATCGTCAACTGAGATTGGCGACTCTTTTGCCTTCCCCTCGTACCCAGCTGGTTCTTCTATCTTCAGATTAACCCGGGCATCATTCTTTATGCCAACAATTCTCAAAAGCGTTCTGATTGCCTTGGCGGTGGCACCTTGACGGCCAATAACCAAACCCATATCTTTTTGGTTAACTGCCAAAGTCAGGAGCACACCTCTCTCGTCAAGAACACGAGAAACTTTCACGTCATCGGGGTAACTGACAATACCCTTGACGAGCTGTTCAAGAAACGCTTGGTAAACTGCATCAGACATACAATTTTTCTTTTTCTTAATTCCGACTTTTAAAGAACACCAATATTATTCTGACAAAAAAATTCCTATTTTCAAGATCAAAAGACTACTCGGCCGGCGTTTCCGTTACTGTTTCTTTTGGCATTTCTGCCGGAATTTCTGCCGAGGATTTTTCTAAAGCTGATTTTTTCGCTGCTTTGGCCGCAACCCTGGCCTCAATTTTTTCCGGATGCCTTTCCTTACCGTGCAAAGAAACTTTTTTCCCCTCAATCAATCCGGCTTTGATCAATAAATTATTCAATGTTTCCGAGGGTTTAGCTCCCTGAGAAAGCCAATAAGAAATCCGCTCTTTTTTTAGCTCAAAAGCCTTTGTAAAAGGATTGAGCCAACCGAGATATTCAACGGGTTTCCCAGCAGGGCCACCGGCTTTTTTCGGAGTCACGATCACCCTGAAACTCGGCTGATTCTTCCTGCCCACTCTTTGTAAACGAATAGTTATCATGGCTTTAAATATAACAAGTTGAAAGTTAAAAGTCAAAGCCTAAAGACAGCCAAGATCTTTTAAAGCCTTCTCGTAACTCGCGATTGCCTCTTCTGCTTCCGCGTGCGTTAATGACTCAGAAAAATGAACTGCCTGATTTCTGATTTCATGTGCCTTGATAATCTTTTCTGCGCTCACTGAACTCCAGAGACTTTTTTCAGAGACAATCTCCTTAAACCCCTTACCCTTGAATCCAATAGCGTTCAAAGCCTCAATTAAGCAAGAATCAGCTTTGATTACAGCCTGACGATCATCTTCGTTTTTATTATTCCCCAGCTTGACTTTGACATCATGAAACTCAGCCACCAACTTCTTTTTCAAACCGGTTGGTTTTGAAAAAACAACCGCTTTAATAGATTTAATCTTCTCCCCGAAAACATTGGTTTTAATGTAAAAATAAACAATCAACACCAACAAGAACCCTGAGATCACAAAACTCACTGTTTTCAAAAACGCCACCAGAACCACAAACAACTGAGAACCGACAAAGTTCTCCACTGATCTTAAAAGCTGGTACTCAACTGTCGAAGTCGGAAACGTCAAAACAAATTCTTCAAAAGACATGGATTATTCAGCCGTCTGGTTTAAATAATTATGTTCTTGCTCAAAAGAATTTCCGACCCGAAGCACTAATTCTTCATTAAAATAATTGCCGATAATCTGCAAACCGACCGGAAGTTTTTTATTTTCGCGTTCAACAAAACCGCAAGGGACGGATAAACCGTTCAAACACGCCATATTCACCAGGCCCGTATAGATATCCGCTAAATACATTGACACCGGGTCGTTCATTTTTTCACCAATCTTAAAAGCTGGATACGGAGAAACCGGACCCATAATCAAGTCAACCCCTTCAAAAGCCTTAATGAAATCTTGTTTAATTAAAGACCTGACTTTCTGGGCTCGAGAGTAATAAGCATCATAATAACCAGAACTCAAGGAAAAAGTGCCTAGCATGATTCTCCGCCTTGGTTCCGGACCAAAACCATGACCTTTGGTCTTGTAATAAATCTCACGAAACCCACTTGCTTCATCTCTATTAGAAATAGGATAACGAATACCATCGTACCTGGCTAAGTTTGCCGAAATTTCCGCCGAATTAATAATATAATACGCTGGCACTGAGTATTTCATGTGTGGCAGATTAATCTCAAGAACTTCAGCGCCTTGTTGCTTGAAACAATCAACAGACTTAAGGATCAAATTTTTTACGTCTGGATCAATGCCGCCGATCTCAAAAAATTCTTTTGGTAAACCAATCTTTAATTTTTTGAAATCAAGAGGTTTTTGAAGGTTTTCCGAAAGCCCTCGATAAAAAGCTTTACTTGAGGTTGTTGAATCAAGCTCGTCTTTACCAGCAATAGTTTCAAAAACCAAGGCCGCGTCTTCAACTGTTTTCGCCAAACACCCCACCTGATCTAACGATGAAGCAATGGCAATCACGCCATGGCGAGAAACTGCACCATAACTCGGACGCAAACCAACAACTCCGCAGAAACTCGCTGGCTGTCTTGTAGAACCACCAGTATCCGTACACAAAGAGAATAAACACATATTACCAGCAACCGCCGCGGCCGAACCTCCAGAAGTCCCTCCTGGTACCCTGGTCGTATCCCAAGGGTTTTTCGTCACCTTAAAAGCTGACTGTTCAGTTGACGCACCCATGGCAAACTCATCACAGTTTGTTTTGCCAAGACAGACAGCATCTGCCTGCTTCAACCTCAAAACCACTGTCGCATCATAACTGGCTTTATAACCTTCAAGAATCTTTGACCCAGCCGTAGCTTGCATACCTTCAAACAAAATCAAATCTTTCAAAGAATAAGGTATGCCCGCCAAAACTCCAAGCTTATCGCCTCTTTTTCTCTTCAGATCAACTTCCTCGGCCTTCGCCAACGCTTCTTTTTCCGCGACATATAAAAATGCGTCGAGCTCGGATTCTTTCTGCCTTATTCTTTCAAGATAAAGCTTTATCAACTCAACCGCAGAAATCTGTTTTTCCTGAAGTAATTTTGCCGCCTTGATTATAGTTAATTTTTCTAGCTCCATTCTACTTTCTATTTTCTAAATTCTATTTTTATTTCTCTATAATTTTCGGCACAACATCATAATTATTTTCTTTTTCCGGAAACTGATGCAAAAGATCTTTATCAAAAGCAAAACTGTCTTCTGGTGAATCTCCGATTCTCGCAACATTTTCCAGAACATGACCACCGGTCAATGGTTCCACCCCTGAAACATCAGCTTCTTTCAGTTGTGCGATAAACTCCAAAATGCCGCCCATGTCTTTTTGAAGATTTTTGAGCTCTTCTTCTGACAGCTCCATGTGCGCCAGTTCCGCCAGATGCCTGACTTGTTCAAGGTTTATCATAAAAACAACCCATAGCTAATAACTCAAAACTCATAACCACAGCTGAAAACCAATAACTGATTATAGATGAAAGGACAAGCTAATTCAAAGATAGTCCACCAGATTAAAAGACCAATAAAACAGCACGGTGAAATAAATCAAGATTCCGGCAACTAAAATGTCGGTTCTTGAAAAGTCCCTGTTCTTCAAAATTTTCAGAACTAAAAACGCCAAAACCGGCTGCAGCAAAAACTGATTAACCCAAGCCCAGTAGAAAATTGCCAGCTGCCATTGTTTCAAACCAGAAAGATCTTCTTTAATGTCGCCGAGAACATCAAGAAAACTCGAAATTCGCAAAACATCTTGGGTAATGTCTTTAAGAAAATGAATTAAGAAGAGGATAGATACAGGCACCAATAAAACCTTCCAGATTTTAAAAAGCGTTTTTCTCATCTCATCGCCTCGTTACTTTCTAGTGTAAAAAATAATTAAATTGCTTTTATATTCATACAACTCGTAATCACCTAATGCCTTGTCGAACAGAACTAACCAATTCTTTCTTGTCGGCACGTGGCCGATGTTCATGAAACCAACATTCAAAAAGTCAAGCAGGTTTAAATATGGCTCACAGATAAACAAATACTGGAAATTATTTTTTGCTTTTTGAAGCACCTCCTCTTTATTATAAGCATGGTGAAGCGAATAAATAAACGCAGCCATTTCGCCTTTCGGGAACTCATCGTTAAAATCCAATTGCTGTGTTTTCAATCCCTTTTTTCTCGCCCTCTCTAACATAGGTTCACTTCGATCGCAAGCTACTATCTCTTTTGTCAAAAATGCATTCTGTAAACGAACCGTATTTTCTCCATCGCCACACCCAAGATCATAAAGACTTCGGTTGAGAAAGTCTCCCGGGATTTTTGATTTTATGAAATCGAACAAGGGGCCGTGAAAACGATTATATAGACAAGGAAAAAGCTTATAGCCGATAGTCTCAACAAAAAACTCTCTAATCTTCATATGGTTTCTATATGATCATCCGATCATATCAATAAACTCTTTCTCATTAATTGTCTTCACGCCCCGTCGCCTCGCCTTATCAAGTTTTGAGCCCGGATTCTCCCCAAAAACTACAAAATCTATTTTTTTAGACACAGATTCTGAAATCTCTGCCCCA